>WOYI010422380.1_pt1 | contig 22300 bp, 21 predicted proteins | sample 6423411 | NCBI WGS metagenome assembly WOYI01 (sample SAMN13441803, study PRJNA592873) | oil field metagenome | biome: oil field; feature: oil-well bore; material: oil-contaminated soil; isolation source: oil-contaminated soil from oil-well borehole | place: Germany: Wietze | collected 2016-10-18 ... | reverse complement strand
TCGGTAATGGAACCATGGTAATGCTTTTGCTACTCTCGCTTCGTTGGGGAATCAAGGAAGATAGAGAGCACTATCCACACGCTGTTGGCAGGTCTCCTCAAGGTGTTTTGCGAAGGTGACAAACACGGGACTTCGCAGGACAAGGGTATTATTGGAGACCTGTATGCAGGCACAACAATGGATACAGATGCTAGGATCTCCCTTGGCAAGGCTCCCGGTAGGACAGACTCTATAGCACTGGCTGTGTATCTTACCCCCCTTGTCCTTGAGTGTAGGCATGTAAGGGGGATCTGCAACAGGCATTGCCCTCCTGTACGGCCTGTTCCCAGGAGGATGGACAGTCTCGGTCTTACCATTGAGATAGACTGCAAGGCGGTCAAGAACCTGGAAGTCCTTAATGTCAGGACGCTTAGAACCCACCTTGTCGGTGTAGCTGTGCTCACACCCTATCGAGGCACAGCCTATGAGTGGAACCCCTTTTGCAAGCAACAGGTCCTCCATTTCAGCCAAGGCATCCTCGAATGCACGGTTTCCAAAGGTGGCAATTGAGAGGGCCTTGCAGTGTGTGAAGGTAGCCTTCTCTGTGAGATACTTGGCAAAAAGGCGCGGGACTCTTCCCCCATATACGGGGTACGCAACGATGAGGGTGGTATCACAGAGAGCCAAAGGCTTTCTCCTCTGGCTGAAGTGGGTCACATCGAGTTCGACTACCTCTTGTTTTGTGGCTTTTGCCACAGCAAGGGCACAAGCCTTGCTCTTGCCGGTCGGGCTGAAGGTAAGGATGGTATAGTTCACAGCAACTCACTGTAGTGTTCGATCCCCAACGCGAGAATGTCATGGATATGTTCATCATTGAGACGGTAGAGGACGTTTCGGCCATCTTTTCTAAAACGCACCAGACGCCTTGCTCGAAGCAACTTCAGCTGCTGGCTTATAGTACTTTGCTGCATACCCAACTCTTCACTGATGGAGTTTACCCCACGCTCCCCTTTTTCCAGAAGAAAAAGGATTTTCAAACGGGTAGGATCTCCAAACACTTTGAAGAAATCAGCAATATCGACAATTTCTTCCTCTAAAGGCATCATAATTCCCAGCATTAGGGCCCTCCTGTCCCCTAGAGTATACAGGTAGGCGTGAAGAAAGAAAAGCAGGATAGATTCTGAGCCATACTTTGAGCGGAAGATTCTCTTGACACCATATTTTCACTTCAGTAAAAATAGGGTACAGTATACATATACACATGATTTCAGGGAAAACGAGATGGGTGTGAAATGAGCGAACATGGCACTTCCCTACCTAAAACACACTTGAACCCGCATTGTTCGCATAGCGATTATCCAAAAGACAATACCGTAACCAAATACATACCAGACACCTTAGAGGAGGCGTACAGTGGACATCAACAAAGAAGGAGCAAGACTGATCATAGGGGACCGTGAGGTGCCAATGACTGTTATCACGGACAATATGGGGGGGAAATCCCTTGACATCACCAAACTACGCAACGAAACAGGGTTCATCACCTACGACCCGGGCTTTGTGAACACTGGCTCATGCATGAGCTCCATCTGCTTTGTCGATGGGGAGAAAGGTATCCTCAGGTATCGTGGGTATGATATTGAAGATCTTGTTGAGCATTGCGATTTTGTCGAGGTGGCCCACCTTCTCATCAAAGGTGAGCTTCCCGACCTGCCGGAACGGCACAAGTATGCAGAGATGCTCAACAGGCACTCTCTATTGCATATCGATATGCGTAACTTTTTCCGGGACTTCCCCCAGGAAGCCCACCCCATGTCCATCCTATCGGCCATGGTAGCCTCCCTTTCGGCCTTCTATCCTGAAATTGCTGATGTGGACCCCGAAGAGAACGTTGACCTTACCGTCAGCAGATTGCTTTCCAAAATGCGTACCATCGCAGCATTCAGCTACCGCCAGATGAACGGTCTGGACTTCAAGGAACCTTCTTACAAGTTCTCCTACTGTGAAAACTTCCTGAACATGATGTTCTGGACTCCGGTCAACGCCTATGAGCCTGACCCCTTGCATGTGAAGGCTCTGAACATCCTGCTCATCCTGCATGCTGACCATGAGCAAAACTGCTCCACCAGTGCCGTAAGGCTTGTTGCAAGCAGTGAGGCGAACCTCTATGCTTCGGTAGCTGCAGGATGTTGTGCCCTTTGGGGAAGCAAGCATGGCGGTGCCAACCAAGCAGTCCTTGAGATGCTCACGACCATTCACAACGAGGGACTGAGCATCGAAGAGGTCCTTAAGATGTCCAAGGACAAGGACAACCCCTTCCGCCTCTCAGGCTTCGGTCACCGTGTCTACAAGACCTATGACCCCAGAGCAAAAATTGCAAAAAAGCTCTGTGAAGAAGTTCTTGGTGCAGATAGTAAGAAGGATCCCCTCCTGCAGATAGCCCTTGAACTGGAGCGCGTCGCTCTGAATGACCCTTACTTCATCGAAAGGAACCTCTATCCTAACGTAGACTTCTACACCGGAATCATCTTCCATGCCATGGGGATTCCCGAATCCATGTTTACGGTTCTCTTTGCCATGGGAAGGCTCCCTGGCTGGATCGCCCACTGGTTGGAGTGGAGACATGACCCGTACCAGAAGATCGGTCGACCTCGCCAGGTCTATTCAGGGCTTCAGTCACGGGAGGTCTTGCCTCTTGAAGACCGTTAAGGCTCTGATCTTTGATTTCAATGGCACGCTCTTCTGGGATACGCAGTATCACCAGAAGGCGTGGGCCTCCATTGCCGACAAATATGCCAAACACCCCTATACAGAAGAGGAGATGCACCTCCTCAACGGGAGGACCAACAGCGAAACCATCGCCTATCTTGTTGGCAAGGATCTCCCTCCAAACCGGATAAAGGAAATATCAGAAGAAAAGGAACAGCTCTATATTGAGATGTGCCAAAAATCGATGCCCCTCAACCTTGCCGATGGGGCCGTCAAATTATTCGAAGAGGCGCACAAGTTGGGCATCAGGGTGGCAATTGCAACCAGTGCAGGGCAGGACAACATGGCATGGTACAAGAAGTGGTTCTCCCTAAACACCTACTTCCCCGACTCCCTGATCATCACCGATGACAACAAACGCAAGGGCAAACCCGATCCCGCCATCTATCTTGATACGCTCTCCGCCTTGGATTTGGATGGTGCCTCATGTGTAGTATTTGAAGATACTAAAAGTGGCATCCTCAGTGCAGCAAGAGCCGGCATTGGAAGAATCTATGCCATAGCAAGCCTAGGTGCTGACATGGAAACAATAGCGGCCATGGGAGAAACCCATGGCCTGCTCACTAGCTTTGATCAGTTTGTCTTAGAGTAAGGAGACGAGAAGCTCTCCGAACGCCTTGGTGCCTACCTTTTCACAAGGAAGGTTCTCTAGCTCCATCATACGATGAAAGTCTGCTGTGACCTTCCCACTGGCAATGGCTCTCTCCACTGCGAGAAAAATCCTGTCAGCGGCGTCATCCCATCCCAAGAACCTGAGCAACATCTCCGAGGACAGCACCAGCGAAAGGGGGTTTACGATATCCTTGCCTGCAATGTCAGGGGCTGTCCCATGGGTAGCCTCAAAAATGGCAAACTTGCTATTATAGTTAATGTTCGCCCCTGGGGCGATTCCAATCCCACCCACTGCTGCGGCCAGAGCATCGGAGACATAGTCCCCGTTGAGGTTCAGCGTTGCAATGACATCATAGCGTTCGGGCGTGAGCAGGATATTCTGCAGGAAAGCATCACAGATGCAGTCCTGCATAACCAGAGCCTCCATACCTTCACGCTCAATCGAAAGCGTGCCACTCTTGTCCTTCTTTGCCCCAAACTCCCGCTCTGCAAGCTCATAACCCCATTTGAGGAACCCCCCCTCGGTGAACTTCATGATGTTCCCCTTATGTACGAGAGTGACGCTTCTACGCTTGTTCTCCAAGGCATAGGCTATGGCGCTCCGGATCAGGCGTTCGCTTCCTTCACGAGAGACAGGCTTGATGCCTATTGCACTTGTCTGGGGAAACCTGATGTTGCTGACACCCATCTCGGTCTGGAGAAAATCAATGACCTTCTCCACCTCAGCGCTTCCAGCTTCCCATTCGATACCGGCATAGATATCCTCAGTGTTCTCCCTAAATACGACCATATCGACCTTCTCAGGGTATTTTACCGGAGAAGGGACTCCACTGAAATAGTGAACCGGGCGCAAGCATACAAACAGATCCAGGTTCTGCCTAAGTGTTACGTTCAAGCTTCGGATACCCTTGCCCACAGGAGTGGTCAAAGGTCCCTTAATTGCAACACGGTACTCCCTGATAGCATCGAGGGTCTCTTCGGGGAGGTAGGATCCAGTCTTGTCCTTTGCCTTCTGCCCGGCAAGGACCTCTTTCCAGACAATGCTACGCTCTGTCCTGTATGCTTTCGTTACGGCAGAATCGACGATACGTTTCATGACAGCAGTAATTTCCGGACCGACACCATCGCCCTCAATGAAAGGAATAATGGGATGGGAGGGAACCAGCAGGGCACTGCCTTGTAAGGTTATGGTTTCTTCTTGCATCAGATTTTCTCCTTCAGTATATTGAGCAGCCCGCCTGCCAGCAACATCGAGTGTTGGTCAGAGGTGACATCACAGGTGAGGGGGATAGCTATACCCCGGGTCTTGTTCAACAATTGCACTTCATCGTTTCCTATCTGCGAGCGGATATCTTCCAGGACAAGCTCATCACCCATTTCCAACTTTGCATAGTCGTCCTTGTTCCTAAAGGTCAGAGGGATAATGCCGAAGTTGCAGAGGTTATTCTGGTGGATACGTTCTATGGAGAGGGCGATAACCGCCTGGACTCCAAGATACATCGGGCATATCGCGGCGTGTTCGCGACTGCTACCCTGGCCATAGGAAGAGCCTGCAACAATGAAGTTAGCCCTACCCTGCTTCTGGTTCTCCAGACAGCGTGCAGCAAAGCTTGGGTCGACCGGTTCAAAGACATACTTGGAGTACTCCACAATGTTTGAGCGGTATTTGAGACGGGCCCCTGCAGGCATGATGTGGTCTGTGGTTATCTTGTCCCCCACCTTGATGGTCACCACGCCGCTGAGATTTTCTTTCAGCGGGGTATTCTTGGGAGGGTCGCCGATATTCGGTCCACGAATAATCTCAACGGAGCTTCCATCCTCAGGGGGGAAGATCAACATTGAGTCATCGACGAGGAACTTCTCAGGAACTGTACACGTAGGATAAGAAAAGCCGTGATCAGAGAGAGGATCGGTAATCTTGCCTGTGAGGGCACTCAGGACAGCCACCTCCGGGCTGACCAGATAGACCTGGGCACTCTTGGTGCCGCTACGGCCCTCAAAGTTACGGTTGTTGGTCCTCAAAGAAACCCCTTCAGATCCTGGGCTCTGGTGATTGCCTATGCAGAAGCCGCAAGCACTTTCCAGAATACGGGCACCACCTGCGATGAGCTTAGCTAGGGAACCGTCGTTGGCAAGCATCATGAAAACCTCACGGCTTCCAGGGGCGATGCCCAGGCTGACTGAAGGATGTACCACCTTCCCATCGAGAAGGTCGGCAACCTTCTTCATGTCGACATAACTGCTGTTTGTGCAAGAGCCAATGAGTACCTGGTCCACTTTCTTGCCTGCCAGATCCTTTACCAGGACGATATTGTCCGGAGAGTGTGGCTTGGCAATCCTAGGCTCAAGAGTAGAGAGGTCAATCTCAAAGAGATCGTCATACGAAGCATCAGCATCAGGGGAAAGAGGGATATAGGCCTCTACCCTGGAATGCCCTTCCAGGAAGCGGCGGGTATTCTCATCAGAGGGGAATAGGGATGTGGTCACCCCTGCCTCTGCACCCATGTTACAGATGGTGGAACGTTCTGGGACTTCAAGGGTAGCGACGCCCTCACCGGTATATTCAAATATACAGTTTACATTACCCTTGGTGGTGAAGTGTTCCAACACCGCAAGGATGACATCCTTAGCTGATACCCAAGGACGGAGACTACCCTTTAGGCGAATCTCGACAACCTTGGGGGCAATGAGATGGAAAGGTCCCCCGGCCATGGCCACAGCCACATCAAGGCCTCCCGATCCGATGGCTATCATACAGAGCCCACCACCGGTGGGTGTATGGCTGTCACTGCCCAGAAGGGTTGAGCCTGGTTTACCGAACCGCTCCAGGTGCACCTGGTGACAGATACCATTGCCAGGGCGGGAGTAGATCACACCCTTGTTCGCTGCAACGCTCTGCAGGTAGCGGTGGTCATCGGCATTTTCAAAGCCAACCTGTATGGTATTGTGGTCCACGTAACTGACAGCTAGTTCATTTTTTACCCTAGGAAGTCCCATTGCCTCGAATTGAAGATAGGCCATGGTTCCTGTCGCATCTTGGGTAAGTGTCTGGTCAATACGGATGCCAATAGGAGTCCCTTTCTCCAAGGAGCCCTCCATCAGGTGAGCTGAAAGTATTTTCTCGGTAAGTGTCTTGCCCATATGTGCTCCTTTGTTCTAATTTCTCGTATTGTATCCTATAGAAGGCAGGTATGAAAACCTCTTTAGCCCCCAACTCAAGCAATGACAGCTCTCTTTGACCTGGCGAAGGCAACGCTCAGTTCAAAAAGGACCACAACCAAGGTCCCTATGCCAATGGCCATAAGTACCAGTGAGAAGGAAAAAAGCTCGTAGAGATACCCTCCCAACACTGCACCGATTATGGTTCCTACGGTAAGCAACACCTCGTGCACTATCATGCGTTGGGAGCGGTTGATACTTCCACTGGCACCATGGAACATGCTCTGGGCGTAAGCTGTGGCAAACAGAATGCCAAACAGAAAAAAGAACAGGCCATAGGCGACCATGCTGGAAAACCCGGTGAGGACCAGGCAGGAGAGTGCGAAGAGTGACTGTACCAAAAAGATATACCGTTTCTTGAAGTGCCAGAAGCCAAACTTGCCTAGCAAGAGGAAACTGATACAGGTAGCCACTCCTCGGAAGAGCAACAACAGGCCGGTGAAGCTTTCGCTGATGAGCAACACATCCTGAGCATAGAGAGGAAATATGGTTAGAATGACGCTCATACCGGTATAGAGAATTATGACGCCGATCCAACAGTAGAACCGTAACGGGGTACTCTCATCAATCTTGTCTGAAGTCCGGTTTTCCTCTTTCTCACTCTTCATTGCCCGGATGCCAGGAACAAGGGCACTGCTGGTCGCAATCATCAGGAATACCAGCAGGAACAGTGCTATGGAGACAAAGAACGGCAAGGTGGTCGAACGCTCGACAAGAATACCGGCGACAAAAGAGGAAACTCCCACTCCGCTAGACCAGGAGAAGTTGAAGGCGTTGGAGACTCGGCTGAGCTGGGAGCCTTCCTTGCCTCGGGAGAACCACCCCTCGATCTGTGGCCAGAGCAGGCTCATCGATGCACCATAGAATGCCAAGCAGACATAGGCTACGCCAAGGTTTGCAGTTGAGGCAAAGAACCCTACCGATGCAGCCATCCCCAAGAGGGAAATCTCCACCAGGTTTCTGGGTTTGAAATGTACTGTGTAGGAAGAGAGGAGTATGCAGAACAACAGATAAGAGCCTGTGCTAATGGATGCCGCAATACCGATTTTGTCTGCAGTGAGACGGAAAAACCCCCGAAGGTGATAGACCATGGCCAGATTGACCATGGCAATAGAGAGCTGAGCGACAAACGATGCCACGTTGAGCACCCAAAACTGTAGCGTATCGACTTTCTCTTTGGTGAACTCCATCCCAGTCTCCCCTATAGGGCAATGTATAGCAAGTTTAGCCATCCTAATGCAAGAAGCATTATTGCGTAAAAAAAGAATAATGGATACATTTGGGCTATGAACAATGACATTCTCCAAAATGCGCCGTTTATCGCAGCAGCCCTCTCGGTTTTCGTTGCGCAGATGCTCAAGCCCTTCATCAATGTTATCTTTGAACGCCAGTTCGTCTGGAGACTCATAGTCAGCACAGGGGGCATGCCCTCAAGCCATACTGCAGGGGTGATTGCCCTTACGACCGGCATTGCCCTAACCGAGGGTGTGGGCACCGTAGATTTCGCCATAGCCTTTACGTTTGCATCGATTGTCATCCATGATGCAATGGGCATCAGGCGCGCTGCAGGCAAACAGGCAGAGGTCATCAACGAGTGGAGCCGTCTGCTTAGTGACATCCACCGCGAGGGTCAGTTCACTCCTGAGAATCTCAAGACCATGCTTGGTCACTCCTTCAGCCAGGTGCTCGGAGGAACCTTCCTAGGCCTGATCATCGGCTTGACAACCACCCAGTATATTGTAGCCATGCAGACAATGCTGGTTGTTTAGTCTTTTGTGTATACTTGACTCTTTTTGCATATGTATCCATCATTCTCCTTACTTTAAGGAGCATTCCCCATGAAAAAAATATCTGTCATCCTATTGGTTCTCTTGTTCGCCCTCTCGCTTCCCCTGTTTTCCGGCGGAACGAAAGAAGAGACGGCCAAACCCTATGTATTCGCCTCTGACGCCACCTGGCCTCCCCTCGAGTTTGTCGACAATGGGGTGCTCACCGGCTTTGAAGTGGAGCTCATCCCCCTTATTGCAGAGAAGGCTGGGGTATCGATGGTCGTAAAGAACATCCCTTGGGACACCATCTTCGCTGGTCTTGCCAACGGGGCCTATGATGGTGTTGCCTCAGGGGTCACAGTCACTGAAGAGAGAAAGGCTGTCATGTCCTTTTCCAATTCAATTCTGGAAGTTGGACAAGTAGTCATAATTCGCACCCAGGACAGTGAAAGGATCAAGGGTATCGACGACCTTGCAGGCAAGAGGATCGGTGTGCAAATCGGCACAACCGGGGACTTCGCCCTGGATGACTACCCTGTGGGAAAACGTGCCTATGACGATATTGGCCTTGCTATCGAGGACATGCTCAATGGCAATGTGGATGCAGCTGTCTGTGACTCCCTCATCGCCAGTGACTTTGTGCTTGCCAACGACAACTACAAGAGTCGCCTCTCTGTAGCTGGAGAACCATTCACCAAGGAAGATATAGCTATTGCAGTCAGGAAGGGTGATGACAAACTTCTCGCCCTGGTCAACAAGGGTCTAGAGATTGCCACATCTGACGGTTCCCTCAATGCATTGAAGAAGAAGTGGAATCTGCTATAGAGGATATGGAACATTCGGAAAGAGGAACTTCTAGCCCTCTTTTTTATGCACTGGGTTATCAATTTTATTCTTTTATGTGTATAATTATTCTAAATATATTGACATTTGATGCATATCTATGCATTATTTCGTATATCACATGAGGAGATTACAACATGAAAAAACTTACCACCATTGCTCTTGTCATACTTTTGGTATCACTGGTCCCCCTGTTCAGTGCAGGGACAAAAGAAGATACAGGGACTCCCTCCTATATCTTTGCTGCAAACTGTGCCTGGCCTCCACTGGAGTTTGTAGATGAGAACGGTGATATCGTTGGCTTTGAGATTGATCTGGTTGAAGAGATTGCCAAGGTACAGAACGTGAAGATAACCATTCAGAACGTCGCTTGGGACGGGATTTTTGCGGGCCTTTCCAACGGAGCCTACGATGCTGTCGCTTCAGGAGTCTCTGTAACTGACGAGCGGAAAAAGACCATGGGCTTCTCTACTCCCATTATGACCATCACCCAGGCAATCCTGGCTCCAAAAGCCTCTTCAGACCTTACCTCTACAGCTACGCTGAAAAACAAGAAGGTAGGAGTACAGTTGGGGACTACCGGCCATATCTTCCTTGAGGCATACCTTTTGGACAATCCTAGCATGAAGACAGTCATCAAGGCCTACGATGAGATTGGCTTCGCAGTCGAGGATATGCTCAACGGCAACCTTGATGCAGTGGTCACAGACTCGGTCGTCGCAAGCGAGTATGTCCTATCCAACCCCAACTATGCCAGCAAGCTGCAGGTCAGCGGTTCTGCTAGTGACCTAGGTGACCCTGAGCCAATCGCGATTGCCATGCTCAAGGAAAATGTAGAGTTGATCAAGCTGGTAAATGATGGCCTAGCTAAGATCGTAGCTTCCGGCAAGATGGCTGAACTGCAGAAGAAGTGGAATATCCTGTAATACAAACAAGCTAGACCGATTGGGAGAAGCCGCCTTCATAAGGCGGCTTTTCCTTATCCTAGCCTTATGAGTTTTCTTACATGCCAAGGTTGAATATTTCCCTATCCCTTGGATATTTATTCAACTGTATTGACAATTGGTGCATAATTATGTAGTACTACTTCTACCGAGACAATACAATAAACAGTGAGTTATCATGGATACAGAAGAACATGCATATGAAGACCTGCAGATACATACAGCTAAACAGAGAATGGTATCGGCAGACCCTACCGACATCAAGAAAAAAAACCCGATCATCCAAATGACAGACGGTGTGCTCATACCACGCAAAGGTGACGGGCACGTACTGAACTCCTGGAGGTTAACCTTCTTTAGCGCCCTCGCCCTCCTTTCAGGACTGGTTATAGTTAAACCAGACCCCTACAGGGATATCTTGAAGGTTGTCATACAAGGAGCCCCAGTAACATTTCAGGCAACTATACTCGCCATACTTGGGGCAATCGTCATAGGAACGCTAACTGGCCTAGGCTCGGTAAGCAAGCGGCGCTGGGTCAATATGATCAGCGGTGTCTATGTGGAGCTTATCCGCGGTATCCCGCTCTTGGTCCAATTGATTTTTATCTACTACGCCATGGGAAGGTTCTTCAGAATCCAAGGTATGGTGGCAGCTGTTGTCGCACTCTCCATCTGTTTCGGTGCATACATGGGCGAGATCGTCAGAGCTGGCATCCAGGCCATCCCCCGTGGTCAGATGGAAGCGGCCATTGCAGTAGGACTGAGTAGGAGCCAAGCCTTTAGATATGTCATCCTGCCCCAGACAGTTAAGGTCATCCTCCCCGCAGTTGGCAATGAGTTCATTTCCATGCTCAAGGACTCTTCATTGGTATCAGCAATTGCACTCAGCGATATTTTGAGAAAAGGTAGGGAGTACATTTCCCGCACATTCCTCTCCTTGGAGACGATGCTTATCGTCGCTCTGGTCTACCTGATCATCACACTCATACTCTCACGCCTCGTAGGGATGCTCGAGGAAAGGTTGCACAAGAATGGCTAGGATACTCATAGAAAACCTCACCAAGGACTACCATACGGATAAAGATGTCGTCAAGGCTGTACGTAATGCATCCCTCACCGTGGAGAACGGCGAGGTGGTGGTCATCATCGGGCCTTCAGGCAGTGGGAAAAGCACGCTTCTCAGGTGTGTGAACAAGTTGGAAATACCTACAGGGGGGCATATCTTCATCGATGAGGATGATGTGGTCGACCCTAAGGTGGACCTACGAAAGATCAGAGAAGAAGTAGGGATGGTATTCCAGTCCTTCAATCTCTTTCCACACCTCACAGCATTGGAGAACATCACTCTCGCACCCCTCAAGGTCAAGAAGATGACCAAGAAGGAAGCCGAAGAAAAGGGGCGGAAGCTGTTGAAGATGGTCGGTCTCGAGGAAAAGGAAGATGTGCACCCCAACCAGCTTTCCGGAGGCCAGCAACAGCGGGTTGCCATAGCGCGAGCCCTTGCCATGGACCCTAAGGTGATGCTCTTTGACGAGCCTACAAGCGCCCTTGACCCTGAGATGATCAAGGAGGTCCTTGATGTAATGCTGAACCTTGCAAAAAGCGGCATGACCATGCTGTTGGTCACCCATGAGATGGGCTTTGCCAAGGCGGCTGCGGACAAGGTGGTCTTTATGGATGAAGGGGAGATAGTCGAGATTGCTACCCCCCAAGAGATGTTCACCAACCCCAGCAGTGAACGGACCAAGCTCTTTTTGGACCATATACTCTAACATACACGTTTGTTTATTCATAAAACCTGCCTACAATATCACTCTGGGCAGGTTTTTCCATAGTATACCATCACTAGTCTATAAAATATCCAATAAACGCTTGTTGCTTTTATGCCACCGATGTATGGTTTTCCCAAGGAGCTCCCCCATTATGCAACAGAAAACCAAACAGAGCTGGCTCGAACGCCACATTACCTTACACACCTACGACGATCCCAAGGCAGAAAAGGAAAATGCCATCACCCATATTGTGGGGACAGCTTTAGCCATCGTTGCCTTCGCTAGCATTCTGTTCAGACTCCCCTCGATTCCTACCCTGTCCATGAAAATTGGAATGCTAATCTGGGGCCTTACCATGATCTTGCTCTACGGAGCCTCGAGCCTGTATCACGCTCTGCCTTATGGTGATGGGAAAAGATTGTGCAGGATCTTGGATCATAGCAACATCTACTTCCTGATAGCAGGCACCTATACCCCGATGCTGATGTACGTTGGTACATCCAAAGCATTTGCAATACTTGCTCTGGTTTGGGGTATCGCCTTTGTAGGCATCCTGTTCACCCTCTTGATGTGGGGGAAGATGGGTGCTCTGCACGTAGCGCTGTATATTGCCATGGGCTGGCTGGTAGTGCTTTTTTGGGGTGATATTGTCCCCCATATACCTGAAGGAATTACAGCTTGGATCATTGCAGCAGGACTTACCTATACAATAGGAGTATTTTTCTACGCAAATAAACGCATCCCCCACTACCATGCCATCTGGCATCTCTTCTGTATCGGAGGAAGCGCACTTTTCTTCTTCGGCTATATGATCAAGCTGGTCTAGTCCAGTAGCTCCTGTATGTCAGAATACAGGACCTCTTCAGGGACAAGACCCAGATACCCCTTCACTACCCTGCCCTCCTTGTCTATGAAGACAGTGGTGGGCAGACTGTTGGTCTGAAATGTCATAGCAAATTCATTCTGGTCATAATAGACAGGTCCGGTGAACGGGAAATCCCTGATAAAGGCATTGATAGTCTTCAGCGTCTCACGCTGTCCATCAAGGGCATCAAGGAAGATGAAGCTAATCCGGTCCCCATACTCGTCAAAGGCCTTCTGGAAGTGAGGAAGCTCCTGCTTACAAGGGGGGCACCAGGAGGCAAAGTAGTTGATCACAGCAGGCTTGCCGTCCCTGACATCATGGAAATTGGTCATCGTCCCATCTAGTCGAGTCAAGGGAAGGTTGGGCATCACAGGAGCCTGGTCCTCTTGGGCTTGGACGTCAGCTTTCGGTTCTTCTTGTGTGGCGTCAGGTCCTGCAACAACTAAATTTTCATCGGCTGGTTCTTCTGTTGCTTGATCTGCGGAAGGCGGGACCGTGCTCTCAGTTTGTGGAACCGATGAGGGCTCTGGCACCTCAGTTTTCTTCGACTCAGGAGCTTGCTCTTGAATTGCAAGGGTTGGGGTGAAGGAGACTGCCGGAGCGGTATCCTTCAACATATTATATGCGACAACTGCAATGATAATCAAAACAGTAAACGAAATGCTCGTTATCAGAAGGGTTCGTGTATTTTTTTTCATATGAAACTACTCCTAGAGAAACAATGCTGCCGGGTTGAATCCCAGCACCAAGGATATACCAAAAGCCAGTAGTATGAGGCCGCTGACTACTGAAATGCCATTTGAATGCTTCTTGATCGAGAGGAACACTCCCTCAAGCTGTTCGAGCAGCACCGCTGCAAACAGGAAAGGGATGGCTAGGCCCATGGCGTAAAAGAACAGGGTGGACATCCCCTTATAGATGTGCTCCGCATTGGCAGCCTGCATCAGGGCCGCTCCCAAGAACGGACCGACGCAGGGCGTCCATCCGAGGGCGAAGACAAAACCAAAGAGAATGGACTTGAGAACATTCATATTCGCCATGCTCTTGAGTTGGAACTTATGATTTGTATTGACAGCCTTTACCAGGACAACACCCAGATTATTCAGCGCGAAGAGAATGAGAAGTACACCCCCTATCCTGTTCATAAGAAGCAGATGGTCTTTCAGGAACTGACCTACTGTGGTGGAGGCGGCACCAAGGGCGACAAACAGTATGGTGAATCCCAATACGAATGCCAGACTATTCTTGAGCAGCACACCCTTTTTTGTCTCATCGGCAACCCCACCAGCAAGATAGGAAAAATACAGGGGTAGAATGGGAAGGATGCAGGGGCTGATAAAACTAATGATTCCTTCTAGAAACGCTGTTAAATATGCCATGGCTGAGCATAGCACAACCAAAAAAGGTTCACAAGAGGGTAAAAATCCACTACAGTCATCTCATGGGCAAAAAACAGAAGGAAATCGAGGGTGGAGAACTCTTTGACCTCCACTACCAGGACATCTATGCCGAGCGCTGGCCAGCGTTGCGCCTCGCATTGCTAAAGGAGCGAAAACCCGTCGCCTTTTGCGAGCATTTGGAAGCAACCTACTATCTTGATGAGGCTTCCATTGTGGCTGCACGCCTGCTGGGAGTCCAGAAAGGTGACCATGTCCTGGACATGTGTGCAGCCCCCGGCGGCAAGAGCCTGGTTTTGGCATCATCCCTGCAAGGCACTGGAAAACTTGTGGCAAATGATCGATCGGCAACACGCAGGGGGCGGCTGAAGATTGTCCTGAAAAACCATCTGAGCGAAGCTTGGCAAGAGGGCGTACAGGTAACAGGCCACGATGCAACCAAGTGGGGTCTGTACGAGCAGGGGCTTTATGACCGTATCCTCCTTGATGCTCCCTGCTCCAGCGAGAGGCATGTCCTCAATGATGCTAAGGCCCTGAAGATGTGGAGGCCTTCCAGGCCCAAGGCCCTGGCAAGGCAGCAGTTTGCCATGCTTGCAGCTGCCTTGGAGGCGGTGAAGATCGGGGGGTTCATCCTCTACAGCACCTGTTCCATTGAGCCTTCCGAGAATGAAGGTGTCATCGGAAGGCTGTTTGCCAAACGTGCAGGCAGGTTTACACTTGAGGATATATCAGGACCTGATGCAGAACAGAGGAGCTATGGCTCCATCATCCTGCCAGACAGGTCCGACGGAAGGGGTCCCTTATATTTTTGCCTTATCAGGAGAGTCTCATGAGTAGTGTTGCAATAGTAAGGTGTGAAAACTACGACCAGGAGAAAGTGGACGTTGCTGTCGAACAGGCCTGCCTTGCTGCAGATATGCCCTCTGTCTCTGGCAAGCGGGTATTGCTCAAACCCAATGTGTTGTCCGATGCCAAGGAAGACCGGTGCATCACCACCAACACCGCAGTGGTACGGGCCGTAATCCATCTGCTAAAAAAACAGGGGGCAAAGGAGATCCTTTTGGGGGACTCCCCAGGACTGCAAGGTCCCTCCTTTGTCCCGAAGGCTTGCAAACTGGATAAGGTATGTAACGACGAGGGGGTGAGGTGGGTAGACTTTACCCAGAATCCCAAGACCAGGCTCGTTCCCTATACCCGTAGCAAGAGCCTCCCCTTTGCCTCCATCCTAGAGGAAGTTGATCTGCTTTTCAGCCTGCCCAAACTCAAGACCCATCAACTGATGTACAGCACAGGGGCTGTCAAGAACCTTTTCGGACTGGTTCCCGGCCTCCACAAGAGTCCTTGTCATGTGCTCTTCCCCACCCGCGAACTCTTCGCCTCTCTGATTGTGGGCATACTCTCCCTTGCCAAGCCTTCATTCTCGATCATGGACGCTGTCATCGGCATGGAAGGGCCTGGACCTGCCAATGGCAAACCCAGGCATATGGGACTCATCCTCGCTTCCCGGGACGCCCTTAGTCTGGATTACGCCCAGGCTATAGTAATGGGGTACGATCCTCTTACCATCCCCATCATAGCAGAGGGTTTGAGGCGTGAAGAGGGGACTGTACCCTCCTCCTACCCAGTCCTCGATGCCAATACCCTGGTTGTGGAAGACTTCCAGAGGATAGCCCAGCAGAAACAGACAAGTTTCTTCCACGCCCTCATCGCCCCCTTCTTCCTCAGCAGGTATATCCGCTGGAGGGTGAAGCGCGAGCGCAAGGCCCCTGTCTTCCTAACCGGGCCTTGTATCCAATGCCGCAAGTGCATTGAAATCTGCCCGGTACACGCATTGCACCTTGAGGGAAAAAGCATCATCATCGACGAGATGGTATGCGTGCGTTGCTACTGCTGCCATGAGGTCTGCCCGGCACATGCCATCGTGGTGGATGAACATCATCATGAATAAGGAGACACCATGAACCTCACCACGCTCTTAATGAGTATTATGCTCTCATTGTTGCCAATCAGCGAGCTTAGGGGAGGCATTCCCTACGCATACTTCAACGGTGCATCGCTGTTGCTTGCAACCCCTCTGTGCATTCTTACCAATGCCCTTGTCGCCCCCATCGCCTATTCGTTTCTCGCTACTGTGCACAAGATCTTCCATGCCCACTGGGCTTGGTACACTTCCTTTTTTGACAGCTTCGTAGCCAAGGCCCAAAGGCGTGTCTATCCCAAGGTAAGCAAGTACGGCTATTGGGGTATCCTGCTGTTTGTTGCGATCCCCTTGCCCATAACAGGAGCATGGACAGGAACCCTCGGTTCCTGGATGCTGGGCCTTGACAAGCGAAAGACCATGATGGCAGTATTCGGCGGAGTCATCGTCTCTGGTCTCATCGTCACCTCTCTGGTAGTCTTGGGGGTTGGTATAGACTCGATCTTCATCAAACGAATCTGAGGTATCATGCGTTTCAATCTAGAAAAAGAACTCAATACTGAGCAGTGCCAAGCTGCTTCAAGGCTTGACGGCCCGTTGTTGGTCATTGCAGGGGCTGGCAGCGGAAAAACCCGCATGCTCACCTATCGCATCGCCCATATGCTCGAGTGTGGTATCGACGAGTCGAATATCCTAGCCCTGACCTTTACCAACAAGGCTGCAAATGAGATGGGAGAACGCATCAGAAGCCTGACAGGGAAAAAACTGAAAAAGCTTACCAGCACCACCTTCCACTCCTTTGGCATGGGTGTGCTCAAGCAGTACATCCAACACCTCGGCTTCAAGAACAACTTCACCGTCTATGACACCAACGACAGGATGGCTCTGCTCAAGGAGGTCATCCTGAACCTCGACTATGTGGTGGAGAGCTTTGACCTCTATGAGCTTTCCGCCTTGTTCTCTGACATCAAGACCAAGCGTAAGGTCTTTGCACCCGGGGCTACCGACAAGATACGCAACCTCTACATCGAGTACGAGAAGCACCTCAAGGCGTACAACGCCGTTGATTTCGATGACCTCATCATGAAACCCTTAGAAATCTATGAGAAGAAGCCTGAGATTCTCGCTTCACTTAGAAGTCGCTACACCCATATCCTGGTCGATGAGTTCCAGGATACCTCCCTTGCACAGTACAGGATGGTTGAGATGCTTGCCCAACAGAGCCGTAACCTCTGTGTCGTCGGTGATGACGACCAGAGCATCTACAGCTGGAGAGGGGCGAACTATGAGAACCTGGTGATGTTTGAGCGTGACTTTCCCGAACACCTGGAGATAAAGCTGGAACGTAACTACCGCTCGTCGGGCACCATTCTCGAGGCAGCAAACAAGCTCATTGTCCACAACCAGGCAAGGAAGGTGAAGAACCTCTGGACCGATAGTGGCAAAGGCAGCTCCATCAACCTGATCCACCCCTCTGACGATGATGATGAGGCCACTGTTATCGCTGACCGCATCACAGAAGCTCACAAGAAGGAGGACAGGGCGTTCTCTGACTTTGGGGTGCTGGTGCGCACCAACAGCCTCATAGCAAACCTCGAGACCAGATTTACGGAACGGGGCATTCCCTCCCAGGTAACCGGGGGTCAGAGCTTTTTTGACCGCAAGGAGATTCGCGACATCATCAGTTACCTCAAGGTCATTGCTAACCAGGATGACGATATCAACTTACTGAGGATTATAAACACCCCAAGAAGGGGCATCGGACGCACTACCTTGGAGAAGATGCGAAAGGTTTCCGAGGACCACAAGTTCTCGCTGTTCGATGCGCTCTCCCTTATGGCTATAGCCACAGACGCTCAGATCCGGGAGGGAATGCAAAAGGCCCTCAAGAGGTTTGTCCTGTTGATAAACGAATACCATGACCAGCTTTTTGCACCAAAGGCAAATAAGGCCATGGTCCTTCGAGCCCTGATCAAGGAGATAGGGTACAAGGAACTGCTTGAAAACGAGCATCCGGAAAATGAGGGCCTGGTCAACTTCAAGATGAAGGGTATAGATATGCTGTGCAACATGCTCTCCCGCTGGGAACGCAATTCTGAAAACAGCAATGCCTCCCTGTTTGACTTCCTTAACCGACTCAGCATAAACGGTAAGGAGAAGGTGGATGAGGATGGCAGTGGCAAAATCGCCCTGATGACCATCCATGCATCAAAAGGACTGGAGTTCAATACGGTATTCCTAGCCGGCGTAGAAGACCAGTTCATCCCCCATGCCCGTGCCATAGAGGAAGACCCAAAAAATATCGATGAGGAGCGAAGGCTCTTCTATGTCGCCATAACCAGAGCCCGCAGGGTCCTTGTCATCTCCTCCTGTGAGAAACGAAAACGCGGTCACGACCTGGTGACCAGCCTTCCTTCTCGCTTTCTTGAGGAGATGCCCAAGGAACTCTTTGACGAGGAAGACCCTTCAAGACCTCTAGAGCCGACAGAAATATCTGATAAGCTCAGACTCTTCAGGGAGCGTCTTGCTGCAAGGGCCGCAGCCTCTCCCTGAGGTCACACCTTCTGGCCCCTATATGGCTACTTTCGTAGGTACGAGACTCCCAATCGATTGCTGTATATGGTAGAGCTCGAACCTTGACGTACCATTGTCATAGCCATAGAATCAAAGTATGCGAAGACGGGTGTTTCCTATTCTTTTAGCACTTTTCCTCATCTCTATTCCCCTTGTCTCCCTAGGTGCCTCGACAGAAATGTCTGCACAGTACGTTCAGGAACCATACCTCATGTTCAAGAGAGGTGGAGCTGGGGATCCTTATCAAGACACACAGCTTATAGGACTGTTGGGAACCATTACCATAACCTTCAACAATCCTCCAATAACGGTAAAACAGCCTTCTCTGGTCAATTCAACCACTTCTACCAATTTTTGGTTTGAGGGGATGTTTGACTGGAATCCTACGAATGTATACACAACTTGGGAGATAGTCTCGACAGAGTTCTACTGGGACACAGCATTATACATAAACGGTAATCTATATGAAGTGAGAAGGCAATCTGAAACCGAGGGATTTGCCAAACTGACATCAAACGATGCGACAATACCCAATGTCTCATCACTTGTGGTAAAAATCTATCTTCGGGCCCATCATTCATCAGACAAATTTAAACCTGGTGCCGATTTTTCCCTTAAATCAGGAACCATCGGAACCTTCAATTTTGCTGTAGCCACTCCAGACTATAACATCAACACCATACAGGACTATGTATCTGTAAATGGACAGGTCATCCCCCCTCTCACGTTACCTCTTAACCCTTCAAACCCTTCTCTGCCTCCTTCAAATCCCATCCCCCTCATTGGCTCAGGAGGTGGCACTTCAACAATACCCTCAGTTCCCTATGTCGATGAGTGTCATCCACCTCAAGTCCTGCAGTATCTGCTTTCCATCATTGAGGAACAAATGATCAGCCTCCCTGATGCGTATGGTTCTAAAAAGACCGAAGTTGCCAAGGCCAAGATTGACCTCATCAATGCAACTTCCGGTACAAACTACAAGGTGGACATCAAGTTCGAGAGCAGCAGTGTTGACCAAGGGAAATTTCATCTTCATCTGGATGGGGACCTCAACCAATATGGCATTCCCTATTACCTCTATTTCAAGGAAGACCTTATTGTCCCAGGGGCGAATATCCGGTGGAGCCATATATTGGAACATCCTGAGAAGGTGATCAAAGTGACCGGAGTCATCCAAGATGATGCAGAACGTGCCCCGGCAAGGACTTACCACGACACCATCACAGTAACCATCACAGCCGTTGATTAAGTAAGCATTATTATGTACAAGAATCCTCACTCTTCTTGCATAAGGGTGCTAAAACTGTGTATTGTCATGGTGAATACTTGGAGGATACCACATGTTCGACATCGATTACGCAAAAACCCCGGTAACGGATTTCTATGGAAGCAACTGCTTTACCGAAACAGAAATGGGCAAATACCTCAGCGACCCTACAATTAGGGAACTTAAAGAGGTCCAGCGTGGTCAACGGGAACTAACCTCCGATCTGGCTGACTATGTGGCAAGTGCGATGAAACAGTGGGCACTGACCAAAGGGGCCACCCACTTCTGCCACTGGTTCCAGCCCCTTACAGGCCTTACAGCCGAGAAGCACGACTCCTTCATCACCCCTACCAAGGGGGGAAAGGTGCTGCTCGAGTTTTCCGGTAAGGAACTCATCAAAGGCGAAGGTGATGCCTCTTCCTTCCCCAATGGGGGATTGAGGGCCACGTTTGAAGCCCGTGGCTATACAGCCTGGGACACATCCTCCCCTGCATTCCTCAAGGATATATCTGGCATTAAGACCCTGTACATCCCTACCGCATTCTTTTCCTACAATGGGGAAGCCTTGGACCATAAAGTCCCTCTCCTGCGGGCTAACCAGGCCATCGAGAAACAGACACTCAGGGTACTGCGTGCCCTTGGCAACACCAAGGCAAAACGCATCATTGTCAATGTCGGACCTGAACAGGAATACTTTTTGGTCGACAAACAATATTATGAGAGGAGACCCGACCTTCGCATCGGTGGACGTACGGTAATGGGCAACCTTGCTGCAAAAGGACAGGAACTCAATGACCATTACTACGGAACAATCAGTGACCGAGTCACCATATTCATGCGTGAACTCAACTATGAATTGTGGAAGCTCGGTATCAGCAGCAAAACCCAGCACAAGGAAGCGGCACCCAACCAATTTGAGATAGCCGTTGTCTACGATGCGGCAAACCTTGCAGCCGATCACAACCAGCTGCTTATGGATGTGCTGCAGAGTGTAGCCCTGCGCCATGGCATGGTAGCATTGTTGCATGAGAAGCCATTCCTTGGAGTCAATGGCTCCGGCAAACATGACAACTGGTCCCTTTCCACTGATGACGGGACCAACCTGCTTTCACCAGGATCAAAGCTGGAGGACAATCTCCAGTTCCTACTCTTTCTCACCGCTTTCATCAAGGCAGTAGACGAGTATGCACCACTTATCAGGTGTGGTGCGGCTACTGCTGGAAATGACCATCGTCTGGGCTCTTCTGAAGCCCCTCCCGCCATTATCAGCCTCTACCTTGGTGAACAGCTGAGTACTGTACTCGAGGATATCGCAGATGCAAAACCCAGCAGCAAGAAAGACCGTCAGTTCGTAAAGCTTGGTGTCTCCATGCTTCCTCAGCTTCCCAAGGATCTGACAGACAGAAACCGTACCAGCCCTATCGCATTTACAGGGAACAAGTTTGAATACCGTATGGTCGGTTCCTCACAAAGTATATCCAATGCAAACATCTATCTCAACACCGCTATGGCATCAGTGTTGGAAGAAATAGCAGACAGGCTGGAGAAGGCTACAGACATAGACATTGAAAGCCACTGTATCATCAAGGAGTTCTACAAGAACCACAAACGAGTCATTTTCAACGGCAACGGTTATGATGCTGCATGGGAAGCAGAGGCCAAGAAAAGGGGCCTGCCCAATTTCAGCGACACTGTCAGTGCCCTTCCTGAGATGTTAAGCGAAAAAAGCCTGCACCTTCTGGCTAGCCAGAAAGTCCTGTCCAGAAGCGAAGTCCAGTCACGCGTAGAGATATCACTACAGACCTATAGCAAGCAGGTCAATGTTGAAGCTGCCATCATGGTCGAGATGTGTAGGAAATATGTCATTCCTTCCGTAACCAGATACTTGGGAATCTTGAGTGAAAGCATTGCTCACCAGGAAGCCATAGGACTTGAGGCGATTGAACAACGCAAGATTGCAACAACCCTCTCTTCTACCCTGAACAAGAGTATCGCAGTAACTGAAGAGCTCCATGTGAGCATTGCCAAAGCCCTCTCCTTCAAGGAGGAGGTCCTCAAGCAAGCACAGCTCTACCGTGATGAAGTATCGAATCAGATGCTCACACTTCGAAGCCATGTTGATGTGATGGAGACATATACTGACAAGGGCATATGGCCGTTCCCCAGCTATGATGACCTGTTGTTCAGACTATAAGAGCACTAGGTTGTTCTCATTACAGGAGGAGGATTGGCAGACTTAGCCGATCCTCTTTGTGTATGATGCAACAGTAGCACAGGTATGCATAGTCACAATACTACTATACAAAATTATCCCAAACACAATAATCGCAGCTAGCAAAAGATTCTGCGTGCTGTAAATTACTGAGAATCGC
>WOYI010116381.1_pt1 | contig 22336 bp, 18 predicted proteins | sample 6423411 | NCBI WGS metagenome assembly WOYI01 (sample SAMN13441803, study PRJNA592873) | oil field metagenome | biome: oil field; feature: oil-well bore; material: oil-contaminated soil; isolation source: oil-contaminated soil from oil-well borehole | place: Germany: Wietze | collected 2016-10-18 ... | reverse complement strand
GCGGCATACCCCATTCTACAACTTAACCAGAGAACTTCAGGCGCACGACACTAGGTGCTCCGCGCCGTGCGCTCATCCGGCTCAGATCGCAGGCTCCCGCGTCAGTCCAGAACGCGCGCACCGGCGACCGGCCCGTGCGCCACGATGGCAGTGTGGCCGGCTTCGATCATCGCCGTGGCGAGGGCGCCGGCGCCCTCCGGCGGGGCGAGGAAGGCAAGCGTCGGCCCCGAACCCGACACCAGGCTCGCGAGCGCGCCGGAATGCGTCCCGAGAGCGATCACATCAGTCAGATCGGGCATGAGACTGCACGCGGCGGGCTGCAGGTCGTTGGTGATCGCGCTCGACAGGGCGACGGCATCTCCCGCGCGCAGCGCCGCGAGCACAGCGGGATCGACGGTCGGCATCGCCACGTGCGGGCGGATGTCCGGCTGGGCGCGAAGCCGATCGAGCTGGGCGTAGACCCCGGGCGTCGAGAGCCCGTCGGTGCGCGTCACCAGCACCCAATCGAAGCGGCCACGGGCGAGGGCGGGGGCGAGTTCGTCCCCACGACCGATGCCCACCGCGGTACCCCCGTGGAGGGCGAACGGCACGTCGACGCCCAGCTCGGCACCGAGCTCGTGCAGTACGGTCGGGCCGAGATCTCCGCCGAGCAGCTCGTTGACCGCGAGGAGGGTCGCCGCGGCATCCGCCGACCCACCGCCCATTCCACCGGCCACCGGCACACCCTTGCGGATCTCCAGATGGATGCCGCCCTCCCACTCGGTCGCGCGCGCGACCAGCCGTGCGGCCCGTACAGCGAGGTTCCGGCCATCCAGCGGCACGCCGGCGACGTCGACGCTGCCCGTCACCTCGACGGAGAACTCGTCGGCGAGCTGCGCCCAGACGTCCTCATACAGCGAGACCGCCTGGTAGACCGATGCGACATCGTGATATCCGTCGGGCTGGACGTCACCGACCGCGAAGAACACGTTGATCTTCCCGGGTGCACGAGCGTGCACCCGACGGTCTCTCATACCACTGAGGCTCACACTGACGCCGCACTCACCCGGGTGTCACCGATTCGCCCGGCGACGAGGTCGAACGAACGAAGTCCCTGCAGTGCCGGGCCGCTACGCGATCCGCCCGGAAGCGAAATCCGCTGCGGGGCCTCGACCGTCCGGGCGACCGCGTGCGCGTGGCCGCGATCCCGCCCGCGCGGCCGCGGAGGGCGTTCGTCGGTGTCTGTCACCCCTCCAGGCTAACGAGCGCGGACGACGTTCGGGTGCCTGCGAAACGACGGTGAAACGATTCCCGCCTAGGGTGGCCAGGACAGAGTACGGAAAGGAGGACGCATGACACCACTGAAGGCGCTCCCCGCACACGCCCACCCTCAGGCGGCTTTTCCCACGCGCGAGGACCTCCGCTGGGTGGAGGGCGTGCTGCACATCGTCCACGACGACCTGACACCCGAACAGGCGCATGTCGCCGACGTCGTGCTCATCGCGGACGCGCTCGCCGAGGCCGGGATCGATCCGCGGCTGATGCGTCACGACCGAGGCATGCCGGTCATCGTGGTGGATGCCGGTGAGTCCGCGGCGGTGCACCGCGCGTTGTCGGGTCTCGCTCTGGATGAGCCGATCTACGCCAAGCTCCGGGGCGGCTCGACACACCCGGCCGCAGAGCTGCCGGTGTTGGATGCCCTGACACCCTGGTCGCTCCGGGTCTTCCGTCCTCGTGTGACGACGAACGGTGCGCTCCGGTACGGCCTGGCCGAATCGGTGCGGGTGGAGGCGTGGCGCACAGAGGATGGCACGGTGCACGCACCGCATCCGACGGCGTTGACGCGTCGCGTTTTCACCGCCGATGATCTCGTGCCGGCGACGGTGCACCGCTATGGGCGCCGTTGGCGGACGATCAAGGGGATGTTCGACCCGCAGCCGGGCGAAGTCACCGCCGAGATCGACATGGTCTTCTCCTGGGTCGACGGGTCCTCCAGCAGCTTTCAGCGCCAGCGCGCCGCACAGCTCGAGGAGTACGTCGTCGGCGACGGCGACGCCGGGCCCGCCCGCTATCGCCACGTCGATGAACTCCGCTACGCGCTGCGCAGCGTCCACATGTACGCGCCGTGGGTGCGTCGGATCTTCATCGCCACCGACTCGCCTCGCCCCGCGTGGCTCGCCGAGCATCCACGGGTGACGCTCGTGCGCAGCGAGGAGTTCTTCGCCGACCCCGCCGTCCTGCCGACGCACAACTCGCACGCCGTTGAAGCTCAGCTGCACCGGATCGAGGGCCTCGCCGAGCACTTCCTCTACTCCAATGACGACATGTTCTTCGGTCGTCCCGTGTTTCCGGAGATGTTCTTCACGGCGGCCGGCCTGTCGAAGTTCGTCGAGGGTGCAGTCCGCATCGGATCCGGGGCACCACGGGTCGAGCGTTCCGGGCACGACAACGCGCTGCGGGTCAATCGTGCGCTCCTGCGCGAACGCTTCGGGCGCACGATCCTCCGCGACCTCGAGCACTGCCCCACGCCCCTCCGCCGCAGCATCGCCGCTGAACTCGAACGCGACTTCGCCGACGACTTCGCCCGTACGGCCGCATCCCGGTTCCGCTCGGCCACCGACATCTCGGTGACCAACAGCCTCTATCACTACTACGCGCTGATGACCGGCCGCGCCGTGTCGACCACGGAGCCGCGCGTGCGATACGTGCAGACGACGCTGGCCTCATCTCTCCGCGCAATGCAGCGACTCGAACGCCGGCGCGACGCGGACATGTTCTGCCTCAACGACGGAGGCGAGACCGAAGTGCCCGAAGAGCTGCGCGTGGCACTCCTGCGCGACACGCTCGAGCGGATGTTCCCGGTGCGGGCGCCGTGGGAAAGCGATGCGGTCAGCGCAGCACGGGCAGCGAACGCGTCGGCGTTGCCGACAGCCGCTGAACGCTGACCCCGGAGATGCCCGCATCCGCGAGTCGCAGACGCGCGGCGGCCGGGTCGGTGTACTCCAGGATCCGGGGTGCGTCCACCGGCACGACCGAGTGGACCACGGTGTCGTCGAAGACGTGCACCAGGTTGTACGACTGCGCTCCGTCCTGAGGTCGCGTGCCGCCCACCGGCACCGTCAGGTCCTGCGCATAGCAGGTCGATGAGGCGACCGAGACGGGGATGCCGGCGAATGTCGCGAACGTCGAGTAGTGCAAGTGGCCCGCGATGATCGCGCGCACGTCGGTGTCGCGGAGCACTCCCGCGAGGCGGCGCTGATCTCGCAGTTCCACCGTGGCGGCGAGCGCGAGGACGCTCGGAACGGGAGGGTGATGCATCGCCAGGATCGTGCCGAGCGGCGCGGGCGTGGCGAGGACGTCGGCGAGCCACGCCAGCTGGCCGTCCGACAGCTCACCGTGGTGCTGACCGGGCACCGAGGTGTCGAGCGTGACGATGCGCAGGCCGTCGAACTCATCGACACGATCGATCGGGCGAAGGTCAGCGGAGTGGTCGTCCCAGAGCTCTGCGCGAAACGCGGCTCTGTCGTCGTGGTTGCCCATGACCCAGACGACGGGAGCACCCAGCCGCGCGGCGAAAGGGTCGACCATCGCGCGGAGGTCGGCGTAGGCTGCGCGCTCGCCGAGGTCCACGAGGTCGCCCGTGACGATGATCGCGTCGGGCGCGACGCCCGACGCGTCGATCGCGCCGAGCGCACGGGAGAGGTGCTCAGCACCGGAGACGGCGTCCCAGATGCGCGAATCTCCCGCTCGCAGATGGGTGTCGCTGAGGTGGAGTAGGACCCGTTCGGGAGCCGGGTGCTCGGCCATACGCATGAGCATATGTTACAGAAATGTTTCGGAACGCCGAGTGAACGCGACACAACCTGTCGATGTCACCTTCACGGCGGGATCTCACACCGCGGCGCGGGCGATCGCCACGAACTGCTCGATCGTGAGCTGCTCGCCGCGTGCTGTGGGATCGACACCCGCGGCGATCATGATCTCCGACGCGGCCGCGGCCGATCCCCCGAGCACAGCGGAGAGGGCCTGACGGAGCATCTTGCGGCGCTGCTGGAATGCAGCATCCACGATCGCGAACGTGCGCCGGCGTTCCGCTTCGGTGCCGCGCGACTCTGGGTCGCGATGGAAGCCCACAAGAACACTGTCGACGTTCGGCACCGGCCAGAACACCTGCCGGGAAACAGTGCCGACGAGGCGCCAGGGCCCGTACCAGGCGGCCTTGACACTCGGAGCGCCGTACACCTTCGACCCCGGTGGGGCGGCAAGGCGTTGGCCGACCTCCGCCTGCACCATGACAACACCGCGCTGGAGGCCGGGAAAGTGCTGGAGGAAGTGAAGAAGCACCGGCACGCTCACGTTGTAGGGGAGATTGGCCACGAGCACGTTCGGGTCCCGCGGAAGCTCCGTGATCCGAAGGGCGTCCGCGTCGACGACCGTCAGAGCGTCCGCGCGCGCACCATGCGCGCGCGCGGTCGCGGGCAGCCGCTGCGCAAGGCGATGATCGATCTCGACCGCCGTGACGCCGGCTCCCGTCTCGAGGATCGCCAGAGTGAGCGAGCCGAGGCCGGGCCCGACTTCGACGACTCGGTCCGATGCCGTGACCTCCGCGACATGCACGATCCTGCGCACGGTGTTCGCGTCGACGACGAAGTTCTGACCGAGCTTCTTCGTCGGGATGACGTCGAGTTCGGCGGCCAGCGCACGGATCTCCGACGCGCCGAGGGGGGTCACCGGCATGCGCTCAGCCTCCTGAGCCGGCGGCGGCGCGGGCGGCGGCGGGCATCGCCGCCAAGATCTGGCCCAGTGCATCCTCGTCGTGCGCCGCCGTGAGGAACCATGCCTCATAGGCCGAGGGAGGGAGAGAAACGCCGGCATCCAGCATCGCATGGAAGAAGCGCCCGTACGCTGCCGAATCCTGCCGCTGCGCCGTCGCATAATCGGCCACTCCGCCGGCGACCGCGTCGCCGAAGAACACGCTGAACAGGGTCCCGGCGCGCTGCACGGCGTGTGGCACACCGGCCGCCGACAGCGCGGCAGACACCGCGCCGGAGACAACCTCCGAGGCCTCTGCCAGCCGCGCGTACACCGCATCGTCAGCAAGCCGCAGCGTCGCCAGGCCCGCCGCGACGGCGACCGGGTTCCCGCTGAGCGTTCCGGCCTGGTAGACCGGGCCCATCGGCGCGAGAAGCTCCAAGATGTCGGCTCGGCCGCCGACCGCCGCCACCGGAAGTCCGCCGCCGATCACTTTGCCGAACGTGACCAGGTCGGGCGTCACCGTCTCGCCTGCCTCGCGCAGCACCTGTGCGTATCCGCCGCGCGCGGCTCGGAACCCGGTGAGCACCTCGTCGCTGATCAGCAGCGCGCCCTCGCGCTGGCAGAGCTCGGCGAGGAAGGTCGTGAAGCCGGTTGCCGGCGCCACGACGCCCATGTTGGCCGCTGCAGCCTCGGTGATGAGGGCCGCGATGCGCCCCGGGTGCGCAGCGAAGACCGCCTCGAGCGCCGCGCGGTCGTTGTAGGGCACGACGAGGGTCTGCGCGGCAACGGCTTCGGGCACACCGGCCGATCCCGGCAGGGCGAAGGTCGCCAAGCCGGATCCGGCGGCCGCGAGCAGCCCGTCGGAGTGCCCGTGGTAGTGCCCGGCGAACTTGATCAGCAGGTCACGGCCGGTCGCCCCGCGGGCGAGACGTATCGCCGTCATGGTGGCTTCCGTACCGGTCGACACCAGGCGTGCGCGCTCCACGAACGGCACCCGCGCGATGATCTCCTCGACGAGCTCCGCCTCGGCCGGCGTCGGCGCACCGAACGAGAGCCCGCGCGCGGCAGCCGCCTGCACCTCGGCGACGACCTCGGGATGCGCGTGCCCGAGCAGAGCCGGTCCCCACGAGGCGACGAGGTCGACGTAGCGTCGGCCCTCGGCATCCGTCACGTAGGGACCCGATGCTTCCACCAGAAACCGCGGCGTGCCGCCCACCGATCCGTAGGCGCGGACGGGCGAGTCGACGCCGCCCGGGATCACCGCCCGCGCACGGGCGAACAGCTCTTCGTTCGTCGCGGTCACGCCAGGTCCCGTCCGGCGCGCAGCCATCCGGCGACCTCGATCGCCCAATAGGTCAGGATCACTTCTGCGCCCGCGCGCCGGATCGCAAGGAGACTCTCACCGATCGCGCGACCGCGGTCGATCAGTCCGGATGCCGCAGCGTGCTCGATCAGGGCGTATTCTCCCGAGACCTGATAGGCCCACACCGGGACGGAAGAGAGATCTCTCACGCGCGTGAGCACGTCCAGAGAGGTCCCGGCGGGCTTGACCATGACGATGTCGGCCCCCTCGTCGATGTCGGCGAGGGCCTCCTGCACGCCCTCGCGGGCGTTCGCCGCATCGAGCTGGTAGGCCCGGCGGTCGCCGGTGAGGGTCGACTCGACAGCGTCGCGGAAGGGCCCGTAGAACGCCGAGGCGTACTTGGCGGAGTAGGCCAGCAAGACGACGTCGGTGCGCCCGTCGGTGTCGAGCGCCGCACGGCACGCCGCAACCTGGCCGTCCATCATGCCCGAGAGGCCCAGGATGTCGGCGCCGGCCCGCGCTTGCACGACCGCCATCCGGGCATAGATCTCGAGCGTCGCGTCGTTGTCGACCGCACCGTCCGCTCCGAGCACTCCGCAGTGGCCATGGTCGGTGAACTCATCCAGGCAGAGATCGGCCTGCACCGTCAGACGCCCGACAGCCGCCCGTGCCGCCACTTCGATGGCACGGTTCAGGATGCCGGCCGGGTCGGTCGCCCCGGAGCCCGTCGCATCGCGGTGGCTGGGAACGCCGAACAGCATGATCCCCCCGATTCCGGCTGCGACCGCGGCCTCCACGAGCGCCGGCACGTCCTCGAGCGGATGCTGATGGACGCCGGGCATCGTCGCAATCGGCTGCGCCGCGGTGATCCCCTCCTTCACGAACACCGGCAGCACGAGTCGGCGCGCGGTGAGGTCGGTCTCGGCGACGAGACGGCGCAGCGCCGGGGTGCTCCGCAGCCGTCGCAGGCGCCGAGTGGGGAAAGCGGTCATCGAGGATCCTCCGATCCGGGGTCGATTCTGGGGACCCGGGCGTCGAGTTCGGCCAGCAGTGCATCGACGGTCTGCGTCTGTGCGGTGTAGCCGACCTGGAAGCCGAGACGCTCGGCATCCTTCGTCGTACCCGGTCCGATCGACGCGACCAGAGTACGCGAATCGAGCGCGCCGACCTGGCGGCGGAGCTCACGCGCGACGCTCAGCGACGTCAGCAGCACGACGTCGATGGCTCCGGTGCGCAGAGCCTCGGCCGTTGCAGCGGAAAGGTCGAGGCCGACGGTGCGATAGCCGATGCAGACATCGACGCCGTACCCCTGCGCTTCCAGCTCGTCGCTGACGACGGCGGCGGCCAGATCAGAGCGCAGCACGAGGCAGCGGCCCGTCGCGGCCGCCGATCGCCCGACGCTCCACTGCGCGATCATCGCGGCGGCGGATGAAGCGCCGGCCGGAACGAACGAGGCGCTCGCGCCCGATTCGGCGAGGGCGCTGGCCGTCCCCTGACCGACGGTGGCGATCCGTGTCTCCCGCGGCACCGAGATCCCCTGCGCGACGAGCTGCTCGACTCCCGCCGCGCTCGTCACGAAGAGCCACTCGTACTCCCCCGCCGCGAGCGTGGCGAACGCACGGTCTCGCGCGGCGGTATCACGCGGAGGCGCCGAGGCGATCAGGGGCGCGACGACAGCGCGACCGCCACGACGTTCGATCTCGCGGCTGACACGTTCACCCCAGGCGCCGCCGCGCGGAACGAGGACGCGGGCGCCGGTGAGCCCCCCGGACCGGAATCCCTCACCATTCGGCGTCACCGGCCGCTCCCGGCCAGGTCCGCCAAGTCGCCCGCGCCGGCTTCCAGGAGTTCGGCGACCACCGCGTCCGCGGCATCCGCGCGCCCCTCGTCGTCGGCGACGGTGGCGCGGGCGAAGGTCCGCTCGACACGGACCGTCCGGCCACCATCGAGCGCGTAGACTTCCGCGACGAGCACGACCCCTGCAGGCGCCGAGGCGATTCCGCCTGGTTCGTCCGGACCGGATGTGGACTTCACAGCATCTGTTCCGGTGATCTGCGACGGATGAGTAGCCGCCGCGGCCGGCACGTGACGCGCGCCGATCCCCACCGGAGCGGCGCATCCGGCCTCGAGCCGGCGCAGCACCGCGCGCTCCAGCAAAGCCACCTCGGCGGAGTCGGCGTGGGTGATGCGCGCCACGGCGTCGCCGACCGCGTCACCTTCGCGCACCTCGACGGCGAGCGCCCCCTGGCCTGCCGAGGTCGGCCAGGAGTCGCCCGCGAACAGCTCGGTGATGCGCCCCGCCCGCCCGATCCGCGTGAGGCCCGCCTCGGCCAAGACGATCCCGTCGAACTCCGCGTCGTCCACTTTGCGCAGCCGTGTGTCGACGTTGCCCCGGATGCCGACGACCTGCAGATCGGGACGGCGCCGCAGCAGCTGCGCGACCCGTCGCGGCGACCCGGTGCCGATGCGCGCGCCGCGCGGCAGCGCATCGAGGCTCAAGCCGTCACGCGCACACAGCGCATCGCGCGCGGATGCGCGCGGGGGAACCGCCGCGATCCGCAGTCCCGACACGTCGCCGGTCGGCAGGTCCTTCATGGAGTGGACGACGAGGTCGCAGTCGCCCCGCAGCAGTGCGTCGCGGAGCGCGGCGACGAACACCCCGGTCCCGCCGAGCTGAGCCAGCGACCCCGTGAGCACATCGCCGGCCGTCGTGATCGGCACGATTTCCACGTCGCGGCCCGTAGCCGCGCGGAGGGCGTCGGCGACATGGCTGGACTGGGTCGTCGCGAGCAGGCTCGCGCGCGTCCCGAGTCGCAGCGCTGTCACTGGACGAGCCCCGCGAGAGCAGGCTGGAAGCCGAGACGCTTGTTCTCGCAGCATCCGGGACGACACACGTCGTACCAGGGACCGAGCTCGGTCACGTGCGGGCGGTCGGCGGGAGCCGTGCCCGCGATGCGTTCCTCGACCAGGTCGACGAGTCCGCGCACGTAGTCCGGATGCGTCCCCGGTGTCGGTGTGCGCAGGGCGATGAGTCCCAGACGTCCGGCGGTGTGCATCGCCTCGGTGTCGAGGTCCCAGAGCACTTCCATGTGGTCGCTGACAAAGCCCAGCGGCACGATCACGACCGCCCTGCGGCCGAGGGCGGGCAGCTCCTCGATCGCGTCGTTGATGTCGGGCTCGAGCCACGGCACCTGCGGAGGTCCGGAGCGGCTCTGGAAGACCACCTGCCAGGACGCATCCACATCCATCCGGTCCATGATCTGCTCGGCGACGGCCGCGTGCTGAGCGACATACGCTCCGCCGGGACCGAGACCGTCGGCGGGCGGACCCGACCGGTCGGCATCCGCGTTCGGGATCGAATGGGTCGAGAAGAGGATCTCGACCTCGGTGCGCGGATCCACCCCCCGGGCGGCCAGTTCATCGAGCGCCGAGCGAAGCCCGAGGGCGAACGGGGCGACGAAGCCGGGGTGGTCGAAGAAGGGCCGCACCTTGTCGATCTGCACCTGCGCTGAGAGGCCGGTGAACTCGACGGCATCCGCGAGGTCTTCGCGATACTGGCGACACGATGAATACGAGGAGTACGCACTCGTCGCGATCGCCAGAAAGCGCCGGTGCCCGTCGTCGTATGCCTGCTGCAGCGCATCGGCGATGTACGGCGTCCAGTTGCGGTTGCCCCAGTACACGGGGAGCCCGAGGTCGCGCACCGACATCTCGGCCTCCAGCGCGGCCTTCAGCTCGCGATTGTGCGCATTGATCGGTGAGACACCACCGAAGTGCCGGTAGTGATGGGCGACCTCTTCCAGCCTCTCGTCGGGGATGCCCCGGCCCCCGGTCACGTTCCGGAGGAACGGGATGACGTCATCCTGGCCCTCCGGCCCGCCGAATCCGAGAAGGAGCACAGCATCGTAGGTCTGCGGCGTGGTCGCGTGCGGGGGCCCGGCGCACGTCGCGTCCGTGGCCCCGGGGACCCAGCATCCGTCGGCGATGTCGGCGCGCGTCGCGCGAGGTGGTTTCGGCCGGAAGGCGTGCCCGATGTTCTCTGCCATCAGCTCAGTATCTCGGCGAGCTCGGCGACCTCGACGCGCCGGCCCGTGTAGAAGGGCACCTCTTCGCGCACGTGGCGGCGCGCGCCGGTGGCGCGCAGGTCCCGCATCATGTCCACGAGGCTGGTGAGCTCATCGCTCTCGAGCGGCAGGAGCCACTCGTAGTCGCTCAACCCGAAGGTCGACACGGTGTTCGCGACGACATCGGTGAACGCGGCGCCCTTGCGACCGTGCTCCATGAGCAGTGCGGACCGCTCATCCTCGGGCAGCAGGTACCACTCGTAGCTCCGCACGAACGGATACAGGCACAGCCACTTCCGCGCGTGCTCGCCGCGCAGATAGCCCGGCACGTGGCGCTTGTTGAACTCCGCTTCGCGGTGCACGCCCATAGCGCTCCAGATGTTCGCGTAGCCGCCCAGGAGCCGGGTTCGCCGGATCGACCGAAGCGCTGCCTGCAGCGCCGCCGGGTCTTCGCCGTGCAGCCAGACCATGAGATCGGCATCGGCGCGCATGCCGGTCACGTCGTAGAGGCCGCGAACGGTCACCCCCCTCGCCGGGAGGCTCGCGATGAGGTCCGCGAGCTCGTCGAGGTCGCCGGCTGCGGGCGCACCGACACGGGGACGAGGGCCGGCAAGGATGGCGAAAAGGGTGTAGCCGAATGGATTCTGGTCGCTCATGCGATGCTCCTTGAGTGAGAGGTGGACGAGAAAGACGCCGCGAGGGCGCGAGCGTGCGGAACGACGGACGCGAGACCTGTGCCGGCCACGGCGGCGCCGGCCAGGTGGATTCCCGACCCCGCGAGCTCCCGGCGGCGCCGGTCGTCGACAGGCGCGCCCGCGACCGCATCCGCATAGACGGCGGAGGTCACGGCGAGGACGTCCGCGGCATCCAGCGGGATCCCCGTGAGCAGCGCGATCTCGTGCGCGAGATCGGCGGGGGTCTCGAGGCCCGGCGCACGGGCATCGCGGGCCGACAGTCGGAACAGGTGGCGCCCCGCCGGGAGGGTGTCCGCGAGCCAGGGCCACTTCGCGTTCGCGTGGGTCAGCGCCTTCGCCGCCGAAGGCACGCCCGGAGCGACGATGACTCCGGAACCGACGGGGTCATCGTCGAACGCGGCACCGGCCACGAGCGCGGCGACGACGCGCACGGCGAGAGCGCCCGCGGCGTCGGCGTCGGTCTCGCTGTCGCTGCCGCGCCGGCCGGTCTGATCCAGGAGCGCGCGGGCGGCCGACGTGCCCGTCGCGACGACGACTCGCGCCGCGCGCACTGGACCGTCGGCGGTGTCAACGGCGATGCGATCACCGTGCGGGTTCACCGCGAGCGCGGGCGCGCCGGTGCGTATGCGGGCTCCGCGTGCGGCTGCCGCACTCGCGAGCTCTGCAGCCAGGCGCCACATGCCCCCGACGATTCCGCCGACCGCGGCGCCGGCACGATCATCGGTCGCACACGCGACGGCCCCGGCCAGGAGCGAGCCGCGCTCGACGGCTTCGCGCCAGAGCACCGGGTGCAATCGCGAGAGGCGGACGGCATCGGCGGGCTGAGAATAGATGCTCCTGCAGAGGGGGTCGACGAGCCGCGCGAGCAGCACCGGTCCGCACCGCTCGGTGATGAGCGCGGCCAGCGAGGGCTCGTCGGCAGCGCGCAGCGGGGGCAGCATCCGCTCGGCGGCGGCGCGGGCGGATCCGTCCGGGCCGAGGATCCGCACGACGTCCGCCGCGAGCGGGTCAGCGGGGATTCCCAGCACGGTCCGTCGCGGGAGCGGCGCGGGGAAGCTTCCGGTCTCGCCCGTCGTGACCAGGTGAGCGCCTCCCGGCGCCGGCGCGACAAGAGTGAGTGGAAGACCCGCATCCGCGATCAGATCGGCTACGCCCGAGGTGCGGGTCGCGAACGATTCCGCACCGATGTCGAACGGGATGCCGCAGACCTCGGCGCGCCGGACGAGCCCGCCGACGCGATCCGCGGCTTCCAGCACCATGACCCGCTGACCCGCTCGCGCTGCATCGTGCGCGATCGCGAGACCGGCGATGCCCGCCCCCACGATGACGAGATCTGCGTCGAGATCGGCACTGCTCACGGTGCCCGCCAGGCGTGGACCGTTTCGACGAGCGCCGTGAGATCGGCGGGGTCGGCATCCATCGGCACGCCGTGGCCGAGGTTGAAGACGTGTGCGCGCGCGGCGAGTCCCTCGGTGAGGATGCGTTGGGCGGCCGCGCGCTGCACCTCCGCCGGCGCGAACAGCAGCGCCGGGTCGAAGTTGCCCTGAAGGGTCACACCGCGGCCGACGCGGGCTGCGGCCTGATCGAGCGGCACGCGGTAGTCGACGCCCAGACCGTCGACGCCGATCGACGCCATGTCCGCGAGGATCTCACCTGTGCCCACACCGAAATGGATGATCGGCACCTCGAACGCGCGCACCGGTCTCAGTGCCGCGGCCGATGCCGGGAGCACCGCCTCACGATAGTCATCGGGGGCGAGCGCGCCGGCCCAGGAATCGAACAGCTGCGCGACGCTCGCGCCTGCCTCGACCTGCAGCGCGAGGAACTGCCCGGTCACCTCGGCGAGCCACATCGTGAGGTCGGCCCACGCGTGCGGCTCGGTATGGATGAGACTCCGCGCGACCATGTGGTCCTTCGATGGGCCCCCCTCGACCAGGTAGGCGGCGAGGGTGAACGGTGCACCGGCGAATCCGATGAGCGGCAGCGGCTCGCCGCGCGCCTCGGACTCCTCCGCCAGCATCACCGTCGTGCGCGTGACGGCCTCGGCGACCGCGCCGCCGCGTTCCCGGACGAGCGACGGATCGATGCGGATGATCTCCGCGATCTGCGCCGCGGTGCGCACCGGCTCGGTGAACACCGGGCCCCGGCCCGGCGCGATCTGCACGTCGATCCCCAGCAGCGCCAGCGGCACGATGATGTCGCTGAAGAAGACGGCGGCATCCACCTTGTGACGTCGCACGGGCTGCATCGTGATCTCACTCGCGAGCGCCGGATCCAGACACGCGTCGAGCATGCTGCCCCCGCTGCGCAGCGCCCGATACTCCGGAAGCGACCGACCGGCCTGGCGCATGAACCACACCGGGGTCTGGGCAGGCCGCTCGCCGCGGAGCGCTCTCACGAGGCGCGACCGCCCGGTGTCGTCCGCGTGGAAAGGATGCTGCAGTGCCGGAATGATGGACTCCTCGGGTGAAACCTGGCGGACCGGTTAATCGTTATACTAGCGGGGATCCCCGGAGGTGTCCTGCGCATGCTCGTCTGTCTGTCCGCCCATCAGCGCACGACTCCGCTCGCCTCCCTCGAGCGACTTTCAGTGATCGGTGACGACGTCGCACCCCGACTGCGCGCAGCGCACGAGTCCATCCGAGGCACCGTCGTGCTGTCGACCTGCAACAGGTTCGAGGCGTATTTCGACCTGGCCGAAGAGTCCCCCGTGCCGGCGATGGACGCCGCGATGGAACAGCTGGCGGACTTGACCGAGTTGCCCTTTCGCGCGGTGCGCGAGACGGTCGACTTCGCCCACGGCAACCACGTCGCCCACCACCTGTTCGCCGTCGCGTCGGGGCTGGACTCGGTTGCCCTCGGCGAGGACGAGATCTCCGGGCAAGTGCGCCGCGCCCTCGATGCCGCTCGCCGCGAGGGCCTCACCACCTCCGCGCTCGAGCACCTCTTCCAGCGTGCGACCGAGACCTCGCGCGCCGTCAAGAACTCGACGCGCATCGGCGAGTCGGGCCGGTCGCTGGTGCGACTCGCCGTCGAACTCGCGGGATCACGCATCTCGTCGTGGGAGGACGCACGCGTGCTGCTGGTCGGCTCTGGACGCTACGCCGCGGCGTCCCTCGCCGCCCTGCGCGACGTCGGCGCCCGCGACATCCGCGTGCACTCGCGGTCGGGGCACAGCCGCTTCGCCCAGCGCGAGCACCTGCGCGAAGTCACCGCCGACGACTATGCGACCGAGGCGGCCATGGCCGACGTCGTGGTGACCTGCACGACGGTCACCGACACGTATGCGCTCACGGCAGAAGAGCACGGCACGGCGCGCGCCCAGCACCCGCGCGATCAGCTCGTGATCGATCTGGGCATGCCGCGCAATGTCGATCCAGGAGTGCGCGCGCTCCCCGGGATCGACCTGCTCGACCTCGACACGATCCGCATTCACGCGCCGATCGATGAGTTCGCGACGCTCGGTGAGGCACAGCTGATCGTCGCGACGGCTGCACAGCGCCACGCAGCCGCACGACGCGTGCACGAGGTCTCGCCCGCGGTCGTCGCCCTCCGATCCCACGTGCAGAGGGTGCTCGATGCAGAGATCGAACGTGCGCGTACCCGCGGCGCGAGCGGTGAGACCGAGGCGGCGCTCCGCCACTTCTCGGGTGCCCTGCTGCACTCGCTGATCTCGCGCGGCCACGCGCAGGCGGCATCCGGATCGGGCGCTGCGTGGGCCGACGCCGTCGCCACCGTCTTCGACCCCGCCGACCGGGACGCGTCATGACCCCCACGGCGCCGCGCGCGGTCACGTTGCGCGACGTCGCCGAACGCGCCGGCGTGTCGACGGCCGCGACGAGTCAGGCGCTCAACGAGCGCGGCAATCTGCGCCCCGAGACCCGTGCGCGCATCAAGGCGGTCGCTGCGGAGCTCGGGTATTCACCCAATCGGTCCGCGGCGGCGCTTCGGGGCGGCCGCACGATGTCGGTCGGCTTCGTCATGGCCGACGGCACCGACGGCGACGCCGCCGCCGAGCGGCGGGCGCTCCGCCGCGCGCGTCAGCTCAACGCGCTCGTGCGGGCCTCTGCCGCGCACGGCTTCGCGGTCACCGTCCTCCCCGATTCACGGCCTGACCTCGTCCACAGCGCGCAGATCGACGTGCTCTACTTCCCCGATCCGGCCGACGACCGCGCCGTGCTTCGCGAAGCAGTCGCCCGCGGCGTGCCGGTTGTCGCGAACGACCTGTACATCGCCGGGGCCGCGGGCCTCAGCATCCGGACCGGCTACGACTCGGCCGTACGCGCCGCGCTGATCCTCCTTGCGGAGGCCGGTGCGGAGCGGATCGGGCTTCTCGTCGACGAGAGCGAGGTGCCCCGCGACCAGATCGGCGAGAGTGCCTACCTCGCATGGTCCACGGTGCACGGTCGCTCGCCGATCGTGGCGCGCGTCGACCCGGGCCGTCGCCGCCTCGCCCGCGAAGTGCGGGCGCTGCTGGATGCCGGGGCCGACGCGATCTTCTCCTTCTGCGAAGAGGGACCCGAAATCTACCTGCAGCTCGAGGCGACCGGCCAGGTGATCCCCCGCGACCTGCAGCTCGTCGCGCTGTGCACGACCGATTGCGCGTTGAACGACCGATTGGGCATCACCCACGTCTGCGTGCATCCGGAGTGGGCCGCCGAGACGATGTTCTCCTGCCTGGGCGACGTGTCCGGGTCTGACCCCCGCGTCGTAGATCTGCCGTGGGAGCTGGTTCGCGGCTCCACGACCCGCTGACGCGGAATCCAGGGTGACCGGGGATTGTCGCTCGGTGACATGACGCCGTTCAGAACTCTCCGTAGACCTCACGCGTGTTCGCCGCGAGCTGCGTGCAGAACTCCGCGAGATCGATCCCGAGTTCGGCGGCCATGAAGCGCACGGTCACCGGGATGAGGTAGGGGGCGTTCGGCCGCCCGCGCAGGGGGGTCGGAGTGAGAAACGGCGCGTCGGTCTCGACGAGCACCCGCTCGAGCGGCGTGACGGCGAGCGCATCGCGCAGGTTCTGCGCGCTCTTGAACGTCACGTTGCCGGCGAAGCTCACCCAGTATCCGCGGTCGGCGGCGAGCCGGGCCATGGCCTCGTCGCCCGAAAAGCAGTGAAACACGGTCTTCTCGGGCGCACCGACGCGGGCGAGGGTCTCGAGCACGGTGTCGTGCGCATCGCGGTCGTGAATCTGCATCGCGATCGCGTGCTTCTTCGCGAGCGCGATATGCGCTTCGAAGCTCTCGATCTGGGCGGGAAAGCCGTTCTCGCCCGTCCGGAAGAAGTCGAGGCCGGTCTCGCCGATCGCCCGCACACGCGGCTGCGCGGCCAGGTCGTCGATCACGGCGATCGCATCATCGAGCATGCCTCGCTCGGCATACACCGGAGCCTCGTTGGGGTGAATGGCGACTGCCGCGAGCACGCGCGGGTGCGATGCCGCGGCCCAAGCGGACCAGCGGCTCGAATCGATGTCTCCCCCCGCCTGAACGACGCCCGCCACTCCGACGGCGCGCGCGAGCGCGAGATGATCATCGAGCGTCAGGCTCCCGGCATCCGCGTCCCCCGAAGCGCCGTCCTGGATCTCGAGATGCGTGTGATTGTCGTAAACGGGGACCGGCAGCGGCTCGGGCGCCGCGGGGTACGTGACATCTCGCGTCCCCTTCTCTCGCACCCGGACATACGTCGACGGGTCGCCCAGATCACTCATGTGTCCCACTTTCGGTCATTCTCAGGCCTTGGACCAGCCGATTCTGGGACACACACCGCAGAAAGTGGGACACGCGGCGCGGCGGGGACGCGGGGGACGGGGGGACGCGGGGGACGCGGGAGTGGGTCACTGGTCGATGCGCGGGAACAGCGGGGCGAGCGCACCCACGGCGCTGCCCGGCGCGAGGCGCCCCCACGCTCCCGCCGCGCGGATCGGCTCGTCGACCAGCCGTCCGGCGATCCCGAGGGCAGACCAGAGCATGCCCGTAGAGTGCGGCATGAACGGGCTCAGCAGCACCGCGAGTGCCCGGAGCCCTTCCGCTGCGGTGTACAGGACCGTGCCGAGTCGAGCGCGCTGCGCGGCATCCTTCGCGAGCGCCCACGGCTCGTTCTCGGTGATGTATCCGTTGAGGGCATCGACGATCGTCCAGATCGCCGCGACCGCCTCATCCGGCCGGAATCGATCCATCGCTGCGTCGGCTTCGGCCGCGGCATCCGCGACGATCTGCTGGATCCGCCGGTCGCCGTCGGAGTACTCGGCAGGCGGCGGGACGGATCCCCCGAAGTACTTCTCGATCATCGCCATCGTGCGCGAAGCGAGATTGCCGAATCCGTTGGCGAGTTCGGCCTGGTACCGCGCCGAGAGATCTTCCCACGAGAACGAGCCATCCTGCCCGAAGGCGATCGCCGACAGGAAATAGAATCGGTAGGCATCCGCACCGAACACGTCCGTGATCTCGGTGGGGACGATGCCGGTCAGCTTCGACTTCGACATCTTCTCGCCGCCCACGAGCAGCCACCCATGAGCGAAGACGCCGCGCGGCACGTCGAGACCGGCGGCCATCAGCATGGCGGGCCAGATGACGGCGTGGAAGCGGAGGATGTCCTTGCCGACGATGTGAAACGCGGGCCATCGCCGTTCGAACTGGGCGGGGTCCGTTCCGTACCCGACCGCGGTGGCGTAGTTCAAGAGCGCATCGACCCACACATAGATCACGTGGCTGTCGTCCCAGGGCACACGCACGCCCCAGTCGAACGCAGAGCGCGAGATCGAGAGGTCCTTCAGCCCGCTCTTCACGAACGAGACGACCTCGTTGCGCGCCGACTCGGGCCGCACGAAGTCGGGTTCGTTCTTATAGAGATCCAGGAGCGGTCCGGTGAACTCACTGAGCTTGAAGAAGTAATTCTTCTCCTTCAGGAGTTCCAGTGGCTTCGAGTGGATGGCGCAGACCTTCAGACCCTCGAACGGGCCGGTCCCGTCGACGATCTCGGACTCGGGCTTGAACTCCTCGCAGCCCACGCAGTACAGCGCCTCGTACTCACCGGCATAGATGTAGCCCCGGTCATAGAGTGCCTGGACGAACTGCTGAACGCGCTCCTCGTGACGAGCCTGGGTCGTGCGGATGAAGTCGTCGTTGGCGACCTCGAGGGTTTCCAGCAATGGGAACCACGATCCTTCGACGAGCTTGTCGACCCACTCCTGAGGTGTCACGCCGTTCGCCGACGCGGCGCGCAGCATCTTCTGACCGTGCTCGTCCGTCCCGGTCAGCATCCAGGTGTCATCGCCCGCCTGGCGGTGCCAGCGCGCCAGGGCATCGACAGCGACCGTCGTGTACCCGTGCCCGATGTGGGGCACGTCCGAGGGGTAGTAGATCGGTGTCGTGATGTAGAAAGATCGGCCGGTGCTCACCCGTCGATTCTAGGCGGGGGCGCGCGCGGGTCACGGTCGTGTGACTCGCCCGCTCAGGCGGGAGGGCGGCGCTCATCGGGCCGCGAGCACCGCCTGATAGAGCTCGCGGCTGGACAGGCCGGTCTGGGCTGCAACCTCCGCGGCGGCATCTTTCAGGCGGATGCCGCCGCTGACGAGCGTCTGCACCTGGGCCACGGCATCCGCGGCCGACACGTCCCGCGCCGGCGCCCCGCCGACCACGACGACGATCTCGCCGCGCACTCCGCCCGCCGCCCACGCGGCGAGTTCGCCGAGGGATCCGCGCACGACTTCCTCGTGCAGCTTGGTGAGTTCCCGGCAGACCGCCGCCGGACGTTCCGGCCCGAACGCGCCGGCCATCGTCTCGAGCGTAGCGGCGAGCCGCGACGGCGCCTCGAAGAAGACCATCGTCCGGCGCTCGGACGCGAGCGAGACGAACAGCCGGTGCTGCTCTCCGGGCTTGCGCGCCGGGAAGCCCTCGAACGTGAACCGGTCGGTGGGCAGCCCCGCGACTGCCAGCGCCGTGATGACGGCGCTGGGTCCGGGCAGCGCCGTCACGGTGACCCCCTGCGCGACGGCTTCGACGACGAGCGCGTATCCGGGGTCGCTCACCGTCGGCATCCCCGCGTCGCTCAGCACGAGCAGGTCTTCCTCACGCGCACGAGTCACGAGCTCCGCCGCGCGCTGCTTCTCGTTGTGATCATGCAACGCGATCAACCGGGGACGGTTGCCGATGCCGAGCCCCTGCAGCAGGCGCTGGGTCATCCGCGTGTCCTCCGCGGCGATGACCGTCGCGCTCTCCAGCGCCGTGCGGAGGCGTCCGGACGCATCGGCGAGATTGCCGATGGGAGTCGCCGCAAGGATGATCACCGCCCCAGCATAGGCTGGTCGTCGTGACGAGCATCGCCCCGCCGCTGCTACCCGCCGAGCGGCTCTCCCGATACGACGGCTGGCGCGGGCGACTGGCCGTCGAGCCACGCCTGCAGCGACTGTACGCGTGGCTCGCGCCCGTCGTCATCACTCTTCTCGCCGCGATCCTGCGACTGTGGAACCTCGGCAATCCGCACACGCTCGTCTTCGATGAGACCTACTACGTGAAGGATGCCTGGAGTCAGTGGAACCTCGGCTACGCCGCCACGTGGCCCGAGGGCGCCGATGCGCGATTCGCCGCCGGCGAGACCGACATCTTCACCACCGCAGCGAGCTTCGTGGTGCACCCGCCGCTCGGCAAGTACCTGATCGGCGCCGGCATGGCCATCTTCGGCCCGGGATCCTCGTTCGGCTGGCGCATCGCGGCGGCCGTGTTCGGCACGGCGTGTGTGCTCGTGCTGTTCTTCCTCGCCAAGGCACTCACGGACTCCGGCGTCTTCGCGAGCGTGGCATCGCTCCTGCTCGCCATCGACGGTCTGGGCATCGTGATGAGTCGGGTGGCGCTGCTCGACATCTTCCTCACCTTCTTCGTGCTGCTCGCCTTCTGGTTCACCGTCCTCGACCGCCGGAGACACCTCGACCGACTGGCCACGGCGGTCGTCCGCCGCAGCCGCGGCGACGATCGTCCCGCCTGGGGCGTGATCCTGTGGAATCGCCCGTGGATCATCGCGGCCGGTGCCGCCGCCGGCGCTGCGACGGCCGTCAAGTGGTCGGGCGTCTGGGTGCTGGCCGGAATCGGCCTCTACCTGGTCGTGACCGACGCGCTGGAGCGGCGCCGCCTCGGCGTGACCTTCTGGCCGGTGGATGCCGTTCGCCAGGGCGCGGCGTCTTTCCTCCTGCTCGTGCCGGTGGCGTTCATGGTCTATCTCGGGTCGTGGATCGGCTGGCTCACGACCGACGGGGGCTACGACCGCCATGCGGCCGATGCGAGCCCCGCGACGGGCATCTTCAGCTGGGTGCCACTGTCTCTCCAGAGCCTCTGGCACTATCACGAGACCATCTACACCTCGATGACCGGCATGAGCTCGCCGCACAGCTACATGAGCCCGGCGTGGATCTGGCCGCTCCTGTGGCGGCCCACGTCGATGTACGCGGGCAGCGCGACCGACGGCGAGAACGGCTGCACGGGCGGCGCGGCTGGATGCCTGGAGATCCTCTACAGCATGCCCAATCCGCTGCTGTGGTATGCGAGCATCGCCGCCCTGATCTACCTGATCTACCGCTTCGTGGTGGCGCGCGACTGGCGATATGCGGTCGTACTGGTGGCGATCGCGGCGACGTGGCTGCCCTGGCTGATGTACCCGGAGCGCACGATCTTCCAGTTCTACACGATCGTCATGTGGCCGTTCCTGCTGCTGGCGCTGACGTTCGCGCTTCGAGATGTCGCGGGGCCGGCGCGTGCGCCCACCGATCGGCGGCTGGCCGGTCAGAGGGTCGTGATGGTGTTCCTCGGCTTCGCGGTCGCGCTGTCGATCTTCTGGTACCCGCTGTGGTCTGCCACTCAGGTGCCGTACGACTTCTATCGTCTGCACAACTGGATGCCGGGCTGGATCTAGCCTCCCCTGCTGCAGCGGAGCTGCACCTACACGCGGTAGGGGTCGCCGGCGACCGCGACGCCTGTTTCCAGCATCCGATCGATCGCCTCTTCGGAAAGTCCTGCTTCGCGCAACACGTCGCGCGTGTGCTCGCCGAGGCCCGGCACGAGCAGCACGCCCCGCGCTTCCGTGCGGCTCAGGCGCGCCATTCTGCCCTGGGTCCACAGCGACCCGGCCGCTCCCGCGACCGGTGTCTCGTGCACGACTTCGGACGCCCGCAGGGCTGCGTCGAGCGGGAGGTCCATGACCGAGCGCACCGCGACCGCGGGGACGCCCGCCTCTGTGAGGGCAGCCAGGACCTGTTCGGTCGGACGCGCCGCGAACGCGGCGGCGATGATCACCGCTCGCGCGTCATCGTCGTCGGGGAACTCCCCCAGCATTCCCGCGAGAGCGGATGCGGCGACGTCCGCGCTCGCCTGCAGCCGTAGCCAGCCGTCAGCGGTGGCATAGAGACTGTCGAGAGCGGAGGGTCCGGCGAAATCCTGCGCGCCGCGCTGCGCGGGCACCCGTCCGTCGAAGCGCACGAGTTCGCCGGCCTGCATGAGAGCGGCCTGCCCCGCCAGCGACGTCCACACCCGCTGCCCTTCGCCGGTCCGACCGCGGTGATGGAGCGCCAGCACGGCACCGAGAGCGGCCATTGCGGCGGAGGCGACGTCGTTGACGGGGATGGAGAGGAAAACGGGATCATCATCACCGCCCTGCGCGGTCATCATTCCGCTGAGCGCCTGCAGGACCGGGTCGAAGCCCGCGTCGGCGCCGCGCGGACCGCCCTCGCCGAACCCGGTGACCGAGACGGTGCAGATGCGGGCGTTCACCGCGCTGAGCCGCTCATAGTCGATGCCCAGCCGCTGCAGCACACCGGGCCGGTAATTGTCCATGACGAGGTCCGCGTCTCGCACGAGGGCGAGGAAGGCCTCGTGTCCCTCCGGCTTCTGAAGGTCGAGCACCAGACCGCGCTTGCCCTTGTGGAAGCCCGCGAATCCCAGCATCATTCCGCGCAGCCCGTCACCGGAGCGCGGCTCGAGCTTGATCACATCGGCACCGAGCTCAGCCAGCAGCGAGCAGGCGTAGGTGCCGGCGATGATCGATCCCAGGTCGAGCACCCGCAGGCCCTCCAAAGGGCCGCCGCGGCGAACTGTGGCCCCCGATCCGCCGGCCGGGGTCAGAACCTCGGCGGGGCGCGGATCCCACGGGGGCACCTCAAGAGCAGGCACCGGCAGGGATGCCGGGCCGCGCACCGCGCCGGGAGTGCGGCTGAGCACGAGAGGGATGCCGGGCATCACGACCTTCCCGCGCGCAGGGTCGTCGACGGTGAGCCGCATCCCGATCGCCGCGAGCTGCTCCTCATCGAGCCAGTCGTCGCGATCCTGCAGGGGGGCGGCCGGAAGACCGTTGTCCGCCAGGATGGCGAGCCACTCGGCACGCGGTCGAGCGGCGAACGCGGCCGCGAACCGCTCCAGCACCCACGGCACGTTCTGCGGGTACAGCATCGCGATCGGGTCGCCCTCGAGCCTCGGGTCGGCGAAGAGGTCGAGCAGGTCGAGCACCTCGAACGCCTTCATGAAGAAGTTCGGGGTCAGGCACGCCAGGAACAGCCACTG
>WOYI010604975.1_pt1 | contig 22426 bp, 10 predicted proteins | sample 6423411 | NCBI WGS metagenome assembly WOYI01 (sample SAMN13441803, study PRJNA592873) | oil field metagenome | biome: oil field; feature: oil-well bore; material: oil-contaminated soil; isolation source: oil-contaminated soil from oil-well borehole | place: Germany: Wietze | collected 2016-10-18 ... | reverse complement strand
GGCACTGTTCCGGCTCATGACCCTCCCATCCGCCATAGACATAAAGCACTTTCTTACCTTTAAGGGCATCATCACGGGGTACGCTTTGTTCGTTCTGTTTCACTGTCGTATTGCAGCTCATGGCAATGATCATTAATCCTGTGAGGAAAGAAATAAAAGTCTGTGTATTTTTCATATCGGTAAATATAGCTGTTTTTTTCTGATATCAGCGCTCATATGCTTCGAAAAAATCACTTCCCAGCACTGCCTCCTTTGTGATGGTTGCGGCTTCAGCCGGGGTGAGTTGATGTGACCACTTCACCCGCTGTCCGGTGGCGGCGCCTGCTCCCCGGTTGCGGTACTCGCCGTAAAAAGCGGTGGTTTCGTTGGAGGGGTCCCCCCAGTTGTTCCATCCCTCGGGATGAATCACATCACCCAGTTCACACTCCATGAAAAGCACCTTGGCATAGGGTCGCCAGGGACGACCCAGGTAGAACGATTTTGCAGTATCACCTGATATCCGGCAGCGGTTAAAGACATAACCAAAAGGCTGCTCCTGAGGCGTAGAGGCGGCTGTGATATAGCCGTTCCCCTTGCAGTAGATCTCACACTCCTCGAACCAGGCGGTGGAGGATCCGAAGATGAAATCGACCGTGCCCTCGATGTAGCAGTTGTGATAATACTGCCTGCTGCCTGCCGTATGGGTGTAGAGCGTATCCTGAAAGCCGAGGAAGCGGCAGTTGATGAACCGTGCCCGGTCGCTTCGCACGATCACCGCCACCGCCTGCCCCACCGGACCGGCATCGTTAGCGAAAGTGATGTTCTCGGCGGTGAAGAGGTCGGGAGAGATATAGGTTGAAGCGGAACCTGAGGTGCCGAGGGCATCCCCCAACGGACTGAGTTTTGATGCGAAGTTGTTCCAGGTGAGGATGGTGTGGTGCTTGTCTTCTCCCACCAGTGTCAGGTCATGCTTCGTCTCCGGGATGATCAGCTTCTCGCGGTAGACACCTTTGCGGATCAGGATGCGAGTGGGTTGTTTCCGAAAATCGGGTACCGCATCGATCGCTGCCTGCACCTTGGTGAAGTCACCTGTGCCATCCTGTGCCACCACCCAGTCGAATCTGCTTCTGTCGACCGACGTCTTTGCCGGCTGGAAGATCTTCTCCAGGAAACCGGCCATCAACCTGACAGTAGAGAGGTGCCAGGGGTGGAAATGCCAGAAAGTATGGGGTGTGTCGTCGAAGGTATGCACTTCGCTGTAGATCCCCAGGCTGTCGAGCACCCGGATATGCTCGTCGCGACCGTGGTGGAAGCGGGGAATAGAGCTGTTGATAAAACATACCGGTGCGCTGCCTTCGTGCACCTGGAAGAGTGCAGAGGCAGCTTCCCAGTTCTCCGGACGCTCGCTGTAGCTGCCTCCCAGCCAGAGCGCATCGACAGGTGTTTTCTCTCCTGTAAGGCGGGCTTTCTCGGCCCGCTCCACCGTCTCTCGGTTGACGAAGGTGGAGATGCCGTCAATGTTGATCACCGCACGAAAGCGGTTCTCTCTGTTCCTTGTACCGATCAGTGCCGCCAGCTGACCGCCGGCGGAGCATCCCGCGACGGCGAGAGATGCCGGATCAGCTCCATATTGCGCTGCATGGTGAGTGAACCAGGTTGCTGCCTCCTCCAGGTCCAGCATCCCCGCGGGGAAGAGCGCCTCCGGCGAAAGACGGTACTCCACCGTGAAAGTGACATATCCGTTACGGGCCAGCTGCAGAGCGAGTGCTTTCTGCATGTCGGGTGATCCCGAGTTCCACCCACCGCCGTGGATCATCATCACTGCCGGGAGGATGGCTTCATTATCGGGGCGGTAGACCGAAAGCGTCAAATCCCGTTGGCCTATCCTTTTGTATGGAATGGCTTCCATCGCCTTGATACCCTTTGGCAGTTCGGTTGATGCAACTTGTATAAAAGGATACTGTTTCACCACTTTCTTGTAGGAGCTATAAATAGTATAGCTGGTGTCGCGCGGCACACCGTCGATTATCACGGTCTGTGCTGTAGTCTTCAAGGAGAGGCAGAGCAGCAGTATCAATAAGCCATAGAGCCGGTTCGTTTTCATGCTGTAATGGGTTTAATCCACGATAAAACTGTCCACAACCACGCGTCCCCCGTCGTTGTTGCTGACCGGGCGCGAACAGAAGAGTCCCATCTTGGCACCGATCCATTTTCCTTCCCTGGCCGTGAAAGAGTTACCCAGGGGTACAAATTTCTTTCCATCCTTGCTGTAGCTGAATCGACAGCTGGCATCAGGTTCTACCTCTACCCGCAGAAAAAGATCACCTTCCTGTAGGGGAATAGTTGCATGGACTATCTCTTCTCCCTCTTTGTCGGCATTGAGGCAGCTAATCTGAGAGAGGATAAACCCCTTGTCTGTTTTTTCCAGTGCCAGCATGGCGTAGTCCATTCCCATCACCACCAGTCCCGTTCGTTCGCCGGTAATGGCATCCGAAGGCAGGAAAGTAAGCTTTGCGGTGGCTTTGAACCTGTTTGAAGGGAATTTCTGCAGCAGCAGGTTGGGGAGATCCCACAGGTTGTGGTAATCCTCCGGCAGCGGTACCGAGTAGAGGCTGAGAGTGCCGGTTGCGGTGTCGCTGTAAGACCACCACTCACCCGGGTTGGCGTGCCACTGCCACTGAAGACCGAGGGTGGGGGCATCGAACAGGTCGCTCTCCTGCGGGGTGACGATGGAATGATTGCCTGCAATAGCTGGTTTCTTCCAGAAAGGTACCGGTTCACCGCAACCGTCTCCATCAGCATCTTTCCCTATCACCGGCCAGTCGTTCACCCATTTCATGGGTTGCAGATGGACGATGCGACCGAAAGGACCGGCATCCTGGAAGTGGTAGAACCAGTCCTCTCCCGCGGGTGTGGAGACCCAGGCACCCTGGTGGGGACCGTTCACATTTGTGTTGCCCTGTGCCAGGGATACATGTCTTTCGTATGGGCCGTAGATGGAGCGTGAGCGGAGCACCGTCTGCCAGCCTGTAGCCACCCCGCCTGCCGGGGCAAAGATATAATACCAGTCGTTCCGTTTGTAGAACTTGGGGCCCTCGATGGTGGGATCCAGTGCATGTCCATCGTAGATGATCCTGCCTGGGGTGATGGTTTTGGTTCCATCAGCATTCATCTCCGCGATATTTAGCACACTTTTGATACCGGCGCGGCTGCCGGCATAGGCATATACCAGATAGACTTTCCCATCCTCATCCCAGAGGGGACAGGCATCGATCAGTCCTTTGCCGGCTTTTACCAGTGTGGGTTTGCTCCACTCTCCTGTCGGATCATCGCTTTTCGCCATGAAGATACCGAAGTCAGGATCACCGTAATAGATATAGAACATGTTGTCGTGGTAGCGGATGGAGGGTGCCCAGACGCCGTTGCCGTGTTGTGGAGAGGAGAAATGCTCGTCGGGTTGCAACCGGTCGATGGCATGGTTGATCAGCTTCCAGTTCACCATGTCTTTGGAGTGCAGGATGGGCAATCCCGGGATACAGTTGAAGCTGGATGCGGTCATGTAATAATCCTCTCCAGCACGGCATACATCCGGATCGGAATAGTCGGCATGCAGGATCGGGTTTCGGTAGCTACCGTCACACCGGTCGGCCACCCAGGTGCGGGAGATGTTCGCCTGAGCGAAAAGACTGGAGTGAGCAGCCGTAAGCAACAGAAGGGCTATCGTTGTTTTCTTCAGTTTCATCATGCTGTTTTAGTGTGGTGAACCGACTAGCTCGTTGAGGTAGACCTCGATGTTATCATAGGCTGTGCTGAGATGGCGTCCACCTGCGTCGGCTGTCTTAGGATCGAGTTCTTTCGCTTTTTCCCATGCATCAGGCATGCCATCGCTGTCACTGTCGACGGGAGTGGTTCCCTCCGCCAGGGCCGGCCAGGCACTCCAGTCGGCACCGGCATCTGCCGGTTTCAGATCATCCTGGCTGTCGATGATGCCCGGTTTGGGATAAGGAGAACTGTTCTCCGGGTTCAGACCCTTAAACGTTGCCGTGCCGCTCTGCGTTTCCTCCACCAACCGGTTGTCAATTGCATCGCGGCTTCGGCTGCTCCCTGCCTGTTGTAATACCTTTTCATAGGCCTCCGCAGCGCTGTAGGTCACTGTCTCCGCCATTGAGAACTCACTGTTGGACAGGATATCATCCAGTGTCACATCGGGGGCATGGGCTGTAAACGTGGAGTGCAGATGTACGCCCAACCGATTGTTTTCGGTAACGTTGTTGTTGCCAACCACATGGTTGCCGTTGAGATAGAATTTGCCGTGTGTTCCCCTGGGCTGCGCATTCTTGCCATCATCGGCATAGGGTTGCAACAACCTGTCTCGGTTGGAGGAGGCGGGTCCCGGCTTATAAAAGTTGTTCACCAGGTTGTAGTTGCCTCCCTCACCGCCATAGACATTGTTGGCCCCCCAGTTGTAAATCACATTGTTGCGGAAGTCCACGCTTTCCCTGTCGGGTTTGTTGGTGTATCGGCTGCCGCAGAAGCGGGGTGTGCGGCTGTCGTGGTGTATCAGCAGGTTGCAAAGAAAGGAGGCGTTCACCCCTCCCCAGATGCCGCCATAGCCATGTGTTCCTTTCTCATGAACCGAAAGACGCAGGCTTTCGGAGAGGATGCTCCACTGCAGGGTGAAATTCTCGTTGTCGTAGAATGAGGCACACTCGTCGGTGGACCAACTCATAGAGCAGTGGTCAATGATCAGGTCCTTCCGGTTGCGTGCACCAAAGGCGTCTGCCTGGCCGGTCACCATAAGGTCACCCAGGCGGAAACGAAGGTATCGCACGATCACGTTGTCCGCCTTGATCTCCACCGGATAGTCGGCCAGGGTGATGCCACCACCTGGAGCTGACTGGCCGGCAAGTGTGAGGTCACCCTGCTTGATTTCCAGTCCGCTCTTTAGTCGGATGGTGCCGTTCACATCGAAGATAACGATGCGGGCTCCCGACTGGTTCACGGCATGTCGAAGTGAACCGGGCAGGCCATCGTCCTCGAGGGTGGTCACTCGGATCACCTTCCCGCCGCGGCCACCGCTGGCATACATTCCACCACCCCAGGCACCGGGAAACGCGATGGCCGTTTCGGTTACCGGTTTGGGGTAGGTGTGGCCTGTTTCAACTCCCGGTGGATTGGTCTCTGGCTTCCCCTCTTCCGGCTGCTTAATCACAGGGATACTTTTCTCACAGCTGAAGGCAACTGAGAGCAGCAGTAGTAGGACAGTCAGCCGGAAGAAAGGAGACCATCTCATTGCTTCAATCTTTTCATTTCTCATGCTTTTTCACCTTCATCATCAGGCACCTTGTGTTGTTGCAGCAATCATTGGGTAGAAATCACCCATCACATGTTGCAGGGTGATCTGTTCCGCCTCATCCGGAGTAAGCTGGGAGCTCCATGGGACCCTTCCGGTCGTGCTGCTTCCTTCACCGCTGTTTCCGTACTCGGAGTAACGTGCCGTATGCTCATTGTCAGGGTTACCCCAGTTGTGCCATCCCTGCGGATGGATCTCTTTGGGCAGGGATGAATTCATGAAGAGCGTCATGGCGTAGGGACGCCAGGGGCGACCCAGATAGAGGGAGGTTACATTTTCGGCAACCGTGATGTTGCATCGGTTGAAGATATAGCCGAAAGCTGCATCCGGAGGTGTACTGGCCGCAGTGAGATAGGAGTTTTTCTTCCCGTGGAGCTCGCACGCTTCAAACCATGCTGTAGAGGGACCGAATATGAAGTCGGTGGTTCCCTCTATGTAGCAGTCGTGAAAGTAGAGCCTTCCTTTCTCCCTGCCTGTATAAAGGGTATCCTGATTGCCCAGTAAGCGGCAGTTTTTCAGGATGATGCGGTCGCCTTCGGTATGGAGGGCAACAGCCTGAGCAACCATGGGTGCATTGTTCTCGATGGTGAGGTTTTCCAGGGTGATCCCTTCCCCCCTGATCAGCAGGGTGTAGGTGTTGAAGGTACCCATCCCGTTCTTCAGCGCGTGATCGTTGTTGGTGAGGATGGTCTTCTCTCTGCTCTCACCGGTGATCTTCAGGTTGCGGACATAGTCGGGGATGACTACCTTTTCATAGTAGATCCCTTCCTTCACGAAGATATGGGTGGTGTAATCTGGGTCGAAAGCCCTCACCGCATCGATTGCCTCCTGCAGTGTACGGAAATCACCTCCTCCCTGCCGGTCCACAACGATCCTCCTGACTGCTGTCGGTTGCATCTGCCGGTTCTCAGCTGTTTCATCCTGTTCATTCCCCATCAGGTGGGCCACCAAGCTATGGAGGTATAGCTCCAGGTAGGTGTACCCCTCCTTGTTTCGGTCGTTCGCTTTCTTACCGGGGTGATTTTTTTCGAGCCATCCATCGGGGATGCCATCTTTATCGCTGTCAATATACTCATTGTAGGTACGATATTCCGGCCAGCCACCCACATCCTCCTGGCTGTCGATCAACCCTCTGGAGCTGCCGGCAGAACCCTCAAAAGTGTAGGAACCCGCTTTTACATCCTCTACATACCGTTCATCATGGATATCTCTAACCAGTGAGCATCCGCCGTTACGCAAGACCTTTTCATAGGCATTCGCTGCCTTATCGGTGCTGACCAGTGCCATCGGGAAAGGTTCGGATGCTATAATATCCTTCAGCTTTACCTGCGGGGCATATTGGGCAAATGTGTTGCCCATCTCCACTCCAAGGGTGTTGTCGCTGCTCACCTCTTCGTTTCCCTCCAGGATATTCCCTTCGAGGTAGAAGTGACCGTAAATACCGGCGGGCTGGTTATTCTGCCCATTGTCGGCATCAGGGTTCAGAATCCGTTTTCTGGCACTGCTTGCACTGGCAGGCCCCGGTTTAAAGTAGTTGGCTACCAGGTTGTATTGGCCTCCTTCACCGGCATAGATATTGTTCGAGCCCCAGTTATAGATTACGTTGTTACGGAAATCCACTCTTTCCAGATCCGGTTGGTTGGAATAACGGCTCCCGCAGAATCGCGGGTTTCGGCTGTCGTTGTGTGCAAGCAGGTTGTGATGAAACGATACGTTTTGTCCTCCCCAGATACCACCATAACCATGTTTGCCTTTTGGATGCACCGAATTTCTCAGGCTCTCGGTGATGAAACACCACTGCATGGTGAAGTTTTTGTTGTCGTAAAATGAGGAGAGCTCATCCACTCCCCAGCTCATGCTGCAATGGTCGATGATAATATTTTCATGTTCTTTGCCTGAAAGAGCATCTACAGCTTGTCCCGCTTTGTCGCCAAGACGGAAGCGAAGAAAACGGAGGATCACATTGTCGGCACTGATCACCGTTTCGTGATCACTGATGCAGATACCGTCACCGGGTGCCGATTGTCCGGCAATCGTCAGATCTCCGTTGTTGATTTTTAATGGACTCTTCAGTTGGATCTCCCCTGACACTTTGAATAGGATGGTGCGGGCTCCTTTTTCCCGTATGGCCCAACGCAGGGTACCCGGTTCTTCAGAATCATCCAGGGAGGTGACATAGAGCACCTTCCCTCCACGTCCCCCGGTAGTGAACTTACCAGCACCCTCAGCACCGGGAAAAGCGGTTGTTTGCGCAGAAATGGCTGCTGTGAGTAACAGCAACGCCATGATCAGGTTAATTTTAATGGGTATCAATTTCATCAGGTAAAGTTTGTAATTTTTATTCACTTATCCAACAGGATACTTGTCATGATAAACGGACCCACTGCTTTCGGATCGTCATCTCTCACCGGTTCCGAGATATAATATTCAAAGCTGCCGTCGCGGTAATTTTTTTCTCCCCCCAGGCCGGCCACGGAACAGACATCGGTTACCGAGATGGTTCCATCGGCATTCTCCCTGATAAACCGTTTCACGAACTGATCATATGCTGTTTCCCCTTTTTCCAGAAATTCCTCTGGTAAATAACCTTTTTGTGCCCCTTTCACCCAGGTATAGATAAACATGATGGAGCCGGACGATTCCAGGTAATTACCCTCTCTGTCGCCCTGATCTGTCACCTGGTACCACATTCCTGTCTCCGGATCACGATACTTCTCCACCGCTGCGGAGATCTTTTGCAGGATCGTGATCAGTTCCTCTTTCCGCGGGTGATCTGCCGGCATAAAATCGAGTACATCCACCAGGGCCATCATGTACCAGCCAATGCTTCTCGACCAGAAGTTGGGTGATTTCCCGGTTACAGGATCAGCCCACCGCTGTTCACGACTCTCGTCCCAACCGTGAAATAAGAGTCCCGTTTCTTCATCGATCAGATCATGATAGGCGTTGGTAAGCTGTAATGCCACTTCATCAAAAAGAGCCGGTTCACCGAAGGTCTTTCCATATTCTGCCAGAAAAGGACAAGCCATATAGAGGCCATCGAGCCACACCTGGTGAGGATAAATTTTCTTGTGCCAGAAGCCGCCGTTGGAGATGCGCGGATGGGTCTCCATCTGACTTCTGAGCAACTGGAGGGCTTTCAGGTATTTGGGGTTCCCCGTTTTCTCATAGATAGGGAAAAGTATCTTCCCTGGCTTGATATGGTCGATGTTGTACTTTTCCAGTTGATAGGTCTTAATGCTCCCATCCTCATTGATCATGGTGTCAGCATAAGCTTCGGCATAACGGAAGTATTTCTCATCGCCTGTTTTTGCCGAAACCTGCAGAATGGCCTGTAATTCCAGTCCGTGTGTGTAGTTCCACTTAATACCTTTCGAAAAATCAATCATCCAGCTCTCGGGATTTCTTTTCATTTCTGAATTGGCCATTCTCAGGTAATAGGGTTCTGATGTTGTCTCTTTCTCACCCGTACAGCTGATTAACAGGGAGATAAAGGGAATTAGGAAAGTGAATGATTTTTTCATCTGGAGTAGTTATTTGAGTAAGTGAATCAGTAAAACCAACAAGCGTGATTTTGAATTCATAACATCTGTAATTGATCACTGTGTTTGTTTACTTGAATATTACCTGCTCCTTATTTACATCTGAAGCAATATCCACAAGATCTTCGGGTAATCCTGAGAGATGCACCTCAGCGGTGTTGTTTCCCGTGATTTGAGCTACTTTGGCCGACTCACTTACCTTATAAGCGAGTTTTTCGGCTTTAAAGTTTTTCACATTGTTGAACAAATAGGCAGGTCCTTCTTCGGAGATAACCGTAACGTTATTGAGAATGATATCTTTCGATTCTGAAAACTTCGCACCAAAGCGAGCGGTGATAAATGCATTTTCGAGATGGATGTTTTCGATGTTCATCTCGGGTAGTCCGTTGAAAAACATCGCCCTGCGGGCGTTTCTCGATACGAGATCTTTCACGTAGATGTTCCTGAATACCGGCGTCTCTTCCGTTACCTCAAACAATTGTTCCTCTGTGGGAGTCGTGTCACCGTCGGCAAGCGCTTCCGACGCCGATTTACCTCCGTAATAGAGATCAAACAGGAAAGAGTCGGTGATTATATTGAACATATAAATATCTGATATATAGATGTTTTCCACCACGCCACCACGCCCGCGATTGCTTTTGAAGCGCAAACCTACATCCGTACCCAGGAACTGGCAATTTTTCACAGAAATATTTTTTACACCTCCCGACATTTCACTGCCCACCACAAAGCCGCCATGCCCCTGAAAAACCTTGCAATTTTCCACAATCACATTCTCAGTGGGGCGTCCGCGTAATCGTCCCTGTTCATCTTTTCCCGATTTGATGCAGATACCGTCATCGCCCACATCAAAGAGCGAGTTCACGATGATGGAGTTTTTACAAGATTCCAGGTCCAAACCATCCCCGTTTTGTGAATATCCGGGATTGCGTGCGAAAATACCGTCGATGATCACATTCTCGCACATCAGCGGGTGAATATTCCAGGCTGGTGAGTTTTCGAACAAAACTCCGTGCAGATACACGTTTTTACATTCAATAAAGCTGACCATCACCGGACGAAGGAAGTCTTTGATCTCCAGCCACTCTTCCTCCGTCATATTTTGACGGGGAACATTCATATCGCTCATTTCTTGTCCTTTCAATGCTCCTTCCGAAGGAAACCAGTAATTACCGTTTTTTACTACACCTCCAGACGATACTACCTGTTTCCAATGGCTTTCGGGCACTTTCTCTTTCTTCAGTGGCCGCCATGCTTCACCCGATCCGTTGATGGAACCTTCTCCGGTGATGGCAATATTCTCCAGGTTACGACCGGATATGGGTGATTGACACCGACGGGTGTCGAGTCCCTCGAAGACGGTCTCCACCAGTGGATAGAGATCTTTGTCAGGCGAGAAGAGAATCAAAGCTCCTTTTTCCAGGTGCATGTTGATGTTCGAGCGGAAGACGATGGGTCCGGTGAACCAAATCCCCTTGGGAACGGTCAGCGTACCGCCGCCCATGTCTGAGAGAGCCTGCATGGCATCCTCAAAGGCTTTGGTGTTGAGGGTGATGCCATCAGGTTTGCCTCCGTGGTCGGCCACGCTGACCCGGTTATCGGGAAAGGTGGGGATTTCAACCCGTGGCATATCAAACGGCAGATCTTCGTAGAGATGGGCATAAGGATAGGGGCTTTTGTCTGAAACATTCTCCCCGCAGGAAAATAGTAGAGATATTAGCAGGAGAATAGGGAAAATTTTTTTCATTCTTTTCAGGTTGTTACAGTTAATAAACTATATCAGTTTACGTAACTCCTGTAAAAAGAGTTACGCAAACTGATATAGAATCTCAGATTAGTTCACCCAGCGGGGATCACCCGTTCCCTTTGCTTTCAGCAATTCGTTGGTGACTGTGAAGTCGCCGTTTGCTGCATCCACAAAGCCCGGATCTTCGCTGTCGGCAGAGTCATCATAAAACTTCGATGAGCTGGCCGATGCCGAGAAGAGGTTAGGGGCATTGAAGAAGTTGTTTCCTCCGAAGGTGGGTGAAGGATCGGTGTTGCTTTGGTTGGTGAAGATACAGCTCGTCTCCGCCACGATGTTGTTGGTGAAGGTGATTTTGTTCTCCTTGAACCGCACGTAGAACAACCGCTTGGATGAGCTGTTGCAGACACCGTAGAGGGTGTTGTGATCCACCAGGATGGTAGAGGTCATTCCCGGGAAGGTGTCCGAAGCGTCGTCGTAGCGGATCAGATCCCGTCCGGCAGCACTGTTGTAAATGGTGTTGTTGGTAAGTGTCAAACTGTTAAATGCACCCTTACGGGAGTCCATGAAGTCACCTCCGTCGCACTGTATATTGTAGATCAGGTTGTTGTGGTAGGTGATTGATTCTACCAGCGATGCTACATTCAGGTAATAAACACCCTTCACAAAGTTCCTGATCTCGCATCCCTCTACGGTAAGTGCATTGTAGGTCACACCAGCGGTATTAAAGACAATGCTCTGTCCCTGTAAGGCTTCTCCGTCGAGGGTCACATCTTTCAGCAGCAGTCCGGCTCCCTCTTCCAGTGAGATATAGCCGTTCAGTATCGGCTTGTCGTAGGGATAGACACCCTTGATCTCGATGGTTTTGTTCACCACGAACATGTCGCCGGCACCGTAGCTGCCCGGGAAGAGAGCGAAGGCATCGCCATCGTTCGCAGCAGACAGCATGGCGAGGAAGTCATCATCCGGATGAACGGCAATAGCGTTGCCGATATCCACCAGCGTCATGAACTCCAGGATACCCCTGGTTTTATTCCCGTTTTTCAGGGTAACAGTATAGTTGGTCTCACCGGTTAGTCCTTCAATGGTAGCAGTCCCTGCGGCGATCTCATCGGCAGTTACCGTATGCACGATGCCTCCAGGCTCAACGGTGATGCTGGTCAGTGTCCTGCCGGGTATCCAGCGCAGGGTGACCGAAGTGGCTTCCACGTCGCCATCCTGGAAGGGGAGGAAGATGTTCTCCGTACCGGTCTTGAAGGTGACGCCACTCCACTTTGATTCGGTTTTGCCGGAGGCTACCGCCTTGATGCGCACTGAGTACTGTGTCTCACCATCCAGATCCCGGATATAGAACGGGAGCTGGTCGCCCGTCACCCCCTCATAGGTTCTCACCGGAGTGCCGGCAAAGGTGAGGCTATCGTCGGCAAACACTTCCAGGGAATAAGATTCCACATCCTTGTTAATGACCCAGCTCAGCCGTGCATCGGTACGGTTGATCACGAACGCTTCAATCTTGATGGGTGAGAAGAGTCTCTCATAATCGATCGATGTAAGCTCTTCTGCTCTGTCATCGGTGCAGCTGAAATTGAAAAGCGCTGCTGCCAGCAATGCGAAGAGTGCAATATAGTGTCTCTGTATTCTTTCCATAATGATTAGTTCGTTAATTGTCCGTTACTGCTGTCGATGAATGTCTGCCAGATAGGCCAGTACTGGTTCTGATCGGGATCTTTCTGATAGAGGGCGTTGATCAGTTCCGGTGTCAGGTCGTTCGGGTCGAACCAGGTGGTGCTGCCCTCATATCCGAGGCTGGCACCTATCTCATCGCTATCACCATGGTTCAGGCCGTAAATGATCAGCGTCTCGTTGTCGTCGGCAGTCTTGAAGTAGAGCTTCTCCGGCAGATCGGCATAGGGTCCTTCGCGGTTGATCAGCTGTGTCATCTTCATCTTGGCTTCGTCGAGCTTGGTCTTGAGCAGGTTCCAACGGATCAGGTCTGCCTTGCGGAGGCTCTCACCTGCAAACTCCAGCGCACGCTGCTCCACGATCGCGTTAAAAAAGGCATCCTTGCTAGCGGTGGCCTGCGACATGTAGGCGGTCACCTTCTCTGCCGGCAGTGCCCTGTCGAGGATGGGCTTCAGGTAGGGGGCTGCCGCTGCGGGACCCTCCAGCTCGTTGATGGCCTCGGCGGCCATCAGGTAGATATCGGCCAGACGCATGTACTGCCAGTTGATACCATCATCGTTGGTAGAGGTCACGTAGCGGTTCATCCACTCGTAGCGCAGCTTGCCGAAGCACCAGTTGTCGATGCTCCTTAGTTGCTGGCGGCTTGGGTTGGAGTTGGACCACTCGTAGGGCACGCAGGTGATATCCCGCCGCAGGTCCTCTACATCATAGTCGTAAAAGAGATGGGGCAGGGGACCGTTGGCGCCGCCCCTGTTCTGTCCTGTGTACTGGTCAACCGCCCTATGCTGCACGCCCAGCGTGAAGAGCACGCGTCCGCGGCCGGCAGCGAAGGGTATCTCCCAGAGTGACTCTTTGCCGGCTGTCACATCATCCTGGCAGAGCAGTCGGAAGTTCTGTTCGAAGGATCCCAGCGTGTTGGATCCCTGACGGATCACCTCGAGGGTTTTTTCCTTTGCCAGCGTGTACATCTTGTCAACACTCAACTCGGGGTCACTACTACGACGCACTCCGTCGGCACGTTGTGAGTAGCCGCCGGCATAGAGGGCGATGCGTGCCATCAGTCCTTTTACGAAGGCCTTGTTGACCCGCTCGGTGCTGGTGGTGACATCGGTCTCGTTCGGCCATGCCACCAGCTCTTCGGCTTCGTCCAGGTCGGCCAGCAGCTGTTTGTAGATGATATCGCGGTCGCTGCGCGGCAGGTAGAGTGTCTCGGTGGTGATCGGTTCAAAGCGTGCCGGCACATCGCCCCAAGCTTTCACCAGGTCGAGGTAGATAACGGCCCGCAGGGTGAGTGCTTCACCCAGCAGCTGTGCCATACGGGGATTCTCTTCCACGTTACCATATTCACGTAGTCCTTCGATCGCCTTGTTGGCTCGTTCAATCCCTTCGTAGAACTTAGCCCAGGCGTTGTTGTCGGTATTCATTTGTGTGTTGCCGGGTGTGGCGGCATAGGTGGCCAGTTCATACTTGCCGGCGTCGTTCAGCTGGGTGGGGTTGATGCCGTTGAGCCACTCCACATCACTGTTGATGCCGTAGTAGGGAAGGAAGCGTCCGCGGTAGGAGTTGGTCTCCCCGAACGACTGGTGGATGCCCATCACCGCACCTTCGGCGAGGGCCTCAATGGAGAGGACAACCGATCCTTCTGCTGCTGACTTGGATGGAGCATCCAGGTCGCAGGAGCTAAAGAAAAGTCCAAATGTCAGAAGAATCAGGCAGAGATTTGTTATTTTTTTCATTTTGATCATCTTTGAGGTTTAAAAATTCAGGTTCACACCAAATACAAGCTGACGGCTTCTCGGGTAGGCGGAGTAATCGACGCCCGGTGAGAGGTTGGTCCTTCTGATTGTAGAAACTTCAGGATCATAGCCGGAGTAGTTCGTCCATATCGCTACATTGTAGCCGGTCACGTAGAATCGCAGGTTTTCGATCTTCGCCTTGGCGAGCAGATGCTTCGGGAGGGTATACCCCAGCGTGAGGGTGTTGAGACGAAGGTAGCTGCCATCTTCCACTGCCCAGTCGCTGAAGATCATACGAGAGGTGTAGGGCGACCACATGGTGGTGTTGGCATTCATGGCAGCCAGTTCTGCGGGATCATTGCTGATGGTGCCATCCTCGCGCAGGTTGGTCCAACGCTTGCCGGTCTCCATGGTGGTGATCATGTTGCGGTACTGGTATTTTCCGGTGTGGGAGAACTCGATCTTGTTGGCGTTGTAGATGTCGTTCCCGTAACTCCAGTTGAAGGCGGCAGCGAGGTCGAAACCGTAGAAGGTGGAGTTGAGGGTGAACCCGCCGGTGTGTACGGGGTTGGCATCACCGATGATCTCCCGATCTTCCACTCCGATGATGTCGTCACCGTCAAGATCCTTCAGTTTCATAGAGCCAGGTCGGACATTGCCTACTACACCTGAGGCATCAGCAACCCCATCTTTAAGGATCCACCGGTCGGCAGACTCGTTATAGCCGGTGAAGTCAGATACTTCATACCTTCCGTCGGCGCGATAGCCGAACATCTGCCCCACGGCGCCTCCCTTCGCGATCCAGTAGTCGTATCCAATCTCGGAGGAGGCCCAGTAGGTCTCGTACCCAAAGTCGTTCATGATACCCAGGCTCTGGATCTCAGTCTTGTTGAAACCGATGTTGCCACTGAAGTTGAGGGTGAAGTTTTTCTTGTTCACGGCATACCAGTTGAGTGTTGCCTCGATCCCCTGGTTCTGGTTCTCACCCATGTTGCGGTATTGGGTATCATAACCTGTTCCGGCTACCGGAAACTCGATCAGCAGGTCGCTGGTGGTGTTGCGGTATGCTTCCACCGTTCCGCTCAGACGTCCTCCCAGCAGGGTGAAGTCGAGCCCGATGTTGCGGGTGATGGTGGTCTCCCATTTCAGGTCAGGGTTGGCCATCACCTTTGAGGGTGCCCAGTAACTGGAGAAGCCGTTGATCCAGGAGGTAGCCTTCGACTCGAACATCTGCACCAGCTGACCGGATGGGATGTTGTTGTTGCCGGCGGTACCAAAGCTGGCACGCAGCTTCAGGTCATCCAGCCAGCCCTTCGTGCCTTCCATAAAGGGCTCGGAGGAGAGCCGCCAGGCAGCGGCCGCAGAGGGGAAGTATCCCCATCGGTTCTCCTTGCTGAACTTGGAGGAGGCATCGGCACGGAAGGTGGTACTCAGCAGGTATTTGCTCTGGTAGTCGTAGTTGAGGCGACCAAAGAAGGAAAGCAGCTTGTCATCTTCGTTGTAGTAGTTGTCGATGGTGTAGGGTACACCTTGTGTGGAGAGATGCCATGCATCTTTGGCGGTAAAGGTTTTCGGAAAACCGTGTACCTCATCGGTAAGGGTGGTACCCTTGCGAATGAGGTACTCGTGACCAGCCATCATGTTCAGGCTGTGGTCTTCGCCCAGGTACTTCTTGAAATCGTAATTGATCGTATTGGTGTTTCTCAACGCTTGCCGTTCCTTATTCACCAGGCGGATGGCCGGTTTGCCCTGGTTGTCGACCGAGGGATAGTTTTTGATGTAATAGGTGGTAAGACCCCAGTAGCGCTGGTCGCCGTCGTCCTGGTGATCCATGCCCACTTCGGAACGGAGTGTCAGGTTGTCGATCACCTCCCAGGTGGCACTGCCCGCCAAGTTGAGTCGTTTTTGTGTTTTTTCGCGAGCGTTGTCACTGATGGAGACCAGCGGGTTGTAAAGATTACCCAGGTCGTCGTCGGCACTGCCGGCAGATGCATCCAGGTTCTTCAGGGGTATGGGGGTGTAGATCACCGAGTACTTGAGCCGTTTGTCGGTATCGAGCGTGCTGGTAGCGTCGTTGGCACCACCGCCGTTGATCTTGGTGTCGGTGTAGCGTACCGAGAAGTCGAGTGCAATACGATCTGAGGGCTTGTTGTTCAGCTTTAGGCTCATGCTGTTTCGCTTGTAGTCGGAATCCTCCATGATCGCCTTGTCGGAGAGATGGGAGAAGTTGAAAGCGTAGGTCATCCGGTCGCTTCCTCCGTTAAGGCTCAGGCTGTGGTTCATGGAGCTGCCGGGACGACCGAAAGTGAGATCCTGCCAGTCGTTGTAGGGTACATTGCGATAAAGATCGATATCCTGGTAGTTGCCGAAGAAGGAGTTGTAGTTTTCGATGGCGTCAGAACCCTTAAGAGCTGCCAGCTCATATTGCCAGGTAGCATAGTCGTAGGGCGAGAGCACATCGAGTGTTTTGGCGATCTTCTTCACGCCGAAGTAGGCGTTGTAGCTCACACGCAGTTTGCCCGCTTGTCCTGATTTGGTGGTGACGATGACAACCCCGTTAGCACCACGCGATCCGTAGATGGCAGTGGAGGAGGCATCCTTCAATACATCGATCGATTCGATGTCGGTAGGAGGAATGTCAGAGATGGTGCTCACAGGGAAACCATCCACAATAAACAGTGGATCGTTGCTCTGCGTGATGGAACCGCCACCTCGTACACGGATACGCATCTCGGCATCGGGGGATCCTTCGGTGGTGAGCACTTGTACTCCGGCCATTTTACCGGTGATTGCCTCTACGGCTGAGGCTACAGGTACGGCAGCCAGTGTCTCGGCATTCACTGAGGAGACTGATCCGGTGAGATCTCGTTTTCTCATGGTTCCGTAACCGATCACCACCACCTCATCAAGGCTGGAGACATCCTCTTCCATGGTGATATTAACTATGTTGCCGGTAATGGTCACTTCTGTTTCCTTCATGCCGATATAGGATACCTGCAGTGTTGTTGCGGAAGAGGGAACAGTGAGTGTGTAATTACCGTCCATATCGGTGGCAGCGCCGATACTAGTTCCTTTCACCATCACATTGGCACCAATGATTGGTTCACCGTAGGAGTCTTTTACAACTCCGCGAATTGTTCTCTCCTGGGCTGTCATACCCATTGTAAAGAGAAATAGGAACAGTAAACCGATGGTTACTTTTCGTTTCATTCCTTTTTCATTCATATTTGTCATGTTTATTAAAAATAAGTGATTAAATAACTGATCATCATAAGGGGTAAAGGGTTATCCTTCTCTCTTTCAAAGCACATCTTTCTTGCGATTAAAAATTACTATTCATACTATTCAATGGGAGTTCTTTAATATAGTTAACATTCATTTTTGCTAAGTTGTTGTTTTGTTGGTATATGCAGTTACGCCCCTGTATTCGTCGGTATTTAAATGCAATGTTACTTTTTTTTGACGGAAGAGGAGGTGAAAAATTGGTTTTTAAGGGGTGACAAATTGTTATAAGTTTGAAAATCGTGGAGAGAAAGAGCAAATTAATGTATATTTGTGGGAGACTAATCGAAATATTGTTATCTTGTTTCTTTCAATTCACAGATTGAATTATTGTATTCAGTAATCTGTTAATGTTGTGATACCGGAGATCAGTATAAAAAATTTCTTTTAGCATGATGATCATGGTGATCCTTGTGGTTTTCCTTCTCTCGGTTGTGGCTCCAATACAGGCGCAACCCGACGCCTATTTTGTCCATTACGGTGCAGAGGACGGACTACCACAACACACCATTACCGATATGCTTCAGGACCAGAACGGTTTCATGTGGTTCAGCACCTGGGACGGGTTGAGTCGATTCGACGGATATACTTTCACCACTTATCATTTGCCTGGTAGCACCGATATAGCCTCACAGAGCAGTAGGATTGACCATCTCTTTGAGGATCGTTACCGGAACATCTGGGCCCTAACCTATGACAACCATGCCTATCGGTTTGATGTGCAGACGAGGAATTTCACAGGTACCGGAGCGATTCCCGACCTTGGAGGATATCCTTTTGCCGCATCCGATATCATTCCTACCTCTAACGGGAATGTCTGGCTTTTATCGGAACAGGATGGCTGCATCGTGGTCACTGACTCCCTGTTCAATGCCACGGTATTTCATCCCTTAAAACAAAACCTTACTGATAGCCGGGTGAACAGGGTTTTCGAAGATCGCGAAGGAAACTGCTGGATTCTAACTGGGAGAGGACTCACCTTCCTGAAAGACGGGAGAGAAGTTCCACTTTTTTACTTTCATTCCTCAACACAAACTGTCTATGACAGCGAGTATCCCTTTTTCTGTGTCACAGAACTGGAGGAAGAGATATGGTTTGGTACTGATAAGGGACTCATTTGGCGTTACGACAAAAAGAGAGAAGCCTTTCAGCCATTGCACACAGGTTTGACATCCGATGTGATCTCCATCGATGTGATCTCAACTGAGAAGATCGCAATTGTATCCTCCCTCAGCGGTTTCATCATTTACAACACCCATGATGGCAGCATGGAGGTTTACAATCATCAGACTCTCCCAGGAATGACTTCCGGTCAGATTTTCACCTGTTACGTTGACAGGAGTAGGAATCTATGGATTGAGACTGAACAGCTAGGAGTAGGCAAGTTTAACCCCTACACGCGCCAATATCGTCATTTCAGACCATATATAGAGAGTACCGAAACGAGTGTGTTTCCACCCAATTTTTTTATCTTTGAAGACAGGGAAGATCGTCTTTGGATTCATCCCAGGGGTGGAGGGTTTTCTCTATATGATAAATTGGATGACAAGCTGGTACCATTCTACAACGAACCTTTTTCATCTACCTGGATGTTCTCCAATATGATGCATTCAGCTTACTCTGACAGGCAAGGTAACTTATGGATGTGCACCCGCTCACATGGTCTGGAAAAGGTGATTTTTTTTGACGATACCCAGTTTCGCTCCATCCTACTGAACCACAATATTCATTCCACCATCAGCAATTATGTGCGTCCCATCTTTGAAGACTCCCACGGTATCATCTGGGCTGCTACCAAAGATGGGATGATACATCTCTATGACTCATCGCTACAAGAGAAAGGCATTCTCACCGAGAATGGAACCATAGGTAAGGGGCCATCAATAAAGGGTATTGCCTATTGTATCACTGAGGACTCACAAAACAATATCTGGATTGGAACAAAAGGTGAGGGTGCATACCGGCTGACTCCCAAAGGGGAGGGAGACTCATTTGAAATCATCAGGATACAACATGATCCTGAAAATGTAAACTCCCTAAGTAACAACCAGGTCTATTCGATTTATGAAGATGCCAAGGGGAATATCTGGATTGGGACATTTGGCGGGGGACTCAACCTGATACCTCATGGTTCCAACGGTGAGAAGGTGATTCACCATGGGAACGGGCTCACCGGTTATCCATATAACCTTGGCAATCAGGTGAGGATTATCAACAAAGACCGATATGGGAACATTTGTGTTGGTACTACTTTGGGTTTAATCGTGTTTGATCCCAATTTCCGGAGTGCGGATGCGATCACGTACAAAACCTATGCACACAACAACGAAGATCCCGGTTCAATCGGAGCCAACGATATCATCGACATCTGCACCACTGAGGTCGGCGAGACGTTCATCGGCACCTTCGGTGGGGGGATCAGCCGGGTGGCACAAACCGACAGCCAGGGATTTCCGGTTCAATTTGAGAATTATGGCAGTACCCATGGTCTCCCCTCTAATATCATCCTCTCAGTTCAGGAGGACAGGCTTGGAAACATATGGGTTGGAAGTGAGGGAGGATTGACCAAGTTCAACCGCAGTAATGAGACTTTCGAGAACTATAGTGAGATGAAACGGTTGTTGAAGCGAAACAATTTCTCCGAAAACTCGAGATGCCGATTGCGTGACGGTAGGATGCTCTTCGGTTATTCACACGGGATGATTCTTTTCGATCCCGATCAGGTGAGGAACAACACCTTCAACCCCTATCTTGCCTTGGTGCAGTTCCGGTTGTTCAACCGTCCTCTCCCCATCTCCGCTGAAGGGCCGTTGCATAAGAGCATTGATTTGATTGAGCGCCTGCAGCTGAAGCACAACCAGAATTTCTTCAGCATTGAATTTGCTGCACTCGATTACATTGATCCGGATAACATCTTTTACGCCTACAAACTAGATGGATTCGACAAGGAATGGATCTTTTCAGGTAATCAGCGGATGGCAAACTATACCAATCTCTCACCAGGGAAGTACCTCTTCCGTGTGAGATCTACCAACAGCGATGGCGTATGGGCCGACAACGAGCGGCTGCTGGCCATCGAAGTACTCCCTCCGTTCTGGGCAACCGGGTGGGCTTATTCAATCTATCTGCTTCTGTTACTGCTGATACTCTTCTTCACCTATAGGATCCTCTACACCTTTTACAGCATGCGCAACAAGATCATCCTGGAAAAACGGGAATCGGAGATCAAGACACGATTCTTCACCAATATCTCACATGAGATACGTACGCCGCTCACCATGATTGTTTCTCCTATTGAGAATATCCTCGACAGTAAGAGCACTCCGCAGGTTGTGAAAAATCAGCTCAAGCTGGTATCCAAGAATACCAACAGGTTGCTGAATATGGTGAACCAGATCCTCGATTTTCAGAAGATGTCACAGTCGCCACTCACCGTGCATAGAATTGAGGCTGCTCCATTTATTGAAAACCTCTTTGAGGGGTATGTCAAAAATGCGGAGATCAGGAAAATCGAATATCGGTTCGAGAACCGTGCAGGTGATACATTGATCTGGGCCGATGGTGAGGCTCTTGAGAAGATCATCCTGAACCTGCTCTCAAATGCGTTCAAGTATACCCCAGCCGGTAGATCAATCACAGTCACCCTCTACAACCAAACCAATGAACTGGCGGTTGAGGTCAGGGATACCGGATACGGCATATCGAAAGAGAAACAGGGACGGTTGTTCAGGCGTTTTGAGTCGTTCAACGAAGATAAGAGCAAGCCCAGTACAGGTATCGGCCTCTCCATTGTAAAAGAACTGGCCGACAAGCATCATGCACGCATCACGGTTGAGAGTGAAGTAAACCAGGGAAGCTGCTTTACCCTCTTCTTCAAGAAAGGGATTGCCCATTTCGGCCCGGAGGTGACCATCGATGAAATCACCGTGAAGGGGGGAGTGACGGATCCGGAAGAGGATCTGAACGACACGATGACTCCTTGTGACCTCTATTCCCCTATGAATGAGCATCCCCTGGTGTTGGTTGTGGAGGATGATGAGGATCTGCGTCAATTTATCCGCTCCATCCTGGAGGAGGATTATGAAGTGCATGAAGCCTCTAACGGAGTTGAGGGATTTGAAAAAGCCCTTGAGTTGATGCCCGATTTCATTGTGAGCGATATCATGATGCCTGAAGCTGATGGTATGCAACTGCTCGAGAATGTACGTAAGAACATGCAGACCAGTCACATTCTTTTTTTGCTGCTCACAGCCAAAACGACACTTGAGAGTAAGTTGGAAGGATTTGAACAGGGTGCCGATGAGTACATTTCCAAACCCTTCAGCGTCTCTTTCTTCAAGGCGAGAGTGAAAAGCCTGCTACAGAGAAGAAATCAATTGCAAGATTTCTACCGTAACAGGGTTTATCATTCATCTGGAAAGATCGCAGAGGAGGGGAGCGGCAACGAAACGGCTGTCAATGGCAAGGACCTGGCGTTTATCCAATCCATCAACAGATTCATTGAGAAACACTTGGGGAACAATGATTATGTGATTGAAGACCTGGCGGTGGAGATGGGAATGAGTCGTTCTGTGTTTTTCAAGAAAGTGAAAGGGCTCACCGGTCTGGCTCCTGTGGAGTATGTGCGCGATGTGTTGTTGCAACATGCTGCTGAGTTCTTGCTTCAGAATGATTATACCATCAAAGAGGTCTCCTATATGGTGGGGATGAATGATGCCAAGTATTTCTCCAGGTGCTTTAAGAATAAATATCGGATGACTCCCACTGAATACCGGAAAAATTATGCTTTTCCGATATCGGTGGAACAAGAAAAAAAATCGGGTTGAAAAAGTTAAAAAAAAATGTTATCTTTGAGATCCGGGTATTCTTTCCTGCCTCAAAAGAGGTTCGACAATATTGACCCCGTTTCGGGAAAATGAGACAAATTTCAAATAAGCAGATGATATGAAACCATTTATTCACGAAGATTTTTTATTGCAAAGCGATGCTGCCCGTGAACTGTACCATGCGCATGCAGCAAAACAGCCCATTATCGACTACCATTGCCATCTGAACCCTGCCTATATCGCAGAAGACCACAAGTTCGACAACCTCGGACAGATCTGGC
>WOYI010750397.1_pt2 | contig 22432 bp, 21 predicted proteins | sample 6423411 | NCBI WGS metagenome assembly WOYI01 (sample SAMN13441803, study PRJNA592873) | oil field metagenome | biome: oil field; feature: oil-well bore; material: oil-contaminated soil; isolation source: oil-contaminated soil from oil-well borehole | place: Germany: Wietze | collected 2016-10-18 ... | reverse complement strand
GCGTTCACCGTCGGTCGATACACCCAATTCGCCTCGGCCGGTCATCCCGCGCTCCTATCCTTGACGAATGTCCGATCTGAACACCGCACGTGGCTCGATCGACACCGCTGACCTCGGTGTGACGCTCATGCACGAGCACGTCTTCATCATGACCACCGAGGTCGCCCAGAACGATCCGGACGCCTGGGGCGATGAGGACCGGCGTGTCGACGACGCCATCGCCCGGCTCGACGAGCTCAAATCCCGGGGCGTGGACACCGTCGTCGATCTGACGGTCATCGGACTGGGCCGTTACATCCCGCGGATCGCGAAGATCGCGGCCGCCACCGATATCAACATCGTGGTGGCCACTGGTCTTTACACCTACAACGATGTGCCGTTCCGGTTCCACTTCCAAGGTCCGGGCACCCTGCTCGACGGCCCCGAGACCATGACCGAGATGTTCGTGCGCGATATCACCGAAGGGATCGCCGGCACCGGCGTCAAAGCGGCAATCCTCAAGTGCGCCACCGACGAACCGGGTGTCACGCCCGGTGTCGAGCGCGTGCTCCGAGCCGTGGCCACCGCGCACCGCGAGACCGGCGTCCCCATTTCCACCCACACCCATGCCGGCAGCAGACGCGGACTGGAGCAGCAGCGGATCTTCACCGAGGAGGGTGTGGACCTCAGCCGCGTCGTCATCGGGCATTCCGGGGACAGCACCGACCTGGACTACCTGGAGGAGCTGATCGCCGGCGGCTCCTACCTGGGCATGGATCGGTTCGGCCTTGACTTACTCCTGCCCTTCGAGGACCGGGTCGACACCGTCGCGCGGATGTGCGAACGCGGCCACGCCCAGAAGATGGTGCTCTCCCAAGACGCGTCCTGCTATTTCGATGCGCTACCCGAGGACCTGACACCCCTGGTGCTGCCGAACTGGCATTACCTGCACATCCACAATGACGTCATCCCGGCGTTGAAGCAGCGTGGCGTCACCGACGAGCAGCTCGAGACCATGCTGGTCGACAATCCACGGCGGATCTTCGAGCACGGCGGCGGCTACTGAGCCGGACTGTCGACGGTGTCGCACACCGCACTGTCCAACGGCGCGGCCCGGCGGTGGCGAGTCTCCCAGCGGTGCAGCGCCTCCCGGCATGGTGATTCGACCAGCGCATAACTCACCGCGGCGATCGCGAAACCGAGCACCAGGGTCAGTATCAGCACCAGCGGCAGGTGCCCGTCGAACGGGAATTCACCGATCATCGGGAACACCATCGCCAGTGCCGCCAGGTGCCAGACGAACAATCCGTAGGACCACCGGCCCAGCGTGACCATCACCGGGCTGCCCAGCAGCCGGTGCACGGTGTCCGGGGCATCCAGCACCAGCGGGGCCAGCAGCGCGCCCGCCACGATCGCGCCCATCGTGGTCTTCAGCACGAACTGGCCGACAGTCCCGGGTGTCAGTCCCTCCGGCCCGGCAAGCGGCGAGGCCGCCACCAGGAAGGCCACCAGCGCCACGGCCGCCATCAACATTCGGTGCCGGGCCAGCCGGTGCGCCCAGCCGATCGGGCTGACCGACAACTCGGCCAGCACGATGCCCGCGGCGAACCAGGAGAAGAAAGCCGGCGGCCAGTTCAGCGGATTGACCCCGTAGGGCGGGTCGAACGGGATCAGGCCCCAGGCCAGGCTCGCGCCCGCGAGTGCAAGCACCGCCGGGATACGGGCGGCCACCGGCAGGCGCTGGGCCAGCAGGGCCAGCACCGGCAGCGCGATGTAGAAGCTGACCTCAACCGACAGGCTCCACATCTGGGTGAGCCCGGACGTCAGCGTCAGCGGCACGTAGATCTGGGTGAGCGTCAGATTGGCCAGCCACACCGTGAAGTCGGCATGGGTGTCGGGCATCAGGATGAGGATGACGATCACGGCCACCAGGTAGCCCGGCATGATGCGGACCAGCCGCGACCGCAGGTAGTGCCCGGTGGGTGGACGGCGCCGCATACCGCGCTCGGCGGCGGCGTGCCCCCGCCACAGCAGGAAACCCGACAGCGCGAAGAACAGCGCGACGGCCAGGTCGAAGCGGCCCAGCAGCCGACCGGTGACACCGCCGGTGTTGCCGGTCTGGAATGCCACGTGAGTGATGACGACCCCGATGGCGGCGCAGGCGCGCATCCCCTCGACGGCGGGCAGAAAGCTCCGCGCGGCGCCGGAGGTGGTGCGCTGGTCGGGAGCCGTCATGGCGACCAGTGTGCCCCCCGGCGGGCAGGAGCGAAGCGACCGGGGCGTAACCAAAGCCTTTGCGAAGGCTCTCGGCCCTGCGGTGTGCTGTTAGGGTCAACTTCGACCGAAGGGAGTACGGGTTGAACCGCGCAGTGGCCCTGCGAATTGCCGCATGTGGACTTCTGGGGCTGGGCGCTGCCCTGCTGATCGCAGCATTGCTGCTCTCCACCTACACGCACGGCAAGATCGCCAAGATCCCGCTCGATCTCGACGCCGACCTCATGAGTGAGGGCACAGGCACCGCACTCGATCCGGCGTCGCTGTCCTCCCCGGAGAAATTCGTCATCGACAGGAACGTCCCGGTGGCGCTCCAGCAGCAGCTCAGCGTGGAGTCCCCGGCCAACGCCGAGGTGGTCACGTTGCAGGTCGGCAGCTCGCTGCGGCGCACCGACAAGCAGCAGGACGAGGGTCTGCTGCTGGCCATGGTCGATACCGTCACGCTGGATCGCACCAGCGCGCTGGCGGCGTCCAGCGACACCAATCCCGGCGGCGCCGTGCAGAAGCCGCGCACCATCGAGGATGACAACCCGCCGACCAACATCGCGCTGCCGCACGAGGGGCTGGCCTACCGGTTCCCCTTCGACACCGAGAAGAAGACCTACCCGTACTTCGATCCGATCGCGCAGAAGGCCTTCGACGCCAACTACGACGGCGAAGAAGACGTCAACGGGCTGACCACCTTCCGATTCACCCAGAACGTCGGCTATGACGCCGACGGCAAGCTGGTCGAGCCCGTCAAGTACGCCTCGCTGTACGACAACGACGAGGACAGCGAGGTCACCGCGCGGGCCTCGTTGTGGGGTGTGGAGGCCGACGACCCCGAAGATCCGATCACGATGACCCGCTATTACGCCGCGCAGCGCACCTTCTGGGTCGATCCGGTCAGTGGGACCATCGTGCGGGCCAAGGAGCGCGGGTTCCATTACTACGCACGCGATGAACTCAAGCCCGAGGTGACGTTCGCCGATTTCACCGTCACCTCCACCGAGGAGACGGTCGAGTCGCAGGTCGCGGCCGCCCGTGACGAGTCCGATCGGCTGGCGTTGTGGAGCCGGATCCTGCCGATGACGTTCACCGCGCTCGGCCTGGTGACGCTGGTGGGCGGCGTGCTGCTCGGTTCGTTCGCACTGCGGGCCGAATCCGCGCTGATCGGCCCCGGACCGAACGGATCGGACCGAGGCTTCTTCGGGCGCCGTGCCGACGAATCCGGCCCGATGCCCGCCGCGGAGGCGCAGACCGAGAAGATCCCCACCCGGCGGCCCACCGACCTGCCGCCGGACCGACCGGTCTGACCGCCTCTTCACCCAGCCCCGCCCACCGGCGGTGGATTGCGCCGGCGTACTCCCTGGCGCTGACACTGATTGTCACCGGTCCACTGCTGTCACCTGGTTACCTGCTGCTACGGGACGCGGTGTCCACTCCGCGGTCCTATCTGTCCGATGCCGCGCTCGGACTGACCCCGGCCGCCCCGCGTGCGCTGCCCCAGGATTTCCTGATCGCGGTGACCTCGCGCGTCCTCGACGGCGGCGTGGCGGTGAAACTGCTGCTGATCGGCGGGCTGTGGCTGGCCGGTTGGGGCGCAGCGCAGCTCGTCGCGCAGGTGCTGCCCGCCGCGGGCGTGTCCGGTGAGTGCGTGGCGGTGACGCTGGCCATCTGGAATCCGTACGTCGCGGAGCGACTGCTGCAGGGGCACTGGAGCCTGCTGGTCGGCTACGGCTGCCTGCCCTGGGTGGCCGCGGCGATACTGCAACGGCGCTACTGGCCGCTCGTGTTCTGGCTGGCGCTGGCGGGTCTGACACCCACTGGCCTGGTGCTGGCAACCATCGTGGCGCTGGCGTGCTGTCTGCCGATCGGCTCCCCGTCGCTTCGCTCGCCCCGGCGGTGGCGAGCTGTCGCGGTGACGCTGGCGGCGGCCGCCGGTTCGGCGTTGCCCTGGCTGGTGGCGGCGGTGGTGGCGGACTCGTTGTCGTCGACCGCCGGCGCCGGCGTGACCGCCTTCGCGGCCAGGGCCGAACCCGGTCTCGGCACCCTGGGCAGCCTCGCCGGACTCGGCGGAATCTGGAATGCCCAGGCGGTACCCGATTCACGCACAACGCTTTTCGCGGCGCTGGCCACCGTGGTGCTGCTGGCGGTGGTCGCGGTCGGCCTGCCCGCGGCCATCCGGCGCCCCGAGGCCCGCCCGTTGTTGGTGCTGGCGGTCGTGGCGGTGGTGGTGCCCGCGACGATGGCTACTGGGCCCGGGCTGGCGGCGCTGGAATCGGTGGTGCGCGCCGCGCCGGGGCTGGGACTGCTGCGTGACGGTCAGAAGTGGGTGGCGCTGGCGATGCCGGGCTATGTCCTTGCCGCGGCGGGAATTGCCCGGCTGGGGCGGTCGGCGGCGGTGATCGGCTGTGTCGCCCTGATCGCAGTCCTGCCCGACCTGGCGTGGGGTGTCGGGGGACAGGTGCGCTCGGTGCAGTACCCGCCGGGCTGGTCGACGGTGGCAGCGATGATCAACGCCGACCCGCGACCGGTGGCGGTGCTGCCGCCCGACAGCATGCGGGAATTCTCCTGGGCCGGTGACGCTCCGGTGCTCGATCCGCTGCCCCGCTGGGTCTCCGCCGATGTGCTCTCCAGCGGCGATCTGCTGATCGGGGGGCAGACGGTGCCCGGTGAGGGAGCGCGTGGGCGCGAGGCGACCCGGCTGCTGCTCGACGGAGCGCCCCAGCGTGAGCTCGCGGATGCCGGGATCGGCTGGGTGGTCGTGCAGTCGGCCGACGTGGCGTTGAATTTGCCTGTTGCCCATCAGGATTCCGATATCACCCTGTACGAGGTCGGTGGCTCTGCACCGCCGGCCGCGGGGCGCCCGACGCTGATCGCCACGCATCTGGTGTGGGTCGGCCTGCTGGTCGTCGGTGCGATCGGATCGCTGACGGTATGGCGTCGCGAAGCTAGACGACTCCGCTGACAAACTGTCCTGCGTGTACCGACTCCAGCACGGTGCGCATCGCATCGGCGCTGAGCACCCAGGAGAATTCCGCACTGCGGATCCGTGCCTTGGCACCGAGTTCGTCGCGCAGCACCGGATCGGTGAGCAGCCGGCGCAGACCCTCGACCAGGTCATCGGGTCCGCCGACCAGGAGTCCGGTGACACCGTCGACGACGGAGTCCGTCAACCCACCGGAGCTGCGGTAACCGAGGGTCGGGACACCGTGCTGGGCGGCCTCGATGACGGCCAGTCCCCACCCTTCCTTGCGCGACGGCATGAGGTGCACCCAACTATGCTGCACGACATGATGTTTGGACTCGTCGTCGATGTGTCCGTGGAAGGTGACGGCATCGGCGATGCCCAGCGCCGCGGCGTGGTCGACCAGTCGTTGCTCCCACCAGCCACCGCCGACGATGTCGAGGTGCAGGTCCGGAATCCGGCGGCGCAGCACGGCGACCGCGTCCAGGGCGTCTTCGATCTGCTTGTGCGGCACCAGCCGTGACAGCACCGCCACCCGCGGAGTCGCCGACCGTGCGGCGGTCAGCGATGCCTGCGGCGCCTCGTCCAGACCATTACGCACCACCGCGATCCGGCCGGGCGCCACGCCCAGGTCGGTCAGCTCGCGCGCCGAGGGCACTGACACCGTGACGTACTGGTTGCGACGGTGCAGGGCAGGTGAGAGCCGCGATTCGACGAACCAGCCGAACCGACCGGTTCGCCTGCCGGCCACCGGCCACTGCTCCCGGTGACAGTGGTGCACCAGCAGCACCGAGCGCCTGCCGTAGGCGAGGCGGGCCAGGAACGGGATGCCGTTCTGGGTGTCGACGATGACGTCGGGCCGGGCGCGGCGCAGCGGTCCCAGCCCCACCCGCGCGGCCACCATGGCCAGCCCGGCCCAGACGTAAACCGAGTAGGGACCACCGCCGCGGCTGACTGTCACGCCGTCCACCGTGTCGCGCCGCGGCGCACCCGGGTAACGGGCGGTGCGCAGGGTGACCGCCACACCCGTAGCGGCCAGTTGCGCGCCGATGCGCTGCAGGTAGGCCTCGCTGCCGCCACCCTGGGGGTGCCCGGTGTCGCGCCAACTCAGCAGCAGGACGCGCTGCACCTGGGGATGGTCGGAGGCTCGGGGCATAACCCGGCCAGCCTAACGTGGCCCTCATGCACAGCCGGGGGCCGCCGGGCGTGCGGGGGAGCTACATTCGTCGGCAAAAGTAGGATTGTCGGGTGCGGCCGACCCGTGACTTCGCCCGCCGGGCAACGCTGCACCGGTCGGTGCGACTGCTCAGCGCCTTCCGGTTCGAGCAGTCCGATCCGGCCCGGTTCTACGGCGCCCTGGCCACCGACACCGTCGACATGGTGGGCGATCTGTGGACTGGGCTGAACGCCGCCACTGCGGCCGGGCGCACCGCGCTGGATGTCGGCGGCGGTCCCGGCTATTTCGCGTCGGCGTTCACGGCCGCCGGTATGCACTACATCGGGGTGGAACCGGATCCGCTCGAGATGCACGCCGGGCCGGCCTGCGAGCCGGACGGTCCCGGCGCATTCGTCCGGGCCTCCGGGACTGCGCTGCCGTTCGCCGACGACAGCGTGGACATCTGCCTGTCGTCCAATGTGGCCGAGCATGTGCGTAAACCCTGGCAGCTGGGCGATGAGATGTTGCGGGTCACCCGGCCCGGCGGCCTGGTGGTGCTGTCCTACACGGTGTGGCTGGGCCCATTCGGCGGGCACGAGATGGGGCTGACGCACTATCTCGGCGGGGTCAGGGCCGCCGAACGGTACGCCCGCAAACACGGCAAACGGCCCAAGAACGACTACGGCTCATCGTTGTTCGCGGTTTCGGCGGCCGACGGGCTGCGGTGGGCCGCCAGCACCGGCGCGCTGGTCGCCGCATTTCCCCGCTACCACCCGCGGTGGGCGTGGTGGATGACGGTCGCTCCGGGCCTCCGCGAGTTCGCCGTGAGCAATCTGGTGCTGGTGTTGCAGCCCTGAACCCGGACAACGGTTGGTTCGTGCAGCCGAACGGTGTTCGCCGATGTCGACAACTCGATGACCATCGCCCAGGAGGAGATCTTCGGCCGCGAGTGCGGACCCGAGGGCATCTCGGGCTACTGCGAGTCCAAGAGCGTGCTGCTGCCGTTCGGGTACACCCCGGAGTAGTCAACACCTCCTTGTGTCTTCAGCTGCGGACGGTCTCTGGCCGAAACTGGCGAAATGGTCGTGCTCGCGGCCTCGCCAGCAGTCATTTCGTCGCTTTCGCTGCGCCCCGCATCACAGTTTCGGGTGCCGTCGTCCCGGGTAGACACCGTCGTGGCCGTCAGACTTCGCAAAAGAAAGCACCAGCTGATGAAGCGTGACCTAGGAGCTGAACTCGACGTGGACATCACCGCGCCGACGACGCTCGAATTCCAGATTGCCGTCGCTCCGCACCCCGGAGCCGAGGTGACCGAATCGCTGTCGTTCGTGTTGGACGGCAAAGAGATCCCAGCCCGTGAGCTGTCCGGCGCACACGGCAGCCGGATCCATATCTTCGACGCACCCGAGGGCAACCTCAAGGTCAGCTACCGCGCCACGGTGATCGGACAGACCGACCCTGCTCCCGTCAACGACGTCGATCTGTCGACCTATCTGCGGCCCAGCCGCTACGCCGAGGCGGACAAGTTCTTCGGTTTCGCGGCAACGGAATTCGGTCAGTATGCCGACTCGGCGACGCTACTGGAGAAGGTGTCTTCCTGGGTGGGAACCCGGCTCAGTTACGTTCCCGGCTCCAGTGATCCCATCGATGGCGCCGCTGACACCCTGCTGGCCGGGGCGGGCGTGTGCCGCGATTACGCGCACCTGGTGGTGGCGTTGCTGCGGGCGGTGAACGTACCGGCCCGATTGGTCGCGGTGTACGCCCCAGGGTGCTCGCCGATGGACTTCCACGCTGTCGCCGAGGCCTATGTCGACGGGCAGTGGCGCGTGGTCGATGCGACGTGCCTGGCACCTAGACAGAGCATGGTGCGAATTGCGACGGGGCGCGATGCGGCGGACACCGCGTTCCTGGACAATCACAAGGGTTCGATCACGCTGAACAGCGCGACAGTCACCGCGGTCGTCGACGGCGACCTGCCAGCGGACTCAGTCGATCAATTGGTGTCCATCCGCTGACGGCCGCTCGCAAATACCTGCGCCGAGACTCGCGAAATGGTCGTGCCGGTGGTCTCGCCAGCAGCCATTTCGTGTGTCTCGTAAATGCGCGTGACGCCTAGCTACGAGGAGCGCTTCCGTCGCGAAATTTGGCTGTGATTGTCGCGCCGCGACGTGTATTCATCAGTTGTTCACCGACGACGTGCGGATATGCCGGAGTAGGGGATGTCGACCTCGGCGTTCGTTCCCTATGCTTGGACCCACAGACAGGAGGCGCACCGATGTTGCTCATTGAGCTCAACCTCGTCGGCCGTCGGTTCATCCGACAGCTGGGAGATCCTCGATGGCCCGTTCTGTTGCTCAACCGGCTCAACCGGCAGTTGCGGTCCTGGCGCGCGGCCTAACTGGCTTCGCGCCAGCGGGCACAGACGAATTCACCGTTGCGGTCCACCTCGGCCAGTCCCATTCCGACCGCATGGGCAGCATGCCTCGCACCGGCACCCAGGGCTGCACGACACCGGACCGGGTGGTGAGCACCCAACTCGGCTGGATGTACGTCCAGTTGTCGGCCTCGTCGACTTTGAATCCGTCCATGGTGTCGACCCCACCGAACCCCCCGCAATAGGCGGTTGAGACCCACACTCCTAGACTGCGGACTCGGTGAGTGAATTCGATGCGCTCTGCGCCAACGACGGTGATCTGGCCGACCTTCGGTTGAGGGTCCGGCAGTTCGTGCACGACGACCGGGACCGCTTCGGCTGGCAACCCGAGATCGACTCATGGCTGACCAGCTGGGACGCCGGTTTCAGTGAGCGGCTGGCCGATGCCGGGTTCGTCGGACTGACAATCCCGACCGAGTACGGCGGACGCGGGCTGGGCTTTCTGCACCGCTACGTGGTCACCGAGGAACTGCTCGGCGCGGGCGCGCCGGTGGCCGCCCACTGGTTCGCCGACCGGCAGGTGGCGCCGTCACTGCTGACCTACGGCACCGAAGAACAACGGCAGCGACTGCTGCCCGGTATCGCGGCGGGCCGGAGGTACTCGGCGATCGGGATGAGCGAGCACGGCGCCGGCTCCGATCTCGCCGCCACCGCCACCCGCGCCACCCGCACCGATGACGGCTGGGTGCTCAACGGCACCAAGGTGTGGACCAGTGGCGGGCACCGGGCCCACTTCGCGATCGTGCTGGCCCGCACCAGCGCGCTGGATCCCGAACACCGCCACACCGGGTTCAGCCAGTTCATCGTCGCGCTGGGCTCCCCCGGCATCACGATCAGCCCGATCATCACACTCGACGGCCACCACCACTTCAACGAGGTGACCTTCGACGATGTCACGGTCGGCGACGCCGATGTGCTGGGCGAGGTGGGCGACGGGTGGCATCAGGTCACCGCCGAGCTCGGCTTCGAACGCAGCGGGCCCGAACGCATCCTGTCCACCGCGAGGCTGATCTTCGGAGTCATCCAGGCGCTCGGCACACAAACCGTCGACGACCGCACCGCCGCGGAGGTGGGCGATCTGATGGGCCGGGTGATGGCGCTACGGCAGCTGTCGGTCTCGGTGGCCCGGGCGCTTGCGGACGGGCAGGACGCGGCGACGCGGGCCGCCTTGGTGAAGGACCTGGGGACGCGGTTCGAGCAGCAGTCGGTGGAGCTGTGCGCGGACCTGTTGGAATACGTCGACGACGATCACGACCTACGCACGATTCTCGCCGCCGCACGGCAGCATTCGCCGATGTTCACGCTGCGCGGCGGGACCAACGAGGTGCTGCGCGGCGTGATCGCCCGCGGCCTGGGGGTGCGATGAGCGAGTTGGACGAGCTGAAGCAGCTGGTCGATGACATCGGCCGTCGGTCCTATGACGCGCAGTTCGGCAAGCGCCGGCTGCCCGAGACCTTCGATGCCGAGCTGTGGCGCAATCTCGACGAGTCGGGCCTGACCCGGCTCACCACCGAACAGGAAGCCGGACCGCGCGAGGCCGCCATCGTGCTGGCCGGGCTCGCCCGCCACGGCGCCGCGGTGCCGATCGCCGAAACCGATCTACTGGCCGGCTGGCTGGCCGGCGAGGCAGGGTTGCAGATCCCGACCGGCCCACTGACCGTCGCGATCGGAGACGCCGGCGTCGCCCGCGATGTGCCCTGGCCGTCGGACGCCGCGGTGGTGCTGGCCGCCCGTGCGCCCGACGGGCTGTACGTGGGATTGCTGACGGACCCCGCGGTGACCATCGGGCACAACCTGGCGGGTGAGCCGCGCGGCACCTTGGGCTATGACAGCACCGGGCTGACCCGCCTGGATCCGGCCGTCGGGGACGAACTGGTACGCCGTGGTGCGTGGGCGCGGTGCGTGCAGATCATCGGCGCCTTCGATTCGGCACTGGAGCTGACGGTCGCCCACACTGGCGAACGGGTGCAGTTCGGCCGCACGCTCAGCAAGTTCCAGGCCGTTCAGCACTCGTTGGCGGCCATGGCGGGTGAGATCGAACAAGCAAGGGCGGCAACCGATCTGGCTACCGCAGCGGTGACCGATCACGGGTTCGCCCATGCCAGGGCCGATTATGCGGTGACGATCGCCAAGGTGGCCGTTGGCCGGGCGGTCACCCCGGTGACCACGATCGCTCACCAGCTGCACGGCGCCATCGGCGTCACCATCGAGCATCAGCTGTGGTCGGCCACCATGCGGGCGCGCAGCTGGGCCGACGAGTTCGGTAGCACCGCGTCCCATGCGGGCCGGCTGGGCCGGCTGGCGCTGGAGGTCGCAGATCCCTGGGACGTGCTGATCACGAGTCCAGCACCTGGCTGACGGGCCTCCACATCGCCCGTTCGCCACCAACCGGCAGGTCTACCTCGACGCTCACCGATCACCCCCCCCAATGGCCGGGCGTGCGCCTCAGCACAACGGGGTGTAGGCGCAGATGTCCGGCGGTGGAGGGAGCGGTGGCGGTGGCGGCAGCGGAGGGAGCTGTGGTGGCGGAGGGAGCTGTGGTGGTGGCGGCAACCGCGGTCCGCGATAGCCGCCGTTTCCACTCCCACTGTCTGGGGCGGGTGCAGGCTCGGCGGGTGGAGGCGGCGGTTGAGGGAGCGACGCCGGAGGTGGTGCCGACGCCGGCGACGAGGCCGCCGGCAGGTTTGCAGGCATGATCCAGATTGCAATCGGCGCCGGCACCAGTCCGTAACCCTCGGGAGCGGCGACGAGCTGCAGTTGGGTCAGCCGCATTCCGGGCCTGATTTGGAAGAACACCCAGCCGTTCGCGGCTGAACGCACCCGTGAGGCCAGGCGAGACGACTTGAGGACGACGGGCCGCGACGTGGAAATCTGTTCGCCACCGCTGACGGCAATGCGGAAACCACCGTTCGGCCCGCTCGTATCGATCGGTGCGGTCACACCCGAGAATGAAATCTCGATACCGAGTTCCAGATCTCCGCCTGTGGTCTGGGGCACAAGGGCGAGGTTGTCGGCACGAGGGGTGACGGTGGCCCCCTTGACCGTCAGCGACGTCCCCAGCGGCGCAGTTCCGGGAAGGACGGACACCGCACCCGGGTCGGTGCTGCTACCGACGCTGGTTCCGGACTGGACGGGAGCACCCGCAGGGCGCGTTGGGTCGGCTGGCCCGTACGCACAGCCGGCCACCATGACCGGCACGACAACGACCGCGGTCGCGGCGACCATCAGGGTCCGCGATTCGGACTTGACGCGTCGCGCCAGTCTTCTCAGCCGTTTCATGGAGCCATTCTCGCCCATGCTCGAAACGCAGGCGGGACCCCGGTGGGCAACCAGGCCAACTGCGGTTTGCGCAGGACGCCCGAGCGGCACCGTCCGCGGTGTGGTTGACCAAGCCGGCGATCCGGCCGATCTGCCGCAATCAGAAGTGCAGTGCGGTGAATCGCCAGTCCAGCACCGGGCGATCCGGCACCGCATACACCAGGGACCGCAGCCGCAATCGGGTTCCCGCACCGGCGGACTCGGCGTCCTCGATGTGCAGTTCGCTGTGCAGCGTGTCGTTCTCATGCACTGGGCCGATGTGGTCGCAGGATTCCCAGCCCAGCACGGTGGCCAGGTTCGGTAGCAACCTGCCGGCCTGCGCCAGTGCCAACCCGATGGTGTGCCCGCCGTACACTAGCCGCTCACCGCCGACCCGTGAATCATGATGGGTGGCAGCGATGTTCAGCGACAATCTGGCCAGTTCCGGTGCGCTGGTGACCACGTCGGCGGTGCTGTGCAGCACGCTGCCGACGAGGTCTGCGTCGAAGCCGTCGCCGGTGAAGGCTGCGGGGTTCCAGCCCGCGGTGGGGTCCGGCGGGGCCTGCCGGTCGGCGCCGACGGCATCCAGGTCGTCGGCGTGCCCGGTCTGCAGCCCGTCGGCGGACAGCGGCAGCATCGCGCAGCGGTAGAAGTCGAGCACCGAGCGCCCGGCCTGATCAGCCGTGGTCATCCGCAAGGCTGCCAGACCGGTGGCGGCCCGTCCCGGTTTTGCCGAGTTCTGCCGCAGCCCGACCACCTCGGTCCGGGTGGTCAGGGTGTCACCGATGACCGGAAACCGATGGAAGGTGAGCCCGCGGTAGAACAGATTGGCCTTGACGCGCTGGGTAACCAGTGTGGACTGGCCGATCGCCACATCGCAGACCAGCGCGGGATGCGCCAGCGGACCGGTGTCGCCGGTGACCGCCCGGGTCAGTTCGGCGTCCAGCGCCAGCCGGAGCCGGTCGCCGAGGATGCCCTGATGCACGGCTGCCGCACCGGAGGTCAGCGTCATCGACGGTGCGGTGTCGAATACCTGGCCGACCCGCAGATCATCGAAATAGGGCCCGCCCGCTGCAATCGGAGTCACAGCTCGGACTCTAGTTTCAGCTGTGCGGCGGCTCGCCGGTCACCCGGTGGTCGGCATGGCTGAGGCCCTCCTGCATGAGCCTGCCCAGGCGAACCTGCCAGGCCAGCGCGGGCTTTCATGAGTACCGGGTGATCAGCTCCTGCTTGTACAGCTTGCCGGTGTCGGTTCGGGGCAACTGCGCTTCGAACGAGATCGAACGCGGACACTTGTAGTGCGACAGCTGATCCCGCAGCCAGGCCAGCAGTTCGTCGGCGAACTCCGGCGTGGCGTCGGCGGGAACGACGGTCTGCACCACACCCTTGACGGTCTGGCCCATCTCCTCGTCGGGAATACCGAATACCGCGGCGTCCATCACCTTCGGGTGGATCACGAGCATGTTCTCGGCTTCCTGCGGGTAGATATTCACCCCGCCGGAGATGATCACGTGGTGGCGCCGGTCGGTCAGGTACAGGTAGCCGTCCTCATCGAGATACCCGATGTCGCCCACCGTCTTCCAGCCGTGCGAATCCCGCGAGGAGGCCGTCTTCTCGGAGTCGTTGAGATACTCGAAATCCGCGCCGCCCTCGAAGAAGACCTCACCGGCCTGGCCCGCGGGCGGCTCGTTGCCCTGCTCATCGAGGATATGCACCACACCCATCATCGCCTTGCCGACGGAGCCGGGGTGAGCCAGCCACTCGTCGGCGCTGATCAGGGTGGCGCCGATGGCCTCCGAGGAGGCGTAGTACTCGTCGACGATCGGACCCCACCAGTCGATCATCTGCTTCTTGATCTCCACCGGGCACGGCGCCGCAGCATGCATGACGCGCTGCAGGCTCGTCACGTCATACGACTTACGCACCTGCTCAGGCAGTTTCAGCATGCGGGTGAACATCACCGGGACGAACTGGCCGTGTGTCACGCCGTACTTCTGGATGGCGTCCAGTGCGCCCTCGGCGTCGAACTTCTCCAGCACCACCGTGGTGATGCCACCGGCCTGCGCCTGCATCGACCACACCGACGGTGCGGTGTGGTACAGCGGCGCCGGGCTCAGATAGATGGTCTCCGGGTTCATCCAGAACGACACCAGTGCCGCCATGATGCCCGGCGTCTCCGACGGCGGCAGGTGTGGCAGATCACGTTTGATGCCCTTGGGTCGGCCGGTGGTGCCCGACGAGTACTGCAGCAGATCGCCGTCCAACTCGTCCTCGATGGGTGTGGTGGGCAGGCCGGCGACCACATCGGGGTACTTCGCCCAGCCGTCGAGGTCTCCGGTGGCCAACAGAACCGCAGGCAGTCCGTTGGGCAGATGCTCGGCCAGACCCTCCAGCACCGGGCGCAGCGCCTCCGAACCGACGATGGCCTTGGCCGCACTGTTGTCCACAATGTACGCCGCCTCCGCGGCGGTCAGGTGCGTGTTGATCGGCACGTAGTACAGCCCGCTGCGGCGCGCGGCCCACATGACCGTGTGCATGTACTCGTTGTTCTCGATGAGAATCGCGACCGCATCGCCCTCCACCAGACCGTGACTGCGGAAGTAATGAGCCAGCTGATTGGCCCTTGCCTCCATCTCGCCGAAGGTCACCACTATCCCGGACGGGTACATGATGACGGCGGGCTTGTCGGGTGTGGCGATGGCCGTTTCGCGGATCTGCATGATGCGACTTTACGATGCCGTCATGAGGCGTCGGCAACCATGCCGTCAAGAAATTGACATCCGTCAAGAATGCTCCGGTCCCGCGTCGGTCGACACACCCCTGCCCGACATCGGCATGTGATTCTGGCGGCCGGCGTGATCGCGGTCTCTGCCGACCGGGATTGATGCGCGGGTCAGACGGGTACCCACCATCACGTGCGACGAGGCACGGGCCACCTGTTCCCCACCGGAAGTTGTCATGCCTGAGGAATTCGAGCTCGAGTCCGTAACTGACCCCCTGGTCACGCTCGCCTGGGTGTCCGGCGCCGTGGTCATCGCCTACTTCGTGGGTGTCCTGGTGTCCTGGGCACTGCAGCGCGCCGGCCGGCGCAGCGAATGGCTCTGCGATATCGCGGTGCTCACCCGCAGACCGGTGCGCGCCGGGCTGGTGGTGCTCGCCGCGTCCGTCGCACTGCAACGGGCGTCGAGTCCGCAGGCGCCGTGGCGGCCGTGGGTGGACCACAGTCTGCGCATCCTGACAATCGCCGCGGTGACCTGGATGATCGCCAAGCTGCTAATGGTCGTCGAACGCCGGATGATCGCCCGCTTCGGTGGCGGCGATAGCGGCTTGACCGATGCCGATCTCCAGCGCCGCAAGGTGCGCACCCAGCTGACGGTGCTGCGCAGGCTGGCGATGGCCGTCGTGGTACTGCTCGGCATGGCCGCCGCACTGATGACGTTCCCGTCCTTCGCCGATGTGGGCAAGACGTTGTTCGCGTCCGCGGGTGTGCTTTCAGTGGTCGCCGGTCTCGCCGCGCAGACATCACTGGGCTCGGTGTTCGCCGGACTGCAGATCGCTTTCACCGATGCGATCCGCGTCGGCGATGTCGTCGTGCTGGAAAAGGAATGGGGCCGCATCGAGGAGATCACGCTGACGTATGTGGTCGTCCAGATCTGGGATGAGCGGCGGCTGGTGCTGCCCTGCACGTACTTCACCACCACGCCGTTCCAGAACTGGACCCGCAATGCGACCGAGATACTCGGCACCGTGATGATCGACGTCGACTTCACGGTGTCGCTGGACGCCATGCGTGAGGAACTGGACCGGCTGCTGGCGGGCAGCGAGCTGTGGGACGGACGGACCGGCCTGCTGCAGGTCGTCGAGGCAGTCGGCGGGACGGTGCGGGTGCGGCTGCTGGTGAGCGCACCGAACGCCCCCGCTCTGTGGGACCTGCAGTGCTATGTCAGGGAGGGCATGGTGGTCTGGCTGCAGAACAGCCAGACCGGCGCCCTGCCGCGCTGGCGCTTCGAATCTGCCCAGATCCCGACGACGGCCCAGCCCCGCCGCGAGTTCGTGCCGGCAGCCGCCAAACCCCACGAGGCAGGGGTGTTCTCCGGCAATGAGGCGGCCGAGGAACGCGGCAAGACCTTCGACAGTTCCGACGATGACGCCGGGGAGCGCATCAAGGAGGAGCGCAGATGATCGAGATGCAACGGGAGGTGACCACCACGGCCGCACCCGATGCCGTGTTCGCCTACCTCGCGGACTTCACCACCAGCGAGCAGTGGGATCCCGGGTCGATCCGCACCACGCGGATCAGCGGTGACGGTGGCGTGGGCACCCGGTATGCGAACACCTCCCGGTTCGCGGGCCGCACCAGTGATCTCGTCTACGAGGTGATCGGTGTGACACCGGGACGATCCATCCAACTCCGCGGCGAGAACGACTCACTCGTCGCGCACGATTCCATCACCGTCGCCCCGCGCGACGGCGGCTCGCTGGTGACCTATCGCATCGAGTTCGCCTTCCGTGGCTGGCTGAGGTGCGGAGAACCGCTGCTACGCTTCCCGGTCGCCAATCTGATGGACAAGGGCGTCGAAGGGCTCCAGCGCGAGCTCGCGAAGATCTGAGCTCAGGACAGGCCCACGGCGCCCAGGCAGTACTGCCATACCGTCTGGAGTTCGGCATCGGTGTTATGCGTGGTGGGCAGACAGTGGGTCGGCCGCACAGCGCGGTCATGCCAGAACCGGCCCGACTCCGGTGTCGGCGACGTCGCCGTCAGCCACACCGCAGTGTCTGCCCCCTGCTCCGGAGCTTGAGTTCTGACCAGAGGGGCGGTGGCCGTCAGAGATGGTGGGCTAGTCCGATTCGGCCAGCCGCGTCTTCAGCGCGTCGAATTCGTCCTTGATGCCGGTCGGCAGTTTCGCGCCGACGAACTCGAACCACTCCTCGATCAGCGGCAGCTCGGCACGCCACTCATCGGCGTTCACGGCCAGCGCCTCGTCGACGTCGGCCGGGTCCACATCGAGCCCCGACAGGTCCAGATCAGCGGCCGTGGGGACGATGCCGATCGGCGTGCTCCTGCCCTCGGCCTGATGCTCGATGCGCTCGATGGCCCACTTGAGCACGCGGCTGTTCTCACCGAATCCGGGCCACAGGAAGCGGCCGTCATCGCCGCGACGGAACCAGTTGACGAAGAACACCTTCGGTAGCTTCGACTCATCGGCCTGCTTGCCGATGTTGATCCAGTGCTGGAAGTAGTCGCCGACGTTGTAGCCCAGGAACGGCAGCATGGCCATCGGGTCACGGCGGACGGTGCCGACCTTGCCTTCGGCGGCAGCGGTCTGCTCGGAGCCCAGCGTCGCACCGATGAACACTCCGTGCTGCCAGTCGCGCGCCTCGGTGATCAGCGGGACCGTGGTCTTGCGGCGGCCGCCGAACAGGATCGCCGAGATCGGCACACCCTGCGGGTCGTCCCATTCGGGAGCCAGCGTCGGGCACTGCGAGATCGGGGTGCAGTAGCGCGAATTGGGATGTGCAGCATTGTCTTCCGAGTCCGGGGTCCAGTCACGGCCCTTCCAATCGGTGAGGTGCTGCGGCTTGCCTTCCAGCCCCTCCCACCAGACGTCGCCGTCATCGGTCCCGGCGACATTGGTGAAGACGGTGTTGCCCGCGGCGATGGTCTTCATGGCGTTGGGGTTGGAGTCCCAGTTGGTTCCCGGCGCGACACCGAAGAAACCGAACTCGGGGTTGACCGCGTACAACCGGCCGTCCTTGCCGAATCGCATCCAGGCGATGTCGTCACCGATCGTCTCGGCGCGCCAGCCGTCGATGGTGGGCTGTATCATCGCGAGGTTGGTCTTGCCACACGCCGACGGGAACGCCGCGGCGACGAAGTAGGCCTTGTTCGCCGGGGAGATCAGCTTGACGATCAGCATGTGCTCGGCGAGCCAGCCCTCGTCACGGGCCATCGCCGAGGCGATGCGCAGCGAGTAGCACTTCTTGCCGAGCAACGCATTTCCGCCGTAGCCCGACCCGTAGCTCCAGATCTCGCGGGTCTCGGGGAACTGGGTGATGTACTTGGTGTCGTTGCATGGCCACGGCACGTCTTCTTTTCGCTGGCCTGTCTCATCCTCCAACGGCGCACCGATGGAGTGCAAGGCCTTGACGAAGAAGCCGTCCTTGCCCATCTTGTCCAGCGCCGCCTGGCCCATCCGGGTCATGATGCGCATCGAGACCACCACGTACTCCGAATCGGTGAGCTCGACGCCCAGCTTCGGATCGTCGGCGTCCAGCGGGCCCATGCAGAACGGCACCACGTACAGGGTGCGGCCGCGCATCGAGCCGCGGTACAGATCGGTCATCAGCGACCGCATCTCGGCCGGGTCCATCCAGTTGTTGGTGGGGCCGGCGTCGACCTGGCGCTCGGAGCAGATGTAGGTGCGCGATTCCACGCGCGCCACATCGGAGGGATCCGAGAGCGCCAGATAGGAGTTCGGCCGCTTCTCATCGTCGAGCTTCTTGAAGGTGCCGGCCTCGACGAGCTTGGCGGTCAGGCGTTCGAACTCTGCCTCGGAACCGTCTGCGAACACCACCCGATCGGGCTGTGTCAGCTCCGCGACCTCGCGGACCCAGGCCAGCAGCCCCTGATGCATCGTCGGTGCGGTGTCGAGACCGGGAATGGTCGCTGAGGTCATCGAAGTCTCCTGCGTAGTTTCCGTGGCCCTTGCCGATAACCGGCAGGTCACAATCGTCCCAAATACGAGGTTAACGCGGGCGACTTTGGTCTGTGGAATCGGGACAATGTCCGTTCACTCACAGGAACGATTCAGAAACACGTTCAGAAAAGTCCCTACTGAGCAGTAACCGAACCCAACTGTTCGCCGAGGCCGTCGTGAACCACGGCCAAAGCCGCCCACAACACAGGTAACCGCCCCTGCGCAGCTGCCGCGGCACGGGCCGCGGCCACGGCGCACTCGCGCAATCGGGCGTCGATCGCGTCCACCTGCCGGGCGGTCTCCTCGGCGGAGCGCTCCACCAGCGATGCGGACTGCCCGCTGAAATCGGCCTCGGCGGCGAGTACCCGGGTGGCGACCAGCGCCTCGGTGTCCTCCCGCAGCGTCGCGGCGACTGTGCCGACCCACCGATCCAGCAGCGCCCGGTCATGCAGCAGACCCCGGATGCCCACCACCCAGACCGTGAGCAGCAGCCCGAGCAGGCCGCCGGCGACCGCACCGGCGGCGGCCAGGCCCGGCGCCAGTCCGGTGAACAGCCGGCTGGCCGCGAGCGCGGCGCCCAGACCGAAACCGGCCCCCAGCAGCACCATCAGCTGCATCTCCAGACGCCGCGAGGTGAGCCCGAGTCCGCCGACGTCCGGGACAGACGCCGGTGGCGGCACCGCGGGCACGGCCAGTCCCGATTCCGCGGCAATGTCCCGCAGCCGTTCGGTGATGACGGTGTCCACTTCTTCCACTACCGCAGCCACCCGGGTCAGCACGTAGTCGCCGAAGCTGTCGGCCCGGCGGCCGGCGAACGGCAGGCCACCCCAACCGGCGGCGTCCTCGGACAGTTCGGTGCGCACCGATGAGCACCGGTTGCGGGCGAAATGGCCCAGCTGCACCCGGGCCTGCTGGATCCGGCTGCGCAGCGCAATGGTGCGCTCGGAACGCGAGACCCGTGCGGCGCGCACCACATCGTCGCGCCGGCGGCGCAGTGCCGCGGCTTCGGTGTCGGTGAGCGGCCCCGCAATCGCGGCGATCTGCTCGGACAGCTGAGTTTCCCACGACCACAATCGATTTCGTCTGACCAGCGCGCCGTCGGACAGCCGCTCCCGCAGCACTGCGACCAAATCTTCGAGCTGCGGGCGGCCGCCGCCCGGCGCGGCGGCCACCCCCACCCACGGCATGTCCCGCAATCGCGGAGCACGGGCGCCGACACTGTCTGCATCGGCGGCCAGCACCGTCCGCCAATCACGGTGGACGTCGATCTTGGTCAACACACCGATCACCAGATCGGTGTGCCGCATGGCGGCGTCCAACAGCGCGCAGTCCGATTCGACCAGCGGGGCCACCGCCGACACCGCGAAGACCACCGCGATCGGCGCGGTGTCCGGTGCGAGCTCGCCAGCCTCGATGAACCGCCGCTCCGGCATGCACTGCCGCAGCGCCGCCGCCAGGCTGGAAACTCCGGCCAGCCAAGGGCCGGTGACCAGCACCGTGTCGCTGGGTAACCGTCGCGGCGCCGTCAGGCCGGGCGCGACGGCGGACACCGCAGCATCCACTTCCGCCGTTTCGGATGCCGCAGCTCCGCTTTCTTCGGGTCCCCCCGGCAGCTGCTCGGCGGTCACGGTAGCTGCCCATGACCCGCCGCCAGCCGCAGCGCTCCCCTCGCGATATCGGCGCTACAGCTACGGTGCAGGGCATTCACCGGGCCGCGGCCATAGCGCTGCGCCCGCACCGCGCGGCGCAGTGGCTCAGCGTGATCGGCCTCCAGGCCTTCCGCGCGCAGCACATCGGCCGCCGCATCCATCGCAGCCAGCACCGCAAGGTCGCCGGCCAGCAGGCCGGTGAGCAGCTGGTCTGCGGTCCGGGCCGCCAGTGCGTGCAACCGGATCATCGCCACCCGCAGCCGCTGGTAACGCAGTGGCGCGGCCGCCGCGTGCACAGCCGTCACCACCTCGTCGATATTGCTCAACCGGTGCAGCAATGCGGTCACCGCAGCACGTTCCACAACCTGGCCCGACCCGAGCGCGCTGGTCACCGCCGCGATTCCGGTCAGGTCGAGCGTGGCCAGCAATTGCCTCCGGGTCTCGGTGTCGACCGGGTGCGCTCCCACGCAGAACGCGTCGGTGGAGCGCAGATCGGCCGGATCGCTGGCCAGCGCCCGCAGCGCGGCGATCAGATCATCGTCGAGGGCGGTGGCGGCCAGCAGCGCCGCCACCGGGATGGCCGGCGCCCCGATGAGCCGGCTGATCTGCCTGGCTCGGTCGCGGGCCGCGCCACCGAGCAGGTCGGCCTTGTTGAGGACGAGCACCAGAGGACGATCCGCCCCGGCAGCGGCGCGGCAGTCCTCCGGTTTGGCCGTTTCTGCCATGACCAGCACGTCTACCTCAGCGGGGTGGCCGGTGACCGGCGTGCCGACCATTGCCAGCCCGGCATCGCGCAGTGCAGCCGTCACGGTGCGGCGACCCACCCCGGGCCGGCCCGACGTGCGGACCCGGACCGGGCGGGTCAGCCTGTCTATGATCGGGCGCAGCGCCGGCGGGCCGGATCGAGCGGCATGTGCGGACAGTTCCGCGACGAACTCGTCGAGAGACATCCGATCCGCCCCCTTCCACCCGTTGCTCAGCCACCATCGCCCACATCAAATGGTGACATCGCCACGACACCCCGGCGCGCAGTGTTTTCCCGACATGCCGCCGCAAAGACAACTGTTGGGTATCAATCTGCACCACGATGCGGGGAGGCCGGCCCCGATGAGCCACTATGTATCGATGTATGCCCAGCGCGAGGAAGCCGGGGACCCGGGCCCTGCGGACCTGAGCGCAGCAGCCGGGGAAGCTGTCGGGGAATCGGGGGGCTCCCCCACCCACTACGCACGACGCGTGACCAGTTTCCGGGGCCGCCATTCGGCCCTGTCGGACAAGCAGCAGCAGACCTGGGAACGTCGCTGGCCGGAAATAGGCGCCGAGGCCCGCGACCCCGAGGGCCGGCCCATCGTGCTGGACACCGATCGGTGGTTCGGCCGCCACTCGCCACTGCTGCTGGAGATCGGCTGCGGAACCGGCATCTCGACGGCCGCGATGGCGCAGCTGGAGCCCGATCTGGATGTCATCGCCGTCGAGGTTTACAAGCGTGGACTGGGCCAGTTGCTCAGCGCGATCGACCGGTCCGGCATCACCAACATCCGGCTGGTCCAGGGCGACGGTGTCGATGTGCTGGAGCACTCGCTGTCCACCGCGTCGCTGACTGGGGTGCGGGTGTACTTCCCGGACCCGTGGCCCAAGGCGCGCCACCAGAAGCGCCGCCTGCTGCAGCCCGAGACGATGGCCCTCATCGCCGACCGACTCAAACCCGGCGGAATCCTGCACTCGGCAACCGACCACATGGGTTACGCCGAGCACATCGCCGAGGTCGGCGATGCGGAGCCGCGGCTGCGGCGCGTCGGCCTGGACGCCGACTTGCCGATTTCGGTCGCACGACCCGAGACGAAGTACGAACGCAAGGCCCTGGCGGGTCCAGTCGTGACCGAACTGCTGTGGGAGCGTCGATGAGCGCCTGCGCGAAGAGCATCAGCACCGTGAGCGCTTGCGCGAAGAGCATCAGCACCGTGAGCGCTTGCGCGAAGAGCATCAGCACCGTGA
>WOYI010666379.1_pt1 | contig 22472 bp, 23 predicted proteins | sample 6423411 | NCBI WGS metagenome assembly WOYI01 (sample SAMN13441803, study PRJNA592873) | oil field metagenome | biome: oil field; feature: oil-well bore; material: oil-contaminated soil; isolation source: oil-contaminated soil from oil-well borehole | place: Germany: Wietze | collected 2016-10-18 ... | reverse complement strand
TGTCCTGGTCACCCAGATCGTGGATCAGGCGCTCCCGCTCGCTATGGTCCAGCGCCACGCCCTCATATTCATGGTAGGCCATGCGGTTGACCACCAGCATGGCGGTCTGGGTCAAGGGCAGCAAACCCCCTTCCTGGGCGGAGACCGCCATGCCGGCCGGGGTATGGAGATGCATGACACAGCCTACCTCGGGTCGCGCCATGTGTACGGCGCTGTGGATGGTAAATCCGGCTGGGTTCACCGCAAACGGGCTCTCGTCCACCACCTGTCCCTCCTGATCCACCTTGACCAGCGAGGAGGCGGTCACCTGATTGAACAGCACCCCCAAGGGGTTGAGCAGGAAGTGATGCGCCTCCCCAGGAAGGCGCGCCGAAAGATGGGTGAAAATCAGATCATCCCAGCCGTAGTGGGCCACCAGTCGGTAGGCAGCCGCCAGATCCACCCTGATGCGCCATTCTGCTTCACTCACGTTTTTACGCGCCGCGAGCCCCTGAGCCCAGCGAGTGCTGTCGAGCCCAGCCCCGAATGTTTCCAATGTCGCCATGATGTTTCGCCTCCCTGCTATGGGCCAGGCATCGCCAGATACCGATGCCTTCATGAAAGACAGTTTTCCTTATATAAGGATAGCAGGTTCGCTGCCTGATTGGCTTGACCAAACCCTCTCACGCTGCAACAGCCAGTGCTTGCGCGCCAACCCCCAGCGATAGCCTCCCAACGCGCCATCATGGCGGATCACCCGGTGGCAGGGTATCAGGATGGCCATGGGATTGGCGGCACAGGCCCGCCCCACGGCTCGCGCTGCATGGGGCTCACCCAATGCCCGGGCCAGGGCGCTGTACGATGTGGTGCTACCGCAGGGTACGGCCTGCAGGCTGCGCCAGACACGTTCCTGCCAGGAAGTCCCCGGCAAGGGACGGAGTGGCCAGCTCCTGTCTGGAGCCCATGCCTGGGCTGGGTATTCGATATGGTGTAACACACATTCCAGCATGGCCCTCAGCGTGGCATCCGACGCTCCGCCATAAGACCAGCCATCAGCAGAGTACAATCCCCTGGCCTCGACCCTGGAGGCCCAGGCTTGCAATACCTCCTGCTGGTCATCACCCAGAAACACGGCGCACAGGTCCGCCCCCCGGGCAGCAACCAGTACCGTACCCAGTGCTGCGCGACCGAACGCCAGCCGCATGGGTTCCTGGGTATTGCCCGGCATCCTGCTCAAGCCTGCTGCTCCCCGGTCCAAGGTATGCTGTTTTGCAGTTCGTTTGACCTGGCACCGCAATCCAGTCTCGCCACGTCCACGGCAACCTGCAATGTGCCCTCTCCTCCACCATACACCACGCCATTCAAGGGCATGACATCCCCATAATCGCGACCGATCGCCACGATGATATGCTGGCTGGATGGGATGGTCCCATTGGTGGGATCGAAACCGACCCAGCCCAGCCGAGGGCAATAGACCTCGATCCAGGCATGGGAGGCATCGGCCCCCACCAGCTTTTCCTTTCCCGGAGGCGGTGCCGTCTCCAGATAGCCGCTCACATAACGCGCCGCCAGACCAAGAGAGCGCAGGCTGGCCAGGCAGGCGTGGGCAAAATCCTGACAGACCCCTTTTTTATGCCGCACCACCTCCTGCAGGGGGGTGTGTACCGTGGAAAATCCTTTGTCATATTTCCAGGTGTGATAAATATGCATCATGAGATCATGGGCAATCTGGAGTATGGGCTTGCCCGGTGCACAGTGGGCCCGGGCCAATCGGGCATAAAGGCGCCCAGTCTCCACAAACGGCGAGGGCAACGTGAATTCATAGGCGGCCAGCCACTGCCTGTCCTGGCCTCGCGCCAGGCCGGCTACCACCTCTTCCCAGGGAGAACTGGCCTCGAGTGCCGGCTGCCCTTGATCCAGCAGACAATACACCTCGCTGCACGCTGTGACCGCCAGCCTGCGGTGAGGGGTATCGATGGAAAAATACTGCACCGCGTTACCGTAATGATCCTCATAGCGATCGATCCGATGCGGCTTGGGCGTCACGTGCAACACACTTGCCCTGCAATGCTGCCGGGGCAGGGTGCGGGGTATGAGCCTGGACTGGTTGTGGCACAACACCACGTCTTTGGCATAGACATACATGGTGGTATGTGTCACATGGTAGCAAACAGCCGGCTGGTCCATGGTATGCTAAAAGGCGTCTCTAAGATCTCTGAGGGAAGGGTTGTATCTGGCTGGAAGTATACCATGCCAGTTCACGCCGCTCCGCTGCACAAAGCCTGCGCCATTGCTCTGGTGGCGTATGCTGTTGTACGAACATCAGCTCCAGATGGAGGATATAGAACGTGTTGAAGAGGGTATTGCTGTTCGTGGCGACAAATATCGCCGTCATCCTGGTCCTGACGGTGGTCCTGAAGCTCCTGGGCGTCGAGGGCTACCTGCACCGATACGGCCTCAATATCCAGGCATTGGCCATCTTTGCTGTGGTGTTCGGCTTTGGGGGGTCCTTCATCTCCTTGATGCTTTCCAAGTTCATGGCCAGGATGGCTACAGGCGCCCAGGTGATCCAGCAACCCAGCACCCAGACCGAGGCCTGGCTGGTGAGTGCGGTCTCCCGCCTGGCTGCCGATGCGGGGCTGCCCAAGACCCCCGAGGTGGCCATCTATGAATCTCCAGACCCCAACGCCTTTGCCACCGGCCCCAGCCGCAGCAATGCCCTGGTGGCGGTCAGCAGCGGCCTGCTGCGCTCCATGAACCGTGAAGAGGCAGAGGCCGTCATCGGCCATGAGATCAGCCACATCGCCAATGGCGACATGGTCACCCTGACCCTCATCCAGGGCGTGGTCAATACCTTTGTCATCTTCTTTGCCCGGGTCGTGGGTTTTTTCATCGACAAGTATGTCTTTCGCAATACGGAGCGCGGCCTGGGCATGGGATATTTCCTCACCGTGATGGTCCTGGAGGTGTTTTTTGGCATCCTGGCCACCATGATCGTCATGGCGTTTTCCAGGTGGCGCGAGTTTCGCGCCGATGCCGGTTCGGCGCACCTGCTGGGAGCCCGACCCATGATCGGCGCCTTGCGCCGCCTTGCCGAACACAGCGGCCAGGGACTGCCCAAGGAGCTCAATGCCTTCGGCATCGCCGGCGGCCAGAGCGGCCTGGTGCGGCTTTTCATGAGTCATCCCCCCATCAGCGAACGGATCGCCGCCCTGGAGCGGCTTGGTCACTGACAGCGAGGCCAATGTGGCAACCTACGGAGCAAATGATCTCAAGCCAGGACTCAAGATTCTGCTGGATGGCGACCCCTTCACCATCGTGGACAGTGATTTCGTCAAACCCGGCAAGGGGCAAGCCTTCACCAGGATACGGGTACGCAACCTGAAGAATGGCCGGGTCATTGAACGAACCTTCAAATCCAACGAAACGGTGGAAGAAGCCGATGCCATCGAACAGGAGATGCAGTACCTCTATCAGGAAAATGGCCTCTACCATTTCATGGAGCCGACCACCTTCGAACAGCTCACGGCCACAGAACAGGCCATGGCCGAGGCCAAACCATGGCTCAGGGAGCAAGATACGGTCACCGTGACGCTGTTCAATGGCGAGATCCTCTCGGTATCACCCCCTCATTTCGTCAACCTGCGCATCGAGGCCACAGAACCCGGCATCCGCGGCGATACGGCCACAGGGGGCTCCAAGCCGGCCACCATGGAGACAGGAGCCGTGGTTCGCGTGCCGCTGTTCATCGAGGAAGGCGAGGTGATCCGCGTGGACACCCGCACAGGCACCTATATTTCCCGGGTCAAGGAATAAACGCCTGGCAACCCGTGGCCCATGCGGCCACCATCCGCAGGCGTGCCGCATTGCTGCATGACATCCGCACCTTTTTCGAGGCCCGCCGTATGCTGGAGGTGGAAACCCCACTGCTCTCCCGGCATGCCACCACGGATCCCGCCATCCACAGCCTGGTGAGCTCCTGGGGTGGCAAGACCTGCTTTCTGGCCACCTCCCCCGAGTTCCCCATGAAGCGCCTTTTGGCCGCAGGTCTGGGCCCCATCTATCAGATCAGCAAGGTGTTTCGTGATGGCGAGCGGGGGCGATTGCATCATCCCGAGTTCACCATGCTGGAGTGGTACCGCCCGGGATTCACCTTGCAGGACCTCATCTGCGAGGTGGATGAATTGCTGCACGCCACCCTTGGGGAACTGGCGTTGCCCCAGGCCATGATACTGGACTACGAACAGGCGCTGTTTGATTCCTGCGGCGTGCATCTCGATGCCGATCCGGAACAGCTATGGCCTGTGTTGCAGGCTGTGGGCTGGACAAAAGACCTTCCGGCACCAGCCGTCTGGCAGGACCTGCTCTTTGGTACCATGGTGGTCCCCAGACTGGGCCATGACCAGCCAGTATTCATTACCAATTTCCCTCCGGATCAGTCGGCCCTGGCGGTGATTGATCCCGGCCCACCGCCCCGGGCTCAACGTTTCGAGTTGATTGTCCATGGCATGGAGCTTGCCAACGGCTTCCTGGAACTGCGCGATGCCACCGAACAACAGCAGCGCTTCGCCGCGGACAACGCCCGGCGTCTGGGCCTAAGCCTGGACCCCATGCCCATGGACGAACACCTGCTGGCTGCCCTGCAGTCAGGCCTGCCGCCTTGCAGCGGCGTGGCACTGGGTCTGGATCGCCTGTTGATGATCGCCTGTCACAGCAACTCCATCGACGAGGTGCTGGCCTTCCCCATCGAGCGCGCCTGATCGAGGTTCTGCTGCAACCTCATCGCACAGGCCGGCATGGGTATCAGTCGCCCGCTGCCAACCCTACGGCCTTGCTCAGGGACAAGGCGAGACGTTCGGCAAACGCCGCATCCACGCTGCGAAAGATACCAAGCTGGCGTTGCTTGATGACCTCGGGCACCTCGGCCATATGGCCGGTGATGTTCTGGATGAGCCGCTCACGACCATCTTCCTTCATCACTTGCAACAGGCGTGCCGGCTGGCTGAAATCGTCGTAGCCAATCCTGTGGTCGAAGCGGCGCATCTCCCCTGCGGCAAGCGGCATGGGCGGCTCGTACTCCTCGGGCATCACTTGAGGACCCGGAAAGCTGTTGGGGTGGTAGGGCATAGCTGCCCCGCCGTTGTCGTCGGCGCGCATCAGGCCGTCGCGATGGTAGATCTGCATGGGACAGCGCGGCTGGTTGGGCCGCAGCAGATGGTTGTTGACGCCGAGGCGGTAGCGGTGGGTATCGGCATAGGCGAACAGGCGCGCCTGCAGCATGGGGTCTGGAGAATAGGAAATGCCCGGCACCAGGCTGGAAGGTGCAAAGGCAGCCTGTTCGATGTCCACGAAGAAATTGCCCGGATTGGTGTTGAGCTCCAAGGTACCCACCTGCTGCAGCGGGAAATCGCCATGGGGCCAGACTTTGGTGAGATCGAAGGGATCAAAAGGACATGCGGCCACCTGGTCGTCGGTCATGGTCTGGATGAACAGCGTCCAACTGGGATAGTCCCTTTGCTCGATGGCCATGAACAGGTCGCGCCGGTGGTGATCCGGATCCTTGCCGGTCATGGCGTTGGCTTCGTCGTCTGAGAAATTGGCAATGCCCTGGTTGGTCTTGAAATGGAACTTCACCCAGACGCGCTGGCCCCTGGCATTGATGAGGCTGTAGGCGTGGCTGCCATAGCCGTTCATGTGGCGATAACTCTTTGGCGTGCCACGATCCCCCATCAGCCACAGGACCTGGTGGACGCTTTCGGGATGGAGCGACCAGAAATCCCACTGCATGGTGGGCGAACGCCAGCCCTCCTGGGGCAGGCGTTTCTGGGAATGGATGAAATCCGGGAATTTCATGGGGTCGCGCACGAAAAAAATGGGGGTGTTGTTGCCCACCAAGTCCCAATTGCCCTCTTCCGTATAGAACTTGATGGCAAAACCGCGCACGTCCCGTCCGGTATCGGCGTAGCCCATCTCTCCGGCAACCTGGGAAAAGCGCAGCAGTACAGGCGTCTCCTTGCCCACGGCACTGAACAGGCTGGCCTTGCTGAATGCCGTGATGTCATGGGTCACCGTGAATGTGCCATAGGCCCCGGAGCCCTTGGCATGCACCACCCTTTCTGGAATCCGTTCGCGGTTGAAATGGGCATGCTTCTCCAGGAGCCACATATCTGCCAGCAAAACAGGGCCCCTGGCCCCACCTCGCAGGGTGTTCTCGTCATTGGCCACTACCGCGCCGTTGGCCTGGGTGAATTGGGTCAGATCCGCTCCTGTGGGGTCTTTGTCGGATGGCATTCATGAACTCCCTAAGGAAATATCCTTAATATTGGCATTCGCTAGACTAGATTGATACTCCTTGACAGGCTACCCATGAATAGGGCTGATCGTCAACCACATCCACTTTTCCAGGACTTGCAACGGTACGGTGTTTCAGTACAATATCCGCTATGGATATACAGGGACGAACAGTGGTGGTCACAGGTGGCGGCTCGGGGCTCGGTGCAGCCACGGCCCGGCTCCTGAGCACAAAGGGCGCCAGGGTGGTGGTGCTGGATCGAGATGGCGACAAGGCCGGTGCCATGGCCCAGGAGATCGGTGGTATTGCCTGCGATGCGGATGTCGCCGACGAGGAAACCATGCATCTGGCGTTGCATAATGCCCATCGTCAGGTGGGACCGCTTGCCGCTGTGGTGCATTGTGCAGGCATAGCCTGGGCGCAGCGCATCCTCGGACCTGCGGGCATGCACGACCTCGAGACCTTTGCACAGGTCCTGCGTGTCAACGTCATCGGCACGTTCAATGTGGTGCGTCAGGCCGCCCATTTCATGACCCAGAACGAACCAGACAGCCAAGGCCGCAGCGAGGGCTCACGGGGTGTCATCATTCTTACCGCCTCGGTGGCCGCCTTCGAGGGCCAGATCGGCCAGGCCGCCTATGCAGCCTCCAAGGGGGCGGTCGCCAGTATGACACTGCCCATGGCCAGGGAACTGGCGCGCTTCGGCATTCGGGTGGCTGCCATTGCGCCCGGTATCTTCGGCACACCCATGGCCGGCGGCATGAGCGACAAGGTGCGCCACTCCCTGCTGTCGCAGACCCTTTTCCCAAAGCGTCTCGGCCTGCCTGAGGAATATGCCGCCCTGACTGCACACATCATCGAAAACGACATGATCAACGGCAGCGTGCTGCGCCTCGATGGCGGCATGCGCATGGGACCCAACTAGACACCCCTTGCCGTACCGCAGCATCTGTTGGTTCCTCGCATGGCCCAGAACTTTGCTCCATGGCCGCCCCTTCGCCCCTATTGGTTTGGCCTGCACCTGCTGATCGGGGGTTTCGCTGGCGCCATCGGCCTGTGCAGCACGGTCGTGATTTTCGTCATGCTGTTTTATGCCGGCGAACCACTGGTTCAGGATGATTTTCCCACCCTGCTGCGGGTCAGCGGCGTGCTGCTGATCCTGGCGGCAAGCCATGGGCTGGCAGCCAGGGCCATCTGGAAGAAACACGCCTGGGCATGGATGGCGAGCCTGCCCGCCTGGATACTGTTCGGCCTGGCAACAGCAGCGTTGGTCAAGGCACTGAACCCGGCTTGAGTGCTGCGCTTTGCAAGCCTGTAGGGCCAAGGTATAGTTGACTTAAAGAGTATCATGCAGCCGCAATACGACCCTTGTGATATCGAAACGACCGCGCAACAGGATTGGGCGCACAGCAGAGCCTTTTGCGCCGTGGAAGGTCAAGGCGGGCAGAACTACTATTGCCTATCCATGTTCCCCTATCCCAGCGGCAGCCTGCACATGGGCCATGTGCGCAATTATGCCATTGGAGATGCCATCGCCAGGTACCAGCGGCTTTTGGGAAAAAATGTCCTGCAGCCCATCGGCTGGGATGCCTTTGGCCTGCCGGCTGAGCGTGCTGCCATCAAAAGCGGCGTGCCTCCTGCCACCTGGACACGTCGCAACATCGCCGAGATGCGCGCCCAACTCCAGCGCCTGGGCTTTGCCTATGATTGGTCCCGGGAGATAGCCACCTGCGATCCAGGCTATTACAGATGGGAGCAGTGGTTCTTCTTGCGCCTCCTGGAGCGTGGGTTGGTCTATCGCAAACGCGCCATGGTCAACTTCTGCCCCCACGACAACACCGTGCTGGCCAACGAACAGGTGGTGGATGGGCGTTGCTGGCGCTGCGAGACGGTGGTGGAACACCGCGAACTGCCGCAATGGTTCATGCGCATCACCGCCTATGCCGATGAGCTGCTGACCGGACTCGACCACCTCGATGGCTGGCCCGAGGCGGTCAAGTCCATGCAGCGCAACTGGATTGGCCGCTCGGAGGGTGCCGAGGTGCGGATTGCCATCGACGGCCACGAACCGCTCACGATCTTTACCACCCGGCCGGATACCATCATGGGCATGACCTATGTGGCGGTGGCTGCCGAGCACCCGCTGACCATGGCTGCAGCGCGCAGCGACCCAACCATTGCCGACTTCATCTCTTCCTGCCAGACCGGCAGTGTGGCGGAATCGGCCATGGAACTCATGGAAAAGCGCGGTGTGCCATTGCCCCATGTGGCCCGCCATCCATTGACCGGGGAGCCCCTGCCGATCTATGCCGCCAATTTCGTGGTCATGGGCTATGGTTCCGGTGCCATCATGGCCGTCCCGGCCCACGACAGCCGGGATTTCGATTTTGCCAAGAAGTATGGCCTGCCCATCCGCCAGGTGATCGCGCCAGCTGATGGCTCCGCCTGGCCCCTGGACCAGGCGGCCTTCACGGAACCTGGCATCCTGATCAATTCACCCCCCTGGGATGGCCTGGATTCGGCCACCGCCAAGCAGCACATCATCCGGACGCTGGCAGAGCGCCGCCTGGGTCAGGCCAGGGTGCAATACCGGCTGCGCGACTGGGGGGTCTCCCGGCAACGCTACTGGGGAGCCCCCATTCCCATGATCCATTGCCGGCATTGCGATGCGGTCCCCGTACCGGAAGATCAGCTTCCCGTCCTGCTGCCCGAGGACCTGAGCCCCCTGGAAAACGGCGCCTCGCCATTGCCGGCGTTGGCCTCCTTCGTAGAGACCACCTGCCCGCGCTGTGGCGCCCCGGCGCGCCGCGAGACCGATACCTTCGATACCTTCATGGAATCCTCCTGGTATTTTGCTCGTTTCTGCTGCCCTGACCAGCAGCAGGCCATGGTGGATGAGCGTGTCCGCGCCTGGCTGCCCGTGGACCAGTATATCGGCGGCATCGAGCATGCGGTGCTGCATCTGCTCTATGCCCGGTTTTTTCTCAAGGCCATGCGCGACACCGGCCTGGTCCAGATCGATGAACCATTCGCCAGGCTGCTGACCCAGGGCATGGTGCTCAAGGACGGCGCCAAGATGGCCAAGTCCAAGGGCAACGTGGTGGACCCCAATGCCCTGATCGAACGCTATGGGGCCGATACCGTACGATTGTACGTGCTGTTCGCCGCGCCACCGGAACAGAGCCTGGAATGGTCCGACCAGGGGGTGGAGGGTGCGGCGCGCTTTCTGCGCCGGCTGTGGCGCCTGGGGCATGACCTGCTGGCCCAGGAGAACCTGCTGGCCCAGGAACCACAGCAGGCCCCGATCGCTCCCGGTGGCGCGCCTGCCCAGCTTGCCTACCAGGCCATCCAGTTCACCATCGCCAAGGTCACAGAAGACATGGGGACGCGGCGGCACTTCAACACGGCCATCGCCGCCATGATGGAACTGTGCAATACGTTGATTCGCCTCCATGCCGATGCGGCCGTGCCTGCCATGGAGCGCAACTGGGTGATCCGCCAGGGTGTGCGCGCCATCCTGGTGATGCTGAGCCCCATCTGTCCCCATATCAGCCACCATCTCTGGCAGCGACTCGGAGAGCCTGGCGCCTGCCATGAGGCGCGCTGGCCGGAACCCGACAAGGAGGCCATGCGCCGCGATTGGGTCACCATGGCCGTGCAGATCAATGGCCGCCGCCGGGGACAGATCCAGGCTCCCAGCCAGGCCGACGAGGCTGCCATCATGGCAGCCCTCCGGGAAGAACCGAGCATCTCGAGGCATCTGCAAGGTCTGGTCATCCAGCGCGTGATCCTGGTCCAAGGACGATTGGTGAACGTGGTCGCCACCACATCTGCACAGGAGGCAGTATGAGCCAGCTTTGGCATGGCCTATATCCGCATCTGCTGCTGGCTGTACTGGGAGCAACGGCCCTGGCGGGTTGCGGCTTCCAGCTGCGCGGCAGCACCACCACCATCCTGCCGGCCGTGCGACTCAATGCGGACCCACCTTTTCGCTACGAGGTGGAGCATGCCCTGCGCCGCTCGGACATCGAGATCAGCACCGATGACCGCGCTCCCCTGGTGAACCTTGCCGATGAGCGGGTGGATTACAGGATTCTTTCCATGGATGCCCGGGGCACGGCCCGGGAGTACGAGGTGGTGCACACCGTTCGCCTGGCTGTGCAATGCGGCGACCAGAACCTCATCCCCCCCACCACCCTATCGGCAAGCCGCATCTACAGCGCCACGGAAACCGCCTGGCTCGGCACCCAGGCCGAGGCCCAACAGGCCGCCGAGGCAGCCGCCCAGAACCTGGCTGGCCAGATCCTGAGCCGCTTGGCCGGCGTCAAGACAACCCGGTGTCCCCAGCAGACCGCCGTTCCTGCCAATACCAGGATCCTCGGCGAGCCTGCCGCGGAATGAGCCCACGGATCATCCATGAAACTGACGCTGGATAGCCTGCAGCAAACCAAGGCCAGCACCCTGTTGTCGTGCTATGCCTTAGCCGGTGAGCCGTGGACGGTACTGCAAGCCGTAACGGCCATCCGTGCGGCAGCTGCAGGCCAGTCCAGGCGCACCGCCATCCCAACCCAGGAGAGCGACTGGCAGGCTCTGGAAAACGACCTCGGCACCGGTTCCCTGTTCGATTCCCCTGATTGTTTTTATGAGATCCATATACTGGATGACCGCCTTAGCCAGGCAGGCCAGAAAATACTCATGCGTTGCCTGGAGCAGGTCCAGCGTCCCATCCTGGTCCTGGTAGCCTCGATGGCAGCTGCCAGTTGTCGCCACAGCACCTGGTTTCGCCATTGCGAACGCCATGGCGGTGCCCTGTATGCCTGGCCCCCCCGGGGAGCGGCCATGGCCTCCTGGCTCAGACAGCGCCTCGAGACCCTGCAGTTGTCCGCCACGCCGGACGTTGTACAGGCCATGGCGCAGCGCTTCGCTGGCAACTGCATGATGGCCGAGGATTTTCTTCAGCAAAGTCGCATGCTGGGCCAGCGCCAGATCACAGGCGCACAGCTCGAGGAGGCCCCGTGCGAGCATGGCGATGTCTTCATGCTGGCCGAGGCGGCCCTGCGGGGCGAGACGGCCCTGGCCCATCGGCTGCTGCAGGGACTGGAACAGGACGGCACCGCGCCCCAAGCCTTGCTGGGGGCCGTATTGCACAGGATACGCGCCGCCCTGCAGCCGGCTTCCTCTGCCACGCCCCCCCAGGGCCAGATCAATCGGCACGCCAGGATGCAGCTGGAGCGCATGCTGCTCGAGGCAGGCCATGTGGATGCCTCCATCCGCCAGGGCCAGGGCTGGCCTGCGCTGCGTCTCTGGTTGCTGAAGCTGACCGCAAGACCGAGGAACACCATGGCATGACAGCACAACCCACCCCCCCCATGGCAACAGGCACGCTACGGGAGCACCTGGGGCCGGCGGTGCGCCAGGCGGCCACCGCCCTGGCCCAGGCGGACAGTGCCGCAAAGAACCGCTTCCTGCAGGCCACCGCCGCAGCCCTGGAGACACAGCGTGCGCTCCTTCTCCAGGCCAATGCCCTGGACGTGGCCCAGGCCAGCGACCAGCCTGCCGCCTTCCAGGAACGCCTCACGCTGAACGACTCCCGCATCACCGGCATGATCAAGGGATTGCATGACGTGGCGTACCTGCCCGATCCTGTGGGGCGGATACGCGAGCTCACCAGGCAAACCTCGGGCATCACGGTGGGTCGCATGCGCGTACCCCTGGGCGTGCTGGCCATGGTGTTCGAGTCACGTCCCAATGTGGCCATCGATGCAGCGGCCCTGGCCGTCAAGGCGGGCAACGCCATCTACCTCAAGGCCGGCACCGAGGCGCTGCATACCTGCCGCATCCTGGATGCCTGTCTTCAGGAGGGCCTGCGCCAGGCCGGATTGCCCATGGAGGCGGTGGTCATGCTGCCCTGTGATGGGCGGCACCTGATCCAGGAGCTGATTGGCTCACCCCAGTGGATCGATCTGCTCATCGCCCGCGGTGGCCATGCCCTGTTTGCAGCGCTGCATCAGGAATCAAGGGTTCCTGTCATGGGCCATCTCAGCGGCAACTGCCACATCTATGTGGACGACCGCGCCGACCTCGACCAGGCCATGGCCATCGTCTGCAATGCCAAGCTGAGCCGCCCAGGTGTGTGCAATGCCATGGAGACCCTGCTGGTGGCAGCACCCATCGCGGCCTCCTGGCTGCCCGCCATGCTGGATAAGCTTCGGGAAGCGGGCTGCGCCATGCGCGGCTGTCCGGCCACCCGCGACCTGGTCCCGTGGGTGCAGCCGGCCACGGAACAGGACTGGCACGAGGAATACTTGGCACCCATCCTGGCGGTCCGGGTGGTGGCCGGCCTGGACGAGGCCATGGCCCATATCGCCCGCTATGGCACCCAGCATACCGAGGTCATTCTCACCCAGGACCTCGCCAGGGCCGAACAATTCCTGCGTGGCGTGGATGCTGCTTCTGTGATGGTCAACGCCTCCTCGCGGTTTGCCGATGGCTCCGAATATGGCCTGGGTGCCGAGATCGGCATTGCCACAGGCAAGCTGCACGCCCGCGGCCCCATCGCCCTGGAAGGACTGACCTGCGAGAAGTGGATCGTTCTCGGCCAGGGCCAGGTCCGGGAATAGGCCATTGCCATGGAAGGCCCGCTGGGCATCCTGGGCGGCACCTTCGATCCTGTCCATCATGGTCACCTGCGTCCTGCTCTGGAGATGATGCAGGGCGTCGGCTTGCAGCGCGTCTTTTTCATCCCCAACTTCCACCCACCCCACCGCCCACCGCCGGTGCTGCAGGGCGCTGTACGCCTGCACCTGCTGCGGTTGGCCATTGCCGCGGAACCTCGCTTCGTGGCCGATCCCCGGGAACTGGAGCGTGGTGGCATCTCCTACACCATCGATACCCTGCTCACCTTTCGCAGGGAATACCCGCGTCGCTCCCTGTGCCTGCTCATGGGGTTCGATGCTTTTCTGAGCCTGCCCAGCTGGCGTCATTGGGAGCGGATTCTGGACCTGGTGCATATCGTGGTAGCCAATCGGCCACCATGGCGCACCGTGCAAGATGACCTCATGGCCGACTTCCTGTCACGCCATCACACCGCGCAACCCCTGGAACTCCATCGCACGACCCATGGTCATATCCATCTGTTCAGTGTGACACCACTGGAGATATCATCAAGCCAGATACGCCAGGAAATCGCCCATGGAGGCAGCAGCCGTTACCTGGTGCCAGAACCCGTCTGGCATCACATCTGCCAAGAGAGGCTCTATGAGCAATCAGGCCCTGACTGAGACACTGCTCGATACGGTACGCCATACCCTGGAAGACTTAAAGGCGCTGGATACGCGGGTGCTGGATGTCCATGAACTGACCACTGTCACTGACTACATGGTGGTAGCCAGCGGCACCTCGTCACGGCACGTGCGCTCCATCGCCCAGCGCCTCCAGGAAGCCACAGAAAAGTTGGGCTTTCGCCTGATCGGCATGGAAGGCGAGCAGGCCGCAGAATGGGTGCTGCTGGACCTCGGCGAGGTGGTGGTGCATGTCTTCCAGGCGGCCATCAGGCCCTTCTATGCCATCGAGCGGCTCTGGGACATGGCCGAGCATCTTCCTGATCCCGGCAGCGCCCATCAGGCAGATGGCCATGGCTTGGGTCCATGACATCCAACCCAAGCTGGCGGCTCAGCGCACATCCGGTTCGGCTATGCAAGGCTAGCCATAGGTAGGCTCCAGCCGCACCCATGATCCCCAGGCAGGACGCCTGGCGATGAACACTCAGGGGCTGCTGCTCTCGGCAAGCCCTGTTGCCATGGCGCTGCGCAGCCCAGGCAGGATGTCGCTCTCGGTGGGGGTACCCGTGCGCTCGAAGAAATGTGGATCCATGGTCTCGATGAAGCGTTGTACCTGGGGGGTGAGGAACTTACCCTTGCGGATCACCACGCCATAGGTGCGCCTTGGAAAATAGTCGTTGAGGGGAATGGCCGCCAGGTCCCGTTCCTCTCCGGTCAGACAGATGCTGGTGACGATGGACACCCCAAAGCCCAGGCCCACGTACTTCTTGATGACCTCCCAGCCGCCCGCCTCGAGGCTCACCTTCAGCTCCAGGCCATGCTGCTGGAAGATCAGCTTCACCAGGCGCCAGGTGCTGAGGTGGTGTGGCGGCAGGATCAGCCCATATTCGCTGATGGCCTTGAGATCCATATGTTCGTTCAATTTGGTCAGCGGATGGTCGCAGGGTGTGATCAGCATGGGGTCATAGGTGTGCGTCGGCCAGTAGAGCATGTCGTCGGGTACCTCCAGCATGGAGCCCACCGCCATGTCGGCCTCGTCGGAGCGCAACAGCTTCATGCCATCGCGGCCGGTGACATTGTGCAGCTTGAAGCGGATACCCGGATAGCGCCTGGCGAACTCGGAAAGCACGCTCGGCAACAGATAGAGCAGCGTGGACTCGCCTGCGGCGATGTCGATATAGCCGGAGTCCAGGCTGCTAAAGCGGGCACTGAAATGCTCGGGCAGCTTTTCCATACCTTCCACCAGCGGCATGGCCAGCTCATAGAGCACGCGCCCTGCCGGGGTGAGCTTGATGTGCGGTCCGCGCCGCTCGAAAAGCACGGTGTTGAACTCGCGCTCCAGCGCCTGGATCTGCAGCGACACCGACGGCTGGCTCAGGTCCATCCGTTCAGCGGCCTTGGAGATGCTGCCGCTCTGCGCCGCATAACAGAAGCCACGCAACTGCTGTAAGTGATTGTGCTTATAGTATTGACGGGACGGGGCTTCGCTCATTGTTCAATCCCTATGCCAGCTCGAGTATCTCCCTCGAGCCGGCATCTTTATCATAAATTCTGTGGAGCGCTTTTACTTAGAGGTATTTAGTATAGCAAAAGATTGACAGGCGCAATAGTCACCCTGATTGCAAGGCGGTCATATTGCAACGGCAGCCAACGGTCTGCTGGCGACCCTCCTGTATAATGGAACCCTGCAGGGGTTTCATGATGATGGCCCCGGCAGGGGAACAAGCCATGCTCACAGCCGCAGCACTCAGGCGGGTTCCATGGCTGGAAAACGATGCGCCATACAACTCGGGAGAGCACCTATGAAGTACCAGAAGATCGTCCTGCCCAAGGAGGGGGAGGCCATCGCCGTCCATCCCGATGGTACCCTGGATGTACCCGCCCAGCCCATCATGCCCTTCATCGAGGGTGACGGCATCGGCATCGATGTCACGCCGGTGATGCGTCGTGTGGTGGATGAGGCCATCCACCTGGCCTATGAGAACGAAAAGCGCTTGGTGTGGATGGAGGTCTACGCCGGCGAGAAGGCCGTCAAGCTCTATGGCGAGGGGCAGCTCTTGCCCGAGGAAACCATGGATGCCCTGCAGCGCTATGCCGTTTCCATCAAGGGCCCCCTGGGCACACCCGTTGGCAGCGGCCACCGTTCACTCAACGTAACCATCCGCCAGCGCATGGATCTCTATGCCTGCGTGCGGCCCATCCGCTATTTTCCCGGCACGCCCACGCCGCTCAAGGACTCGGAACACACCAAGATGACCATCTTTCGCGAGAACACAGAGGACATCTACGCAGGCATCGAATGGCCGGCGGGCAGTCGGGAGGTGATCAAGCTCATCCACTACCTGCAAGAGGAAATGGGCGTCAAGAGCCTGCGCTTCCCCAACAGCTCCGGCATCGGTATCAAGCCCGTGTCCCGGGAGGGCTCCAAGCGCCTGGTGCGCAAGGCGATCCGCTATGCCCTGGATGGTGATCACAGCTCGGTGACTCTGGTCCACAAGGGCAATATCATGAAATACACAGAAGGCGCCTTCCGGGACTGGGGCTACGAGGTAGCCCGGGAGGAGTTCGGCGCCACCGTGGTGGATGATGGCCCCACCTGCGAGATCAACCATCCCGGCACCGGCGCCAAGGTGATCGTCAAGGATGTGATCGCCGACAATTTCCTGCAGCAGATCCTGCTCAACCCCCAGGACTACGACATCATCGCCACCCTCAACCTCAACGGCGACTACATCTCAGATGCCCTGGCGGCCCAGGTGGGCGGCATCGGCATCGCTCCGGGTGCCAACATGAGCGATCAGGTGGCGGTCTTCGAGGCCACCCATGGCACAGCACCGGGACTGGCCGGCAAGAACCAGGTGAATCCAGGCTCGCTGATCCTCTCGGCCGAGATGATGCTGCGTCACCTGGGCTGGTGCGAGGCCGCCGACCTCATCCTCAAGGGGGTGGCGAGCGCCATCGCAGCCCGCACCGTCACTTATGATCTTGCCCGGGTACGCGGCGCGCTCACGGCACCACCGCGGCAGACCGTGGAAGACCAGGAAGGCAAAAAAGTAACGGTCCATGAGGATGTGCAGCGCCTCATGCCTGGCGCCACGCTGGTGAGCTGCAGTGGATTTGGGGAAGAGGTGATCAAGCACATGCGTCAGGCCCGCGCCAAGCCATCCATCGCCGCCGTCAGTTGATGCATCCTGCAATCGAGCAGCAGCTGCCCCATCTTCCCGATGCCCCCGGCGTCTACCTCATGCTGGGGGCAAAAGGCGAGGTGCTGTACGTGGGCAAGGCCAAAAGCCTCAGGAGCAGGCTGCTCAGCCACTTCCGGGCCACCTCGCCCACGGTGCGCCACCGCCACCTGATGGAGCAGGTCTGCGACCTGCGCCTCAACATAACCCGCACCGAGGCCGAGGCGCTGCTGCTGGAACACACCCTCATCAAGGCCGAGATGCCCCGGTTCAACGTGCTGCTGCGCGACGACAAGACCTACCCCTGCATCGCCATCACCACCCAGCACACCTTCCCCCGGATCACGCTGCACCGCGGTCCCAGGCGGCCCGGCAACCGCTACTTCGGTCCCTACCCCAGTGCCGGGGCAGCGCGCAGCACGCTCAAGGAACTGGGCCGGCTGTTCGGCCTGCGCGCCTGCCGGGATACGGTCTTTGCCCATCGCACCAGGCCCTGCCTGGAATACCAGATCGGCCGCTGTTCGGCACCCTGCGTGGGCCTCGTCGAGGCCCAGCGCTACCGGCAGGACGTGCATCATGCCGCCTTGTTCCTGCAGGGCGCCACCACCGAGGTGATTCATGCCATGGCAGCCAGGATGGACGAGGCAGCCCTTGCCATGGACTTCGAGCAGGCTGCGGCGCTGCGCGACCAGATCGCCAGACTGCGCACCGTGCAGAACCGGCAATACATGCGCCTGCCCCAGGGGCACCTCGATGTGATTGCCATCGCTCCTGCCGAGGCCGGCCATCTTGCCTGTGTGGCGGCGGTCAAGGATGGCAGCTATCTGGGTAGCGAGATCTTCACGCCCAGGTTGCCCCAGGATGGCCCGGAACTGGATGAGGCCGCGCTGCGCACCACGCTGCTGGGCCAACTCTATCTGGAGCGGCCCGTGCCGCCGGTGATCATCCTGGATGGCCCCGTGGACGACGCCAAGAACCTGGTCGCCATGCTGCGCAGCCGTACCGGCGCACCGGTACGGCTGACCACCCGTCCCCGGGGTGTCGAGGCCCGCCACCTGGAGCTGGCCCGGGCCAACCTGGCGAGCACGCTCGCCCTGCGCAGCGCATCAAGCTCGGAAGCACGCCGCCTGGCCGCCCTAGGCGAGGCCCTGGGGCTTACCAAGCCGCCGCAACGCATTGAATGCTTCGATGTGAGCCATACCATGGGCGCATCCACGGTGGCCTCCTGTGTGGTGCTGGGGCCGGATGGCTTCATCAAGCCAGCCTACCGGCGCTTCAATATCCGCAACGCCGCCCCGGGCGACGACTATGCTGCCATGGGCGAGGTGATCAGGCGACGCTATGCGCGCCTGCTCCAGGAGGAAGGGCCCCTGCCGGATGTGGTGATCGTGGATGGCGGGAGCGGCCAACTGGCCCAAGCCCAGGCAGCACTGCAGCAGCTGGGACTGGACACGCTGCCTCTGCTGGGCATCGCCAAGGGCCCCGGACGCAAGGTGGGCCTCGAGACCCTCTACCGCCATGGTGAGCCCCTCCCCCTGGCCGGCGACAGCACCGCCATGCAGCTGTTGCAGACCATCCGCGACGAGGCGCACCGTTTTGCCATCGGCGCGCACAGGAGACGCCGCGCCAAGGCCCAGCGCAGCACCACGATGCAGACCATCCCCGGCATCGGGCCCAAGCGCAGCAATCTTCTGCTGCGCCAGTTCGGCGGCCTCCGGGGGCTCTCCCGGGCGGGCCTGGAGGATCTTGCCGCCATCCCCGGCATCAGCCATCGCATCGCCGCAGCCGTCTACCATCATTTCCATCCCGGCACCATGCCATGAACCGCCATGCCCTGCCCAACCAGATCACAGCACTGCGCATCCTGCTTATCCCGCTGTTCCTTGTCTTGTTCTATGCAAGCCTACCGGGACATGGTCACCCGTGGGCGGCCCTGCTGTTTGCCCTCCTGGCGGCCAGTGACTGGGTGGATGGCTACCTGGCGCGGCGCTGGCAGGCCAGCAGCGCGCTGGGCGCCCTGCTGGACCCCATCGCCGACAAGCTGCTGACCACAGCGGCCCTGGTCCTGCTGGTGGCCGACCGTCCCAGTCCATGGCTTGTGCTGTGCGCCTTCGCGCTGCTGGGGCGTGATCTCTCCATCTCGGCACTGCGCGCCTGGGCCAATGGTCAGGGCCTGGGACATGTGCTGGCCGTGACGCCGGCTGCCAAGGTGAAGACCGCCTGCGAGATGACCGCGTTGCTGCTCATGCTGGTCGTTGCCGCCCCATCACCCTGGCAGAAGCTGGGCATGGTGCTGCTCTCGGTGGCCGTTTTCCTGTCGCTGACCACAGCCATCACCTACCTGCGCCGCGCCATCGACGGGATTGGAGATCGGGCCCCTCCCCCATGAACCCGCTGCTGGGAAAACCAGCACAGCTTATGCTAAGCTTTACCTGAAACAATCATGCCATGGCGTATATTAAAGAATGCTCAGGAGCTGGGCGCTTTTTGCTTCAGGAGGGAGAGGAATGGCAGCGCAATCATTCTGGCAATGGGCTCAGGAAGAGCCAGCACGCTTGGCACTGGTGACACCAGAAGGCCAGAAACTGACCTTCGGCGAGCTGGGGGCGCGGGTCAACGCCGTCTCCCATGGCCTGTTGGCCCTGGGGCTCGAGCAGGGCGATACGGTGGCCATCCAGCTGGGCAACGAACCCGCCTGGGTGGAGGTTTTCATGGCCGTCCATCAGATCGGTCTCTATCTCACAGCCATCAATTATCATCTGAGCGCCGAGGAGACCGCCTACATCCTGGAAAACAGCGAGGCCAAGGTGTTCATCGCCAATGCCCGCTATGCCCAGCAGGCCGCAGGTGCTGTGGAACGCATCCACTTCGACCGCCAGCGCTGCTTTGCCACCCAGGGCACCATCGAGGGCTTCCGCCCCTACGAAGACCTGCTGGCCGGTCAGCCCACCGCGCCGCCGGAGCATCGCCAGGCAGGCAGCCTCATGCTGTATACCTCGGGAACCACGGGCCGACCCAAGGGGGTGCGTCGCGCGCTGTCCGGCCGGTCCCCTGAAGAGGATGCCGCCATCACCCAGCTGCTGGGCATGCTTTTCGACATCACCCCGGGCACCGGCGTGCACCTGGTCACAGGCCCCCTGTACCATGCTGCCCCTGGTACCTTCGGCATGAGTGCCCTGCACATGGGGCAGACGCTGGTGCTCATGGACAAGTGGACCCCGGAAGACACCCTGCGCCTCATCCAGGAGGAGGGCGTCACCGTCACCCACATGGTGCCCACCATGTTCAACCGCCTGCTGAAGCTGCCTGAGCAGGAGCGCAAACGCTACGATGTCTCGAGCCTCAGGAGCGTCATCCATGCCGCTGCGCCATGTCCTGTGGATACCAAGAAGGCCATGCTGGATTGGTGGGGCCCTGTGATCTATGAATACTACGGCGCCACAGAAGGAGGCGGCACCTACGTCAAGCCCCATGAGTGGATCAAGAAGCCCGGTACCGTGGGCCAGCCCTGGCCGGGTTCCACCATCAAGATCCTCGATGATCAGGGCAAGGAGCTACCACCCTACGAGACAGGCACCATCTATATGTCCTCGGTGCTGGCAAGCTTCGAGTACTTCAATGACAAGGAAAAGACCGCGGCCAACCGCAAGGGCGACCTGTTCACCGTGGGCGACATGGGTTACCTGGATGAGGACGGCTGGCTGTTCATCTCGGACCGCAAGGCGGACATGATCATCTCAGGCGGTGTCAATATCTATCCTGCGGAGATCGAGGCCGTGCTGCATCAGCATCCCAAGGTGGGTGACGTGGCCGTGTTCGGCATCCCCGACGAGGACTGGGGCGAGTCGGTCAAGGCCGTGGTGGAGACGGTTCCCGGCGTAGCCCACAGTCCGGAGCTGGCCGAGGAACTGCGCCAGTACGTCCACGACCGCATGGCCCACTACAAGGTGCCACGGAGTTTCGAATTCATAGACCAGCTGCCACGCTACCCCACTGGCAAGCTCTACAAGCGGCTGCTGCGCGACAAGTACTGGCAGGGCCGGGAGCGCAAGGTCTAGTGTCTCATTGCATGCAAGACTGGCCATCTAGACGGAAAAAAACCGGCATGGCAGAATGAAAAACCCGTAAGCAGGGCCGAAAACCATATCCCGATAGGCCTTCCAGGGCATGAAGAAACTTGCCCAAGGCCATCCACCAGCAAAACGCATAGGAGAGAATCGCCATGATAAATGCTCAGGGGCTGCTTGCTTCATTGCTCATCGGCGCTGTGGCTGGTTGGCTCGCCGGCAAGATCACCCAGGGAGTGGGCTTCGGCGTCCTGGGCAATATCCTCATCGGGATCGTGGGTGCGGGCGTCGGTGGTTTGCTCTTCGGCATGCTGGGCATCAAGGCCTACAGCCTGCTGGGCACCATCCTCATGGCGACTGTCGGTGCTATCGTGCTGCTGTATGTGGTCAGGCTGATCACCAGAAAAGCCTGACCAGAGACCCAGCCACATGCCAGCACAAGGCAGGCCCGCCATCTTCCTGGACAAGGATGGCACGCTCATCCCAGACATCCCCTACAACATCGACCCAAGGCGCATCACCCTCAAGCCAGGTGTGATCCAGGGGCTGGCGCTGCTGGCCCGGCTTGAAAGCCCTCTTGTGGTGGTCAGCAACCAGTCCGGCGTGGCCCGCGGCCTGTTCAGCGAGGCCGCCTTGCAAGGCGTACAGCTGCGGCTTGCCGAACTGTTTGTCAGCTGCGGCGCCACATTGGCCGGCTTCTATTGGTGCCCGCATCACCCAGACGGGGTGATGCCCTCCCATGCCATCCATTGCAGGTGTCGCAAACCAGCTCCCGGCCTTCTGCTGCAAGCCGCCCAGGAGCTGGGTCTCAGCCTGGCACACTCCTGGATGGTGGGCGATACCCTGGCCGATGTGACAGCGGGCCTGCGGGCTGGCTGTCACAGCATCCTCATCACAGCCACGGTCAGCAGACCTCTGGTGGCCGACGGTCATGTCCCCTACCACAGAGCCCCCGATCTGCAGGCTGCGGCAGCCTGCATCGCCGTAGCCCGGACGCAAGATCCATGGCGGCATCGTCACGCTGCAGCAGCCTCCCATTCTTGACTCGCCCTGCTTTCGGTCTATCAAACTCTTATAAAGAGAAAGCCTCCCTGCAGAAGGAACAGGCGACCCACGGGCGCATCTACCGTAACATTGCTGAGGCGCGTGATGCTGTCATTGACTTCAAAGAGACCATTACAACCGAGAATGCTGTCCATCGCAGCCCGTCAGGCAAGGCTGATGAAACTGACCGCCTGAGTCACAAAACTGTGTCTAGTCAACCTGGGCCGATACACATCGGACTGACCGTTGCCCGGCCAATCCAGCGCCAGCACCCGATACTGTTTGGCGAGGGCAGGAATAACTGCTTCGAAGTCTTGGCTGTCGCCGGGATTGGCGTGCAGCAAGACCAACGGCACGCCCGCCCCGTGCTCAGAATAATTGACTGTGCCAGTGGACAGATTAATGGACGGCATAGATGCTCCTTTGCAATGCCCAACATTTGAGCTGAGCGTCGCACAGCGTCCGCTCGAGTGAAGGGTTAGGCGTCATTCCGCACAAAGCGTGCTTCCTCGACTTGGCGGCCACCACGCTCGAACAGTTTCTCGCTGTCAGGAACTCGCTTGAAACCGAAGACCTCATAGAACCGAACGGCTCGTTGGTTCTGGCTGAGTACCCAAAGCGACACACC
>WOYI010629609.1_pt1 | contig 22479 bp, 38 predicted proteins | sample 6423411 | NCBI WGS metagenome assembly WOYI01 (sample SAMN13441803, study PRJNA592873) | oil field metagenome | biome: oil field; feature: oil-well bore; material: oil-contaminated soil; isolation source: oil-contaminated soil from oil-well borehole | place: Germany: Wietze | collected 2016-10-18 ... | reverse complement strand
GGGGAGTATATTTTCAATGTTATCGGCCGCATTGAAGTGCGAGGTTGCTGACACACCGACAGGCGTTGTCATGAATCGTGTGTTAGGGAATTCGCATTGAGCTCCGGTACAGCCTGATGAAATAAGGAGGAAAGTAATTCATGGCTAAGAAACAGAAGATTCGCGTTCGACTCCAAGCTTATGATCACAAGATTCTCGATCGTAGCGTTGAGAAAATCATTGCCGCTGTCTTACGCACGGGAGCGACTGTCGTTGGTCCGATCCCGCTACCAACCGAAAAGCAAGTTTATACATTCTTGCGTGCGGTTCACAAATACAAGGATGCTCGCGAACAGTTCGAGATCCGGACGCACAAACGTCTCATCGACATTACTGATCACAACAAGAACACCGTCGAGGCTATTCGCCAATTGGATTTACCTAATGGCGTCGATATCGACATCAAGCTATAAGGAGGCATAATTCATGAAAGCGATTGTCGGGCGTAAAAGCGGCATGACGCAACTATTCACTGAAGATGGAAAATCCCATCCAGTGACTGTGATTGAAGTCTTGCCTAATGTTATTACGCAAATTAAAACACAAGCCACTGATGGTTATAACGCCATTCAGATTGGCTACGAAGAACTCAAAGAAAACCGCGCCAACAAGCCTGAAAAAGGCATCTTTAATAAGGCCGGAACGACTCCCAAACAAAATTTGTTCGAAGTTAAAGTTGAAGACATCACCGCTTATAAAGTCGGCGACAAAATCGATGTATCACTATTTAAAGCCGGCGATGTCGTCGATGTCATCGGCGTTAGCAAGGGCAAAGGCTTCAGCGGTGCTATCAAACGGTGGCACTACACCATCGGAGCAAAAGGTCATGGTGGTGGTTATCCCCACCGTACTGCCGGTTCGATGGCCACTGTTGGTCGAACTAATAACAGAATTCACCCTGGCAAGAAAATGGCTGGACATCATGGTCATGAACAAGCGACGATTCTTAATCTCGTTGTTATGGGCACCGATGTCGAGAAAAACGCCTTATTAATTCGTGGCGCCGTCCCCGGACCTAAAAAAGGTTTGTTAACAGTTCGTAGCGCGGTTAAAAAGCAACTCGGTCACCCCTTCGATCTCAAACCGTTATATGTCGTCAAAGCGGATGAAACCGCCAAAGCGGAATAGGAGGAACCATCAATGGCAGAAAAGAAAACCATAGGTTTATCGGTTGATGTGCTCGCTTTAACGGGTGAGAAAGCAGGAACCGTCAAACTTAATCCCGAAGTGTTTGGAATCGAACCGCATCAACAATCGATGTATGATGCCGTCCAAGTCTACCAAGCCAATTTACGTCAAGCGACCGCTAAAACCAAAAAACGCGATGAAGTTAGCGGTGGTGGTAAAAAGCCATGGCGTCAAAAAGGTACCGGCCGCGCTCGCGCAGGCAGTACCCGTTCACCAATTTGGGTCGGAGGCGGTATCGCCTTTGGACCGACTGGTAACCAAAACTATAAGTTATCGCAAAATAAATCAGCCCATCGCTTGGCATTGCGCTCAGCCTTGTCGCTCAAAGTCGCTAATAAGCAACTGATCGTGGTCGATGACTTCAAATTCGACGCGATGAAGACAAAAGATGCCGTGGCGGCACTAAAAGCGCTCAAAGCCGAAGGAAAAGTGCTCGCGGTTGTTGCGGAACTCGAACTGAATACATACGCGAGTGTTCGCAATCTTCAAAAAATCTTATTAGTCGATCAAACAAACGTCAGCGTCTACGACTTGCTCAATAGCGATGTCGTCGTCGTGGCGAAACCAGTTCTTGCTTATCTTGAGGAGGTCCTGCAATAATGGCGCGCACGAAAAAAACGGCGACACCGGCCCCAGCGGCTCCTGTCGTTACGAGCACCGACGTCAAGAAATTCGAAGCGATTGGGCAACCAGTCATAACCGAAAAGACGATGGCGCTTATCCAAAACCACAACCAAGTCACAGTTAAAGTTAATTCGGCCAGCAACAAAACCGAAATCAAACTAGCATTCGAAGCGATTTACAAAGTCAAAGTCGCCAACGTGCGCATCGTCAATGTTCGCCCCCATTCCACGCGAAGAGGCGGACGTTACCAAGGCCAGGTTCCTGGCTTCAAAAAAGCCATCGTCACGCTCCAAGAGGGCGAAGCCTTGGACTTATTTAAAGAGTAAGCCCTCATATGGCTCAAATATAGGAGAAGCAACATGTCAATAAGAACATACCGCCCGACGACACCAAGCCGTCGCGCGATGACCAACTCGACATTTGAAGAAATCACCACCCGCACTCCTGAAAAAAGCTTGCTAGTCAATCTAGTAAAGACAGGCGGACGTAACAATCAAGGTGTGATTACAACTCGCCACATCGGTGGGGGTCATAAAACCCGTTACCGGATTGTCGACTTCAAACGCAACAAAGACGCGATTCCCGCCAAAGTGGCGACCATCGAATACGATCCAAATCGCAACGCTAACATTTGCCTCGTCAACTATGCCGATGGCGAAAAGCGTTACATCATCGCCCCCAAAGATTTAAAAGTCGGCGATACGATTATATCTGGAGAAGCTGTTGATATTCAAACAGGCAACTGCATGATTTTGAAAAGCATTCCTGAAGGGACCATCGTTCATAACATTGAACTACAACCTGGTCACGGCGGACAAATGTGTCGCGCGGCCGGAACAAGCGCCCAAGTCCTTGGTAAAGAAGGCAAATACGTCACCTTAAGACTCGCCAGCGGCGAAGTCCGGAAAGTACTCGAATTATGTCGGGCGACCATCGGAACTGTTGGCAATGAAGACTTTAACCTCATCAATTATGGTAAAGCTGGTAAAAACCGGTGGTATGGCGTACGTCCTACCGTTCGTGGCTCAGCTATGAATCCAGTTGATCACCCGCATGGCGGTGGTGAAGGTAAAGCGCCAGTTGGACGCGATGCGCCACGGACCCCTTGGGGTAAGAAGGCACTTGGCGTCAAGACTCGTCAGCATAAGAAAGCTTCGACAAAACTGATCGTCAGACGTCGAAGCGGCAAGTAATTGGGAGGAAAGCATATGGCACGTAGTTTAAAAAAAGGTCCATTCTGCGATGCGTATTTACTAAAGCGCGTCGAAAAACTGAATGAGGCTCACAAAAAAGAAATTATTAAGACATGGTCGCGCCGTTCGACGATCTTCCCACAATTTATCGAACACACATTTGCCGTATATAACGGTAAAGAGCACATCACCGTCTATGTCACCGAAGACATGGTTGGTCATAAATTAGGCGAATTTGCCCCCACAAGAACATACAAAGGGCATACGGGACACACCGCGGAAGACAAAGCCGCATCGGCATCATCGCCCAGTAAGAAGAAATAAGGAGGCGCCCCATGAAAGCAACACAAGCTAAGGCCATTGCCACATCGATTCGCGTCACACCACGCAAGGTTCGCCTTGTCATCGACCTCGTTCGTGGCAAATCCGTCAAAGAAGCGCTCGGCATCCTTAACAATGTTAATAAATCGGCGAGCAGCCCCGTTATCAAACTTGTTAAAAGCGCCGCCGCTAACGCGATTAATAACCACGAAATGGAAGAAAGCAAATTATATATCGCCGAGATATATGCCAATGATGGCCCCCGACTCAAACGTTTCTTACCACGAGCTAAAGGTTCAGCCTCATCAATTTTAAAACGAACGTCGCATCTAACATGCGTCGTCAAAGAGAAGTAAGGAGCAACGCACATGGGTCAAAAAGTTAATCCAGTCGGTCTACGGATCGGTATCTATCGGGGATGGAATTCCCGGTGGTTCGCCAATAAGAAAGATTTTGCCAAGTTCCTGAACGAAGATTTAAAAATCCGTCGTTATCTCGATGCCAACCTTAAAGATGCCCAATTATCGCATGTGGAAATCGAACGTGTGAAAACTGACAAAGGCACCAAAGTTTCCGTTCTCGTATTTGTCGGTCGACCTGGGGTCGTTTACGGCCAAGATGGCGTCCGGATTGAGAAAATTAAAAAGGACTTAGAAAAAGTCGTTAAATCAGGCATCTTAACCATTGAAGTTAATGAAGTCAAAAATCCAAATCTCAATGCCAAACTTGTGGCTATGAGCATCGCCAAACAACTCGAAGAACGCGCTAGTTTCCGCATCGCGCAAAAACGGACGATTCAAGCCGTTCGTAAAGCCGGCGCTAAAGGTGTCAAGACACTTGTGTCTGGACGGCTTGGTGGTGCCGAAATCGCCCGTAGCGAAGGATATCGAGAAGGAACGATTCCCCTCCACACCTTGCGTAGCGATATCGATTACGCGCAAGTAGAAGCCCACACGACCTATGGTCGTCTTGGTGTCAAAGTATGGATTTGCCGTGGCGATTATCGCCCGGAAGTGGATGAAAAACCCGGCCAAGGAGAATAAGTCACATGTTACAACCAAAACGCGTTAAATACCGCCGTCCTCACGGCATCAAATACGAAGGCTTATCCAAAGCCGGCAATGAAGTGTCCTTTGGAGAATATGGTCTTCAAGCGACATCTGGCAACTGGATCAGCGCCAGACAAATCGAAGCTGCTCGTATCGTGCTCGCTAGCTATACCAAGCGCAGTGGCCAAATTTGGATTCGCATCTATCCCCATTTAGCCAAGACCAAGAAACCTGCCGAGGTTCGGATGGGATCCGGCAAAGGCGCACCCGAATACTGGGTCGCTGTCGTCAAACAAAATCGTGTCATGTTCGAAATCGGGGGTGTGCCCGAAGCCACGGCGCGCGAAGCCTTGCGGCTCTGCGCCTACAAGCTTCCCATTAGAACCCGCGTCATAAGCAAGGAAAGGAGCTCGGAATAATGTTAAAACTCAAAGAAATTCGTGAAATGAACGTCACGGAATTAAATCAAAAAGTTTATAGCCTCAAAGAAGAGCTCTTCAATTTGCGGCGCAAACAAGCGGTCGGCCAACTTGAAAAAGGGGCCACCATCACCACCATTAGAAAAGATATCGCCCGCATTTACACCGTGATTCGCGAGCGCGAACTCGGAATCAAGTAAGGAGGAACATCCAGGTGGAAAATAGAATCTCACGTCGTAGTTTCGTCGGCACCGTCGTCTCTGATAAAACAGATAAAACGATCGTCGTCCGCATCGAAACGTATCGGCAACATCCCAAATATTCCAAACGAGTGCTTTATACCAAGAAATTTGTCACGCACGATGAAACTAATATTGCTAAACTTGGCGATTTAGTGGAAATCATGGAAACGCGGCCTTTAAGCGCGACCAAGCGTTACCGACTCATTAAAATCTTGAAGCAAGCGGTTGAAAACGTCGAAATCAAGGAGGTCGAGTAATTATGGTTCAAGTTGAAACCAATCTCGTCGTCGCTGATAACTCTGGCGCCCGCAAAGTACGAATCTTCCGTCTTTACGGCGGTTCATTAAGGAAGACATCGTCAATTGGCGACATCGTGTTATGCGCTGTCAAAGAAGCGGTTCCTAATGGCAAGATTAAAAAAGGCGATATCGTCAAAGGCATCATTGTCCGCGTTAAAAAAGCCGTTGGTCGTCCTGATGGCTCCACGGTCAGTTTCGATGATAATGCCGTCGTCCTCATTAATGATGATGGATCACCACGCGGAACCCGTGTTTTTGGACCGGTCGCCCGTGAACTTCGCGACAAAGGCGAAGGCGCGATGAAAATCATCTCGCTCGCGCCCGAAGTCCTATAGGAGGAACACTATGAAAATTAAAAAAGGCGACAAAGTCATCGTCATCGCCGGAGCCGATAAAGGCAAAACCGGTGTCATCCAAAAAGTTTCTGTTAAAACTAATCGCGTTGTTGTCGAAGGCATCAACGTTCATAAGAAACATCGGAAACCCAAACAAAACAACCCCGAAGGCAGCATCGTGGAAATCTATGCTCCCATCGACGCCAGTAATGTGGCGCTCGTTGATCCCAAAACCAAAAAAGCGACTCGCGTTGGCATTAACGTAATCAAAGGCAAAAAAGTCCGCGTTACCAAAGCCAGCAAGAGCCAGCTAGATTAAGGAGGAATTATGGCCACGGAAACCAAAAAACCAGTCGCTAAGAAAAGCGCTGAAGCCGCTTTAAAAGACGCCGGCAAAAAAGAAAAAGTCGTCGCTGAGAAAATTCCTGCCCGTCTAATCGAAAAATATCGCACTACAGTTGTTCCTTCGATGATGAAGAAATTTGGATACACCTCGGTGATGCAAGTCCCCGCCCTCCACAAAATCGTCATTAACATCGGCGTGGGAGATGCCATCACTAATGCCAAACTACTCGAAGATTCTGTTCGAGAACTTGCTGAAATTACCGGTCAAAAGCCCGTGATTACCAAAGCAAAAATATCCATCGCTAACTTCAAATTGCGCGAAGGACAAGCGATTGGTTGCAAAGTCACCCTACGGGGCGAACGCATGTATCACTTCTTCGATAAGTTAGTCAGCATTGCCCTTCCACGTGTTAGAGATTTCCGTGGCGTGAGCAAAAACGCTTTCGATGGACGGGGTAATTACACCCTTGGCATCAAAGAGCAATTAATTTTCCCGGAAATCAATTTTGATAAAGTTAACAAAATCCGCGGTATGGACATCATCATTGTCACCACTGCAAACACGGATGCGGAAGCCTTCGCCTTACTAAGCGAACTCGGCGTTCCGTTCCAAAAATAGGAGGATCATCATGGCAAAAACATCAATTAAAGTCCGTCATGCTCGTAAGCCAAAATTCGCGGTCCGCGGGTATACGCGCTGTGAGCGCTGCGGTCGTCCCCACGCCGTCTATAGTAAATTCATGCTGTGCCGTATTTGTCTCCGCGAACTCGCCTACAAAGGTGAGATTCCCGGGATGAAGAAGGCTAGCTGGTAGGAGGTCCCTTATGGTAATGACAGATCCAATTGCCGATATGCTAACCCGTATTCGCAACGCCAACATGCTGCGAAATGCCATCGTGGTGATGCCAAGCAATCAATTAAAAGTTCGCATCGCCCAAATCTTAAAGGACGAAGGTTTCATTGTGAACTATGCGGTTTCCGGCGACACCAAAAAGCAACTTTCCATCACGATGAAATACGCGGATGGTAATATTCGCGTTATTAATGGTATTAAACGCATTAGTAAACCTGGGCTGCGCGTCAACGCGACGGCCGAACACTTACCCCGCGTCCTTAAAGGACTCGGAGTTGCCATCATTTCCACTTCGCAGGGTCTTATGACCGACCGCCAAGCGCGTACGCTTGGCATCGGCGGTGAAGTACTTGCGTTTGTGTGGTAGGAGGCGCTTATGTCACGTGTAGGTAAAAAGGATTTAATTATCCCACAAGGTGTCACGGTGACACCGAGTCAACATGAAGTAGAAGTCAAGAGCGCCAAGGGCTCGTTAAAAGTCACCTTACCCCAAGGCATCGAAGTCAGTGTTAAAGAAACGAGTGCCCATGTCACACGAGCCGATGATTCCAATGTTAATCGCCAAAACCATGGCACGGTCAGGGCTTTACTCCATAACGCTATCGTGGGCGTGTCCCAAGGATTTGAAAAAAAACTTGAAATCATTGGTATTGGTTATAAAGCCATGATTGATCCCGATGGAAGCTTGCGCCTCAATATCGGTTATTCGCACCAAGTGGTAATTACGCCACGTCCCGGTGTCAAATTATCTTGTCCAGATGCCACCAAAGTACTTGTCAGTGGCATCGATCGTCAAGCAGTGGGCGAAACAGCGGCTAATATTCGTTCAGTCCGCGAACCGGAACCCTATCAAGGTAAAGGTATTAAGTATGCCGGCGAACATATTATTCGCAAAGAAGGCAAACGAGCCGGTAAGAAGTAGGAAATGAGGAATCAATAATGATCAAAATCATCGATAAAAACTCGATACGGCAACGCCGGCACGAGCGCGTGAGAGCCAAAATTAGTGGCACCGCGGCCTGCCCCCGGTTATCCGTCTATCGCTCGAACGCCAATATTAGTGCGCAACTAATTGATGACACCGCTGGAGTTACATTAGCCGCCAGCAGTTCCATTCAACTTAAAATCGAACATGGCAATAACGTTGCCGCCGCCACAGCTGTTGGTAGCGACATCGCCACTAAGGCGACAGCATTAGGAATTTCTAAAGTTGTCTTTGATCGTAGCGGGTATTTATATCATGGTCGTGTCAAGGCTGTGGCCGAAGCTGCTCGCGCAGCCGGTCTGAAATTTTAGGAGGAGCGCATATGGTTGAAAATAATGAACAAGTAGTTGTCGCTTCAAAACAAGAAACGACAGAAAATCGCCCAGCGCGTCGTCCTGATCGCACTCAGCGTCCTCGAAACGATCGTCGGCCTCGCCGCGATGCCGCTCCTAAAGAATATGAAGATCGCACCGTTGCCATTAACCGCGTTACCAAAGTCGTTAAAGGCGGCAAACACATGCGGTTTACTGCGCTTGTGGTTATTGGAAATGGCAAAGGCACTTATGGATTTGGTACCGGTAAAGCCGGTGAAGTACCAGATGCCATTAAAAAAGCATTAGAAGAAGCTAAAAAAAGCACCGCAAAGGTCGCCCTCGTCGGCGCCGATACGATTGCTCACGAAATAATTGGTCAATACGGCGCTTGCCGCGTCTTCTTAAAACCCGCCCCTGATGGTACTGGTATCATCGCTGGCGGTCCCGTCCGAGCTTTACTAGAATTAGCCGGACTTAAAAACGTCTATTCCAAGGTATACGGCAGTCGCGCCCCCATTAATATTATTCGGGCAACGCATGCGGGCCTTCAATCTCTTAGAACCTTTGAACAATTCAAAGCCCTCCGTGGCAAATAAGGAGGAGTAATTAATATGGATTTACATCAACTAAAAGCCGTTGACGGCGCCCGCAAAGACGGTTTCCGTAAAGGTCGCGGCATCGGCTCCGGCAATGGAAAGACGGCAGGCAAGGGACATAAAGGTCAAAACGCTCGTAGCGGCGGCGGTGTTCGTCCCGGCTTCGAAGGCGGTCAAAACCCCATTTATCGGCGGTTGCCAAAGCGTGGTTTCCACAATTACGCGAGCACTATTTATGATGTCGTCAATATCGAAGCGCTCGAACGGTTCGAAGATGGCACCGAAGTCAACCCAACTGTCCTTGTCGAAGTTGGCCTTGTACGAAACGATTACAAGCTCATTAAAGTGCTTGGTAATGGAAAATTAACAAAAAAATTGACCGTTTTTGCTAATAAATTTTCCAAAATGGCTGAAAGCGCCATTGTGGCCGCCGGCGGTCGCATCGAGGTCATTTAACCATGAAAAAGATCGTTGATATCTTCAAGAATAAAGAAATCGTCAACCGCATCTTTTTCACGATTATGATTTTGTTTGTCTTTCGTGTTGGCGCGGCGATTACGGTTCCCGGCGTCACCGTTAAAGATCTTGACTTTAATCAAAATAGCGCCCTTGCCTTAATGAATCTTCTTGGTGGTGGCGCATTACAAAGTTTCTCAGTGTTTGCCTTAGGCGTTAGTCCTTATATTACATCGAGCATCATTACGCAATTACTATCAATGGACGTTCTTCCCGCTTTATCGGAACTTAGCAAACAAGGCCAATATGGTCGTAAAAAGAAAGAGATGACGACTCGTTATCTCACACTTCTATTAGGTTCAGTCCAAGCATACGGGATTGTCAAGACCATGGAAACGACAAGTTATATTACCCTTAATGACACTTCATTTTGGAGTTATGCTTACATCGTTACTATTCTTGTAGCCGGCGCCATGCTCGTTATGTGGCTCGGTGACCAAATATCCGTCAAGGGACTTGGAAATGGTATTTCGGTTATCATTTTTGCCGGTATCATTAGAAGTTTGCCATTACAAATTCAAGGCGCTTATAACAACTGGGTCGCCTTAACAGTCGGTCTTGATACTCCGGTCTTATTACAAGGCATCTTCCAATTCTCGGTTTATATTCTCTCATTCTTATTAATTATTGCTTTTGTGACGTTTGTTGAGTTAAGCAAGCGCAAGATTCCAGTGCAACACGCTGGGAAAAGCGGGGGCGGACAAAAGCGGAGCCAAGCGAGTTTCTTGCCGATTAAAATTAACTCCGCTGGTGTTATTCCGGTCATCTTCGCCAGTTCGATTATGATGGCTCCAAGCGTTATTATCAGTTTCATCTCCGGCGCGAATACTTCGGCCGAATGGCTCAAATTGTTTAGCAGCGGCGAAATGGTTACCATGCCTTGGTTCAATGGTCAGACATGGCAATTCCCTTGGGGATTATTAATTTATCTGACTCTAACTGTTCTATTTACATTTTTTTATTCGAATCTACAAATCAACCCACAACGATTGGCGGAAAACTTCCAGAAAAATGGTTCTTATATCCCTGGGGTTCGCCCCGGTAATGAAACGGAACGTTATGTGAAGAAAGTCGTTAACCGCGTCACCGTGCTTGGTGCCGCCGCGCTCGCATTTATCGCCGCATTGCCAATCGTTCTCGTATTATTAAAAGTCGTTCCCGATCAGTCGCTGGCCCTTGGTGGTACTGGGCTCATCATCGTCGTCGGTGTCGCCATCGAAATCAATAGCCAGATTGATGGTTTGCTCGCTGGAAAGAGTTTCGATGAAGTGACACAAGGAGGCGGAGAGTAATGCTGAATATCATTCTCTTGGGCCCTCCCGGTGCTGGCAAAGGCACCCAAGCTAAAAAGATTATCGCCGAATTTGGCATCCCCCATATTTCCACGGGCGACATGTTCCGGGAAGCAATGAAAGAAGGTACGCCTTTAGGTCAACTAGCGGCCACCTTCATCAATAAAGGGGATTTAGTGCCCGATGAAGTGACGATTGGCCTCGTGCGTGAACGCTTGTCGCGTCCTGATTGCCAAAAAGGATATCTCCTTGATGGCTTTCCCAGAACGTTACCCCAAGCGGAAGCGCTCGATACGCTTGCAAAAGAGATTGGTCGTCCTATTAATGCCGTAATTGATTTTGCGGCATCGCGACCCGAACTTATTCGGCGCATCACTGGTCGACGGGTTTGTTCCAAGTGTGGAACCCCCTACCATGTCGATACCATGAAACCAAAAGTTGATGGTGTCTGTGATGTGTGTGGCGGACCATTAATTCAGCGGAAAGACGATAATCTCGAGGCGTTACGCGTGCGCCTTGATCACTACGAAGTATCCACCAAACCGCTGATTGCCTTCTATGAAAATAAAGGCTTACTCAGACGAGTCGATGGATTGCTTGATTTCGAAGAATTATTCCTGATAATAAGGAAAATCTTCCAAGAGGTTGATGTTTAGTGATTATCGTCAAGTCACCACGCGAAATCGCGCTTATGAAGCAAGCAGGCGCCATCGTTGCCGATGTGCTTCAAACCCTAACTGATCATTGCCATGTTGGGGTCACTACGCGCGAACTAGACGCCATGGCCGAAGATATTATTCTAAGCCGCGGCGCCCTCCCGTCGTTTAAAGGCTATGGCGGTTTTCCATCAGCCATCTGTGCCTCTGTCAACGACACGCTAATTCATGGCATTCCCAATGATTATCATCTTCAAGAAGGCGACGTCGTCAAAATTGATGTCGGCGCCAATTATAAGGGATATCATGGCGATGCCGCCCGCACCGTTATCGTCGGCCAAGGTAGTGCCCTGGCCCGCAAATTGGTGGAAGTCACAGAACTTAGCTTCTTTGAAGCTTTGAAAATCGTGAAGCCGGGCATCCACTTGAGTGACATCAGTCACACGATTCAAGTGTTCGTCGAAAGTCACGGGTTCAGTCTGCCTCGCGACTATACCGGACATGGAATTGGACGCGATCTGCATGAAGATCCGGCGATTCCTAATTACGGAATGGCCCATCAAGGGCCGCTATTACGCCCCGGAATGACTTTAGCCATCGAGCCGATGGTTAATACCGGACGCCACGAGACGAGAGTGCTCGCCGATGGATGGACCGTCAAGACGATTGATGGGAAACTATGCGCGCACTACGAAAACACGATTGTCGTGACGGAGACAGGATATGAAATCCTGACGCTCCGGTGAAGGAGAAGTTTTATGGCAAAACAAGACGTAATTGAAATGGAAGCGACCGTTATCGAGACCTTACCGAATACCACATTTAAGGTCAAATTAGAAAATGGTCACGTAATTCTGGCCCACGTTTCTGGTAAAATCCGCATGCACTATATCCGCATTTTACCAGGTGATCGAGTTACGGTACAAATTTCCCCCTATGACTTAACACGGGGCCGCATCACATTCAGGTATAAGTAATACCAAGGAGCAAAACTATGAAAGTAAGAACATCAGTCAAACCGATTTGCGACAAATGTAAGGTTATTAAACGCAAGGGTGTCGTCACCGTCATCTGCGAAAATCCGAAACATAAGCAAAGACAAGGTTAATTAAAGGAGTACGCACAGATATGGCACGTATTGTCGGAGTCGACATTCCAAATGAAAAACGCGTCGTGATCGCCCTCACCTATATTTTTGGGATTGGGTTAACGACAGCGCAAAAAATTCTCGCCGCGGCTGAAGTCAGCGAAGATATTCGCGTTAAAAACTTAAGCGAGGAACAATTGTTAGCGATTCGTACCCAAGTCGCTAAATTCAAAGTCGAGGGTGATCTTCGTCGTGAAGTCGCACTAAACATTAAACGTCTTCAAGAAATCGGCTGTTACCGTGGCGTGCGCCATCGTAAAGGCCTACCCGTGCGCGGTCAACGAACCCGCACTAATGCCCGTACCCGCAAAGGTCCACGGAAAACGATCGCCAATAAGAAAATGGCGACGCAAGGTTAATGAAAGGAGTATCAATTTATGGCTACTAAAACCACAACCACGCGCAAGAAGAAAATCAAGCGCAGTTTCACAAAAGGCACTGCCCACATTCATGCTACTTTCAATAACACCATCATCACGATTACTGATGATTCCGGCAATGCCATCGCTTGGAGCACTCCCGGTGCTTTAGGTTATAAAGGTGCCCGGAAATCAACGCCGTTTGCCGCTGGCATGGCGGCTGAAGCATGCGCTAAAGTCGCGCTCGACCAAGGCATTAAGACCGTTGACGTTAACGTCAAGGGACCAGGTCCCGGACGTGAAGCCGCCGTTCGTAGTTTACAAGCGGCGGGGTTAGCAATTAATATGATTACGGACACGACACCAGTCCCCCATAACGGATGCCGTCCGCCAAAGAAGCCACGTGGCTAGAAACAGGGAGGAAACGAAGCATGAGTTATATCGCTAAGCAATTCGAAAAACCAATCTTTACTAAAAAGTTATTCGACAGTTCCCACAATTACGGCCGATTCGTCTTAGAACCACTGGAACGTGGTTTTGGCCTAACGCTTGGTAATTCGCTACGTCGCGTGTTATTAAGCAGCCTTCCCGGCGCTTCGGTTTATGCCGTTGAAATCGAAGGCGCCCGTCATGAATTCACCGCGCTTGATGGCGTGATTGAAGATGTGACCACCATTATTCTTAATCTTAAAGATCTCGTGATTAAAATCGATGAAGATGGTACGGAAACGAAAACACTTGAACTCGATGTCACGGGACCGAAAACGATAACTGCCGCTGACTTCACGCTTCCATATGGCGTGACCATTATCAATCCCGAACTCGCCATCGCCAAAGTGACTGAAACCGGTCACCTTAAGATGCGCGTGCTTGCCCGCAATGGTCGTGGCTATGTGACTAGCGAAGGCAACAAGAGCGATCGAAGGACGACCAAGCTTGGTGTGATTGCCACTGATAGCAACTACACACCAGTAACTAAAGTCAGCTACACCATCGATCCTACCCGTGTAGGCCATGATTCCCGTTATGACAAACTTACGCTTGAAATTTGGACCAATGGCTCCATGAAACCACAAGAAGCCCTTTCGATGGCCTCAAAGATTATGATTGCTCATTTTGAAGGGTTTATCGATCTTGAAGATGACACCTATGATGTCAATATTATTAAAGAACCGACCACTGGCGATGTCCAAAAGCCACCACTACCAATCGTGGAACTCGATTTGTCGGTCCGGTCTTACAACTGTTTGCGTCGCGCTGGTATTGAAACCGTCCTCGAATTAGCAGACAAGACTGAAGAAGAGATGATGAAAGTCCGTAACCTCGGCAAGAAATCACTCAAAGAAGTCAAAGAAAAACTAAACGCGTTAGGCTATAGCTTCCGTGTCGAATAGGAGATAACAATGGCAACACAAGGACGTAAAAACGTACATGGTAAAGGTGGCGTCCGTTTCAAGAGCCCCTATACTTCAAGCAAACATAAATCGCAACTTCGCAATCTCGTATCCACACTTATCGTTGAAGAAAAAGTCATGGTTACTGGCGGCATGGTTAGCGACTTAATCAAACTGTCTGATCGCTTGGTTGGTTTTGCCAAGGCCGGCGATCTTCATTCACGGCGACTCGCTGCTTCAATCGTTCGCAACTATATTGCTGACGAAAAGAAAGGCTTGCTTGCGCTTGACAAATTGTTTAGTGAAATTGGCCCGCGCTACCAATCACGTAATGGTGGTTATACGAGGGCATTGCGCCTTCAAAATCGCAAAGGCGATAATGCTCCAATCTATTTAATTGCCTTCGTTCAATAACACAAATAACCCTGCTTTGCAGGGTTTTTTCTTCGATAGGGTTATTTACCTTCATAATATGGTAAATTTTGTTGTATCATAAACTCATGATAAAAAATGTAATTTTCGACCTTGATGGAACACTGCTCGATTCGATTAATGACATTGCCAAGGCGCTTAATGATGTCTTAGTAATGTTTAATCTTCCCACGATTAGTAATATGGAAGCCATTAGCTTTATTGGCAATGGAACTGACCTATTAATTAAACGCGCATTGAAAGGCAAGAACCTTTCTACGAGCGACTATCAAACCTTTAAAACACTTTACATGGACCGACAAATTAAGTTTCAACTTGCCAATACTAAGCCCTTTCAAGGAATAAATGAGCTTTTACACTCGTTAAAACAAAGCGATGTTCGTCTTTTTGTATATTCAAATAAACCTCATGAATTCGCCGAGTTATTAATTGAAGCATGTTTTCCTCATCTTTTTTCGGGAACATTAGGGCAAATTCCTGGAGCCGAACCAAAACCTGACGTGACGACATTTATTGCCTTTATGAACGAGCACAAAATTATGGCATTCGAATCCTTGTTTGTAGGTGATTCTCTTGTTGATATCGTTACAGCGAGAGATGCAAACATTCCGGTCGCTTCAGTTGGCTGGGGTTATGTGTCTTCCAATCTTTTAAGAGCTGGAAAACCCGATTATTTAGTTAATCATCCAATCGAACTTTTGAATATTGTCACTTCAAACGGGCGTATTATGTGAGCGATTTTCAACTCAAGGGACGAGAACTTTTACTCAATCGTTTACCAGTTGAAACGAGGCTAATTGACATTTGACTTATCAAATCCTATTCATAAGTGTTTGGGTAAGGTTTCCAGAAAGTGATTCAAGACGCCGAACTCCTTAGAATATCTATTATGATGCCTCATGGAGAATCAAATGCAACAATCCCGGATTTACTGGTTTCGTTGCATGCGCGGGGGCGCTTGGTGGCGTACATAATCGTCCCTGGGGCGAGAGAAATATTTTTGGTATGATTCGTTATATGAATATGGCCGGGCTTAAACGAAAATTGGGGATTGATGAATATATTGCCAAATGGAATGTGGATTGTGTCGATTTAGTTTGACGACTCGTTGAAGTAATCTTAACATTATGTGATAAAGTAATATCACATTGAGGTTATTTGTGGAAATACGTCTTTACAATAGCTGGTCAAACAAAATAGAAACACTTCGGCCCATTAAATCGGGTCGTATTAGCATGTATGTTTGTGGCCCAACTGTTTACGATTATGTGCATGTTGGAAATTTACGGCCAGTCGTCGTTTTTGATGTACTACGACGATTCTTAGAATATATGGGATATAAAGTCATGTATGTCAGCAACTATACCGACATCGATGATAAGATTATCCAAAAAGCCTTATCTTCGCAAAAAAATGAACGTGAAATCGCCGATTTTTTTATTAAAGCGTATGAAGAAGATGTCCTCGCCCTAAATTCAAGACTTCCGACAATTACCCCTCGCGTCGCCTCATTTATTAATGAGATTATCGATTACATTGGACGTTTGATTGAAAAAGGAGCCGCTTATGTTGTTGATGGGGAAGTTTTTTTCAACATCGCCTCGATTCAAGACTATGGCCATTTGTCGAATATGAAGACTGATGAGTTAATTATCGGTGCTCGTGTCGAAGAAAGTTTTAAAAAGCGTTCACCGCTCGATTTTATTTTGTGGAAAAAAACAACTGAAGGGATTTCTTTTGATAGTCCTTGGGGCAAGGGACGGCCCGGATGGCATACCGAGTGCGCCGTGATGATCAATAGTCTTTTTAAGGATAAATTAATCGATATTCATGGTGGCGGTTTTGATCTTAAATTCCCTCATCACGACAACGAAATTGCTCAAAGCATGGCTATAAATGGTACGCGATTAGCAAATGTTTGGATGCATAATGGTTTTATTACGCTTAATGATGACAAGATGAGCAAATCGCGCGGAAATATTTTCAGTTCTAAGCAAGCGCTATCCGAGATTGGCGGACCGGCTTTACGGTTAATGTTGCTAGCTACTCATTATCGATTGCCCGTAAACCTTACTGAATCTTTCCTGGAAAATGCCAAAGTTGAAATTAATAAAATGACTTTAGCAATGCGTCAAGTCGCCGTTGCGTTGCAACTTGCTCACTTTGATGTCGGCGGCGAATATCCTTTATTGCTCGATTCGTTTTTGACCGCTTTAAGCGATGATCTTAATACGAGTAATGCCTTAACATCTATCAATGATTTAATTAAAGAAATTAACCGTGAATTACGCGTTTCTCATCGCGATTATCCCAAACTTGCCTCTTGTTTCTTTACATTAAAGATGATGTTCAATATACTTGGTTTAGATATTAAATTTCCAATTCTTAGCACTGCTGATCGATTATTATTTGTTCAATATCAGCAATTAAAAGATGCGAAAGACTATCAAGGTTCGGACACCATTCGCGCACAATTAATTGCGCGTGGGCTTCTATGAGAAAGGGATGATTTTATGGACCACTTTTTTGTTAAAATGTTTAGTTCATCCTCAGGTGATATTTTATCGATTGATCAATATTTGATTGATTGGCTTAATGGATTAGGACCATGGGGCAACTTGTTGCTCATTTTATGTTCATTGCTAGTAGCTTCACTTCTAACGGGAGCGATTGGATATGAACGCGAATACCATGGTCACGCTGCTGGTTTGCGCACTCATATTCTTGTCGGTGTTGGCTCTGCTCTGGTCATGGTCGTATCAATCTATGGCTTTAGCGCTGGTTTTCCCGATCGTGATCCTGCTCGCTTAGCGGCCCAAGTTGTAAGTGGCATCGGTTTCCTGGGAGCTGGCACGATTATTCAAACGGGAACCGACATTAAAGGTTTAACGACTGCAACGACATTGTGGCTGGTGATGGCAATTGGCCTCGCCGCCGGAGCTGGACGTTTCATCGTCGCGTTTATGGCCACTATTCTTGCCCTTGTGACCCTTATCGTCCTCCGCAAGCTTGAACATTATGCTTCGCGTCGCGTTCCCAAGATTACTTTGGTTGTTCCGACGGAAACACCGATATTGAAACAAATCCATATGGTTACTTCGCGACTTGGTTTATCTGTAAAGGATTTTCAGTCACAAATTGTCAATGTAAGTGGCCAACCATGCTTACGAGTATCAATTCGTATTGCCTTCATGAGCACGGCGACTTCGGCCGCTTTGCTTGAAGAACTTAAAACAGCAATCCATCCAATTGAAATTCGTATTTCGACAGAATATTAAATCATAATAAACTTGAAACATATTTGAGACACTGGAAAACAAATAAATGGCACAATACATCTATGGTCGCAATGCTGTCGCGCAAGCGCTAGCATCAAACCGTGTCCTAAAAGTTTTTCTAGCGCTAGGCTTTAGCGGACGTGATTTGATGCAAAAAATTGAAGAACGGCACATTGTGATAGAACGTCAGGAAAACGAGTGGCTAAATCGTTTAGTGGGAGTGCATCATCAGGGAATTGTCGCCGTAATACGTCCTTATGATTTTATTGATTTGGACGTGCTTTTACGACAAGCGGATTCACAAGCATTCGGGTTACTATTGATTTTAGATTCCATCCAAGATCCACAGAATTTCGGGGCGATTATTCGCAATGCGGAAGCCTTTGGCGCAGCCGGTATAATAATTAAAAAGGATCGTCAAGTAGGTTTGACGGCCACTGTCGCAAAAGTATCGGCCGGGTCGATTGAACATGTTGCGATTGCCCAAGTGATTAACCTTTCACAAACGATTAAGCAATTAAAACAAGCAGGTTATTGGATTGTTAGCACGGCCATTGCTGGGGCGATTGATTACCGATCTTTCGATTACAAGCGCAAAATCGCGCTTATCGTCGGTTCTGAGGGCGATGGTGTTTCCCCGTTACTTTTAAAAAATAGCGATGTGATTGTTCAAATTCCCATGGTGGGACAAATAAACTCCATCAATGCTTCCGCTGCTAGCGCGGTCATGCTTAGTCATATCCACTCGCAACGTTTCCCCCTTTAAATGATTGAACAGGAGACATTTTTATGTTTGACTTTGATGTGAGCGACGATGAACTCGTCTTTTTGATTAGGCAAGGCAACCAAGAAGCAGAACGAATTCTGTTTTACCGAATGAAAAATAAACAAGATAAACTCATTTATCGTTTGTTGAAAGACAACCGCTACTGTGGGTTAGAACATGGTGATTTAAAAACCATTGCCATGCAATCACTTTATAACGCCATCGATTCTTATGATCCCCAAAAAACTGTTTTTGATGCTTACTATCATTTTTTACTAGAACGCGACCTAGTCAATGAAATCAAAAGATATAACACATTCAATCAAAACTTATTGAATACGGCAATATCATTTGATGAAGCACTCGAAGAAGGCGGCTGTCTTTATGACATTATTGGTCACCAAGACGAGTCAATTAAAGCGGTGACTGAAAAGACAATGTTAGAACTGGCTGAAGACCCGAATAACGCTTTAACACCGCAAGATAAGGCAATTATCGCCTATCGATTAATAGGATATTCTTTTACGGAAATTGGAAAGATATTTCACAAAAGTTACCGGCATATTTCACGGACGGTCGAACGAATCGCCAAAGCGTATAAAATCGATTTGGAATAACCAAATGTCAAAACGCAAACAATTGACATTTAATATAGATTCGTGGTATATTTTTTACGCTTAAATAATTAAATAGTATGGTAAATATATGCGTGAAAAAATCATTTTAATTTGCTCGGAATGTCTTGCAAGAAATTACGAGACGTCACGTCGGCGTGGTCTCTCTAATGATCGCTTCGAATTGAAAAAATATTGTCCGCGTTGCAACAAGGTTACCATCCATAAAGAAAGTCGTTAAGGAGTAGCAGTATGAACATCAAAAAGTATTCACAAGAAGTTCTAAAAGAAAGCCGTCGTGTCCGGTGGCCGAAGCGTGAAGTGCTGGTACCTTCAATTATCGTCGTGGTTTCCATCGCTGTTTTTGCAGCCATGGTACTAAGCCTTGAAGATTTACTCGTGGGCGAATTATTAAAACAATTGCGAAACGCGTTTGAGTCTTTACGGTAAGGGGACCTTATGGAAAATAAAGCATTAGTAGAAAAGCAATGGTACATTGTTAGCACCTATTCTAGCCACGAAAATAAAGTGGCCGAAAACTTGAAACGTCGTATTGAATCGATGATGTTGCAAGAATTCGTGTCGCGCATATTAGTGGTTGAACAAGAAGAACCGGTGTTCAAAGATGGCACTCCGACCGGCAAAGTAAGAATGAAAAATCTCTACCCTGGTTATGTATTCATTGAAATGATCATGACCGATGAATCGTGGTACATGGTTCGTAACACACCGGGGGTGACAGGATTCGTTGGATCATCAGGTGGTGGCACTAAGCCAATTCCTGTTCCACCCGAACAAATGGAACCAATTCTTAAACGGATGGGCATGGTTGATCAAGGGATGTATGACCGTTATAACATCGGTGATCCCGTTAAAGTTATTCATGGTCCTCTTGAAGGTACTGATGGTATTATCCAAGGCATCGATAAAGAACGCGGCATCATCAAGGTGGAAACCATCTTCTTTGGTCGCTCGACCTCAGTGGAAGTCGACTTCGGAGAAATCGAGAAAATCTAGTAAAATAGGCCGGACAACCGGCCTATTTTTTATTCGTCGCCTTGGAGGAAATCTCCGAATGCGCGCAATTCGCGCCGTTTTCCCACGACAAAGACGTTATCGCCAGGATCAATCATATCCGACGCTCGTGGTATGGAGGTCACTTTTTTCTTCGTTAATAAAATGAGGTTGACATCATATTTGTTTCGAGGGTCAATGGCGACGATCGATTGGGGAATAAATTTAGGTCCAGCCGTAATTTTCACGACCGAAAAATTATCGCTAAGCGAATAATAATCGAGAAAATCTTCATCATCCAATCGATTGGCAAGTCCGGTTCCGGCAAGGCGTTGAGGCATGATGATTTCAGTTGCTCCAAGTTTTTTGATAATTGGGACATAGTAGTCATCATCCACGCGAACGACGATATGAGGAATATTCATGTTTGACAAAATAACCGTCGTTAAAATGGATGCTTGAATATTATCGCCATAGGCGACAATCGCATGAGTGACATGGTGGACATCGAGTTCGCGCAGTGCCTGCTCACTGGTGGCGTCGGCAATAAATGCTGTTGGTACATGCAAAGCAGCTTTGCGGACGCTTTCCTCGTCGCGGTCGATAGCGATAACATCGGCACCAATCGTTGCAAGTTCATTGACGATGGCGAGGCCAAATTGGCCCAAACCAATGACGGCAAATGATTTTTTACTCATAATAATTCTCCTTAACCTATCGGTATCGTTGCTTCAATGTATTTGAAGTGCATTTTATCGGCTTTATTCATCGATTCAGAAACGATAGCAAACATCGTCATTGGACCGGTACGACCAAGCAACATTAGCATCGCCAGTATTATTTTACTACCATCAGTCAAAAACGGGGTGACTCCTTGCGATAAACCAACTGTGCCAAACGCTGAGAAGGCTTCAAACATGAAGGCGCTCGCATCAAATTGGCCGGGTGTGTAATTTGGGTTTCCCGACTCCAAACGCTCAATGATTATGATGGACATAAACACTAATACTCCGGCGATAAAAGTTAAAGCCATGGCTTTTATGACGGTTGAATCAGAAAAAGAACGCTTAAACGCATGGACTTTTTTACCGCGAATGAATGAAATAATTGCAAGCACGATAATGAATATCGTTGTAGTTTTAACACCACCACCAGTGGAGATAGGATTGGCGCCAATGAACATCAAAATCATTAAAAACAAGCGACCGGCTAGAGATATGGTATTCATGTCGATGGTGGAAAATCCCGCGGTACGCGCGGAAATGCTATGGAATAACGCCTGCATGATGGTGAGGCCACTAGTCTGCGACCATTCGGTGGCCAAAAGAGCAATCGCACCAAATGGAATTAAAATTGCCGTCATAGTCAAAACCACTTTGGTATAGGCAGACCAATTCCTAATCGACCTTTTTGACAAAATATCAAACCATACAAGAAAACCTAAACCGCCAGAAACGATTAATAACATCGTGGTGACATTGACAATAACGTTCGAAGAATATGCTTGCATGCTCGTACTGCCGAGCAAATCAAAACCAGCATTATTGAAAGCGGATACCGATAGAAAAAGCGATTGAAACAAACCTTCGGCAATACCATAGCGAGGAATTAAAACAAATGCGTAAGGGATAATTCCAATCCCTTCGATTATCAGCGTGATAAAAATTACTTTTCTGACAAAATTAATAACGCCTTTCATTGATGACAGGCTTAATGCTTCCTTAATAATGAAACGATCAATGATGCCAATACGACGGCCGGAAAGAGTAACAAAGAAAGTGAATACAGTAATAAAGCCAAGACCACCTATCGCGATAAGAATCAATAATATAATTTGTCCAAATAGCGTTAATTCATCGATAACGGCGGTGTAAGGTGATAATCCCGTCACACAAACGGCAGATGCTGAAACAAACAGAGAATTGACAAAGTTACCCCATTGCATATCGCGGTGGGCAAAGGGAAGCATGAAAAGGAAAGTGCCGATAAATATCAAAATCACAAAGCTGATAAAGACGAGAAGATAGGGTGATATTTTAAGTTTGGTAAACAAAAGAAATTCCTCATTCTTTGGAATTATGAAAAGATTATATTACTTAATATCTTAAATGTCTAATCTGCTTCTGAATATTCAAGGCCTAATTAGATGATTTATGTTAGGTGACTAAGTGAATGCAACAAAAAAGTTGTTTTACGTATAGAACACAA
>WOYI011112165.1_pt1 | contig 22500 bp, 21 predicted proteins | sample 6423411 | NCBI WGS metagenome assembly WOYI01 (sample SAMN13441803, study PRJNA592873) | oil field metagenome | biome: oil field; feature: oil-well bore; material: oil-contaminated soil; isolation source: oil-contaminated soil from oil-well borehole | place: Germany: Wietze | collected 2016-10-18 ... | reverse complement strand
AGATAAATTCAGCAAAAAAAGCTGAATTCCGGACCCAGCAGCCTGGTATCAGAATTATAATCTTTTCAGGAAGCCAACAAGCCGATCCAGCAATTCTTTAAGCTTTTACGCCAGCCGCCAACAGCCGTTTAGGCCCGCCCCCCTTTCGGCCAGGCTGGAAAACAGCGATCACTCCCCGAAATGGTCCCCCAGCGGGCGGGTGGGCACATCAGCCTGAGAGATCGGCAGCCAGACCGAAAAGGTCGTACCGACTCCCTCCGTCGACTCGACATCAATCCGTCCGCCGTGGTTGCGCACGATCCAGTATGCGATCGGCAGCCCCAGGCCAAAACCGCTGTCGGTCCGGGTCCGTGTCCGGGATTTATCGCCGCGGTAAAAGCGCTCAAAAATATAGCGGAGTTCATCTTTGGGAATTCCGGGGCCTTGATCGATCACATCCACTTCAACCCATTTCCCACTGACCGACAGGTTGAGGCAGATCTTGCCGCCTTCTTCCGTGAACTTGATCGCGTTGCTGCCCAGGTTCAGGAAGACCTGTTTCAACCGGTCCCGATCTCCGGTGACCATGACGGGGCGGATATCCTCAATCTGGATCTGGTGCCGGCCGCCGGAGAGGACCTTCATCTGCTCAAAGACCTCAAACACCAACTCATCCAGTTCGACTTGTTCAAACATCAATGGCAGCCGGCCGGTCTCCGCCTGGGCCATCATCAGGAGGTCCCCCACCAACCGGGTCAGCCGGTCCACTTCCGATTCGATACTGGTGAGCGACTCCTCGTCAAACTCCTTCATCATCCGCATCAGCCCCGTGTTGCCCTTAATCACGGTCAGCGGTGTGCGAAGCTCATGGCTGACATCCGCCAGGAACCGGCGCTGGGTCGTGAAAAGCCGCTCCAGGCGCACCAGGGTCTGGTTGAAGGTCAGGACCACCTCGCTGATCTCATCGTTGCGGTTTGGCGAAAGGGGAATCCGCTGAGAAAGGTCATCGGTGCCGGTGATCTGCGTGGTCACCTGAGCCATGACCTCCAAAGGTTCCAGCGCCTGGGCCGTCACCAGCCAGCCAATAATCCCGGCCACCACGATCGTAAAGACGGCTGAGATGATAAAAACAATTTGCAAGAGGTGCTGGGTGTAACGCAATTCCGTCTGGATATACCCGACCTGGAGCCAACCCGAAGGGGTGTTTTCCACCTCAAGGGGGATTGTCAAAACTCGCAGGGGCGTTTCCTGAATCGAGGTGTTCTGGAAAACAGGCTCGCCAGCGGACAAAGAAGCCGGGTCAAGCGCGCTGGTGAAGTCCGCGGCATTTTCAGAATAGGCCACCAGTTGATTGGATTTTGACCAGACCTGGAAATAGATCTCGCTGGAAACGTTCAAGGCGCCCGGCGCAATCCCCATTTCCCCCAGTGAATCCGCCCGCAGGTTGGCGATGATCTCTTCAGAAGATCGCTGGATCGTTGTGTCCATCTCGTTGATCATCACAACGCTGACTATGGTATAGACGACAATGCTGAGCAGGATCACCACACCGCTCAGCAAGCCGGTATATATCAATGTCAGACGAAGTCGCAGCGACATGCCAAGTTTTACTCTTCTGGCTCTCGCATTACATAGCCCACACCCCTGACCGTATAGATCAGGCGGGGGTCGCCCTGCTCCTCAAGTTTTTGACGGAGATAGCGAATATAAACATCCAAAACGTTGCTCTCGCCCCCAAAATCGTAATCCCAAACCTGGTCGAAGATCACTTCCCGGGTCATCACCTGGCGGGGATGACGCATAAAAAGCTCCAGGAGATCATATTCTTTGGCGGTGAGTTCAATCTCGCGGTCCCCGCGGATCGCCTGTCGGGAACTGCTGTCCAGTTTCAGATCCGCAAATTCCAGGACCTTCACCCGGTCTGCGGCCGTCCGCCGCAGCAAAGCCCGGATCCGAGCCAATAATTCTTCGATTTCAAAAGGCTTTACCACATAATCGTCCGCGCCGGCATCCAGCCCCTGAACCCGGTCCTGAGTGGTATCCTTAGCTGTGAGCATCATGATGGGTTGATTGCCAAGCTTTTGGAGACGACGACAGACCTCCAGGCCGTCCATCTTCGGCAGCATCCAGTCCAGAACCACCAGATCCGGGACCTGTTCCTGCGCCAGGGTCAGCCCCGCCTGACCGGTCAGAGCGGTATCAACAATGTAGCCTTCGTAAGTAAGAACTCGTTTGAGCACCCTTAGAATTTCTTCATCATCTTCGATTATGAGAATTCGCTCATCCATCTTCGTTCCTTTCCTGATCTCAACCCTTTTGTAAAACCCTGTTTAGTGAGGTAATTTTAACCTTTATTTTGGTAAAATTCATTTAATAATGATTTTTAAATTATTGCCTAAAGGAACTCCCTTTGTCAAACGCTTGTTCGATCTGCTGCTGGCAGCTCTAGCGCTGATCGTGCTATCGCCGGTATTGCTGCTGGTGAGTCTGCTGGTCGCACTTGGGCAGGGCTTCCCCATCCTCTTCCGCCAGCCCCGCCCGGGCTATCGGGGAGAGGTCTTTACGGTCTTCAAATTCCGAACCATGCGTCAGGCCACCGATCACAACGGCGCCCCCTTGCCGGATGAGTGGCGCCTGACCAAACTCGGCAAGTTCCTCAGGGCCACCAGCCTGGATGAACTGCCGGAGTTGTTCAACGTCCTCCGGGGCGAAATGAGCATCGTCGGCCCTCGGCCGCTCTTGATCCAATATCTCCCGCTTTATAACGCCGAACAAGCCCGTCGCCATGATGTATTACCTGGCATTACCGGCTGGGCGCAGGTCCATGGCCGCAATGCCATCACCTGGCAGGAGAAGTTCAAACTGGATGTCTGGTATGTGGATCATTGGACCTTCTGGCTGGACCTGAAAATCCTTGCGCTCACACTTGTGAAAGTGCTGAAAAGGGAAGGCATTTCACAGCCGGGGCAGGCCACTGCAGAACCCTTCCGGGGAAATTCAACCGACTGACGCCCTCCCAGTTACCTATAATATTATATTAATGTTGAGTCTCAGGCAATACTAAGTCGGCCTCCAGGTCGGCCTTCATCTCTTCAAACAACCGTACCCGGCCTTCCGAAACCAGGCCTGCCTCCCGGTCCAGCAGGAGGATCGCACCGGGCACTTGCTGCCCTGGGCTCCCCGCCAGCAGATCCGCCCAGATGGCGGCCAGAGCCGGCGAAGGGTCAACCGCGACCGTCCCGACCCAGTTATTCCGGGCCACATCCGGGCTTGCGCCGCCCACCACTTCAAGGCCAGCGTTGCTGAGGATCTCCAGCAGTTCCGGTCTCACCAGCGCGGCATGCACATAGACCACTTCGGTCCCCAGATTCACCAGGGAATCAACAGCGCTTTGCAGGGTCGCCGGGTCGCTGGCCGCGGGCACAGTCGTCAATTGCGGGAAAACGTTATAAGGCGGGTATTTCGGGTTGCAGAGGCCGCAGAAGAAGCGCGCGCCAATCAGATAGGCATCCTGAGCTTCATTGGCGTAGGCGGTATCCGTTGGGATCAGCCCGGCAGCCTTGTAATCCGTCGTGACCAGGGCAGCCAGGTACCCCCCCATGAAGGACTGCCGTTCCTCTTCCAGCAGAGGATTGCCAATCACGCTCAGGTTCGCTCCCGCCACCGCATTGGGCTGGCCGATGGCGACAAATTGAATGCCCGGCGCGGTCGGAGCCAGCGCGGCCAGGTCCACCCCGGCCCCCAGGCCAACCACCACTCTGACATTCTCGGTCAGCTGGTCGGGGGTCAGGCTTTGCACGAGGGACAAGGCCAGCCCCGAATCCGCCGCCAGACTCTCCAGCGTGGATTGCAGCCGGGAAGAGGTTCCCGGGTCAGCTTCCGGGCCGGCCGTCAGCAAAACCGTCGGCATGCCGGGTGTGGCGGTCGCGGTCGCTGCCGGCTGGGCATCGGTCGCGGCCATTGTCTCAAAGCCAGCAGGTTCCGTCGGCGTTGCCTGCGGCCCGCAGGCCGAGAGCACGCTCGCCATCACCAGGACCAGCAAAATCAATAGATGGAGTTTTCGTTTAATCTTGAGCATTGTCCCTATTTTACCTTATTCATCAAATTCGGACGATTCCAGTTCAATATCGGTCCCTTTCAACCGTGGCCGCAGCAGCAGGCCGTGTATTATAATGAAAACAAGCTATCAAAACCAAACATGAAACCAAACCTTATGGGAATTGAGCGTCCATGAGCCTGCCCAGCAGCGAACACCTACCCGATAATATCCACGACCTGCCGCCTGCCCGCCAGCGGCACCTCCGGCGGATGCCCCAGGCCGCGTCCCTGGCGGAATGGGAAATCCTGTTGGATTCCCTCCTCGACCTGACCGGGCCGACCCTGGAATTCTTCCTGCTCGCCTTGCTGGGCGCGGCTGCCAGCGCTGCGGCGCTCTATTTCAACGAGCCGGTCCTCCTGATCCTGGCGCTGGCCCTGTTCCCCTTCAATACGCCAGTCTTCAACCTGGCCCTGCTGCCGGCCAGCCGCAAGCTCGGACCCGCCCTGAAATCGCTGATCAGCCTGATCGCGCCGGTCGTCCTTTCCTTCGGCGCAGGGCTGCTGGTGGGTGGGCTTGCCCCGCAAACGGCTCCTGCCCAGCTCCTGCTGGACGTCTTTAACGCCCCCTACTGGCCAAACCTCGCCGCGGTGGCCGGCGGCGCAGCCTTTTGCAGCCTGGTCCTCCTCCGGCAGGACCGGCTCCCCCGCCTGGCCGGGGCGATCCTCTCTTATGAAATTTTCCTGCCGCTGACGGTGGCCGGCTTCGGCCTATTCTCCGGGGCGGTGGGTTTTTGGCCTGGCTCCTTGCTGACCGCCCTGGTCCATCTGGGCCTGGCGATTGTGGCCGCCACACTCACCTTCGTTTTGGTCGGCTTCGCGCCGAAAGCGCTCTCTGGTTGGGCGCTCGGTCTGATCCCCCTGGCGCTCACGCTGGTCTTCCTGATCGCCGCGCTGCTTTCCGCCGGGCAGATCGTCCTGCCCTGGGCGCCGCAGCCAGCCGCCCCAGCGCCCACCGCCACGCCGGCCCTGACCGAGAAAGCCTTCGAACCCACAGGGTCAGCCGAGACGCCCCTCACCCCAACCGCGACGCTCCAACCCACGACCAGCCCAAGCCCAACCCCTCGGCCCAGCGCCACCGCCTCACCTACGCCAAGCCCAACGCCGACGGTCATCGTTGGGATTGTCGTCTCCGAAAGAGGCGCAGTCGTGCGGGAAGAACCCAGCACCTCTGCACTGATCGTCACCTATGTTTATGACGGCGACGCGGTCAGCCTGATCGGCGAGTATCTCAACGGGAATTCGCTCTGGTATCAGGTGCAAACGGCCACGGGGGAGATCGGCTGGATGCTCGGGTCCCTGCTCGAGACGCCGGTGCCCACGCCCACCGCGGAGTGATTCCCCATTATCTCTAAAAATTCTGGGAATTGATCAGCCTAAAATGACCAGGTTCCGCTGCGGGACCTGGACCTGCCGGCCGTCTGCCAGATCAATGGTTGCCGTGGAGTAGGCAAAACCGCTCTCAAACATCAAAGGCTCCTCCAGCCGGCTCACTTTCCCAACCTGGCCCGCCGCTGCGCCGGTCAGGATCCGCACCCGCTGGCCAAGCGCCAAAGCTGCCTGCAAGCCCAAAGCTTCGACGGGCGCAACACCCTTGTCGGGTGAAGCACCCTTGTCGGGCGTTGTGCCTTCGCCGGGAACGATCAATTCCGGCCGCTGCTCTGCAGGGTCAGCTCCCCCGCCTGCGTTCAGTCCGCTCAACTTGCCCCGGCTGGCCTGAAGCCAATCCCAGGCCCGCGGGTCCGCCGCACCTGCGCCCAGGCCGGAAATAACCAGCACAGGGAAAGCGCAAGCCGCCGCCTGCGCCAATAACGCCGGCGCCAGCCAAAACGTGACCAACCCGGCCAGGTCCGCCGCCCGAACAGTCTCGAAAACCGAGGGTTCCGTGACCTCTGGCAGAGCCAGAATCTCGCCGGCCGCCAGGGTAACATTCTCAGCGTCCAAATCCAGACCTTCAAGCACCTGCAAAGGTCCCTCTGCACAGCCGTCATTGCCCCATTCCCCCTGCACCAGGCCGCCTTCCACCCGGAGCTTCGCGCCAAATTCCGGGAAAATATCCTCCACCACGCCCGGCATCCCAGCCTGGACGGAGATCTTCAGCTCCTGGGTCGAGAGGATCGCTTTCCCGCGGCTGTAATCGACCAGAGTCCCATCCGCGGGGGCGCGCACCGCCCGGGTCAGGGTCCCCTCGCATTGGGCCAACAGGTCGCCGGCTTTGACCTTTTCGCCCGGCCGGCGCAGGGCGCAGGCATCCGCCTCCTGAGGGGAGACGCCCAGCCCCCGCCCCACATCCAGGGTCAGCACTCCGGCGGGCAAGACCGCCTCAGCGATCACGTCAGTGGGCCGGACGGGGTCGCCCATCGCGACCAGCACCCGGCCCGCCAGGGGCAAACGCCGGATGCGCTGGATGATCGTGTGGGGAGAGGCCTGCAAAACCTTGACCATTTTTGCCATCTCAGCCTCCCAGCATCCACTGCCAGCGCTGGATCAAAGCGACCCGCGCTTCTTCGTCTTCGGGAAGCGGGATGGGCCGCCCGCGGGCATCGATCACGACGCCCAGCGCGCCGCCGGTCACTTTGAGGCGGCCGCCGATCCCCGGCCCGCCAAAGCCCACATCGGTCCGAGGGTCCGGCCTGAGGACCAACACCGCTGGTTCATTCACCTGGATCACCACGCGCTTCAGCGTTGCCTGAGTGATCTCAACCTCAAAATGGACCCCGTCCTCTTTTTGTACTGCCACCGTCAGGATCGGCTCGCCCGCCGGGGCTGTGCTCCGGGGCACAATCACCGTGCCCAGGTTCTGGAAAGCGTCCGTTTCCAAGAGGTGAACGGGCAGCACAGCCAGGCCCGGGGCGGCCGCGCCAAGCAGCGGCAGGAGGTGATAACGGTCCAGCACGAGAGTCGTCACACCGCCGGGTTGAAGCCCGTCCAGCAGCATCAAAACGGGCTTGCCGGCGTAAGGCGCACCCGTCAGCAGCTCGCCGCTGGCGATGACCGGTTCAAAATGGGCCGTCAAGCCCTGTTCCGCGTCAATGGGCGCCTGGGGATAATGGGCCGCGAGTTTCCGGCTCGCCCGGCGCAGATGCGCATGCCCCAGCGCCTGCTCGATCGCGTTTTCTTCGGCCGTAATCGGCACCACTGCCGGGTGGACCGCCCGGATCCAAAGATAGGTCCGGAGGACAGCATCGTCCAATTCTTCCGCCAGCCAGCGGCGCATCTCCGCATAATTTTGTGGGTCGAAGCCATCAAAGGGTTCCGGCCGGGCCGGTTCAGCCAGCAGCAGCGCTTTGCCCTGCCAGCCCAGGGCCAGCCGGGTTTGCCCGCCGCCCAGGTCCACCGCCGCCACGCCGCGATCCTCCTGGCTGAGTGTGGACGTGCGGCTGAGGAAGCGCAGCATCCGGTTCAGGCCCAGGTCCAGCGTGGCAGCCTGCCCGCCGGCGATCCGCATCAGGTCCCGCCATCCGGCAAAGCTCGCCTGCCAGCGACGGCAGATGATCTCGTCCGCCGCGGTCTGCGCCGGTGCGAGGTCCAAGGTCCCCGCCAGGGGCTGCAGATTGGGCACAATTGCCACCCGGGTATACGGCTCCAGGCGGCGGTGCACGGCCTCGTGCTGGCTGGGATTGCCGGCGAAGATCAGCTCCGGCCGGATTTCCTGCGGCAGCAGCAGGCAGAGCGTCCGCACCATTTCGATCCAGGCAGCGACGGTCTCACTGTTCCCGCCATCCTCGCCGCCGGTGATCAGGATCAATTCGGGGCGGGCCGCCACCAGCCGGTCCAGTAGGTCCGGGGTACGGGCCAGGTCCTGCACGCCGTAAGCGCCCTGCAAGTCCAACGGCAGCGAGGCTGCCCAGGCCCGGCCGGCCGCGACGGAACCGCCTTCGCTCATGCCCAGAACCACTGTCCTGAGCCGCGGCCCGGCATCGGAGGCCAGAACGATCCGGTCCAGGCCGTCGCCGGTGGCGGTGAAAGGCTGGATCAGGCTGCCGTCTTCGTTCAGCAGTTTCCGCCCGGTGCTTTCCTGCAAAGCCAGCACAGCGTCGCCCACGCCTTCACCCAGGTGCCGGCCTGCGCCCAAACTGGTGGGGACAGCGGCCTGCCCCAGCAGCCGATATTTGCCGGATTCCAACCCAAAGAGCGAGGCGCGGGTGGTCACGGCGCCCAGGTCGAGGCCTAAAACAACCTGCGGAGGTTGGGTGTAGTCCATCACAGTCCTCCCAGGAATTGGCCAAGCATCCCACCGATCACCGCAATCCGGTCAATCAAGGCCAGCAGCGCGGTGGAGAAAACGCCTGCGAAGACCGCCCCCAGCGTGATGCCGAGGAACCCCTCGCCGATCTTGCTGAAGACCTGCAAAATTTGCGGCCGATCTTCCGCGCGCTTGCGTTTGGTCTCTTGGAGCGGCTGCCCGAAGTGGAAATAGCTCAACGTCCCCACCACGCCCAGGATCATCACACCGGCGTCCAAAATCCGCATCCAAACCAGCTGTGGATCGGCGTAAATCCGGTAGGGGTCAAAGGTATCCAACACGGCCTGGCCCTGGGGAACCAGCGTCCCGAAGACCGCTCCGCCGATTGCGACCGCGGCGGAAAGCCCGGCCAGATAAGCCAGCGGGATCTTGGAGAGCAAGGCCAGCCGCGGGATCTGCCCGACCAGCAGCAGCCCCGCCAAAAGAATCGGGATCAGCAGCCAAAGCCGCTGAGACCAGCTCGCCGCCCCCATCGGCCAGATCAACTGCGGCAGCAGCACCCGGTTCACCAGCAGGACCACCAGATAGCCCGCGGTCAGACCGATCAGCAGGTAGGTCGCCAGCCGGAAGAACAGGCTGTCTCGAATCAGATAGCTGAGGATCATCACCGTCAGCAAAAAGCCGATCACGCCCCAAATCACGGCGCTGCTGGTCATCGGCCGCCTCGCTTTCGGGGCGAGGTCCGGGGAGCCGGCGTGAACACCGCGCCCAGCAGCAGCGCGGCGACCAGGATCAGCCCGCCCACCTGGTAGGCCCGCCAGCGGGGAAGGACCTCGGCTGAATTGCCCCTCTCACCGGCCAGGGCCACGGCATCGCTGTAACCACTCACCCCACCCACGACCTGCCCCGAGTCAAAATAGGGCTGCAAAAGCGGCGCGGCCTGAGACGTCGCCAGAATCCCCAAAGGAGTCTCCGGCGACCGGGCGGAAAGCTGCTCGATCCAGGTCTGCGCGCCTTCAAAACTATCCGAAAGGATCAGCAGACCGTCATAGTCCCCGGCGAGCAAGCCGAGGGTTGGCTCCGGCAGTCCCGGCGCAGTTTCGCCGGTGGCAAGGCCGGTCGCCAGGCCATAAGCGCCGTAACTCGCCATCGGGTAATAGCCCCGGTCCGTATAGGCCAGCCCATCCCCGATCCCGGCCAAAAGAGCATCCGCCAGAAGCGGGCCGGAGGCGGCGGACGAAGCGACCTCTATTTCCACACCCCGCTCCGCCAGGCCGGTCAGGATGGGCGCCGCCACCTGCGCCATCTCGCTGGCATAGGCAGGCTGGTAATCAAAGACCAAAAGCAGGCTCGCATCCGCGGGCAGCCCCGCCACCCAGTTCACCAGGGCGGTTCCGCCTGCGGAGGGTTGCGGCTGGGCCAGGCTGGCTGTCCCCCCGCTAAAGAGCGCGAGGCCGATGCCCGCCACCAGGATCAGCAGGAACAGCAGATTGATCCACTGCACGCCAACCCTGTAAGACCGCTGGGCAATCGGGCGCGCCACCTTTTCATCGGCGATGAGCGTTGAGAGCAGGTCCGCCTGCTCCCGTTCCTCCCGGCTCAGGGTCAGGGCCTGCGGGGTCAGCTTGGGTTCCAGGGCGACGCGGATCTGCCGAGTGATATCCATCGGCAGCTTCTCAAAGCCGGTCGCGATCTGCTGGGTTTCGTCGGAAAGGCCGCCTTCTTCCTCCTCTTCAGGCGGGTTATCCTCCAGGGCAACCAGCCAATCAAGCAGGCTGCGGCTGGCCGCGTTGGGGCCGTCTTCAGGATCAATAATCCCATGCGCTTTGCGAATCCGAGTGAGCCAGTCCGAATCGCCTGGCTCATCCGCCGCCGGTTCGGGTTCCGGCTCGGACACAGGCTCAACCGGTTCAGGCGTCTCGGGGGTTTCTGCGGAGGGTTCACCGGGCAGTCCTGCAGGTGGTTCTCCGGGCGGTTCTCCGGGCGGTTCCGGTTTTGGGGCGCTGCCCGCGGCCTTGTCCCGGGCCTCATCCCGCAGTTTCTGGAGCCAGGATTCAAAGTCGTTATGCTGACCCTTGCCTTCGCTGGCCACCGACTCCTGAGCGGATTCGACCCGCCGGATCAGGTCGCCGACCGAATCCTCCTCTTCCTGCGCCCGTTTGCGGACGGCGTCGAGCCATTCCGGCGTCCGGTCTTGCTCCCCCTCTCCCGCGCCATCGTCTAAGTGGATCTCCGGCAGGCCCTGCGGATCGATCTCAAAGTCGTCATCCAACTTCAACCCCTGCAAAAGATCGGAGAGGTCGTGTTCCTCCGCTTCAAAGGGGTTTTGGTCTTCAAGCGGTTCCTCCGGGCTTGGCGGTTCATCCACCGCCTCCACGCCCACGAGCGAGGCCTGGCAGATCCGGCATTGTTCCTCTTCGAGTGGGTTATGCGCGCCGCATTCCGGGCAGATCAGGTAGGCCATCAGCGCTCGCCTCCCGGATGGTCAGTTGAAAGCAGGAAGCGCAGGCCCATCACCAGCCCGCCAAGGGCCATCCCGATCAGCACACCCCGCGCGCCCACCAGGGGCAGCCGCCGGAAAAACATCAGCACCTGTTCACCCAGGGTGCCGGAAGCGGTCTGGATCAGACCCAGGTTGAAAAGCATGGAAAAGACCGCCGAGGCCATAAAAGCGATCGAGAGCGGCGTCCAGCCGCGGGTGCGGATCAGCTGCAAACTGGCATAGAGCAGCGTAGCCGCCAGGATCGCGAGCAGACTGGTCTCCACCGGCACCTGCACGTTCAGGATCAGGTCCCGATAGAAGGCATTTTGGGGCGTGAGCACAAAGCCGGCAATCAGGGAGAACAGGAAAGCCGCAAGCAAGACCGCGCTGGAGATCCAGCCCTTTTTCTGCTGGATGATATTCCGGATGTGAAAGGCGGCCAGAGTGCCCAGGCCGATCAGGCCACCGACCGCCACCAGCACCAGCCCCCACTGGTAGATCAGGGTCAGGGCGGGGCCGAACGGGTCTTGGAAGAAGAAACCGGCCAGGACCACCAAGCCGACCATCAGGGTGATTGCGCCAAACAGGATTTTCTTCACAGCACACCCACCGCTTTCAGGGTCGCGCCGATCACCAGCGCCAGGATCACACCCACCCGCAGCAGGTCCTCCGTCAGCGCGGCGGCCTGCGCCTGGGGGCTGGGGTCCAGCAGCGCCGGGGCGAGATAAGCTTCTTCGCCCAGCAGGAGATCATCCACATTGACAAAAAGCGCGGCCTGCGAGGCCATTGAGCCGGTGGCTGCAAAGGCTTCGCCCCGCTGGTCGTGGATATTTTTCACGGAAATGGCCGCTTCCGGCCCGAAATCACCCAGGATCACCAGGGTGCCATAATCCTGCATCTTGAGGTCCGCCATCAGACCTCCATTAAATGAAAAGGGGGTGGGTCCGTAAACTACCGGCTGCACCTTGTCCTGCAGCAATTCCTCAGAAAAACCGGCCTGATAGCGACCCTGAATGATCTGCCGAGCAAAGGTGACCAGAATCCCCTCACTGGCCGAGACGGTCTGGCGGCCGTCCGCCAGGGTTTCCGCATTCAGCAGGGCAGTGTAGCTCGCCAGGGCGGAAAGCCCCAGGCCGGGATAGACCCGGGACCAGAGCGCATGGCCCAAAACCACTTCCTGCCGGCGGCCCTGTTCGAGGGTGGCCGTCCGGGATTGAGAAAGGCGCTGGGCAAAGGCGGAATGGCGCAGCGCATAGCGGCGCGGCTTGACGAGCCAGGTCAGCACGAGCAGCAGAACCGCTGCCAGACCAATCACGACCCAAGCCACCTGGGACCAGGTCATGCTGCGACTCCTAGAATCAAATCACACTGCTTGGACATCCGCTCCTAACCATCCTCAATGCCAAATATTTTTCCGGCCTCCCAAGGACCCTTGCAGAGCAATCCTTTCTGAGGCTGTATTTTTAAAAGTATAGCATACCGAAGCCAAAATTGAATCCCCTTAAACCGCCAAATCCCCTGCTTATTGTATAATAGCCACATGGATTCAAAACTGCGTGTCATCACAATTTTTGGCACCCGACCGGAAGCCGTCAAAATGGCCCCCGTGGTCAAGCGGCTGCGGCAATTCCCCGACCAGATCGAACCCCGGGTCTGCGTCACCGCCCAGCATCGGGAGATGCTCGATCAGGTGCTGGAGGCCTTCCAGATCACACCCGATGTGGACCTGAACCTGATGCGGCCAAACCAGAGCCTGCCCGAACTCACCGCCCGGATCTTCACCGATCTGCACCCGGTCCTGATGGATTTCCAGCCGGATTGGCTCCTGGTTCAGGGCGACACCACCACCGTGATGGCCGCAGCGGTGCTCGGCTTCTATGACCGGGTCAAAGTCGGCCATGTGGAGGCCGGCCTGCGCACCTTTGATAAATGGCAGCCCTTCCCTGAGGAGATCAACCGCCGTCTGGCGGGCGTGGTGGCGGACCTGCACTTTGCCCCCACGGAAAACAACCGCCAGAACCTGCTGCGGGAGAACGTCCCCGCTGATCTGATCCGGGTCACGGGCAACACCTCGATCGACGCGCTGCAATACATCAGCAAACAGCCCATCCCCCAGGCCACATCCGACCTGCTGGCGCGTGCGGGTGTGAGCACCGGCGACCGGCGCCTGGTGCTGGTGACCGCCCACCGGCGGGAAAACTTCGGCCAGCCCATCCGTGAGATCTGCCAGGCGCTCAAAGAACTGGCCAGACGCTATGAAGATAAGATCACGCTGGTTTACCCCGTCCACCCCAACCCCAACATCCAAGGGCCGGTCCATGAAGAACTGGACGGCATTCCCAATATCATCCTCCTGCCCCCGCTGGATTACCTGCCGCTGGTGCATTTAATGAAGCATGCCACCCTGATCCTGACCGATTCGGGCGGCATTCAGGAAGAAGCACCCTCCTTCGGCATTCCCACCCTGGTGCTGCGGGAAACCACCGAACGCCAGGAAGGCGTGGAAGCCGGGACCCTGAAACTGGTCGGCACCGACGCCGGGCGGATCGTGGCCGAAGCCCAGCGCCTGCTGGATATCCCCGAGGCCTATGCCGAAATGGCCGGCTCGGTCAACCCCTACGGTGACGGCCATGCCGCCGAGAAGATCGTGGACGCGCTCTTGGACGTTTGGAAAGGCGAGTGATGGCCCGCCAGGATTTCTACACCCGCCTGGTCTATGCCCGCCAGAAATGGCCGATCAAAAAGCTGGCCTATTACCTGCTGAAACTGCTGGGGACCGAGATTCCCATTTCCGTCCCGGTTGGCCCCGGTTTTATCCTGGAACATGGCGGCCACGGCGTGGTTGTTCATTCCAAAGCCAAAATCGGCGCGAACGTGCACATCTACCAGGGCGTGACCCTCGGCCGGGCGGATATCTACCTCCCCAGCGAGCAGTCCAAATTTGAAGGGATCGAGATCGGCGACGACGTGATCCTCTCACCCGGCAGCAAAGTGCTCTGCCGGGAGGGCATTCTCAAAGTGGGCCGGGGCACGGTGGTCGGGGCGAATGCCGTGCTGCTGGAGTCGACTGGCGAAGATGAGATCTGGGCCGGGTTGCCCGCCCGCTGTGTGGGCCAACGCCCGCGCCCTGAGGGTGAACGGGCATGACCAAAATCTGCCTGGTCCCCAAGCTTGACGGTCTCGGCGGGATGGTCTCCTTCGAAGCCAAATTCATCCACGGGCTGGACGCCCGCGGCATCCCCCACACTTTCAATCTCGACGACCCGGAGATCACGGCCGTGCTGGTGATCGGCGGCACGCGCCACCTCCGCGCCCTCCGGCGCGCCAAAGGCCGCGGCGCAAGGATCGTCCAGCGCCTGAACGGCATGAATTGGCTGCACAAAGTGGAAAAAACGCCCCTGCGGGCGGCCTGGCGCGCCTCAGCCAACAATGCCCTGCTGGCATTCATCCGCCGCCGCCTGGCGGACCGGATCGTCTACCAGAGCGCCTTCAGCCAGTCCTGGTGGGACCGCGAATACGGCCCCCTGAACAAGCCCACCCAGGTGACTCACAATGGCGTTGATCTGCAAAGGTATTCACCGGATGGCCCCGGCGACCGGCCCGCTGACCGCTGCCGAATCCTGCTGGTGGAAGGCCATCTCACGGGCGGCTATGCCCGCGGGCTGGAAACCGCCGTCCGGATGGCTTCCGCCGTCCAAACGGACCGCAAATTGCCAGTCGAACTGATGGTGGTGGGCGATGTCAGCGCGGAGATTCGCTCGCGCGCCCAGTCCCTGGCCCCCGATCTGCCGATCATCTGGCAGGGCGTCGTCCCGCGGGATGCGATCCCCGCGCTCGACCGCGCCGCTCACGTGCTCTTCAGCGCGGACCTGAACGCCGCTTGCCCCAACAGCGTGATCGAAGCGCTGGCCTGCGGGCTGCCCGTGGTCGCCTATGACACCGGCGCGCTCGCCGAACTTGTCCGGGACGGCGCAGGCGAGGTCGTCCCCTATGGCGCCGATTACTGGCGCCTGGAAGACCCCGTGATCCCGCCCCTGGCCGCGGCCTGCGCCCGGATCCTCCAGGAGAACCCCGCCTACCGCCTTGCTGCCCGCCAGCGCGCCGAAGCCGCCCTGGGCCTTGATGCGATGGTTGAAGCTTACCTGAAAACGCTGGTGGACTGATGGAAACCTTCCCAGGCAAGGTCGGGCTGGTCCAGCGGGTGCTGCCGGTTTACCGGGCGCCCGTCTTTGAGGCCCTCGGGCAGGCCTGCAGGGACGGCCTGAGCGTCTTTGCCGGGGAACCCCGCCCGGTCGAGATGATTAAAACCGCCCAGCATCTCGAATACGCCCAGCTGGTGCAGGGCAAGAACCGCCACCTCTTCAGCGGTCCGCGGTATCTCTGCATCCAACCCGGATTGCGACGCTGGCTGGCCGCCTGGGAGCCGGATGTCCTGATCGTGGAGGCCAACCCCCGCTATCTGAGCACACCCGCGGCTATCCGCTGGATGAAAGCCCGGCGCCGCCCGGTGATCGGCTGGGGCCTCGGCGCCCCGCCCCTCAGCGGCGCTCTGGCGGACCTGCGCCAAAACCGCCGGCTGGCGCTCCTGAACCAATTCGACACCCTCATCACCTACAGCCAAAAAGGCGCGGCGGAATATGCCGACCTGGGCTTCCCCCCGAACCAGATCTTCATCGCCGCCAATGCGGTCACGCCGGCCCCGGCCCACCCCCTGCCCGAAAGGCCGGTTTTGCCGGCCGGGCAGCCGCCGCGCATTCTCTTTGTGGGCCGCCTGCAGGAGCGCAAGAACCTCGCCAACCTGCTCCGAGCCTGCGCCGCCCGCCCGCCGCTGGAGGCCCAGCCGGAATTAGTGATCGTGGGCGACGGCCCCGACCGGGAACGGCTGCAAAGCCTGGCCGCCGAAATTTACCCCGCCGCGCAGTTCACCGGCGCGCTCTATGGCGAGGCGCTCGAAGCGCAGTTTCGCGCGGCCGACCTCTTCGTCCTGCCCGGCACGGGCGGTCTGGCGATCCAGCAGGCGATGAGTTACGGCCTGCCCGTGATCGCCGCCGAAGCGGACGGCACCCAGGCGGACCTCGTCCGCCCCGGCAACGGCTGGCAGATCGCGCCCAACGACCTTGCCGCGCTGACCGCGGCCCTTGATGAAGCCCTTGGGGACCTGGCCCGTCTGCGCCGGATGGGCGCGGAGAGCTACCGGATCGTGGCGGAGGAGATCAACCTGGAGCAGATGGTGAAGGTCTTTGTCCAGGCGCTCAACCGGAGCCTGAGATGAACGCCAGGATCACAATCATCGCCGATGGCCGCAGCCCCACCGCCCGCAGCTGGATCACCCGCCTCCTGCAGCTGGGCTGTGAGGTCAGCCTCGTCTCCACCTATTATTTTGATCCGATCCCCGGCGTGAACCAGTTCACCGTGCTGCCGCTGGCGCTCAGCCGCTTCAACCCCGGTGGCGCGGTCCAGGGCGCTGCTGGCGGACCGCCCAGTCTCGCCTCCCGGCTCAGGAAAACGGCCCGCGGGCTGGCCCCGCTCTACCGCAAAGCGCGGAACCTGATCGGCCCCCTCACTGTCCGGCGGCACGCCAAAGCCTATCGCGCCTTTTTGGCGCAGGTCCGGCCCGACCTGGTGCACGCCCTCCGAATCCCCTATGAAGGGATGCTGGGCAGCCACACCCCGCAGGGGCTCCCCTTCATCGTGGCCACCTGGGGGAATGACCTCACACTCCACGCCCAGCGCTCGCCCCGGATGCGCTCCCTCACCCGCCGCTGCCTGCAAAGGGCAGACGGCCTGACCTCCGACACCCTGCGGGACATCCGCCTGGCCCATGAATGGGGCCTGCGCCCCGATGCGCCAACGCTGAAAGTCCCCGGCTCCGGCGGTCTGGATCTGGCGGCCATCGACGCCATTTCCCCTGAAGCCTTCGACCCCACCCCCTTCAACCTCCCCGCGGCTGCTCGTTGGGTGGTCAACCCGCGCGGCATCCGGCCGGACTCGGTCCATCAGGACGTATTCTTCGCGGCCATCCCCAAAGTCCTGGCGGAGGCCCCCGAAACCATTTTCATCTGCCCCGCGATGGCCGGGGAAAAGCAGGCGTTAAATTGGATTGCAGAATGGGACGTCGCCGACCGAACCTTCCTGCTGCCAAAGCTGACCCAGGCCCAGCTCTTCGGCCTCTTCAAACGCTGCCAGGTCTTCGTCTCGCCCTCCAGCCACGACGGCATCCCCAACTCGCTGATGGAAGCGCTGGCTTGCGGCTGTTACCCTGTGGCTGGGCGGATCGTATCGCTGGAGGAATGGATCACCCCCGGCCTCAACGGCGCCCTGGTGGACCCCCGAGATCCCGCCGCGGTGGCCGAGGGCATCCTCGCGGCCCTGCGTTCGCCAGGGGAGCGGGAAAAGGCAGCCGAAGCCAACCGGGCCATCCTCCAAGCCCAGGCCGATATCCAGGTCACCCTGCCCGCGATTGAAGCCTTTTACCGCCAATTCCTGACCCCCTGAAATAAAAAAGCGGCTGGCAGAACCAACCGCTCAATGCCATCCATCGCTCAAATTCCCTCAGCGGGTGACAATATCCGTGAAATTGAGGAAATCCATCTGTTCCGGCGCGATAGTCACATCCGCCGCGCCCAGGTTCTCCAGCAGGTGCTCCTTCTTGCTGGCTGTGGTGATCGGCAGCACCGCCGGGTCCCGGTTGAGCATCCAGGCCAGCACGGCCTGGTGGAGGGTCACACCCAGATCGCCGGCGACCGCTTTCAACCTCGCCAGACGCTGCTGGTTGGCCTCCGTCTCATAAGAGGCCCACAAAGGCCGATCCTCCCGGGCATAAGTTCCCTTGAGCAGGGAATAGTAGGCGAACAAGCGGACATCCCGGTTGCGGGCGAAATCGAAGTGTTCCTTGTTCATCACCACATTATCCCCCCAGTCCACTTCCGGCCGGGGCTGCAAATAAGTGTGATGGTTCTGCAGTGCCGCGAATGGGGCCAAGCCCTCCGTTTGGCTCACCTGGTAAGCGCTCTCCATCCGCCAGGCCGCGTAGTTGCTGGCGCCGATCAGCCGCACCTTCCCGGCCTTCACCAGCCCGTCAAAAGCGCGTAGCGTTTCTTCCTGCGGCGTCCTGCGGTCATCGACATGAGCATAATAGAGGTCAATCCGGTCCACGTCCAGGTTCCGCAGGCTCTTGTCGCACTCCTGCCGGATCAACTCAACCGAGGTCCCCTGGGGGACTCCCCGGTAACCAAAGCCCACCTTGGTCGCGATGAAGATCTCATCCCGCACACCCCGTGATTTCATCCAGGCCCCGATGGTGCGCTCCGAATCGCCGCCCAGCCCCTCCGGCATCCAGCCGGCATAGGAGTTGGCCGTGTCAATGAAACGGCCGCCCTGTTCAAAGTAAGCATCCATGACCTCAAAAGCCCTGTCCCGGTCAATCCGGGTGCCAAAATAGGCGGAACCCAGACAGATCGCACTGACTTGGGGGCCATTTTTACCGAGTGATAGGGTTCTCATGCTGTGCCTTTCATATTTTCCAGGCCGCGGGCGCAACGGCCCCTGCCCATTAATCGGAGGAAGCTGTCTTTTCGAATTCCAACCAGCCCAGTTTTTCAAAGACCAGCGGCCCCAGCCAGGCCACCCAGAGGCCGATCAGGGTGTAGCGCAGGAAGCGCAGGGCAAAACTGAGCAGGTCGCCATTATCCGGGAAGATCGCCCCCAGGCCCAGGTAGAACGCTCCAACGCCCACCAATCCAACCCCCAACCGCGCCAAACGCCGCCATTCGCCCTTGGCCGCCAAAAAGTGGCCCTTGGTTGCCGTCTGAATGACATAGCCCACCAGCATCCCAAACCAGGTCCCGGTAGTGGTCAGCGCGCCCTTCAGGCTGAAGGGATCCACCTCGCCGGCCCGTTCAGCCCATTCGGGCCGGAGCACCCAATTCGCCGAAGCGGTGCTGGCCAGCAGGATCAGCCCCAGCAGGGCCGCAGTGCTAACCACGATCCAGACCAACTGCATCCCCAGCGATTGCTTCGCCAGCCAACGGCCAACGGGCTTGCTGAACAGGGAGAACAGCCAGACCAGCAGCCCGCCCAGGAGCCAGCCCAGCAGCACATCAGTCAGGAAGTGCACACCCAGGTAGAGCCGTGAGACGCCGATCAGGAAGATCAGCACAATCGCCGTGATGGTGAACCAGCGCTTCCTGACCTCAACCGCCAGCCAGCCCCAGACGGAAGCCGCGATCTGGGCGTGCCCCGAAGGCAGGCCGAACGAGGATTCATGCGAATAGGCGATCACCTGATCGCTGATCCAGAATGGCCGGGGGTTGTGGAACAGGAACTTGAAAAAGGTGTTCAGGTTGGTCCCCAAAAGCAGCACCATCCCCATCCGCAGCCCGACCATCTGGTCCATGGACCAGTAGATCGCCGGCAGCAGCAGGACAAAGAACTGTTCATAACCGATCGCCGTGATTGCAAGCATCGGCCATTTCAGCCAGGTCCCCAGGCCTTGCAGGAACTGGTTGACGATAATTTCGACCCCATTGATAATTTCCATCCCATCTCCTGTGATGATTAAGTTGAGTCGTTTTTAGATACCCATTAGATTGGCCATCCACTAAAGCAAAACAGGTCACTCAATCGGTGGCCTGTTCGTCTTTCCCTTTTAAAGTTCAAAGCTCATTTTCAAAAAGGTCCTGAACGATCTCCTGGCCCTCTTTGAGCACTTTCTCCAAATGATCCTCGCCCTTAAAGCTTTCGGCGTAGATCTTGTAGATATCCTCGGTGCCGGAGGGCCGGACGGCCACCCAGCCACTTTCAGCCACCACCTTCAAGCCGCCAATCGGCGCATCATTCCCGGGCGCCCGGGTCAGCTTGGCTTTGATCGCTTCGCCCGCCAGGCTGTCCGTCCTGACCATTTCCGGGGTCAGCTTCTTGAAGACCGAGCGCTGGTCCAGGGTGGCCGGCGCTTCCAACCGCCGATAATAGGATTTGCCGAATTGGGCCTCCAGATCCTCATAGTGGATCGCCGGGTCAGCCCCCGTCTTGGCGAGGATCTCGCAGGCCAGCAGGTCCATGATGATGCCGTCCTTATCGGTGGTCCAGGTGGTGCCATCGGTGCGCAGGAAGGAGGCCCCCGCGCTTTCCTCTCCGCCGAAGCCCAGCGACCCGCTCAACAGGCCGGGGACGAACCACTTGAAGCCGACCGGCGTCTCCGTCACGCCTCGGCCCAAAGACCTGGCCACCCGGTCCAGCATGGCGCTGGTGACCACAGTCTTGCCGACCGTGGCTGTGGGCTGCCAGCTCTGCCGCCGGCTGAAGAGATACCAGACCGCCACAGCCAGGAAGTGGTTGGGGTTCATCAAGCCGCCTTCCGGCGTCACAATCCCGTGGCGATCGTAATCCGGGTCGTTGCCAAAGGCAAGGTCAAATTGATCCTTGAGGCCGATCAGGGAAGCCATCGCGTAGGGCGAAGAGCAGTCCATCCGGATCTTGCCGTCAAAGTCCACGGTCATAAAGCGGAAGGTGGGGTCCACCGCGGGGTTCACGACCTCCAGGTCCAGACCATACATCTCCGCAAGCGGTTCCCAGTAATGCACGCCCGCGCCGCCCAGCGGGTCCACCCCGATCTTGAGCTTCGAGGAGGCAATCGCCGCCAGATCGACCACGTTTTTCAGGTCGGCGATATAAGGCTGGATATAGTCTTCAAAATGGGTGGTTTCCCCCCGGAGCGCCTTTTCCCATTGGACCCGTTTGACAGCTTTCAGGCCTTCCCGCAGGATCTGGTTGGCCCGGTCCTGGATGGTGCGGGTGGCGGCGGTGTCCGCCGGGCCGCCGTTGGGCGGATTGTATTTGAAACCCCCGTTGCTGGGCGGGTTGTGGGAGGGCGTGATCACCACGCCATCCGCCTCAACGCCGGTATGATCCCGGTTAAAGGTCAGGATCGCCCGTGAGATCACGGGGGTCGGGGTGTAATCCAGCCCCTCCTGCAAAACGATCTCAACCCCATTGCCTGCAAAGACCTCCACGGCGGTGCGCAGCGCCGGCTCCGAAAGGGCATGGGTATCCATCCCGATATAGAGCGGTCCGCGGGTGCCCTGGGCCTGCCGGTAGTCCACAATCGCCTGGGCGGTCGCCAGGATATGGTCCTCATTGAAAGAGCCATCCAGTGAGGTCCCCCGGTGGCCGGAGGTCCCGAAGCGCACCTGCTGGGAGATCTCGCCTGGGTCGGGGTGCTCGGTATAATAAGCGGCGATCAATTTGGGAACGTCAACCAGCAAATAGCTCGGGGCCGGCTTTCCGGCAAGAGGGCTGATCTTCATTTTTTCTTCCTTTTATGGCCGAGTGCAATTAAACCGATTATACCTCACCGGTATTGTCCGTTATAATCAAAACCATCCTTCGACTGGAGTAAAGGCAATTCCTTATGACCCGTTTATCCCTGACCTTCAAACCTGACTACGACGATTACCGCACTGTCAGCCAGGCAGCGACTTTCAATAAACCAACGGTCATCCTCATCATCCTGATGGGGCTGGTTTCGGTGGGGACCCTCCTTGCCGTGGGGCTGGGCTGGGTGACCGTATCATCCGAGCGGCTGCTGCTTTACCTGCTCCCCCCGGCGATGTTCGTTTTCTTCCTGATCTACACCCCGATCAACCTGAAACGGACCGCCCAAAAAGCGGCCATAGACCTTGAAGAGATCCACTGGCGGGTCGGCAAAGCGGGGATCAGCGTGAGCAAGGGTGAGACCACAACCAAATACACCTGGGAAGGCCTGGGCTATATCGAGGAGCTGGAAGGCTACTTCATGTTCTTCTCGCGGACCAATCGCGCGGAATATATCTTCATCCCCAAAACAGCCTTCACCGATCCGGCCGAAGAGGATGCCTTCCGAGAACTGGCGGTCGAGCACCTTGGCCCGATCAAATCCTGATTCAGGTTTGGCCTGGCATCTTTCCATCGATGAAGTATAATGAAGCGAATTTAAAATTACCCCCGAGCGACCGGGCACCACTTTACTGGCCCAGCCCGGATTTAGGAGTGAGATAATGGCAGAAATTAAAACATTGACCGTCGACAAAGATGTCGTCGTTACCCTGGATTACCACCTGGAAGTGGAAGGCCAAGAGGTTGACTCCGGCCCCATCCAGTTCCTCTTTGGCCATGGCAATATCATCCCCGGCCTGGAAGACCAGATCGAAGGCATGGCGATCGGCGATGAGAAGGAAGTCCATGTTGAGGCGAAGGACGCTTATGGACCCTATGACCCCGAACTTGAGATCGAGGTCCCGCTGACCAGCTTCCCCGAGGATTTCAATATTGAACTCGGCCGCCCGATGCGGATGCAGGATGGGGAAGGCCATGTCTTCACCGGGATCGCCATCGCGATCACCGATGAGGTCGTGAAACTGAACCTCAACCACCCCCTGGCCGGCAAAGACCTGGTCTTCAGGGCCCGGATTGACGACCTGCGCCCCGCCACCGAGACCGAGGTCCAGCAAGGCGAGGTTGCCAGCGCCTGCAGCGCCTGCGGCAGCGGCGATTGCGGCTGTGATGGCTGCGGATAATCTGAATTGCTCTGAAAGATCAACACCGCTGGCTGCAGCCAGCGGTGTTTTTTTGGTGGGGAAATTTTGGGGAGGCAGCGGCTTAGCAATTGATTGACGCTGATTGGGGTCTGTGTTAGAATTTTTTGCACGCCCCCATCGTCTAGCGGCCTAGGACGTGGCCCTCTCAAGGCCAAAACCGGGATTCGAATTCCCGTGGGGGCACT
>WOYI010925933.1_pt1 | contig 22523 bp, 4 predicted proteins | sample 6423411 | NCBI WGS metagenome assembly WOYI01 (sample SAMN13441803, study PRJNA592873) | oil field metagenome | biome: oil field; feature: oil-well bore; material: oil-contaminated soil; isolation source: oil-contaminated soil from oil-well borehole | place: Germany: Wietze | collected 2016-10-18 ... | reverse complement strand
TAATAAAAGTGATTGGTTGCATATCAATCTCCCGATTCAAATAAGTGGGCTAACAGACAGTGGTAGTGTCCTTCCAGCTGATTATTTTCCATACCACAAGTACCAATGCATAGATACAGGGGTACGTTCGTTTAGAGAAACCGCCCTTTCGGGCGGTTTTGATTTGTGGTTCATTCACTACCTATGAATGGACGGTAGATAAAGGTATGTTTGACCGGAGTCAATGAGTATTTCAACATCGTCCAGCCCCCACAATGCACCCGTCGGCAGGTTGAGCGAACTGAAGACCAGGTGAAGTTCCTCTGCCGTGTGGGGGATTTTAAACAGCATCGTGTAACGCGTATCTGGCACCGTATCGCCATAGCCCAGCTCATCCAGTCCCTCGGCACCTGTCCGACCCGGGTACACGCCGTAGCCCAACTCGCCCGGGTAAGACTGCTCGCAGGAAGGATCATTGCAGAAGCTTGTATCCACTAAAATAGGAGCTCCCACCTGCCCAAACATCCATTCACTCGCATCCCCGGTCGGATTAATTCCTGCCCAGCCGCCAATCACATACAGGTTAAAGCGGACAAGGATATATTTATGCATCGGAATTTCATACAGGTTTAATGTAATGCTGTCGTTGCCGCTCCCAGACCATATCGTCTGCCCGTTTGGCGCAGTTACAGGGGTTCCACCCGTCCATTCAGCGAAAGGCGCAAGGTCAAATGTTTCTGTATAGAACACCGTCTTCTGCGCTATCCTCACCGTAAAGCTGTCAACATTATCTACTACAGCAATTTCCGGCCAATTTGCCAGCGTGGATTGCACGCTGCTGCCAAATTCCATCGTCTGCCCGGCACGCAGCATTGCCTTGCCTGTAATCCAGATCGTCTCCGGAAGAGCAGGATCGACCTCCCCAAGCGCGCAGGTTAGGGTTAAGTCGCTTAAGGTGCAGCCCGAAAAGTCCGTTGTTACATCTGCCAGCCCCTCTGGCAGGGTGATGGTTAAAACAGCCTCCGGGACGGTCAACGCAGTTTTGTTGGTGACCAACGCCTTAAAGCGGTAATCCATGCCGGTTAGGGCTTCTGCCGTTGAAAACGGCATCAGTTCCACAGACAGGTCCACACCGGTGATCATCAACGTGTAGGGTTGTTCCATGACCAGTGGATAAGTTGACACATCCGTCCAGTTGATCACAAACGGATAAATGCCAGGCAAATTCGGCGTGCCATACAAAATCATTCCGGATGGGCTCAGGTCATTGATTTCCTGGGAGACGGTCAACCCGGTGATGGGTATATCCACATCCATACCAGGCGGTAAATTTCCCTGTGTTTCAGCAGTCAGGGGTTTTGTGCCGCCATAGATATCAAAAATGTGCTCGAAATAGGTCAATGCAGGCAGCGTGGTAATCGTCAGCGGCGTAAACGTGTATTGCGGGGCTTCGCCAAAATCATCCTTCCCCCAGCAGGTTAGTTTCAGGCCGCTGCGCAGGGTACAGACATGATCTGCATAGGTGCTGAGTGCGATAAAGCTGCCGTAGATGGGGTTGGTCTGACCAAACGTATTGTCACCCCAGCAGGAGACTGCGCCAGCGATATCCAGACCGCAGGTTTGCGCGCCGCCCGCCGCGATTTGCGTAAAGACGGCTGGAGAAACCGGCACCGTACTCTGGCCGGAGGTATTATCGCCCCAACAAGCCACGCCACCAGTCACGTTTAAGCCACAGGTATGCGCTGCACCGGAAACCAGCCGGGTGAATGCGCCTGCTGGCGGTGAACTGATCGTTCCCCAGCAAACTACTGCGCCACCCGCGGTTAAGGCACAGGTATGCTGGCCACCAGCGCTCAAGGATGCGAAGACCCCGGCGGTCGGCACAGCCTGCCCAAAGGTATTATCACCCAGGCATTGCGCCTGTCCATTGATCTTCAAGGCACACACGTGGTTTTCACCTACACTCAAGTCAATATACGGTCCATTGGTAAACACAAGCGCAGGAGCAGCACCGTAATTGGTGCACAGAATTTCACCATTGGTGTGTAACCCGCAGGCGTAGGCATCCCCTACCCCAAGCCGGGTAAATATTCCATTAAACGGGTCTGCCGTACAGCCTGCACCGATGCATCCAACCGTTCCATCGGCCTTATGGATGTATGTGTGATACAACCCGGTGCGCATCTGAGGATCCTGGCTGAAAGGCAGTACCACGAATTCAAATGTAGCAGCCGTGTTATCCGCTGGCTGGTAAAGGCCGTCCCCCGGATAGGTGATGGTTATCGTCTTGGTACCCGGTTCACCAAAGAGCATGGCACAGCTGCCTGTTCCGTTTGCCAAAACGACTTCGCAGATATTGCCTTCAGCGCTGACGGTGACTGTGCCAGTGGGTGCAGTGCCCATATAATTTCCAGCTCGGGCGTTCACCGAAAAAGCAATCTGAACGGGCCTGCCAACCATTGTGCTGCCCGGCATAGCCGAGTCAATTTGCGCATCCACCCAGCCGCGCACGGTGAGGCTGTACGATTTCTCAGCAGCCACCGCCGGAGAAAGATCGGCCTCGCGGGCGCGCAGCGTAAAATCATACACACCAGCCTGGTCAGGCGTCCCCGCAAGTGCTCCTGTAACCGAGTTCAGACTGAGCCCATCTGGGAACGCGCCGGTGATGAGGTTATAGGAATATTGCGCAATCCGGCCGCCCATGGCATTGATTTGCATCTGCCAGGGTGCATCGGCGTCAATTATCGGCAAACTTTCCGGGGTAATGGAAATAACCGGTGCCTGTCCATAGGTATTCTCGCCCCAGCAGAGCATGTGTTCATCCGATACCAGGCCGCAGACATGCGTATAACCGGCAGAAATTTTAATGAACAAGCCAGCTGGTGCCGTGGTTATGCTCCCCCAACAGGTCACGCTGCCGTCCGTTTTCAAGCCACAGGCAAAATTCTGTCCGGAAGAGATATCCGTAAAAACGCCAGCCGGTGCAGCAGCGATGCCACCCCAGCATTCCAGCGCACCGCCCGAATGCAGGGCACACGAAAAGTTTCCGCCCGAGCTGAGTTTCAGCACAGTTCCGCGCGTCAACAAATCAGCGGGAACACTGGTCTGACCGTTTGTATTCATCCCCCAACAATTGACGCCACCCGTACTGACGATCGCGCAGGTATGGTTTGCGCCGGCATCCAGATCAGTATAGGTGTTGCCGGTTCCCGGAGTTGGCACCACCAGACGGTTGGAGGTGGCTTCACCCCAGCAGGTCACCGTTCCCGCGTTGGTTAACGCGCAGGTATGCGTGTTGGCCGTGGTTATTTTTTCCACACCAGAGATGGCCGGCGGGGTGGCGATGTTAAAGCCATTCCAACCCCAACAAGCAACGGTACGATTTAATTTTAATGCGCAGGCATGCGCATACCCCAGATCCAGTTGATCAAAAACACCGACAGCGGGGTCACTGCTTTGGAAGGAATCATTTTTTCCCCAGCAAGCCAGGTGTCCGTTGCCATCGATGCTGCACGAGAATTGATTGCCTGCGCCCAGCATTGGGGTGATGACAGCCGCAGCCACGGTAATACTTTGCCCGGCAGATACACTGGGCAGATAATATTCACTCCCTTGATATTCCGCCAGTACGGTCTTCGCGCCGGATGTGCTGAAGTACAGCGTACAGGCTGCCACGCCGCTGGCATTCACGTCTGCCTGGCAGGAGGTATCCCCATCGGTGCTGTACACCAGCACGCTACCAGTCAACGCTGGCATTGTGGGGATCTTTGTGACTGTTGTTGTGGCAGTCACCGGGGCGCCGGCATCTGCCGTAGCCTGGATCACCAGCGAGGCTGTGGTTGTGCCATCCAGCACGGTAGTGGAATAGCTCTGGAAGCCAGGCGTCAGTTGTAAGGGCAAGCCGCTTCCCGGAAACGTTTCTGCGGCAGCCAATATAAATGAATAGATGCCCGGCGTGGTCGGTGTCCCCGCCAGGGTGCTGCCACTCAGGGTCAGGCCTGGCGGCAGGCTGCCGCCAGAAACCGAAAGGGTATAAGAAGCAAATCCCCCCGCGGGCTCAAAGGCCTGGCTAAACGGCTTGGTCTTTACCAGGTACTGCGCCAGGCTGGTCGGGCTGATGCTGATAACCGGGGCTTTGCCGTAGGCGTTATCACCCCAACAGGATAGGGTCATCGTGGCAGCCGGCCGCAGCGCGCAGGTATGTGCAAACCCGCTGGAAAAACGATCATAACTGGTATTGACGTCCATTCCCAGGTTGGTGCTGCCCGAGCCCCAGCAGCTGATTTTCCCGTCACTCTTTTGGGCGCAGCTATAATTCGAGCCTGAATCAATGGCCGTATAGGTATTACCTGTCGGCACGGTCATTGCCGGGGTGCCCCAACAAGTCAGGGTACCATCCAGCTTAATCGCACATGCATGGGTATTCCCCACCGCCAATTTTTGCATGGTGCTATTGGGCGCTGAAGTGTTGCTTCCCCAGCAAACCGGCAGGTTATTAATCTTCTTTATCGCGCAATCATAGCTGACCCCGGCGCTGACCGCAAGAACCGGATCGGTTGGAACCAGCGCCAATGCAGCCGTTAAATTACCCCAGCAGTGCAGTTGGCGGTGATTATCGATGGCGCAGACATGCTCATCCCCCGAGCTAATATCGACAAATTGACCCATCGGGATGTTTTGGGTCACATCTGTATTATCGCCCCAGCACGAAATGCTGCCATTAAGCGCCAGTCCGCAGGTTTGATACCCGCCCGAGCTGATTTTGGAAAAAGTTCCCAGCGTCATTGGCAAGCCTCCGGTATCCACAGGGAAGCTATCCGACAACCCCCAGCAAGTCATCAAGCCATTCGCAGCCAGGTAACAGGTATGGTTGCGCCCTGAGCTGAGCGTGGGAGCCACTTGGAAGGCCTGTAAGTTGATGGTTGTGCTCGCTGTGCTGGCCTTTATGTATCCATTCGCCGGGTAATTCGCCTGGATCGTTTTTGTGCCTTGCGTTCCAAACACCAGCGCACATTCCCCGGCAGCAGCGGCATCCAAAGTGACGGAACAGGTTGGTCCAACCGTGCCTGAACTGATCTGTACGGTTCCGCTTGGGAGCTTGCCTGAGATCAGCGGATTAAAAGCAACCTGGATATGCACCCAGACCGGGTATCCGGCGGTGTATTGAGCGCCACCGGGGTAATCGCTGGAGAGGGTCAGGGTGATTTGCGTGGGTGCTTTAGCCGTGAAATCGAGGGCGCTGCTACCCGTGTTTTTAGGATTGTCACTATCTTCGAAGTCGATTGTGGTGGAAATAATGCCATAATCCAACGGCGTGCCTGCCAGAGTGCAGCTGCCATCGTCATTATTGGTGAGACTCAGCCCCGGGATGGCTGTGCTCAGGCTGCACGAATATGGTGCAGTACCGCCGCTGGCGGTATAGGTGCCCGTCCATAAGGTGCCCACCGTGGCTGGCAGAGCATCACCGCTAAAGGTGATCGGCAGTATGCCTCCGGCTGCCTGTACTCTTCCGGCAGGCGCGTACAAACCCGCCATGGCCAGCCAGGATGCGATTACCATAGCCAACAAACGGCGGGCGAGCTGTCCTCTTCGCAGAAAAGTCCATTTTTCCATGATTAAAGCTCCTCAATCATTCGTAGCTTGCAGAAAAGTTGAATCCAAAATTAGCGAATATCCACCAGTACAGCCCGGACAACCACACGCAAGCGGTAGGTATTGGTTTGTTCGTCAAATAATTTACAGGTCACCAGCGTCAGCCAGGAAGTTTCTTCATGGCGCAGAATGGAACGCTGGTCCGGCTGGGTAATAACCACATCACGAACTTCATAAACATGGGTTTCCCCGTAGGAGTGAATTAGAATCTGGTCGCCCCACTTGAGGGTTTGCAGTTGATTAAACGGACCCGGTGTACCATTGGAAATAAAATTGTGGGCCGCCAGCACGGAATTACCCTCCCAGCCCGGAAAGGCTGTGCCATTCAACCAGCCAGCCTGATCCTCCAGCCAGCTCGTATCCCAACCACCGGCGGTGTAAGGCACACCCACCACATTGATTGAAACGTCCAGTTTTGGAATTTCCAGCGTGACGCTGCCAAATGCCTGGTAGTCCTTATCCCGCGGCTGCAGAAGCAGCCGGGTAATTCGGCCAGCCGCAAAGCCAGTTTCGGGTAATACCACATTACCCGCGCTGACGCGCAGTGTTAAAGCTTTCTCAAAGCTTAAACCGGCCGGGTCGGTGGCACGCACGCGCAGGAAAACCTGAGATCCATTCCCCAGGCTACCCGGATTCACCATCAGCTTGTTTCCCGTGATGGTGAATATGCTATTATCCGTGCTGCCGTCTCCGGGAACCAGCGAATAAACGTGCGTCTCGTCCAGATTCGGATCGACTGCCGTGAGCAATGCGACTGGTTCGCTGGCGGCCGCATAACGATCAATCAGGTTATTACTTAATAAAATATCCGTAGGCGCTGCATTAACGCGATGAACAACAATGTCGGATGTGCTCGGCTGCAAGCTTATGGGAGGTGTGGTACCACCCTGGTATTCTGCAATCACATCCTGCAGATGCGGTGCAGTAAAAACCAAAGTACACGCGCCAGCAGCGATCGTCCCAACACAACTCTGCAGCCCGTTGCTGACGCTGACCAGATCCCCCGGCCCGGGCTGTCCATCGGGTGAAGTGACAATGTAAGACACGCTTACCAGCTCGCCCAACAACGAGGGTTCCGGAGTAATTTGTGTGATCGTGGTAAACGTATTGGACGTGCTGACCCGGTGCGGCGCAGGCAGCGCCTGGGCCGTAAACGTGTAGGTATCCCCTTCATATTCAGCGCATAAATACACATTTCCGGCAGCGCTCAAGTTCAAACTGCAAGAACCAGCCCCACCCGCCAAAGCAATGGCGCATTTGTCCAGCGTAGCGGCGGCAGCCGGGGCTTTGCAGGTCGCATCACTGCGCCAGACCGTTACCGCCCCGGTTGGAAGCGGACCATCCGAGGACAATTGGATGGCTACATTCACCAGGCGGTTCAGGATGGAGGGGTCCGGAAGATCCGAAACAATGCTGACAACCGGCGTGTGTTTATTTTTTACCAGAAGGTTGACTTCGGTTGACGCTGAAGGCAGGTATATATTTGTCCCCATGTAAACCGCTTTAAGGGGCACCGTTGCTGGAATCGCAAAGCTCAGGGTGCAGCTGCCTCCCCCAGCGGCATCCAATGCAAAGCTGCAAACCCGCCTTTGACTAGATTTAATCTCCACAATCCCCGTGGGAATGCCATCCACCGGGTTTAAAGAAGCAACCTGGATGCTGATGACAACGGGTTGGTCAATATAAGCTGGGCTGGGAAGGATGGAGACAATTTCAGTGGTTGTCGGTGCCTGCTCGGCAGCATTTACCAGCGCGGCAGGGAATAAACTAAAAAAAATGAACAGGGGAAGGATAAGGCGCCATTTCAACCGGAAAAATTTGATTTTTGTGCCTGTTTTTTGTTCCTTTATCATTGTGCCTCTCTTTTCTCGCCCTATTTGGAAATCATCGGCAAATAAAGCCTGCCGAGCTGAGCATCATATAGAATTTTTATGTCCACATTATCAATCGCCCACTGTTCATCTTCCAACGCGTCCAAATTAAACCCCATGAACAGCATTTTCAGCGACAGCTGGGTATGTTCGAGCCGGTAGCAGAAATGATAAGCGGCGTCCTGCACATCCGGGTCGCCATCAAATTCGCCTACGCGAATAGCCTGGGTCTGAAATGGATTATCTGTATCCGGATAATTTCCCGGGAATGCCTGGGAGTACGTTTCTTGATTGGAATACGTCGTCATCAGCAGACGGGTAGCATCCAAATAATTCGCCCAAAAATCTGGTCCAATAATGATCGCATCTTCTCCGTCTACATACTGATTGCCGTCCCAGTGGCCCAGAATATACAGGTCAAAGCACAGCCAGGCACGGTCGTGGGGTGGTAAAACGCCAAAGTTAAAAATCACCTGGTCATTATCAAACAGACCCAAAACTTCCAGGCCTTCCACCGGGGTACTGGTTTCCTGATGCGACCAATAAGCATCTGAACCTTCAGAAAAATCGTTAAAATAGGCAATTCCAGGCTGTATCCGGGTTGGCAGGACGACGCGATTGTTGGTGGGTTGATAATCCCCCTCGAGTGAGGACACTTCCATCACAATTGTGCGCTCAACCGCTGGTACCCACATCCGATCGGTAGTTAGCACAAACCGGATCGGCAAGGTGGTTCCAGCCGCCAGCACAGGCAGGCTGCATTGTACGGTCAACTGGTTATCCACACAACTGCCAGCCGGAAGGTCAGCACTGACAAAATGTATATTCTCATCCAGTGTCAGGTTAATTTGCACATCGGTGGCATCACTGTTGGTCCAGTTTACAATCGGCGCATCGATGAAAAACTCTCCAGAAGATAGCACAATGGGGGGGCGGTAGGTAACCAGCATTTGCAGGTCACGCAGGGAGGGAGCCCCGGCAAGGGACACCTGGTAAATGCTGCTGGAATTGGCCGTGGTAAAGACCAGGTCGTTATCCGGCCCGCTGATGATTTGCGAGCGACCGCGGTAGGTGTAAACCGGGTCGGCAAGCAATTCTTCCGTCAGGTTTGCCGGAACGCCGCCGACCAATTCAAAATTGCCAGCCGAGCGCGTGCCAATAAACCAGATGTGGTTGTCCGGGCCAATCGTCAGATCCGAGATGGATGGGCTTTGGGTGTTAAGCACGAAATAGTCAAAGGTTTCGCTGAGCAGGTTGAAGCGGGCGATCGTCTTGCCGCTGTTGAAGGTCAACCAAAGGTTGCCATCCGGGCCATAGAGCAGATCCACCGGACGTGAGGGCGGGGTTGGAATTGTAAACTCATTGATTTCACCCTGCAGGGAGATCTTACCAATGCGGTAGCTGCCCCATTCGGTGAACCACAGCGAGCCGTCATACGCCGAAGTGATGCTGAGCGGGTAACTATCCGGCTGAGGCAGATCAAACTCACTTATCGTTCCATCAGTTGTGATCCGGCCAATCCGGTTCGCGTCAAACTGGGAGAACCAAACCGCCTGGTCCTGTCCAAGCGCAATGCCGGTGGGGCTGCGCACGCCTTCCCCCAGGGGATATTCACTCAAGCTACCCGTTGGGGTCAGTTGTCCAATCTGGTCAGCATTTTTCTCGCTAAACCACAGCGCCAGGTCAGCGCCCAGGGTGATATCCAATGGAAAGTAGGTCGCTCCGGGCAGAGCATGGGTGGTTGTGCCCGCGCCTGAGACCTGCCCAATCTCTCCGGTTTCCAAAAGAGGAAACCAGAAAGATTCATCCGGACCATATACCACCCCGGATGGATAAGAACCATCGGCAAAACTGGCCAGTTCTATAATGGAATAGCCATCTGCAGCCTGGGTAGGTGTTAAACCGCCTAGGATGAAACTCACAAGGAACATACCCGTCAGGGCAAGCCGCCAGGTAGAACGGGAAAGGTTTTCAAGTGTTATCATGGCTTATCCCTTCCTGCGGCTACGGTAAAAGGTGAACGAAAATATCACGTTCCACGATGGTCTGCAAACCGGCAGCATCCACAGCGGTCACCCGCAAAGTGTAAATGCCGTTGGCGGGCTGGCTGCCAGGTGGATATATCCAGACTGCGTTCCATAACCCTGCGTAAATCGATGCGCGGGTCGTGTAGATCAGCGTGCCATTTTGCAGCACCTCAACCTGAACGGTGAGGTTTTCGCTGTTGTCGCTGACCACACCTTTCAAGGTGGTGTGGAAGATGGTGCGCGCATCCGCCGGTGTCAGTTCACTGGTTGTGATGTCCACCTGCGGCGCCTGGCCGTCATCCACCCGGCCAATCGAGTCGGTGAGGGTCGCCCACTGCAGCACGTGTTCCATCAGGTCCGGGATGTCTTGCGGTTCCGCCACCGGTCGATTGGCGCCATCACCACTCGCAATCATCGGCAGGTAAATCATATTGCTGTAGGACGGCGGGTATTCCTGCATCACGCAATTACCGGCTGTATCACAGGCGTATAACCCGGTGATATGGCTCGTCCGAATATCGCCTGAGCAGGTCCCGGCCAACACATACAGCGATTGATTGGGCGGAGCACCGGTGGAAAGATGCCAGGAGCTGTTGTAGTATTCGCGCGTTACCTGAATTTCATCACACAAGTTCTGATGGATTGAAGTTTCATCCAGGTAAAGATCGGTGATGCTGAAGCTGTAGTGCATCAAGTAAGGATCATCAGGATCGGATGTTCGTTCAATCGCAAGCCGGGGCGCAAGCGTATCCACAACACTGCTCCACTGATGATTAACAATCCAATCCGTATCAAAGTGATTGAATTGATCCCAGGCACGCACATCTACCCGGTAAGGACCTTCCATGTCCGTTTGCACTGGCGCGGACCAGGTGGTGTTACTATCCGCCAAGTTGGTATCCCGCCAGCCGGAATGTGCCATGGCGAGAATTTCTTCATTGCTGAGCGCACGGACAAAGATTTTCACATCGTCAATATCACCCACAAAACCATCGCCAATATTGAAGCGGTCAGCAGGGTAGGGCGTCATGCCTGCCAGCGTGTCACTCTGGGCAACCAGCGCGCCATCCACAAACAGGCTATACGTGGCGCCGTCAAAGCGGGCGGTTACGTGGTTCCATACGTCCGGCTGAACAACGGCATCCGCCGTGGCAAATTCATTCCAGTTGTAGAATGTGCCAAACCCGGCGCGCAAACCGTAATTTGCGGTCAAATAGATGGATGGATAACGCTGTTCCGGGTTTTCATCGTATTCGCTGATGATATCGCCGCCGCCAGTCGATGGCTTGATCCACGCGCTTTGGGTAAAGGCACCCCGCTCCAACAGCAGGCTGAAGTTGGACGCCACAGCCAGGCGGTCAGTGCCGTCAAAGCTCAGCGCATAATTGCCGACCTGCCCAGGGACGACCTTGTTATTCAGATCATCCTCTCCTGTGACGAGCGTGCCATTCTGGAAGTAACCGGAGTCATCCGTCACCACCTCACCAGCCGCGATGAAGGTCTCTTCCACGGTCAGGTGATATACGGTCTGGTATGCCGTGTAGGCCTCGCGGATTTCTTCCGCGGTTAAGGCGTGATCCAGAATCATCAACTCATCCAAGTTTCCAGCAAAGCTGCCAACCGGCGCAGCGCCAACGAAGAGGTTTTCCTGCATCACCGGCACAGGTGCAGCTGTGTCACTGGCGGCTGCCTGCCCATCACGATAAATCGTGCGGGTTCCATTGGCTTGATCATAGGTACAGGCGTAGGCATGCCACTCGGTATCCGGGTATTGCTCCGCCGTCAGCAGGTCGGTGCCGCCAAAGCCGCAGACGATATGATCGTCGTAATCCAGACCAAACAGGAAGCGTTGGCTGGCCATGGATAGCGGTCCCTGCCATAAAATGGGATCGCTGTGTGCAGCGCTATCACGGCGCGCCCAGATAATGGTGCTGAACGAACGATTCGCCAGGTCCACATTTTGACCCAGATTAATGTACTTTTCATTTCCATCAAAGTAGATCGAACCAATTTTATGTCCGGTTTCGCTGTTGATCGGGCAATTCGCTCCGGTACATTCGCCAGCGAACTGGTAGGGTGAAATATCCAGGAAGTAGCGTTCCGGGGCATTCTCGTCTGGCACGCCATTCGCGTCTTCAGGTGGTTTGGCATTGTCAAGCGGCAGCCAGGCCAGCAGGCCATCCGGATACGGTTCATTAAAGAGGTAGGAAGCGCCCAAAGCCGGTTCAAACCCGGCCTCAACCCGCGCCACACCAGAGACGGCCAGTTTGCCATTGGGTGTCATGTACGGAATGTCATCAGCCGGTTCATCATTAACGCTGCCACTGACCGTTCCACCAGAAATCAGCTTGTTATCCAGTGTACTGAGATCCAGCAGCGAAGCAGCATCGCCCACAGGAATCTCATGGCTATCCATACGGGCGTTGGCTGAAGAAACATCCAGTAAGATATTGATGGTCTTGGTGGCCTTATTGCCCACCCGATCCAAAACCTCAATGACCACGGTTAAAGCACCGGTAGGTTCTTTTTCCGGGAAAAGGTAATTCAACTGCCAGTCATAGCCGTTGGTTGCAGGTGTCAATTCAGGTGCCTGTTCACCCGCGCCGACCACCTCACCGTTTTCGCTATAGATCGTCACCCGCATACTATTCAGGTCCAAGCCGCTGCCTGGCAACACCTGGCTGAGAGTATCATCAAAAACCTGCCCCTGCATGGAGAGGAACCAGGTCGCTTTTTTCTTTGGATGCGGTTCGGCATTATAAATGAAGTCGTTTTGTAAATTGACGAAAATCTTTGGCTCCTTGCTATCTACCAGGAATTCGTAATCAGGCGTGCTGGTTTGATGTCCAACCTGGTCTACTGCCCGGAAGGAGAGTGTGTAGACCCCTTCGCCATAGGCGGGGATGAAGGTCGGGCAAAATGCCGTACCGCCCGGAGCATCCTGACAGACCGGTGCAACCGTCCACTCTGTGGCAGGCGCATCCACATGATTGACCTGCATCTCCACCATCGCAATGCCGGAAGTGAGATCCGTGGCCTCGACATGCAACACACGATCATTTTCAGACATATACACGAACTCTGGGTCGTAGGAAACCAGCGAAACCTCCGGGTCTTCCGCGTCAATCGTCACCGTTAGCGCGGAACTTTCCTCCACCTGGCCCATTTGGTAGGCAAATACTTCACGAATATCAATTTCGTTCAACGCGTATTCAAATATGGTAACTTCATCCAGCTTGCCGGTATACGGCCCCGCCTGCAGGCCGCCAAATCCGGCCGAATTGCCGAGCGTAACTTTGCCCAACCCGGTGCGGAATGTGGTGGATGTCCAGGAGCTATCGAGATAACCATTTATGTAAAGGGAATAATTATCGCCATTGTTACTTGCTGTTCGTTCCACAACCAATGTCACCATGTTCCAGGTGTTTTTAATCAACTCCACGTTGGATTGCGGGATTAAATCCACGGCGATATTTTGATCGTTCTGTACAGTCAAGTACATCGAATCCGGCTTGATGGCCACAGCGTAACGCGGCTGGGCGTTTGTGCCCTCGTTGATGGTAAAGATCGACTGCGCTGTATTCTTATCCAGCGTCGGGTAGATCCACACCGAGGCTGTAAAGGCGGTGGCTGTGGCAGACAGGTTGGTCTGGCTCAATTCCAGAACATCCTCTGGCTGGTTAAAATCAACCGATTGACGCAGGCGGCCTTCCATGCCGCCCGTGGGGCAGGCTTCAGCCGTGCAGGTAAACTGGTAATCATTGGGGGTGGAATCGTCAAAGATTTCGCTGCCGTCCGCTTCGTCCAGGTGACCCAGCAGGATAGGCGCGCGTTTTTTGATCTCCGCGATCACCGCTGCTTCCTGCACATAACGGAATACGCGCACATCGTCCAGTTGGCCGTTCAACGTCGGGTTGCCAGCCGATGCGGCATACCCCAGCAGCACCTGGCTGCCCGGGCTGGAAACAGCGCCAGACCCGCTAAGGGTGTTCACCATGCTGCCATCCAGCCACAGGTCAGCCGAGGAGCCGTTGTTTGAGTAGACCACATAGTGCCACTGACCATCTGTGACCGTTCCGCCCTGGGTGCACATTTCGGTGGTGCCCACTAGCGAGCAGATGTTACCGTTCTGTAGATAGAGTTGATGGTAATTAAGCTCGCCGTATTGCAGCGAGTAGACGCCACAGTCTTCACAGGTGGAATTCACCCACAGGGAAACCATATAGTTGTTCGTGGTAGTCACTGGGACCGTGATGACATCATCCTCACCATCAAACTGCACAGCCTGGTTGATCAGGCCAATGGTACCGGCAGCCGGGCAGTTCAATCCCGTGCAGATGCCATCGTCAATCTGGCCGATCACTGCGCTGTTTTCAAAGTAAGTCGATGAGGGCCGGTCATCCAGCGATAAACGGGCCGTTACCGGGATGGCATAGTATTGGTCGTAAGCCTGTTCACTATCCAGCGCATAACGATACACCTGTAGCTCATCAATTAACCCGGAGAACTCAATGGAGGGCCGCGTCATCTGATAGGTCAGAGATCCATCAAAGCCACCCGAAAGGTTTAAGTTCTGAACATCCGCATCAGGCAGGCTGTACCAGTAGCGATTAAATGAACCACAATTATCATCATCTGTCGTTGAATCCTCTTCCCACACCGTATAGTTGACGCTGGAGAAGGCCTCCGTGAAGGTCTGGCTATAGGGGGGATCCCAGGTGTAGCTATCGCCGTCTTCCATGCTGTCATTGCTCCAGATACTGGAGCCATTCTCTTCGATATAGACCTCAGCTTGCGAACCGGCATCGTGCTCATTATCCATGTTCAGGCGGAACAGCTGTGTGGTAAAGGATTTACTGGTGGTGCCAACATAGAACATGGAACTGGATGTTGGTTTGGTGCTAAAGGTTTTGGATTCCTTCAAGTTCGAGTCAATGTAGAGCCGGAAGGTATATTCACCGGCCGTCAGCAGGCTGGGCGCAAAAGTAACCATCACGTAATTCCATTTATTTTGCGTCAGGATGTCGGCTGACTGGTGGAATTGATATACCGCGCCATCGCCAAAGCCAAAGCGCAGCTTTAAGCCCTGTCGTTCCAGCGTGGGGTAAGCCGTACTTTCTGAACTCGTCTCGTGGTATCCAAAGATCCCCTGCCAGGTCGGGTTGCTCTGGGCTGTCGGGTATATCCAGGTGGAGAAGGTGAACGAGCCATCGCTCATATCCAGCATTGAATTGCCATTCACCCGGATAAAGCCCTTCGAAAATCCGCTGTTGGGGTTGAGCGAGGTGCCGCGCACCGAATTTTGGCTCACTGTGGGCCACGTATAGGGAGCATCAACCTCCTGGCTGTAAACGGATGAGTCGGTAAACGTGCTGTTATCCATATTCAGCGCCAGGACCGGGCGTTCTGCCAGGCGATTAATATCCGTCATCGTCAGCGGGCGGCTGAAGATGCGCAAATCATCCACATAGAAACCGGTGAGGGCAGTGTCACCGCCCAGCCACAGATTGGCGTTGCCGGTCAACAGGTCGGCGGATGTATCGGCAATCTGCCCGCCGTTGATGTAGATATTTACCTTGTAGTCGGCAGAGGAGAACCGCACCACCAGGTGGCTCCACACCCCGGCTTTCATCTTGCGCCAGGAGGTGTCGACCATGTTCTCATTGTTTACCAGCACTTCCGGCAAAAATTCGCCGCTAGACTGGCGTACCAGGTTGATGGAAAGGCGGTTCGAGTCACTCTTTAACAGGGTGATCCGGGCGCCGCTGACCGTAGTGCTCATCGGCTTTACCCACATCGAAAGAGTATAGCCACGGTTAAGCAGGTTCAGCGTGCTGAGGTCATATAGCGGAATGGCATTGCTTTGACTGCCCATGAAAAGAACTGCTTTGTTTAAAATCCCCGTCTGGAAGCTGGCGGGGCAGTCGGTGCAGGTCACATCCCGGGGCGGCATGGTGCCAGAGTCATCCACGAATGTGGATGCTGCGCTGGTTTCATCCAATTTCAGCCACAACTCGGCCCGGTTCGATTCCGTGCGGCGGTCAACAATTTGCGCCGTCGCGATCTGGGTAATGGTCACATCTTCCGATACGGGGTGTGCCGGTTCGATCTGCAGTTCGGTTTCCATCACGGCCGTGTTAACGCCAGTAACCACCGGGTTGTCGGGGTAAAGCACAAACGTCCGTGGCAGCAGTTTGGTGGCCCAATCTACAATCGCGTTGGTTTTGTCGATAATGGTATTCAACAGACCGTATGCAAAACGGGAATTGAGCAAGTTGGTGATTACCGATTTGTAAACGACCTTTTCACCCGGCCGCACAAAGGTATCATTAAAGTTGTAGCGGGCAGTCATCATGCGTTCGGCGATTTCCTCCGTCGAAACAGCAAGATCAAAAACGGCGATTTCATCCATTACACCGTTGAAGTTGCCTGTTGGGCCGGTTCCGCTCTCATAAGCGCCCAGCATCATTTCTACCGGCACGCTGCCGTCTGCAAATGTGGGTGAATTGTCAAAGCTATATGTTTCGGCATTACTACCGTCAATGGAGAAGGTAACATGACTGCCGTCAAACGAGGCAGCAATGTAAGTCCATTGGTCTGCCGGGACGGTGGCGGTGCTTGTGACTGAGATCAGGCTGCCGCTCACCAACTGCAGATGGCGGTCAGAGGTAACTTCCAGGCGGATTTCTTGCTGGCCACCGGCCGCATCTGACCATTTGGAAAGCACCGTTCCGCCGATACTGGTATTCACCCAACCAGCGAAGGTAAATGGTTGGTTGTTGGCGAACGAAATGGTTTTGGCGGTGGTCGGCAAACGAACCAGATCGGTCCCGTCAAAGCGGGCAGCCGCGGCGTAACGTCCATCCACACCGCTGAGAGGGCATTCTTCAACATTACAGGAACCGGAAAAGCCAAAATTAGATGAATCGCTGAACACCGTGGAGTTGACTTCATCATTGAAGCGCAGCATTACGATGGGTGCATCCTGCTCGCGCATGGATAACTCATAATCCAGCACGTCCGAGTTTTGCGAAACATTCGGGTTGAAGCCGTACACCCTTTCAAGGTAGTCGGTTAACCCATCCAGATCGCTGTCTGGCATCAACGGATCGGGGTAGACCACGGTTTCCATGGGTGCGCCAATGGAAGTGAAATCGTACGTGAACAGCCAGCCAATCACTTCTTCATAGTCGGTCAACCCATCGCCGTCTGTATCCTTGCGGGTGGGAGAAGTCTGATGAAGAATTTCAAGGTTGTCGTTCAAACCGTCGTCGTCGCTATCTACCAGGCGCGGGTTGGTGCTGTTGGCAAGCTCATAAAAATCGTTCAAGCCGTCAGAGTCCGTGTCATATTGCGTATCGTCCGGATCATTGCCGCCGGTAAATGCAGCCGACATCAAGCCGTCCCCGTCCGCATCCTTCAACACCGGGAAGGTGACAGTGGCGTTATTGCTCCAGGATAGTTTCGCGCCGCTGCTGGTCGTAGTATCCATCACCAGGCTGTAAAAACCATCCAGATTCGCCGGGAACACATCCACTGTCAGGCTGGAAGAAATCTCGCTGTTGACAGTGGCTTTCGCTGTGCGGATATAGCATACCGGGATCGGAACCGGGGTGATCAAAGGAAAGTAGATCGCCCAGCATTCCTGCACCGGTAGAGCACTGCCCTCACTGAAGTAAATAGTTGGATCGCGGTTAATACCAGCTTCAGATACCGGGATGGAAAAACCATCGGTAGAGGCAACAAAATCATGTTTCCAGCTATCGTCGCTGACAGATACCCAGCCAGAAGACATGGATCCGCGCTCCAAATCGTCGTGAATATCCGTTTCAGCGGTCTGCAACATATAGTTGAAGGTGGATGTTTTTGCGTTGGAATCTGAGAACTGCCAGAAGTAAACTGCCGCCTTCCAATCAATCGGTATGTCCGATTTGGTGATCGTGTTGGTCACCTGCATCGTAATCTTCATATTATTGCCGTACGCCATGCCGGCATAAACATTTTGCAGGGTCTGGTCCACCCCACCAAACTCAAGGCGGTCGCCATTTTCGTAATCAACCAGGTAGGTGTTGCTGTACAAAATCCACTTATAGATCTTGGTAATCCAGCCCGAAATGCCGATGCAGACATACTGGCGCGCCCAGTGATCTGGTTCCTGCTCTTTGGCACCGGCCAGGGCACAAATGGCTGCAATGGCCGCATCAATCAAGCCAATGATGGCCACCACCACTGCGCCAACTCCCGTACAGGTTAACGCTGCCAGCAGAACGATGGAACAGGTGGCAGCGATGGCATCCGCGAGCATGTTGTTCATGGCGATGCTGCCAAAGGCTACCCCCGAAGCCCCCCAGGTGTAGAAGAAAACGCCCCATGCAATGATAATGCCAATGATGGCACCCACGATGGCGGCCGCCTTGGCATTATCAGAAACACTTTTAATTGCCTTGATGGCGCTGGCTACCGAGGCACCAGCAAGCACTGCTGAAACCACGCTGATGGCTGCAAAAAGGACGCGCCCGGCCCACTTCCCCACTGGCGAATCATCCCCATTCAAATAGAGAATTGCCAAAACAGCGAAGGCGGACACCACCACTGCAATGCCAATGCCCAGCGCCACCTTGCGCAGGTTGGTGGTCAACAATTTGGTGATTGGCGATGCTTTTTGGGCCGCTCCCTTGCCAAATGCGATAAATACGCTTTCTGCCAGATCTGTTTTGGTGCCAAAGATAATGGCTGACAGCAACTGCGGGTTTTGTTTAAGGCCGTCCAAGATCATCCCTGTTACCGTGGACACTACTTTGGCAATAATTTGCGCCTTGCCGTTTAAGAAATTGAAGTCGTTAACAAAATCGGAATCTTCAATCACCACAGCTTGGTTAATCACCGGTGTGCCATTGATGGACACCAGCTCGGCCACGCCGCTGTACAAATTGCGGTAATAAATTTTCGCCAGGCTGATCTGCCCCTCCACGCTATAACGGGCATCTTCGCTGTCGTCTTCCGGCTGGTAACTGGCCAGAGCCTTCAAATGCGATTCAAGGTTGTCGAGATATGTGTTAATGTCGTACGGCTGCCAGTCATCCAGAGTGCGCTGGTAAGGTGCCCAATTGATCATCGCCTGGGTGTAAACATCCAGGCCGGAAAAATCCAGGTTGCAGCCTTCGGTAACGCAGCTGGAAGCTGGCTCACCCACGGATGTTGCCCGCTGAGTAATTTCGCGGGCAAACAACAGGGTGGTGCTTTCAGGCCGGTCTCCTTCGGCGATGGTATTAAAATACGTATCAAACAGCTCGGTTGCCTGGCTGCCAATAAATGCAGATACGCCGTCATAATCCGCGTAGCTGTATTTTTCAACCCGGAACGTATCCGTCTCAAAACTCCACAACAAATCCATGTTGGTGATATCGTCATTATGGTCCGGATCAAAGCGGTGTTGAATCTCATCCACTGTAATATCCAGGGAAGTGCCGTCGGTCGAACGCCCGGACAGGAATGAATGTTCTAATCCCATGGATAGGCCCCACAGGGGATCATCGTAATCCTTCTCCGTATCAGTGAGTGGGTTTTCAAAGGCAACGGCCATATTAACCCCGTGGTCTTCAATGACCGAGAGACCCGTCAGCTTGTAATCTTCCGAGTAGGTATGCACCACACGCGAAATATCGGTGTTCCAGCGTGCCGGGATGGTGGGGTCGCACCAGGTGCCCGAAGCGGTTTCATCATAGCTGGCTGGGATGGCCTTGCACTCATCCGTCAGCATATTGATCATCCAGATCATGCTCACTTCCTGCTCGGAATCAGCAAAACCGTTTTGCAGGTTGCTATAAGGCACTTTGGCTGAGAAGGCGACTGGTTCGCCGCCGGTTTGATCATAAACTACTGAAAGTGGAACATACATGAGGACATCATCGTCCACATCATTACGCAGTGCGCCACCGTATGCCTGCAGCGTGGTTGAATCCAGCACGAATTCCGTCATCTTGCCGTGGGCGATGACCGGTATGGGCGAGCAGGAGGTTGGGACGCCGCCCGCCGAATCGGCCAGGTACAAAAGATAATCCCCGCCAACCAGCTCGCCAAGCGGGTACGAAACCGTCTGAGAGTCGCCAACAGCCGCCAAACTCAACGCGCTGAGGGAGACGAGTTCATCACAGGTGCCGCTGCCCAGGTAAAGGGTCCGCGCAGATATCGGACCTTCAGTTAAAGTAATATTTGTATTGCCAGGGACTTCGGCTGAGCTGGCAAATTCAAAACTGCCCGTGTATTCCTCGCTGCTGACATCCACCGCCACTGTACGTGATAGCGGGAAGGGGTAGGTGTTGCCGGTCAGTTCAATTTCCAGCATGGGGATCAGGCGCATATCCCCAAATTGAGAGCGCTGATCCGTTGTGCTCTGCTCCTCTGTTAACTGATCTGCAAAAGTGGTGGCTGAAATACGCTGAACCTGCCCATCGGCATCGTTGGAAGGCCAGTCCAGCACGTTGAGCGCATAGGTCAGGTGTTTACGATTGGTTGGAACAACCTGATAATTGATAAACACAGGCTGCGGGTTCAGGTTGGAAACCGTGAGCTTGAATGGGTTGGTGACTGAATACACCAGGGACGACACAACATAAGGTGATTCATCATAGATGGTCGGAACACCGTCCTGATCGTCATCGGTGTCAAAGGCATCTGGAATACCATCCAAATCAGTATCGCGGCAAATGCCCGTGCTGATTCCATCTACCCGCTCCATCCGTTCAGGGCATTCTGCGCTGTCGATCTGCCCGTCACCGTCGGTATCGCGCTCTTCCGGGTTTAAATACCAATCCGCATCGCCGGCATAAAACGGACGAATTTCATCATTATCCCAGATCAGATCGTTATCACTGTCCGCCTTGCCAGGGAAAAGGTTAAGTTTCAGTTCAACGTTATCCTTCAGTCCGTCAAAATCGGTATCGGGTTCATTGGGGTTGAGAATGGTGACGTCAAACTCACTTTCATAAGCGTCCGTCAGACCGTCGCCATCGGTGTCCACATCCGTTTCTTCACTTTCGCTCTGCAGTGGTGATTTGATGATCTCGTTCAAAATTGAACCAAAAACCAAGGGAGAAACCTGTTTATCCAATATCGCGGCTGAATCCATAGCTGCGCTCGTATTGATTTTATCCAGCGGATTGGCATGCGCATTCCAGACACTCACTTCTGATTCGCGGTCAGCCTGGGCAGCTTGTTGATTCGCTTCAATCGCCTTATTCTTCTCGCTTAAATCCTTTGCAAAGGCAGCGGATTTTTCACTCTGCCAGATGGGGGAATAGAGCATTGAGAACATCACCACGAAAGAGACTGCGACATAAACAACTTTTGTTTTCGAAAAAGTCAGCAGCAGTATCAGCAACAGGATGCTGCCGACAAACATGCTAAAGGGTAAAAGCAGGTCGCGAAATTCATGACCCGTAGTCGGCAGACCCAATACGCCCGCCATCTGCACTGGCCACGGCTTGGCCGCAAGTAAATTATCGGTATGATGGTTGAAATAATCGGTTGTGACAGTCGCTTCGATGTGATCACCGTTTTCCTCTGGCGGCATTTTCATGGTCACAATTAAACGCAGCGGCAAACCATCCTGATTAACCCAGACTTCGCCGCTAGACATCATCTGCCGGTACTGCTCGGAAACTAATAACTCCATGCCAATGGGCAATTCACCCGAACGCTGCAACTCCGCCACCATCTGGTCGCGCATAATAATCGCATACTTATCCGGGTCCACGTCAAATTGATAAATGGTGACGTTGGTGCTGGTTGTAACACCCTCACCCTGGGCAATATTCACTGTTTTTTGGCCGCTCAGTACAACGTTTCTGGCAGACGCCAGGAAGGGAGATCCGTTGCTGCCGATATTAAAGGAGGCTGCATTGTAGTCATCAAGCGATTCCCATTCCGACGTCCCAAAGACCCGCCCGAAGGCCTGATCGCCTTCAATCAATATTTCTACGCCGTCTCCCTGGTTGAGCAGACTGCCCTGGTTTTGGAACAGGCTGATATTGAGCGTATCTGTGTGTAAATCTGCCTTGCCGCTGAGCTGGTAAAACTCTTTGGTACTGGATTGGCCAACATTTGCCAGCGCGGCTGCGGGATAGGTTGTTTGTTCAACGGTGGTCGAAAAATCGTATTGCCCTACCTCACCCATCAAATCCCACGATTCCTGGACAGTCCTCTCAGGTGTATTGGACTGCCGGTCGGGTATTAAAATTCCGACGACCACGATTGCCAGAAGCACACAGAGGACGGAGATGGCCACAGGCCGTTGATAGCGCTTTGGAAAAGTCATTAGATTTTACTCCTCGCTCAACTTATGATTGCAATGCATAAAGCAAACACCATGCAGAATTTTGAACCATTAAAGAGACAAGAGAGTGTCATCGAGAAGGTGCTATACAATTGTTTGAGAAATTCAAAGTGAGAGACCATTTCCCGACACTATCTTTCTCCACCAGTAACGTTAAATTCAGGAAAAAGGATGGATCAGTAAATAACCATTAATCACCAATAGTATACACGCAGGTGGATAAATCCGCAAGCGATTTTCAGGGCAAGATCCCAATCAGAAGAAAGCCGGCAATATGTTACGTTTATTGCCCAAGATTGGAAAAATAAAAGAATAGTAGAAATTTCATGTGATCCATCATGCTTAGCTAATTATTTTATGGAATCGGAGCTTCCCTTTGAACTTACTCCTGCTTTTTTTCGACCTGAGGTTTTATTGAAATATAAAAGTGATGGAGATAAATATCAACTTGAAGAGCGATCTATTAGTTGCCGAGGGTCATGGTATCTGGAAACTTTTGTTGTTAATGAAACTGGTCAAGTTCACACCTATTTAGGTTCTCCTAATCGTCTTCCATATGAAGAACAACTTCATTGGAAGCAGTACAATGAAAAGCCAAAGGCTCCACTGTCCAAGAGAACGATTGCTACAGATTTTAGAGGCCAATGGTACGATGAGTAT
>WOYI010185790.1_pt1 | contig 22528 bp, 19 predicted proteins | sample 6423411 | NCBI WGS metagenome assembly WOYI01 (sample SAMN13441803, study PRJNA592873) | oil field metagenome | biome: oil field; feature: oil-well bore; material: oil-contaminated soil; isolation source: oil-contaminated soil from oil-well borehole | place: Germany: Wietze | collected 2016-10-18 ... | reverse complement strand
CCCGTCGCTTCGCTCGCCCGCAGGCGCCATTTCCCGTCGCTTCGCTCGCCCGGGGAGGAACAACCTGCGAGTCCGCGCGCCGCGCGCGGGCCCACCGCACCGCTGAGTAGTTTGTAACAGTGACAGCGGAGCCCGGGCAGGCGATACCTCCCCAGTACCTACTCTCCCCGGCGGCAGCTCCCCCGCGGACCCTGATCGACGTGCTCTATGAGACGGCGAACCGGTTTCCGGATGCGCCCGCCATCGATGACGGCGACGTTCAGCTGACCTATGCCGAACTGATCGGCGATATCGAGGACAGCGTGCAGTGGCTGGCGGCCCGCGGCATCGGCCGTGGCGACCGCATCGGGATCCGGATGTCCTCGGGCAGCTACGCGCTCTACACCGCAATCCTGTCCACTCTGGCCACCGGCGCCTCCTACGTGCCGGTGGACGCCGACGATCCAGAGGAACGCGCCGCGCTGGTTTTCGGTGAGGCCCAGGTGGTCGGGATCATCACCGACGAGGGCCTGGTGCGCGGTCCCGGGTCATCGCGGGGCTGGCGGGCCGCTGCGCCGCTCACCCGGGACGATGCCTGGATCATCTTCACCTCCGGATCGACCGGCACCCCCAAAGGTGTCGCGGTGACCCATCGCAACGCCGCCGCTTTCGTCGACGCCGAAGCCCAGATGTTCCTGAAGGCCTCGCCGCTGGGCCCCGGCGACCGCGTGCTGGCCGGCCTGTCGGTGGCCTTCGACGCCTCCTGCGAGGAGATGTGGCTGGCCTGGCGCCACGGCGCCTGCCTGGTGCCCGCACCCCGATCCCTGGTGCGCAGCGGGATGGATCTGGGCCCCTGGCTGGTGACCCGCGATATCACCGTCGTGTCGACCGTTCCCACCCTGGCCGCGTTGTGGCCGGCCGAGGCGCTGGAAGCGGTGCGGCTGCTGATCTTCGGTGGCGAGGCCTGCCCACCCGAGCTCGCCGAACGGCTTGCCGTCGACGGCCGGGAGGTCTGGAACACATACGGACCGACCGAGGCGACCGTGGTCGCGTGCGCGGCACCGCTGGATGGCAGGTCCGCGGTCAGCATCGGGTTGCCGCTGGCCGGCTGGGACCTGGTGGTCGTCGACACGAACGGGCAACCGGTGGGGCTGGGCGAAACCGGCGAACTCGTCATCGGCGGTGTCGGACTGGCCCGCTACCTCGATGCCGAAAAGGATGCCCAAAAGTACGCCCCGATGCCGAGCCTCGGCTGGGAGCGCGCCTACCGCAGCGGCGATCTGGTCCGGCTGGAGGCCGACGGGCTGTACTTCCAGGGCCGCGCCGATGACCAGGTCAAGGTGGGCGGCCGCCGCATCGAACTCGGCGAGGTCGATGCGGCGCTGGTGAACCTGCCCGGGGTGAGCGGTGGCGCGGCCGCGGTGCGCCGCACCACCAGCGGCACTCCCCTGCTCGTCGGCTACATCGCCAGCGCCGACCCGGGCTTCGATCTGGCCGCCGCCCGCGCGACGCTGTCCGAGGCCTTGCCCGCCGCGCTGGTTCCGCGGCTGGTCCTGCTCGATGAGCTGCCCACCCGCACCTCCGGCAAGGTCGACCGCAACGCGCTGCCGTGGCCGCCGCCGGGAGCCGCCGCCGAGGAGGAACCCGATCTCGGGGGCACCATCGGTTGGCTGGCCGGGCTCTGGCGCGATGTGCTCGCCGCGTCGGTGGACGGACCGGGGGCCGACTTCTTCGCACTCGGCGGCGGATCGCTGTCGGCCGCGCAACTGGTCACCGCGGTGCGCGGGCGTTACCCACAGGTAACCGTCGCCGATCTGTACGACCATCCCCGGCTCGGGTCGCTGGCCGGCTACCTCGATGAGCTGGCCCCGCCGCCGAAGGTCGTGCGCCGCGATGTGGCGCCGACACCGGTTCTCACGCAGCTGGCGCAGGTCGCGCTGTCGGTGCCGCTGGCGACGCTGACCGGTCTGCAGTGGGTGATCTGGCTGGCGATCCTCAACAACATCGCGGCCGCCGCCGACCTGGTGCCGTGGGCGGCCACGCTGAGCTGGTGGTGGATCATCGCCGGTTTCCTGGTCTTCATCACCCCGCCGGGGCGGATGGGCATCGCCGTGCTGGGTGCCCGCACACTGCTGTCCGGCCTCAAGCCGGGCAGTTACCGCCGCGGGGGTTCTGAGCACCTTCGGGTGTGGCTCGCCGAGCGCCTGGCCGAGGCCAGCGGCGCGGAGAACCAAGCGGGTGCACCCTGGCTGGTGTATTACGCCAGGGCCCTTGGCAATTCGATCGGCAAGGGGGTCGATCTGCATTCCGCGCCACCGGTCACCGGCATGCTGACCCTGGGCCATCGCTGCTCGATCGAACCCGAGGTCGACCTGACCGGGCACTGGATCGACGGCGACCTCTTCCATGTCGGTCCGATCAGTGTCGGCAACGATTCGACCATCGGCGCGCGCACCACGCTGCTACCTGGCGCGGTGATCGGCAAGAATGCCGATGTCGCCGCGGGCTCCGGCGTGGTCGGCAAGGTCAAGAACGGCCAGTATTGGAAGGGCTCGCCTGCGGTGAAATCCGGCAAGGCCCGCCACCCCTGGCCCGAGGAGCGGCCCGGCCGCGCCCCGGTGTGGGTCGCCTTCTACAGCGTGACGTCGATGCTGCTCGGCGCCCTTCCGCTGGCCGCGCTCGCCGCCGGGCTGGCCGTCATCGGCTGTGCCATCCGCGGTACCGCCACACCGGCCGACGCCCTCATCCCGTCCCTGGCATGGACGCCGGTGGCGGCACTCGTGGCGCTGGCCGTCTACGCCGCGCTGACGGTGCTCGGGGTGCGACTGTTGTCGGTCGGCCTCACCGAGGGCTACCATCCGGTGCGCAGCCGGGTGGGCTGGCAACTGTGGGCCACCGAGCGGCTGATGGACGCCGCGCGCAATTACCTGTTCCCGATCTACGCCAGCCTGCTCACCCCATGGTGGCTGCGACTGCTCGGCGCGAAGATCGGCAAGAACACCGAGATCTCGACCGCACTGCTCACCCCGAAGTTCACCGAGGTGCAGGACGGCGCCTTCCTCGCCGACGACACGATGGTGGCGTCCTACGAATTGGGCGGTGGCTGGATCCACGTCGCGAAAGCCACCATCGGCAAACGCGCGTTCCTGGGCAACTCCGGGATCACCCAGCCGGGGCGCCGGGTCCCCGACGACGGGCTGGTGGCCGTACTGTCGGCCACTCCGCACAAGGCCAAGGCGGGCTCGTCGTGGCTGGGCAGCCCGCCCATCCGGTTGCGCCGCAAGCCGACAGCCGCCGATGTGATGCGCACCTTCCATCCGTCGACCCGGCTGAAGCTGATGCGTTCGGTGGTGGAGACCTGCCGCCTCATCCCGGTCATGGTGACATTCGCGATCGGTGTCGCCGTGCTTGGCGCGCTGCACCATCTGGCCGACGTCCTCGGCTACGGCTGGGCCGCCCTGACCGGCGGCCTGGTGCTGCTGGTCGCCGGAACTGTAGCTGGCGTCATCGCCGTGATCGCGAAATGGCTTGTGGTGGGACGCATCACCGCCATCGAGCATCCGCTGTGGTCATCGTTCGTCTGGCGCAATGAGGTGTCGGACACCTTCGTGGAGACGGTGGCCGCACCGTGGTTCGCGCGCGCCGCCACCGGCACGCCGGTGATCAACATCTGGCTGCGCTTGCTCGGCGTGAAGATCGGCCGCGGGGTCTGGTGCGAAACGTACTGGTTGCCCGAGGCGGACCTGATCACCCTCGGCGACGGCAGCACCGTCAACCGGGGCTGCGTGGTGCAGACCCACCTGTTCCACGACCGGGTCATGCGGATGGACACCGTCATCCTCGATGCGGGCGCAACGCTGGGACCGCACTGTGTGGCACTGCCGGCATCCCGGATCGGCGAGGGGGCCACCGTCGGCCCCGCCTCGCTGGTGATGCGCGGCGACGAGGTACCAGCGTGGACCCGCTGGCAGGGCAATCCGATCGCCCCGTGGATCATCAAGACGAGCAAGAGGTCTTCGAGGGACGAGCGCGCGTGAGGCCCGCCAAGAAGGCCGCCCGCAGGGTCGCCCACCAACCCCCGGTGATCGACCCGTATCTGCCCCGCAACGGCAACTTCGGATACCGGGTGTCACGCTACGAACTCGATCTTGAGTACAAGGTGGCGATCAACCGGCTGGCGGGCACGGTGACCATCACCGCGGTGACGCTCGCCGAGCTACGCACCTTCACCCTGGACCTGTCCGACGCGCTGTCGGTGTCGAAGGTGACCGTGAACGGCCGCCGCCCCGGCCAGTTCCGATGTTCGGCGGGCAAATTACACATCACGCTGGGCACCGGCCTGCCCGCAGGCGCCGCAATGACCATCGTGGTCCGCTACGGCGGAACGCCGCGGCCACTGCGAACCCTCTGGGGCGAGGTCGGTTTCGAGGAACTGTCCAACGGCGCACTGGTGGCCGGGCAGCCCAATGGCGCGGCATCCTGGTTTCCCTGCGACGATCACCCGGCCGCCAAGGCCAGCTTCCACATCCGGATCAACACCGAGAGCCCGTACTACGCCCTCGCCAACGGCGACCTGGTGTCCAAGCAGGTGCGCGCCAGCCACACCACCTGGGCCTACGAGCAGGCGGAGCCAACCTCGACCTATCTCGTCACCCTGCAGATCGGCGAGTACAGCCGCCACCGTCTGCAGAAGAGTCCGGTGCCGATGCACGCCGTCCTCCCGGACCGGTTGCGGCGCAACTTCGAACACGACTTCGGGCGCCAGACCCAGATGATGAAACTGTTCATCCGCCGGTTCGGCCCGTACCCGCTGGCAGGCGGCTACACCGTCGTCGTCACCGATGACGATCTGGAGATACCGCTTGAGGCACAAGGCCTGTCCATCTTCGGAGCCAACCATTGCGACGGCAGGCGCAGCGCCGAGCGGTTGATCGCCCACGAACTCGCCCACCAGTGGTTCGGAAATTCGGTGACCGTGCGGCGGTGGCGTGATATCTGGCTGCATGAAGGGTTCGCCTGCTACGCGGAGTGGTTGTGGTCCGAGGAGGCCGGCGGCCCCAGCGCCGATGAGCGGGCCCGGTCATACCACCGCAGGCTTCGGGACTCGCCGCAGAACCTGTTGCTGACCGATCCCGGCCCAGCCGATATGTTCGACGACCGGGTGTACAAACGTGGCGCACTCACCCTGCACGCCTTGCGCGGTCTCATCGGTGATGAAAGTTTCTTTGCGCTGCTTCGGGATTGGACCTCGCGCTACCGGCACAGCACCGCCGTCACCGATGATTTCACCGGACTGGCGGCCAACCACGCCGAGGTGTCGCTGCGGGCGCTGTGGGACCGCTGGCTATACTCCACGGCTGTCCCGGACCTGTGACCGACGGCGCGGCGGTGCCGGCCAGGGGGCCGGTGACGCGGGGCAGTGTCACCCGCGTCGGAATCGCCACCGCACTGACAGCGCTGTGCGGGTATGCCGTGCTGTATCTGGCTGCCCGCAACCTGGAACCCGCAGGTTTCTCCCTGTTCGGGGTGTTCTGGGGTGCGTTCGGGCTGGTCAGCGGCGCCGCCAACGGGCTGCTACAGGAATCCACCCGCGAGGTCCGAGCGCTCCGGGGTCACGATGTCCCACCCGGTGCTGAGCGCACCCACCCGATGCGAATCGCCGCCGTCGTCGGCGTCGCCGCGGCAGTGCTCATCGCGGTCACCGCACCGCTCTGGTCGGCTCAGGTGTTCACCGAATCACGGCTGCTGAGCGTGGTGCTGCTGAGCGTCGGCCTGGCCGGATTCTGCTTGCACGCAACACTGCTCGGCATGCTCGCCGGCGTCGACCGGTGGACGCAATACGGATCGCTGATGGTGACCGATGCCGCCATCCGGGTGGCGGTCGCTGTGGCCGCCTTCGTGCTGGGCTGGGGACTGGCAGGTTTCCTGTGGGCGACGGTCGCCGGCTCACTGGCCTGGCTGATCATGCTCCTGTTGTCACCGGCCACCCGTGCGGCGGCGCGACTGGCGACCGCCGGCGGGGCACGCACGTTCCTGACCGGGGCCTTCCACTCGGTGGCCGCGGCAGGCGCCAGCGCCATTCTCATCATGGGGTTTCCGGTGCTGCTCAAGGCCACCACCCCCGAACTCGGCGCGGCCGGTGGCGTCGTCATCCTCGCTGTGACGCTGACCCGGGCACCGCTGCTGGTGCCGCTGACCGCCATGCAGGGCAACCTCATTGCACACTTCGTGGACCAGAGCCACCGCCGCCTGCGCGCGCTGGTGGTGCCGGCTGCGACGGTGACCGCGGTCGGCGCCCTGGGTGTGGTGACGGCCGGAGTGGCGGGACCCTGGCTGTTACGCACCGCCTTCGGCCCCGAATACCAGGCCCCCGGCGCGCTGCTGGCCGGGTTCACCGCGGGGGCGGTGGTCATCGCACTGCTCACCCTGACCGGCGCCGCGGCGGTGGCGGCCGCACTGCACCGGGCGTATGCGGCCGGCTGGGTCGGTGCCACCCTGGCCGCGGTCGCGCTGCTGCTGTTACCGCTGGACCTGGAGACCAAGACCGTCGTCGCGCTGCTGTGCGGGCCGGTGGTGGGAATCGCCGTACACCTGTGTGCGCTGGCCACCGCCGATCGCGTGTAGTTTGGTCGGCATCGACACCCTGTATCGGGACGTCTGGATCATCGTCCCCGCCTTCAACGAAGCCCGCATCATCGCCGACGTGCTCGCCGATCTGCTTGCCGTCTTCGGCAATGTCGTGTGCGTCGATGACGGGAGCTCAGATGGGACCGCCGACACAGCGCTGGCCGCTGGTGCGCATCTGGTCCGCCATCCGGTGAATCTCGGTCAGGGAGCGGCGATTCAGACCGGTGTCGAGTACGCCAGGTCGCGCCCCGGTGCGACGACCTTCGCGACGTTCGACGCCGACGGGCAGCACCGCGTCAAGGATGTCGTCACCATGATCGACCGGATCGCCGGCGGGGAGGTCGACCTCGTCGTGGGCACCCGGTTCGGCGGCGGCGTCAGCCACACCCCGGCGCTGAAGCGGATCGTGCTGCGCGCCGCGGCTTCGCTGAGCCCGCACGGGCGGGCACTGGGCCTCACCGATGCCCACAATGGACTGCGGGTGTTCAACAAGAAGGTCGCCGACGAGCTGGACATCACCATGAACGGTATGAGCCACGCCTCGGAGATCATCGCCCTGGCCGACGAAAACCATTGGCGGGTGGCCGAAGAACCCGTCGAGATTCTCTACACCGACTATTCGAAGTCCAAGGGCCAACCCCTGATCAATGGTGTCAACATCGTCTTCGACGGTCTACTGCGCGGGAGGATGCCGCGATGAACTCGATTCAGGTACTGCTGATCGCGGCTGTCATCACGCTGCTGGTGTACCTGCTACGTTCGCGCCGCAGCACCCAGGCCAAGGCCTGGGTGAAGGTGGGCTACCTGCTGTTCGCGGTGGCGGCGGTGTACGCGATCCTGCGGCCCGATGACACCACCGTGCTGGCCAACAAGCTCGGGGTCGACCGCGGCGCTGATCTGCTCGAGTACGCACTGGTGATCGCGTTCCTGTTCACCACGCTGAGCACCTACCTGCGATTCAAGGATCTCGAACTGCGTTACGCCCGGCTGGCCAGAGCGGTGGCGCTCGACGGCGCGCGTGCGCCGGAGGGCCCGGCTAACGGCCACCCAGCAGCCTAGGTAGATAGCGAGCGGTCGTTATCTTTTTGGTGGAGTTCGGGCGGATTCGTTGCGGAAGTAGTCGACCGTCCGCTCGATGCCGTCGTCGATGCCGATCTGCGGCACCCAACCCAGCACCTGCTCACTCCGGCTGATGTCGAGCTGGGATTTGCGCAGGTCCCCCAGGCGTGCGGGGTGGAATTCCGGTTCGTCGGCGGTCCCGACGGCCTTGGCGATAGCACTGTGCAGGTCGGCGACGCTGGTGCTGACGCCGGTGCCGACGTTGAACCGCAGACCGCCGCCGACATCTCCGGAGGCCCTCACGAAGGCGTCCACCACGTCGTCGACGTAGACGTAGTCGCGGCTGTCGGTACCATCGCCGAAGATCCTGGTGGTGGCGCCGGCCAGCAGCGCCTTGGCGAAGATCGCAACGACTCCGGCCTCGCCGTGCGGGTCCTGGCGCGGGCCGTAGACATTGCCCGGCGCGATATGCGAGCAGTCCAGGTTGTAGAGGTTGCGGAAGGTGTTGAGGTAGACCTCGCCGGCGACCTTGCTGGCCGCGTACGGCGATGCCGGGTCGGTGGGCACGTCCTCGCTGGTCGGGAAGACCGGCGGGGTGCCGTAGACGGAACCACCCGATGAGGTGTGCACGATCTTGCGAACCCCGTGGATGCGGGCCGCCTCGGCCAGCCGGATGGTGCCCACCACGTTGACGGTGGCGTCGAACTGTGGGTTGTCCACCGAGTGCCGGACCGAGATCTGGGCGGCCAGATGGAAGATCACCTCGGGATCGGCCGCGGCCACGATCGCCGCCAAGTCGGCGTCGACGATATCGGCCTCGGCGAAGGTGAAGTTCGGGTTCTTCTCCGCGGCGGCCAGGTTGGAGCGGCGCCCGGTACTCAGATCGTCGACTCCAGCGACGGTGTGACCGTCCTCGAGGAGGCGATCGACCAGCGTCGATCCGATGAATCCGGCGGCTCCGGTAACCAGTGTGCGCACCGGCCCACTGTAGCCGCGCAAGCAGGCCCCGCACGGCTCCGTACAGTCGGGGCCGATGACTTGGGACCTGGGCGAGCGAAGCGACGGGGGATGGATTGCCCGTACTGCCGTCGCACTGATCGCGGTCCAGCTGCTGATCCGGTCAGTGCTGGCCTTCGGCGGCGACTTCTACTGGGACGACCTGATCCTGGTCGGCCGGGCCGGGACCAACATCCTGCTGTCGGCCCAATACCTGTTCGACGACCATGACGGGCACGTCATGCCCGGGGCGTTCCTGGTGGCGGGTGCCATCACCCGGCTGGCACCGCTTCAGTGGTTCGGACCGGCGCTCAGCCTGGTGGCGCTGCAATTGCTGGCGTCAGCGGCGTTGCTGCGGGCGCTGCACGTGATCCTGGGCTGGCGGCCGGTGCTGCTGGTTCCGCTGACCTTCGCGCTGTTCACTCCACTGACGGTGCCCGGTTTCGCGTGGTGGGCGGCCGGTTTGAACTCGCTGCCGATGCTGGCCGCGCTGGCATGGGTGTGTGCCGATGCGATCCTGTTGGTACGCAACGGAAATCGGCGGTACGCATGGTCGGGGGCGCTGGTCTATCTCGGCGCGTTGCTGTTCTTCGAGAAGTCTGCGGTGATCCCGTTCGTGGCATTTGCGGTGGCCGCGCTGCTGGCCTGGGTGACCGGAGCTTCCGTCGCGGGCGTCTGGCGCCGCGGGATCCGGCTCTGGGTGGGACTTCTCGGCGTCACCGGAGCCTGGATCGGGGTGTACCTGTTCGTCGTCGACCAGCAACGGTGGTCCCTGGACCTGGGCATGACCTGGGATCTGTTGTGGCGGTCGGTGACCCACGGCATCGTTCCCGGCCTGGCCGGCGGCCCGTGGGATTGGCAGCGCTGGGCGCCGGCATCGCCGTGGGCCACGCCGCCGGTGACCGTGATGGTGCTGGGCTGGCTGGTGCTGGCGGCCGTCATCGGTGTCTCGCTGTGGCGCAAGGAACGCATCGGCCCGGTCTGGCTGACCGCGGTCGGCTACGCGGTGGCCTGCCAGGTACCGATCTACCTGATGCGATCATCGCAGTTCACCGCGCTGGAACTCGCCCAGACATTGCGCTACCTACCCGATCTCGTCTTCGTTCTGGCCCTGCTAGCCGCCGTGGCGTTCTGCGCCCCGAACCGTGCTTCGTCGCAGCGACTCGACGCCTCCCCGGCACGGTCGGCGGTGCTCGTCGTGCTGACCGCGGCATTCGTCGGAAGCAGCCTGTACTCGACGGCGACGTTCCTGAGGGTGTGGCGGGACAGCCCGGTTCCGGCCTATCTGGACAACGCACGCGCCGGATTGGCCGCCGCGGCGGCAGACCCGCAGCCAGCACCCCTACTGGATCAGGAGGTCGACCCGCTGATCATGCAGCGCGTGGCGGCCCCGGAGAATCTCGCCAGTCACATGTTCGCCGAGCTTCCCCAGCGGCCCGAATTCAGCAGCACCACAACCGAATTGCGGATCTTCGACACAACGGGTCGGCTACGCGACGCTGTGGTCACCTGGGTACGGGCCATCAAGCCGGGACCGGCACCCAACTGTGGCTACCTGGTGCAGACCGACGCCGACGTGGAGATGCCGCTCGATGGGCCGCTGCTGCCCGCGGATTGGACGGCGGAGATCAACTACCTGGCCAACAGTGAGGGATCGCTGACCATGTCGCTGACCGAGGGTATGCCGGTGAAGGTTCCGGTGCACCCGGGACTGAACCGGGTGTTCGTGCGGTTGTCCGGGGCGGGTGACGCCATCCGGGTCAGCGCGAACACCGCTGCGCTGTCGGTGTGCATCGCCTCCGGACCGATCGGATTCGTGGCACCGCGGTAGTTCCGGCTGGGGATAATTGAACCCGGGCCTACGTGAGAATCGGCCAAGGGGAGGCAGGGGCTTATGGAGGTCGCCGACGCATTCCTGTCGACATGGTCGGATGCCAGGTCGACCTTCGGCGCGGGGGGTTCCGCGATCCGGCGAGGGATTCGACAAGAGCAGCACGTTGTGCGCGCTGCAGTCCGGTTTGGACGCGGCGGGGACACCTTCAGCACCGATTGGGCCCGGCCGGGCGATCCTGGAGCGATACCTGGCCGGCGGCGACGACTGGCACATGACCGACGACCCGGCCTGGACGAAATACATGATGGACAACCAGATGCTGCGGGAGCAGCTGCTGGACCCGACCCAGACGGTGGCCCAAGGCGCGCTCAACCAATATCTGGCCAACGGGCAGCGGACCGGCACGTTCGATCAACGGCTGCACGGTGAGATCGATAACGGTGAGGGCATCGTCGGCTATCAGTACCTGCACGGGACCGATTCGACCGTCGGGGATTTCGGGTTCAAGGGCGATACGAGCGTCCGGCCGCTTCCCGGCGGCACCTACGAGGTGACCCTGGACAGCGACTACACCTGGAATGACAAGATCGACCCGAACCCGATCTATGAGACCGACCAGACCAAGAGCCGTATCGCGGAGATCCTGAGCCTCGGCCAGGCAGACCCGTACAACATCCATATCAGCTGGCAGGCGCAATCCACCGTGATGATGGACGCCCAGGGCAACGTACTATCGGTAAAGGGATATCCAGCAACATGATTCGGCAGTTGAGCACAGTCATCCTTTTGTCGGGCCTGTTGACCGGATGCGCCTTCTTCGGGGGCCGCGCCGATGACAGCGGTGACCGCTTTGCCCGCCCCGATCAGCCCAAGGACTCCCCATCGGGGCAGTTCACCGTGTCAGTCGATCTCGGACCCGAACAGAACGGTGTTCAGACCTGGGTGCCGGTGATCCGGGAGAAGGCCAACGATCTCGAAGTGTTCCGCGACACCTATGCCTACAGCTCCAGGCACGGCGTCGGCATCACCTGGCTGTCGGGCAGCGATCAATTGTGGCTGGTGTCAAGCGATGTCGGGACGGCGCACGTCGATCGCAACGTCGACGGCCGCTGGACCAAGACCGCCATCTACCCGGAGACATTGTCCGAGGTCCCCGAGGAGATCCGCGGCATCGGTGGCTGACCTGCGCACGGCAGGATACCAAGCATGACCAACTTACGCGGTATGACCAACTTACGAGCTGAGGGCCTGCCGGTGTTCCGCGAGCTGCAGCCCGACTCCCCGCCTGAGGATGACAGCGACGTCGACTTCGGCGGCGGGCTCGCCCCCGGCGGGTGCGTACCGGACTTGTCGGACCCAAACCATAGTCTGGGCAGATGAATTCGCCAGACTCCCGACCGTCAGTGGTCGCACCGTGCAAGCACTGCAACACCGACACGGTCTGGCTGCGGACGGCCTACGGCAGCTGGCTGCTGTTCGACGCGGAGATGTTCCCGACCGGCGACAGCGCGGCGGGTAACCGGTTCGCCATCTTGCGCCAAACCCGCCAGGTGATCGACCTGGAGGACGAGCAGGAGGCGCGGTGGCCGGCGAAGTGTCTGCAGCTGCATCGCTTTCACTGCCCGGGCAGCCACGAAGACTTGCGGTTCCACCAGCGCCGGCCGAGGCAGGCCAACGATATCGACCTCGAGGATCTGTGGCGGCGGCTGGCCGACCGCAGGGATGCGCAGCGCAGGGCCGGTTGAGATTGGAGCCACCCAGGGGAATCGAACCCCTGACCTATTCATTACGAGTGAATTGCTCTACCGACTGAGCTAGGGTGGCGCGCCCGCTAGGCAGGCGGGACGAGTCTACGGCAGGCCCCACCCGACACCCAACTCAGTTCCTCAGGTTCTCAAGGCCTGCCCGACCGTCGCCACCATGGCGTCGACCGCGAACTTCGGCTTCACGTTGATCGCGAGCGCCTCCCGGCACTCCAGCACCGCCTCGATACAGCGCAGCAGCTTATCGGGCGCTACATGCCCGGCCATCGCGCCGACCTTCTCCGCCATATCCGGATGGTTGGCGGCCACCCCGCCGGCGCCTGCCGCCACCACCAGCGCATCGCGAAAGTAGGTCGCCAGGTCCATCAGGGCTCGGTCGAGCGCGTCGCGGCCGGCGCGGGTCTGCCGGGATTTCTGCCGCGCCTCGAGCTGCTTGATCGCGCCGGTGGCACCGCGCATCGAGCCCGCGGTCCCTTTTCCGGTGCCGCCCGCACCGAGCGCGGTCCGCAGTTCCTCGGCCTCGGACTCGTTACGGTCCACCGTCAGCGCCTTGGCCTCCGCCTCGGCGGCGGCCACCAGCTCCTCAGCGGCCCCATACGCGCGTGATGGCGTCGCGGCGTCACGGGCCAGGCTCAAAGCCCGCTCACGGCGCGTCCGGGACTGCGGATCGGTCGCCAGCCGCCGGGCACGACCCACATGGCCTCCGCTGACCGACGCCGCCCACGCCGCCACATCCGCAGCGATGCCGTCCCGTTCGGCGAGCACCTCGGCGATCGCCGCCGTCGGGGGCGTCACCAGCGCGATCTGCCGACACCGCGACCGCAGCGTCACCGCGATGTCCTCCGGATCCACCGACGGCGCACACAGCAGGAACACCGTCGACGGCGGCGGCTCCTCGACCACCTTGAGCAGCGCGTTCGCCGCGCCCTCGGTCAGCCGGTCGGCGTCCTCGACGAGGACGATCTGCCAGCGCCCCGTTCCGGGCCGTCGCGAGGCGATCTGCACGATGTCGCGCATTTCCTTCACGCCGATCGACAGGCCTTCCGGGATGATCCGGCGCACATCGGCGTGGGTCCCCGCCATGGTCGTGGTGCAGGCCCGGCATTCGCCACACCCCGGCGCCCCCTCCGAGGTGCACTGCAGGGCGGCGGCGAAGCACACCGCGGCCACCGACCGCCCCGAACCGGGCGGCCCCGTGATCAGCCAGGCGTGCGTCATACTGCCGGCTGTGAGTCCGCTGTGAAACTTTTCCCCCCGGGCCGCCGTCGCCGCCGCGAGCAGCGCGCTCTCGACGGCCTGTTGGCCCACCAGACGCGAAAAAACACCGCTGTGCACCGCTCAACAGTAGTGGCACCCACAGACCGATACGGCGTCAGCGGCGCGCCACGTCGCCGGTGACCGATACGGTGAACGGATGAGTGCGGAGGTGACACCGATCGGGCGCATCAGCGCATTCGTCCGTTGGGTAGCCCGCACGCCCTGGCCGGTGTTCGTGCTAGGCATGGTGCAGGCCGATATCATCGGCGCCCTGCTGGTGCTGGGCTTCCTGCGGTACGGCCTGCCGCCGGAGGATCGAATCCAGCTGCAGGAGCTACCGGCCCTCAACCTGGCGGTCTTCCTCGGCTACCTGTTCGTGTCGTTCATCATCGCCGCCTACATCACCCTGCGGATGCTCATCCCTGTGATCCGCTGGCAGCGCCGCGACGCCCTACTCGGTGACACCACCGCCACGATCACCGAGGTCGCCAGGGCCCGCGCCCTGAAGATGCCGTTCTACCGGTCGGTCATCAACGTCACCAACTGGTGCCTGGGCTCGATCGTGTTCATCGTCGCCTGCTGGCCGGTGGCCGGCAAGTCGGCCCCGGTGGTCGTGGTGGCCACCGCCCTGGCTGCCACGGCGGTGGCGATCATCGGCTATCTGCAGTCCGAGCGGGTGCTGCGACCGGTGGCGGTGGCCGCACTGCGCACCGGCGTTCCGGAGAACTTCCGCGCGCCGGGGGTCATCCTGCGCCAGGTGCTGACCTGGGTGCTGTCCACCGGCGTGCCGATCCTGGCCATCGTGCTGGCGGTGGTCGCCAGCAAGTTCAAGATCCTCAACGCGCCCGCGGAGAAGTTGACGACACCGATCCTGCTGCTGGCCATCGCGGCCCTGCTCATCGGTCTGGTCGGCACCGTGCTGGTCTCCATGTCGATTGCGGACCCGCTGCGCCAGCTGCGCTGGGCACTCGGTGAGGTGCAGCGCGGTAACTACAACGCGCACATGCAGATCTACGACGCCAGCGAGCTGGGACTGCTGCAGGCCGGATTCAACGACATGGTCCGCGATCTGGCCGAACGGCAACGCCTGCGCGACCTGTTCGGCCGCTACGTCGGCGAGGATGTCGCGCGGCGAGCCCTGGAGCGCGGCACCGAACTGGGCGGTCAGGAGCGAGATGTCGCGGTGCTGTTCGTCGACCTGGTCGGCTCGACGCAGTTGGCCTCGACCATCCCGGCCTCGGAAGTCGTCAACCTGCTCAATGAGTTCTTCTGCGTCGTCGTCGACACCGTGATGAAGCACGGTGGATTCGTCAACAAGTTCCAGGGTGACGCCGCGCTGGCCATCTTCGGCGCCCCGATCGAGCACCCCGATGCCTCTGGGGCCGCACTCGCGGCCTCTCGTGAGCTGCACGACGAACTGGTGACGGTGTTGGGGCAGACCGAGTTCGGTATCGGGGTATCGGCCGGCCGCGCGATCGCCGGCCACATCGGCGCCCAGGCCCGTTTCGAGTACACCGTGATCGGCGACCCGGTGAACGAGGCCGCCCGGCTCACCGAGCTGGCCAAGTTGGAGGCCGGTCACGTGCTCGCCTCCGCCATCGCGGTCAGCGGTGCGCTGGACGCCGAGGCGTTGTGCTGGGATGTCGGGGAGATCGTCGAACTACGAGGCCGGCAGGCGCCCACCCAGCTGGCACGACCCGCCCGGCGGTTCATTCGCGACGTGTCGCGGGCGCAGTCGGCCGGCTAGCGCGGTCAGGCCTTCTTGGCGGCCTTCTTGGCCGGTGTCTTCTTCGCGGCGGCCTTCTTCGCGGGTGCCTTCTTGGCGGTTTTCTTCACCACGGGGCCCCGCGCGCGACGGTCGGCGAGCAGTTCAGCGGCCCGTGCGTCGGTGATCGACAACACGTCATCACCCTTGCGCAGGCTGGCGTTGGTCTCACCGTCGGTGACGTAAGGACCGAAACGGCCGTCCTTGATCACCATCGGCTTCTCCGACACCGGATCGTTGCCCAGCTCGCGCAGCGGCGGCGTGGCGGCACCCTGGCGGCCCCGCCGCTTGGGTTCGGCGTAGATCTTCAGCGCCTCATCGAGGGTGATGGTGAACATCTGCTCCTCGGTGGCCAGCGAACGAGAGTCGGTGCCGCGCTTGAGATACGGGCCGTAGCGGCCGTTCTGCGCGGTGATCTCCTCATTGTTGGCGGGGTCGACACCGACCACCCGCGGCAGCGACAGCAGGCGCAGCGCATCCTCCAGCGTCACCGTCTCCAGATCCATCGTCCGCAACAGCGATCCGGTGCGCGGCTTGGGGCCAGTGGGCTTCTTGCCCTTCTTGGCCGTCACCCCGTCTTCTGGATCCTCGGGCGGCTCGGGCAGCACCTCGGTGACATACGGGCCGTAACGCCCGTCCTTGGCCAGGATCTCGTGTCCGGATTCCGGATCGACACCCAGCGAACGGCCCTCTTGCGGTGTGGCGAAAGCCTTTTCGGCGAGCTCGAGTGTCAGCTCGTCGGGCGTCAACTCCTCCTTGAGGTTGGCCCGCTGCGGCTTGAGCTCACCCGGATTGTCCGGGTCGGCGACCATCCGCTCCAGATACGGCCCGTTGCGACCGACCCGGACGTTGACCGCACGCCCTTCGTCATCGTCGAACAGCTTGATGGAGTTGACCAGTCGCGCGTCGATCTCCTCGAGGTTGCCGCCCACGAGATGCTTGAGTCCACCGGCCCGCGCGATCGAACCCTCGACGCCGTGCTCACCGCCGAAGTAGAAGTTGTTGAGCCAGTTGGTCCTTCGCTCGTTACCCGAGGCGATCGCGTCGAGCTCGTCCTCCATGGCCGCGGTGAAATCGTAGTCCACCAGACGACCGAAATACTGTTCCAGCAACCCGATCACCGCGAACGCCACCCAGGACGGCACCAGCGCGCTGCCCTTCTTGTGGACGTAACCGCGGTCCTGGATGGTCTTGATGATCGAGCTGTACGTCGAGGGACGGCCGATTCCCAGCTCTTCGAGTGCCTTGATCAGCGAGGCCTCGGTGTAGCGAGCCGGCGGTGCCGTGGTATGCCCGTCGGCGGTCAGGTCAGCGGCGTCCACCCGCTGGCCTTGAGTGAGGTTGGGCAGCCGGCTCTCGGCGTCGTCGGCCTCGCCACCGGCCTGCTCGTCGAGGCTCTCGACGTAGGCCTTCAGAAATCCGGGGAACGTCAGGGTGCGACCCGAGGCATTGAACACGACCTGCTCGCCACTGCCGGCGCTGCCGGCAATGCCGCCGCTGCCGGCGCTGCCGGCAATGCGCAGGCTCAGCGTGGTGCCGCGGGCGTCGGCCATCTGTGAAGCCACGGTGCGCTGCCAGATCAACTCGTAGAGCCGGAACTCATCGTTGTCCAGTGCGCTGTGCAGCTGGCCCGGGGTCTGGAACACGTCGCCCGAGGGCCGGATGGCCTCGTGGGCCTCTTGCGCGTTCTTGACCTTGCGGGTGTACTGGCGCGGCGTGGGATGCACGTACTCGGTGCCGTAGAGCTGGCCGGCCTGACTACGGGCAGCATCGATGGCCGACTGCGACAGGGTCGTCGAGTCGGTACGCATATAGGTGATGTAGCCGTTCTCGTACAGGCGCTGCGCGATGCTCATGGTGCGCTCCGAGGAGAACCGCAGCTTGCGCCCGGCCTCCTGCTGCAGCGTCGACGTCATGAACGGCGGGTAGGGCTTGCGGGTGTAGGGCTTCTGTTCGACCGACGACACGGACAGCTGGGCACCACGCAGGCCGTTGGCCAGCGCCCCTGCGGCGGCCTCGTCGAGCACCAGCACCTCGTCGGGCTTCTTCACAGCGCCCAGGGAGTCGAAATCACGTCCCGCCGCCACCCGGCGTCCGTCCACGGTGCTCAACTTCGCGGTGAACTTCGGCGGTGTCGCGCCCGGATCCGAGACGCTGGCGTCGAGTTCTGCGGTGACATCCCAGTACGCGGCGCTGCGGAACGCCATGCGCTCCCGCTCGCGCGACACGATGATCCTGGTGGCCACCGACTGAACGCGGCCTGCCGAAAGCTTCGGGGCCACCTTCTTCCACAGCACGGGGGAAACCTCGTAGCCGTAGAGCCGGTCCAGGATGCGGCGGGTCTCCTGCGCGTCGACCAGGTCGATGTCGAGGTCACGGGGATGCTCGGCGGCCGCACGGATGGCCGACTCGGTGATCTCGTGGAACACCATGCGCTTGACCGGGATGGTCGGCTTGAGCGTCTCGAGCAAGTGCCAGGCGATGGCCTCACCCTCGCGGTCACCGTCTGTGGCGAGGTAGAGCTCGTCGACGTCCTTCAATAGGCTCTTGAGCTCGGTGACGGTGCTCTTCTTGTCGGGGCTGACGATGTAGAGCGGTTCGAAATCCGCATCGACGTTGACGCCGAGGCGCGCCCACGGTTCGGATTTGTACTTGGCGGGTACATCGGCGGCCGCTCGCGGCAGGTCACGGATGTGACCGCGGGAGGATTCGACGACATAGTTCGAGCCGAGGTAGCCCGCAATCTTGCGCGCTTTCGTCGGCGACTCGACAATCACGAGCCGCCGAACGTTACCGGCGCCTGCCCGGCTCCGGTCGTCGTCAGCCACCTGCTCTTACTCTCCACTTCTTCGTTGCCCGCCCGCCGTGCGGCGTGCTGGCAACTGACAATTTCGCATCCTGAGCGAACCAACGCAAACTGGCTCGCCAGCGGCGAGCACCTATATTCGCGGCCATTGTGCAAATGCATCGGTGTCCCCTGGCGCTTCCCCGACGTTCTCTACCAGCCGTGATAAGCGTCTTTTACCACTGATCCGCAACGCCGGTCGCGAGCCCCTGGTGCCGATCAGGGTGGGTGCGATTCCCACCCGCATCAGCGCCGATGCCAGCGCCGGGTGCGTATCCGGGGCGTGCGGATCCAGTCCCAGCAAGTACCGATCCGATGCCTCGGGCGTCCCCGCGGCCAGCGTCCAGGCGCGAAGTTCGCGCGCGCCCGGCAGCCATTCGGCGGGAACCGTTTTGATCGCGCCGCGAGTCCACTCTGCGGCGATGCCCGCCAGTCGGTTGTCCACCCCGGTGCGCACCAGCGGCGAATTCTCGTCGGTGCGCGCAATCTCGGGTTCCAGCCCGACCTCGGTGATCATCGCGGCCAGTTCCTGGGCACGCCAAAGCCGGTCGACGACGACGGAGAGCCGAGCCGCGCCGCCGGTGATCACCACCTGGCCGTGCGCAGCCAGCAGACCGGTCAGATCGGCGATGGCCGGTGGCACCGACTCTGCCGAGAAGAACGACAGCTGGCTCACACGCTCGACACTAGTGGTGTCCGATACGAAAACACCCCCGGCCGGGCCGGGGGTGTCCTCCTAATGCGGTGGCTCAGACGGCGCGAACGCCGGTGGCCTGCGGCCCCTTGGGGCTCTGGCCGACCTCGAACTCAACCTTCTGGTTCTCTTCAAGGGTGCGGAATCCCGACCCCTGGATTTCCGTGTAGTGGACAAACACGTCGGCGGAGCCGTCCTCGGGGGCGATGAAGCCGAAACCCTTCTCCGCGTTGAACCACTTCACAGTTCCCTGTGGCATCTCTCGTACTTTCCTTCTCTTACCGGGTACGGTTCACCGACTTCCGGTGTACCGGGCCCGTTCCGACCGCCATACCAACGCGTGTGTCGGAACTCGACCCGACCTACAACCTCGCAGGAACCGCGATCGCAACGTCGATCCTGCGGGTGCAAAGTACACGAACACAGAAGCTGCGACCACCTTTAGTCAACCACGTTCGACGCGCCAGCGACAGTGTCGGCACGATCATGTATTTAACAATTCACCTGGGAACACATCCCGGTGATCATGGAAGGCGTCAGGTGTCTGATTCGGGGACGGGTTCTGGGTCCGATTTCGGCCGGGACCTGCTGACCCGCGCGGTCGAGGGCACCGCCCCCAGCGAGCATCCGGTGCGCCATGTCGCGGATCTGCCGCCCCGTCGCAGCGACACCCGGCAGTGGCCGCAATGGGCCGATCCGGACCTCATCGCCGCCTTCGCCGATCGCGGTGTCAGCACGCCGTGGTCGCATCAGGTCGCGGCGGCGGAGCTGGCCCACGCGGGACGGCACGTGGTGTTGTCGACGGGCACGGCGTCGGGCAAGTCGCTGGGCTATCAACTGCCCATTCTGACCGCGCTGGCCGCCGATCCACGTGCCCGGGCGCTGTATCTGTCACCGACCAAAGCGCTCGGATACGACCAGCTGCGGGCCGCGCAGTCACTGACCGGTGCGCTGCCGCACCTACGGGACGTCGCGCCCTGCGCCTACGACGGGGACGCATCCAGCGACCTGCGCCGTTTCGCCCGTGAAAGGTCCCGGTGGATCTTCTCCAATCCGGACATGATCCACCTGTCGCTGCTGCGCAACCACGCCAGGTGGGCGGTGTTCCTGCGCAATCTGAAGTTCATCGTGGTCGATGAATGTCATTACTACCGTGGCATCTTCGGATCCAACGTGGCGATGGTGCTGCGCAGGCTGCTGCGGCTGTGCGAGCGATACTCGGGGTCGCCGACGGTGATCTTCGCCAGCGCCACGACCGCCTCACCGGCGGCCACGGCCTCGGAGTTGATCGGGCAGACCGTCACCGCGGTGACCGAGGACGGCTCACCGCAGGGCGGCAGGACGGTGGCGTTGTGGGAACCGGCCCTGCTCGACGACCTGAGCGGGGAGAACGGCGCACCGGTGCGGCGCTCGGCGGGCGCCGAAGCCGCCCGGGTGATGGCTGATCTGATTGCCGAGGGTGCTCGCACGCTGACCTTCGTGCGGTCCCGGCGCGGCGCCGAGCTGACCGCACTCGGAGCGCGGGCCCGTCTCGAACACGTCGCCCCGGAACTGGCCGCGCACGTCGCCTCCTATCGCGCCGGCTACCTCGCCGAGGATCGCCGCGCTCTGGAACACGCACTGTCCGAGGGCGAGCTGCGCGGGTTGGCCACGACCAACGCCCTTGAACTCGGGGTGGACATCGCCGGCTTGGACGCCGTGGTGCTGGCGGGCTTCCCGGGCACCGTGACGTCGTTCTGGCAGCAGGCCGGCAGATCCGGACGGCGCGGCCAGAGCGCGTTGATCGTGTTGATCGCGCGGGATGACCCGCTGGACACCTATTTGGTCCATCATCCGCAGGCGCTGCTGGAAAGACCGATCGAACGGGTCGTCATCGACCCAGGGAATCCGTACGTGCTGGGGCCGCAGTTGCTGTGCGCGGCCACCGAGCTTCCCCTCACCGACGCCGAGGTCCGGACCTGGGATGCCGAGGCGGTAGCGGCGACGCTCATCGACGACGGGATGCTGCGCCGCCGCCCCGGCGGCTACTTCCCCGCTCCCGGCGTGGATCCGCACCCCGCCGTCGACATCCGCGGGTCATCGGGTGGACAGATCGCGATCCTCGAGTCCGGAACGGGTCGCGTGCTGGGTACCACCGGCACCGGTCAGGCACCGGCTTCGGTGCATCCCGGCGCGGTCTATCTGCACCAGGGCGAGACGTACGTCGTCGATGCCCTGGATTTCGAGGACGGCATCGCGCTGGTACACGCCGACGACCCGGGTTACACCACCTCGGCACGGGAGATCACCGATATCGCTGTGACCGGCGACGGTGAACGCAACACCTACGGTCCCGTGACTGTCGGGGTGGTGCCGGTCTCGGTGTCGAACACGGTCACCGGTTATCTGCGCCGCCGCCTCGACGGTGACGTGATCGACTTCGTCGAATTGGAGATGCCGACCCGAACCCTGGAGACCGTCGCGGTGATGTGCACCATGACGCCGGAAGCCCTGGCCGACAAGGGCGTCGAGGCGTTGTCGGTACCCGGTTCGTTACACGCAGCCGAACATGCCGCGATCGGACTGCTCCCGCTGGTCGCCAGTTGCGATCGCGGCGATATCGGCGGTGTGTCCACGGCTGTCGGTCCAGGTCCCGGTGAGCTGGCCGGACTGCCCACGATCTTCGTCTACGACGGATATCCCGGCGGTGCGGGGTTCGCCGACCGCGGCTACCGGCAGATCGAGACGTGGTGGGCGGCCACCGCCGAGGCCATCGAGGCCTGCGAATGCCCGAGCGGTTGCCCGTCGTGCGTCCAGTCCCCCAAATGCGGCAACGGCAACGATCCACTCGACAAGGCCGGCGCGGTGCGGGTGCTTCGACTGGTGCTCGACGCGCTGGCGCGGCGATGAAGCCACGCAGCGGTCCACTGCAACTCATGTTTGATGATCGGAGATGGTTGCGGCCGGACCGGCCCGCGCTCGAGCCGATGCCCGCCAACCCGGCGCACCCGCAGCGGCCTCGACGGTGATGACGGCATCGAGTCCCTGCACGGAACAGTCGGTGACTGCGGCGCGCATGGCGTGGGCCACCGAAGTTGCCCGGGTGCAAGCGATTTGAGGACCGGCCATCACCCATGCGGCCGCAGACAGTGCCGCGAGGTCCGCCGCCGACTGGGCCCGGTGCCGTGCGATGACCACCGATCCCAGCACCGCCACACCCGCGGTCACGGCGAGCAGCAGCGTGACCATCGCCAGCGCGGTCACACTCGCCGAACCGGTGTCGTCAGCGACCCGGCTCGGCCACCGAGACGGCCTCGGCTGCGATGGTGATCCCCGGCAGCAAAGGCGATCTCGTGCTGATCCGGGCCACCAGCAGTTCACCCTCGCGGTGCACCGAGACCACCGCATCGACCGGTCCGACCCGTCGCGCCGCTGCCACCCCGTCATCGCCGCGGGCGGCCAGACGGGCCGCCTCCCGGGCGGCGTCGACACACCGGATCTGCAGCACCACCGCGTTGAGCCCGGCCAGGCACACCACCAGAACCGACACCAGCGCGGCGATCGCGAATGCGGCCTCGACGGTGACGGCACCGGTGTCATCGCTCAGACGCTGGTGTTCAGTGCGCGGGCGATGATATTGGACAGCGCATTGACGATCGAGTCGCCGGTGACCACGGTGTACAGGATGGCGCCGAACGCCGCGGCGGCAATGGTGCCGATCGCGTATTCG
>WOYI010981226.1_pt1 | contig 22534 bp, 19 predicted proteins | sample 6423411 | NCBI WGS metagenome assembly WOYI01 (sample SAMN13441803, study PRJNA592873) | oil field metagenome | biome: oil field; feature: oil-well bore; material: oil-contaminated soil; isolation source: oil-contaminated soil from oil-well borehole | place: Germany: Wietze | collected 2016-10-18 ... | reverse complement strand
TCCTTCCCCATTTCAGGGTAAAATTAGCGCGCTATGGACATTGAATCAACTTTATCCTGCGAACAACTCGAAGAACGCCTGGCCGCGCTGCACGCGGTCAGCCTGGAACTGGTCCAGGATATCTCTCTGGACTCCCTCCTGCAGCGTATCGCCCGGATCGCCTGTGAACAGGCCGGCGCCACCTACGCCGCCATCGGCGTGCGCGGCAAGGACGAGGCCATCGCCCGCTTCATTACGATTGGCATGCCCGCGGAAGATGTCGCCAAAATGCCGCACCCGCCCATGGGCCTGGGCCTGATCGGCACGATCGCTGAAGCGGAAGGCCCTGTCCGCGTCAAAGACATGCACCAGGACCCACGCAGCGCCGGCTTCCCTGAAGGCCACCCCGATATGACCTCGCTGCTGGGCGTGCCCATCCGTCTGGGCAGCCAACGCCTGGGGCAAATCTACCTGACCGACAAGATCGACGGCGGCGACTTCACCGCTGATGATGAACGCGTGATTGAGACCCTGGCAGCTTATGCCGCCGTGGCAATCTCCAACGCCCGCTCCTATTCCGAGCTGCACGAACGGGACCGCACCCTCACCCGGCGCAACCAGGACCTGGCGCTCCTCAATAACCTCGCATCCACCCTGGCCTCCATCACCGAACTGGACGAGCTGCTGGATACCGCCCTCAACCGGGTGATGAATTATTTCAACGTCGAGATTGGGGAGATTTTCCTCAGCGAAGAAGACCTGAACACACTCTATAAGGTCCTCCATCTGGGCGATGCCGTCCCGGCGCTCTGGAAGCAGGACCGCTTCACCCTGCGGGAAAGCCTGATCGGCGAGACCGCCTGGGGCGGCCAGTCCGCGCAGGTCAGTATCCCCCACGATGAGGACCCCTACCTGCTCAACGAAAGCCTGGAAGCCGCGGGCATCCGCCAGATCGCCTGTTTCCCGCTCACCAGCCGCAGCGAGGTTCTCGGCGTCCTCGCCATCGCCAGCAGGCAAAGCGAACCCCTGGATGCGATGGACCAGCAGCTGCTCTTCTCGATCGCCTCCTGGGTGGGCACGACCATTGAAAACGTCCGGCTCAACATCCAGGGGCGGCGACTGGCCGTCCTGGAAGAGCGTGAGCGGATCGGGATGGACCTGCACGACGGCGTGATCCAATCGATCTATGCGGTCGGGCTCACCCTGGAACACGCCCGCCTGCTGCTGGAGGAAGAGCCAGAGCAGACCCGCACCCGCATCAACCAGTCCATTGAAGACCTCAACAGCACCATCCGTGACCTGCGGGCCTTCATTATGGACATGCGCCCGCGTCAGCTCCACGAAGAGAACCTGATGGACGGCCTTCAGCGGCTGGTGAACGAGTTCCGCGCCAATTCTTTGGTGGAAGCTAAACTCTCCGGGCCATCCGAAGGCCTGGATGACCTGCCCGATGCCCACGCCATCGCCCTGTTCCACATCTGCCAGGAAGCGCTGGCCAACATCGCCAAGCACGCCCAGGCCAAGAAGGTGGAAGTGCTGGTCTGGACCACGGCGGACCGGGTGCTGATGGAAGTCCATGACGACGGCCGCGGGTTTGACTCTGCCAAAGTCCAGTTGACCCTGGGCCACGGCATTTCCAACATGCAAACCCGCGCCCGCAACGTGGGCGGGGACCTGGAGATCACGACCGAGCCCGATGACGGCACCACCATCCTGGTCTGGATGCCTTTCGCCCGGGAGGTTGAACCGGGGGACAAGGCTTGACCATGCCCGAGCCGCGCGACCTGCAAAAGGCTGCCCTGCGGGGCGAACCCTCCTATGTCTGGCGGGACGGCCAGCGCCGCCGCCTGGCCATGGTGCTCGATGCGGCCGGTGACCGCACCGGCGGCCGCCTGCTGGTGGATGGCTGCGGCGTGGGCATGTACCTGCACCACCTCAGCCCCGAGTTTTCCCTGGCCGTCGGCCTGGATATCGAGTTCGAACGGCTGCAGGAAGCCCGGACACTCGAGCCGAACGTGGTCAACGGCGTTGGTGAGGATCTGCCCTTCTCTTCCAATTCAGTTGACCTGGTGTTGAGCCATGAAGTGCTGGAACACGTGCAGGATGACCAGGCCGCCATCCGGGAGATCGTACGGGTGCTGAAGCCCGGCGGCCGCCTGGTGCTGTTCTGCCCCAACCGGGGGTATCCCTTCGAGACGCACGGAATTTACCGGGGCGGCGTTTATCATTTCGGCAACGCGCCGCTGGTCAACTACCTGCCGCGCCGCTGGCGGGACCAACTCGCGCCGCATGTGAACGTCTATACCCGCCGCGACCTGAGCCGGCTTTTCGCCGGGCTGCCGGTGAAGTTCATCACCCGCAGGACCATCTTCGGCGCCTACGACAACATCATCGCCCGGCGTCCGCGCCTGGGCAAGGCCCTGCGCAGTGTGCTGCAGTGGCTGGAAAAAACGTTCTTCCAACGCATGGGCCTCTCGCATTTCTGGGTCGTGGAAAAAGTCTGATCCTACCCTATAAGACACGCTTTTTTAACCGGTATCCGCTGCCATCGTGACCGGAAAAACCGGCTTCTAAAGCAGTTCCGGGTAACCGCAAAGTCATCCATCTCCATCTTTTTGCTTTTTAACCCAAAAACATCCCTTTCCGCCCTCGGGGCGCAAGGCTGGCCCTGGAGAATCGCATGTGAAACTTTAAATGTTGGCGGGTTCAGAACCGGAATCCAGCCTGCGACCCCTTAACCATCAACATCCTTCCTGTGCGGGGCCCGCAGAGGACGGCATCGTCCTCGCAGCGCAGTTGAGTTGGAGCCAATCTGAGAATACCGAGTGAGGTGAGATCTTGGATGCTTCCGTGAGTGATCCGTTCTAATTCTTCCCCCGCCTAAAAACCATATTTCTTGAGCAGGTCCCTCAAATCATCGGGGTTGTCCACCCAGACCTCTGAAAAGCCGCAGCTGGCGCAGCAGTAGCGCGTGATTTTGATCGTCTTATAGCTGGAGGGGGGCTTTGCGCCGCTGAGCGAGGCGGGCGGCTCAAAATCACCCGGCAGACGGACGATATCGGTTGAATGACATTTGGGGCATTGCCAGTTTTTCATGGGTTTTGCGTCCTTCCGAACGTTTCATCAGCTGTCCAGTGTCCCCATCATAGCGGATGGACTCTATCAAAAACTCACGAATTGTCCCCTGGACAGCGCTCAGGGCAGCCAGACCGGCCTGGCCGCGTCCTCTGCCAGCAAAACGCTTTCCCCTGTTTCCCAATCCCAGAGCCAGATAGAGGACGGGGAGGCCGGGACCCCCGGCCGATACTTTTGGTACACCAGCTGCTTCCCCCAGACGTCCCAGCGATAGGACGAGAAATCCGCAGCGGCATCAGCCTCGACCGAGACCGCTTCACTGCCGTCGATCTTTAAGACCCAAAGCGCTCGATTAATTGAGGCGTTGGTCGGGCGCAAAGCGACGGCGATCCAATCGCCGTCCGGCGACCATCTTGGCCGGCTGAAGGTCGTCCCTTCCGTATCCCCTCCCAGGACTTGCTGAATGGATTCGTTTTCCAAATCCGCAATATAGAGGGCCGATTCCGGCTCCAGCACCGAGGGGAGCAGATCGGTGAAGAGATAGTATTTGCCATCGGATGACCAGTCTCCCAGGTCCTGGAGCGAGGTGGGGATGATGGCCTCCTGCGATGTTTCCAGGTCCAGGATGCGAATCCCATTTTGAGTCAGGTCAAAGCTGGCCAGCCGGCGCCCGTCCGGCGAGAACGCGGGAGAATGGCCGTAGGCGTCTTCGCTTTGATAAAGCGGGCGGGTTTCCCCTGTCTCAGAGTTGGCAGTCCAGATTCTGGAAGCCTGGCGCGTGCCGCTATCATTGTCCCAGGCCTGCCTCGCATAGGCGATCCAGATCCCATCCGGCGACCAGACAGGCTGGCTGCAATAGTCCAGCCCGCAGGAGAGCAGCAGCGTCTCCGTTTCGCCATCCCGATCCACCATCCAAAGATCGCTGCCGCCATCAGCGTTCACAGCGGCGTACACAATCCTTTCACCCGTCCGGCTGGGGTCAAAATCAATGACGGTTCCATTGGTTTCGGTCAGCGCTATTGAAGACTGCCGGCCGGTATCCCAGCGCCAAAGGTCACCGCCGCTTTCACCAAGCGCCAGGTAAAGGACGTCCGGCGAACGGACGGTAATCGTCCAACGCGCGGTTTCCATTAATTCGCGCCCGCTGGATGATTCGGCGCCTTTTGAAAGGGTAAGGGTATAGCTCAGTGCCGGGTCGAGCGGCGTTTCGGGGAAAAACCAGAGTGCGTCCTCGTCCCACTCGAACCGGCCCGGGAGGGAAGGCGCCAGGGAAAAATGGGATTCAGCGGAAGCTCGGTTCATCGGCTGGTCGAAACGGATGCCCAAGGGGCCGTAAATACCTGCATCTCCGCCTTCAGTTGGGGAAAGCAGATCAGCCTGAACGCCGACCTGATCGCCCTGAAGGACCAGGAGGAGGATCAGTTCCAACAGGATGAGCAGAAAAAGGAGGACACGGCGGTCAAATCGTTTCATGGGTTCAGCCTATGGATAAAGGTAAGGTTGATTGGGTTCTTCCGCCAAGGTGATCGAATCCGCCAGGATCACAGGCGCTTCTTCGCCCGTGAACGCTGCGGTCGTTATCCCACCTTGCACGCGGACCCAACCATTCGGCAGATTCATGCCGGCGGGCGGAAGGACCGCGATCCCGATGGCGGCCGCATCCGCCACACAGCGAACTGATGCCGATCCTTCCCCAAAAGATGGGGCCGGACCCGAAGCGAAGGCCGTGCAGGTGCCCAGGATCACAATGGGGTTCAAGACCGGCGCTGCCAGCAAAAAGGTGATCCTCATCGAAAGGGGAAGCCCCTTTTTGGAGAGGCGCCGGGTCAGCGGGACCACGCCGCATTCACACACTGGAAAAATCAATCCCAGGAACGCGCCCAAAATGACGTCAGCGACCCGGTTTTTGGGCCGCCGGGCAAAGAAAGTCTCGCGGTCCACATACACTTCGACGATCCCCGAGGCCAATGTGCCCAGCAAAAGAGAGGGCAGGGCTTCAATGAAAATGCCCAGGAAGATCGTCGAAAAATTGTAACGCTGTGACTAATTTGTGCGGTGACCCGCGCAGAAAGGTCCTTTGATTAAGGTGTCACTGTGGGGCTGGGTGTGGCCGTCGATGTGGCGGTCGGCACCGGCGTGACGATGTTGACCGGGATGATGATGATGTCGCCAACATCGAGATCAGTCTCGTCTTCCATCTCGTCCTGATCGTTTGCCCGGCGGTAGCGGTTGGTCTCTTCCATGATCCGTTCCATCGTGCTGTTATATTTCTCAGCCAAAGTATAAAGATTGTCGTTGGCCTTCACCCGGTATTCGATCTTTGTACCGGGTGCGATGTCGCTCGGCAGCGGGGTTTCCGTCGGCAGTTCCGAGCCCGGTGCAGGGATCAGGATCGTCTGGCCCGGGGTGATAAAGCAGTTGCTGTCCAGGCCGTTCAGGAATAGCAGGACTTCGATATCCACTTCGTATTCGTTAGCAATAGTAGTGCAATTATCGTCTTCCTGCACCTGGTATTCAAACGGCCCTGACGCCGTTGATGTTGGGGTGATGGTGGGCGTCTCGGTGATGGTGGCCGTCATCGTAAAGGTGGCCGTCGGGGTCACGGGCGTCGGAGTCGGCGTCTCTGTGGGGGTGGGGGTTTTGGTGCTGAAGAGGGAGATTCCGCCCCCGCCGCCGGTCAGGTAAACGACCAGCAGGACGATCCCCGCGACAGCGAGCAGGATGGCAATGCCGCCGATGATATAGGGGCCTGTCTTTTGTTTTTTTCGGTATGAAGAGATAACGTTCTTCGCATTTTTGTTGCGCATAAGATTTCCTTTTCAAGTTGGATCAACCCGGCCCAACCGCGCCGGATCGCCCCCTGCCCTCAATTCTTGGTGGCCTCATTTTAACCGATAATCAAAATATGGTCGAGTCTGTCAAAAGGCAAGAGGTGGTATGGTTTGACCCGAAAAACGCCCCTGCTGTTTGAACCCGCTTGATTTTATTTTATCTAAGCAGGCGGTTTCTGACAATCCAAAATACGTTTCATGAACTGCCCGGTGTAGGACTGGGGCATGGTGCAAAGATCTTCCGGCGTGCCCCAGGCAATGATCTCGCCGCCGGCGTCGCCGCCCTCAGGGCCCAGGTCAATGATCCAATCCGAAACTTTGATGATATCCAGGTTGTGTTCGATGATGACCACCGTATTGCCTTCATCCACCAGGCGCTGGAGCACCTCGATCAGGCGGTGGACGTCAGCGGCGTGCAGGCCGACGGAGGGCTCATCCAGCACGTAAAGCGTGTTGCCGGTGGAGCGGCGCGAGAGCTCTTTGGAGAGCTTGACCCGCTGCGCTTCGCCGCCGGAGAGCGTTGTGGCGGCCTGCCCCAGCCGGATATAGCCCAGGCCGACATCCTGCAGCGTTTCCAGCCGGCGGGTGATCTTGGGGAAGGCCTCAAAGAACCCGGCCGCGGTATCGATGGTCATGTCCAGCACATCAGCGATGGTCTTGTCTTTGAAACGGATCTGCAGAGTCTCCCGGTTATAGCGTGAGCCATGGCAGACATCGCAGGGCACGTAGATGTCAGGCAGGAATTGCATTTCAATCTTGAGCTGCCCCTGGCCGGCGCAGGCCTCGCAACGCCCGCCCTTCACGTTGAAACTGAAGCGGCCCTTCTTATAACCGCGCATCTTGCTTTCGGGCAGCTCCGCATACAGGTCCCGGATGTAATCAAAAACGCCGGTGTAGGTGCCGGGGTTCGAGCGCGGGGTGCGCCCGATGGGGGATTGGTCGATATTGATGATATTATCGATATTATCGACCCCTTCGATGGAATCGTAGTCGCCGGGGCTGGTCCGGGCGCCATGGAGCTGACGTGCCAACTGGCGATAGAGCGTGTCGATCAGCAGAGAGGATTTACCGGAGCCGGAGACGCCGGTGATGCAGACGAACTTTCCCAGGGGGAGATCCAGGGTGATACCTTTGAGGTTGTTCTCACGGGCGCCTTTGAGCACCAGATGACGCCCGTTGCCTTCGCGCCGTTCCTCCGGCACGGGGACGTATTTGCGGCCCGAGAGGTACGCGCCGGTCAACGAGTCCGGGTTTTGGATGATGTCTTCCGGCGGCCCTTCGGCCACCACCTCGCCGCCGAGGTCCCCCGCACCGGGGCCGAGGTCCACAACCCAGTCCGCCCGGCGGATGGTTTCCTCATCATGTTCCACCACCAGGACGGTGTTTCCCAGGTCCCGCATGCCTTCCAGGGTGACCAGCAGGCGGTCGTTATCGCGGGGATGCAGGCCGATGGAGGGTTCATCCAGCACATACAGCACCCCCATCAGGCGCGAGCCGATCTGGGTGGCGAGGCGGATGCGCTGTGCTTCGCCGCCCGAAAGCGAGCCGGCCGAACGCTGCAGCGTGAGGTAATCGAGGCCGACGTTGACTAAAAAGCCCAGCCGTGCGCTGATCTCCTTGAGGATCCGTTCGGAGATCAGCCGGTCACGTTCGGTGAAGGGCGAATCGTCTGCGGATAAGGACTCGATCCAGGCCAACGTCCGGCGCACGGGCCAGCGGGTGACCTCGATGATGTTCTTATCGTCAACGGTCACGGCCAGCGCTTCAGTCCGCAGTCGGTCGCCGCCGCAGGTCTGGCAGGGGCGGTCGCTCATGAATTCGGAGATCTTGCCGCGGATATATTCGGAGTTCGTCTCACGATAGCGGCGTTCCAGGTTGTTGATCACCCCCTCAAAGGAGGCTTTGAAGGAGCTTTGCCGTCCATTGCGGCCGCTGAACTCTACTTTGAGCTCTTTGCCGCCGGTGCCGTAGAGGATCTTGTCCAGTTTCTCATCCGGAATGGTCTCAACCGGTGCTTCCAGATCAATCTTGTAGTACTTGGCGACGGCTTCCAGCATTTGCCAGTAATAACCGCCGTCGTCTTTGGGGCCGTCCCAGGCAGGATCGGCGATAGCGCCATCCACCAGTGAAACGGAGCGGTCCGGGATCAGCAGGTCCGGGTCAATCTCCTGGCGGCTTCCGAGGCCCTGGCAGGTGGGGCAGGCGCCGTGGGGCGTGTTGAATGAAAAGGTGCGCGGTTCAATCTCCGTGATCACACTGCCGTGCTCGGGGCAGGCGAGATGTTCCGAAAACTGGATATCGCGGGGGTCGTCATCCGCAAGGACCTGCACGGTGATATAACCGTCGCCGAACTTCAGTGCGGTCTCGACCGAGTCGGTCAGCCGTGAGCGGGCCGTCTGGGCATCTTCCTGGTTCTCAGGTTTGCGCAGGATCACCCGGTCCACTACGGCTTCGATGGTGTGCTTCTTATAGCGGTCCAGATCGAAACCTTCGTCCAGTGAATGGGTCTCGCCGTCCACCCGGACACGCAGGAAACCGGCTTTGCGGATCTCCTCGAAGACGGCCTGGTAGGTACCTTTGCGTTCCCGCACGAGAGGAGAGAGGATCTGCAGCCGGCTGTCTTCGGGCAGGGCTTCGATATCTTCAACGATCTCCTGAGCAGACTGTTTCTGGACCACCCGTCCGCAGATCGGGCAGTGGGGGATCCCCACCCGGGCATAAAGCAGGCGCAGGTAGTCATACACCTCAGTCACCGTCCCAACGGTGGAACGGGGGTTATGAGAGGTGGCTTTCTGGTCAATGGAGACAGCGGGCGAAAGCCCTTCGATGGTGTCCACATCAGGTTTGTTCATCTGGCCCAAAAACTGGCGCGCGTAGGCGGAAAGCGACTCCACATAGCGCCGCTGGCCTTCCGCGAAAATGGTGTCAAAAGCCAGGGAACTCTTGCCCGATCCTGAGAGACCGGTGATCACCACCAGCTTGTCGCGGGGGATTTCCACGGTGATATTCTTTAAGTTATGTTCGCGTGCGCCAACCACACGCAGGTTGTCACGTGCCGTCATCATGTTATTCTTACTCATCCAATCAATTATAGCACAAACGGTCTATTATAATGCTTTATTTTTTATCCAGCAGCTTGTTAAATACGCAATCAATAATTATACCTGCCGCGGCCAGAGTCCGTGAGTCGCCTGATGAGAACAGGTCACGCCTGAGCGCATTTTGAACGTTATTTGATGCCCCCATTTTGATATACTCAAATATAGACGTGGTCATTCAATAACTCCGGCGATGCATTTTATACGTCCATATCAAAGGTAGGTTCCAATCCATAAAAAAATCCAGCCCCTTCATAATCCAAAATGGCTTATGGCCTTCAAGGTCTTGGTCGTTGCTGTCCTGATTTTTGTGGCCGGCCTGTTGGTGCATGCCACCGGGGGTATCAAACAGGTTTTCTCGCGTACGATGTATATCCCCACCCTCCTCGCGGCTTACTACTTCCGCATTCCCGGCGGCCTGATCGCAGGGATCGTGGGGGGCCTGGTGCTTGGGGCCTTTCACGCCTATTTCGGTGTCCACAGGGGAAATGCAGCAGGTCACCAACTGGCTTTATCGTCTGATCTTCTTATTGTCATCTTCCCGGGTTAAACAAATGTGAAGGGGAGATTAAAACAGTTATAATTAGCACAATTTCAAACTCACAAAGGAGTGGTTTATGGATCAGAAAGAAAACAAACGCGTAAAATTTGCCTGGGTGATGTATGACTGGGCAAATTCCGCTTTTGTCACCACCATCACGGCAGCGGTGTTGCCGGTGTACTATGCCAGCGTGGCCGCTGCCAACCTGGCCCCTAATATCCGCACGGCATATTGGGGCTACACTTCCACAATCGCCCTGTTGCTCGTCGCGCTGATGGGCCCCGTAATGGGCGCCATGGCTGACTTCACCGGCTCCAAGAAGAGATTCCTCACGATCTTTGCACTAATTGGCATCGCCGGCGCAGCCCTGCTCTTCTTTGTGCGTGAGGGCGACTGGTTGATGGCCTCGATCTTCTACATCATAGGCAATGTAGGGTTTGCCGGCGCAAATGTCTTCTACGATTCGCTGCTGCCCCACGTGGCCGAGGAGGAAGAGCGGGATCAGCTTTCCTCTCGGGGTTACGCCTTTGGCTATCTCGGCGGCGGGATCTTGCTGGCGATCAACCTGGCGATGATCATGACTGCCAAAGATGCCGCGGCCACAGAATTGATGAGCCGGCTCAGCTTCCTCATGGTAGCGGTCTGGTGGCTCGTCTTTACGATCCCGCTCTGGAGAAATGTGAAGGAACCCGTTCGGCGGATCCTGAAGGGCGAAGAGAATTTCAACCCGATCCAGGCCAGTTTCAGCCGGCTGGCGCATACTTTTGGCGAAGTGCGCCAATTCAAGGAACTGTTCAAATTCATCATCGCTTTCTGGCTTTATAACAACGGCATCGGTACGATCATTGTGATGGCCACCATCTACGGCACCGAACTGAACTTCAGCCAGACCACGACCATCGGTACCTTGTTGATGGTGCAGTTCGTCGCCATCCCCTTCTCACTGTTGTTTGGCTGGCTGGGGAAGAAACTCGGCACGAAGAAATCAATCCTGCTCAGCCTGGGTATTTATTCGCTCATCGCCATTGGCGGCTATTTCATGACCCAGGAAATCCACTTCTGGATCCTGGGCTTTGGTGTGGCCATGGTGCAGGGCGGCAGCCAGGCGCTTTCCCGCTCGCTGTTCAGCAGGATGGTGCCCAAGAGCAAGTCGGCCGAATTCTACAGCTTCTTCAGCGTCAGCGAAAAGGTCGCCGGCTCCCTCGGCCCCTTCCTGTTCGGCCTGGTGAGCACGCTGATGGGCGGCAGCCGGTTATCCATCATTTCGCTGATCGTTTTCTTCATCGCGGGCGGTTACCTGCTGACCCGGGTGGACGTTGAAAACGGGATTGAGGTGGCTCGGGCAGAAGAAGCCCGGCTGGTCCAGGCAACCGCGTTGGAGGCGGAACAAGCCTAGGTTCTCTCATTTGGAACGATTTACATGGGGCTGGCCTGAACATGGGCCGGCGCCTTTTATTTAGTAGCGTAGGTGACCATCTTTGGCATCCGGTGATGGTGCCGGAGTCGAGAGGCTTTCTTTATGCAAATTAATAAGCCGGTAAGGGCCGCCCGAGGATTGTAAACAAGCATACTATTGTGATTTCCCCCTGGCCCCCCGCACGCAGGGGAATTTTAGGACCGAGCACCGCAGGCCGCGTGCCGCGCAGCGCACGTGACGGCACGAGGTGCCCGCATAAAGTCGCTCAGGCGGGATGTCCCAGGTGTCGCGTTGTGAACGTGGCCTGCACGAAAAAAACCCGGGTGGTAATTTCCCGGGATTTTATATCTGGATTGCATTGGATGGCCGTTATCCGCCCAGGTAGGCGGCTTTCACCTGTGGGTTTTCCATCAGGGCTTCTGCCTCACCGGAAAGGGCGACGGCACCCGTTTCGAGTACATAAGCCCGGTCGGCGATTGAGAGCGCCATTTGCGCGTTCTGTTCCACCAGCAGGATGCTGACGCCCGCTTCGTTGATCTCCTGGATGACTTCAAAAATCTGTTCCACCAGGATCGGTGCCAGGCCCATCGAGGGTTCATCCAGCAGCAGCAGGCGGGGGTCGGCCATCAGGCCGCGGCCCAGTGCCAGCATCTGCTGTTCGCCGCCGGAGAGCGTGCCGCCCAGTTGGCGCTGGCGTTCTTCCAGACGAGGGAAGATCTCGAAGACTTTCTCCATGTGCTCCTGGACCTGGTCATTATCCTTGAGGGTATAAGCGCCTAATTCCAGGTTTTCGCGCACGCTCATCTTGGCAAAAATCTTTCGCCCTTCAGGCACCTGCACGATGCCCTGTTCCACGATTTGCGCGGCACAGGTCTGGGTCAGGTCTTCCCCTTCAAAGAGGATGGCGCCGGAATCCGGGCGCAGGATGCCGGAGATGGTGTTCAGGGTGGTACTCTTACCGGCGCCGTTTGCACCGATCAGGGCCACGATCTCGCCCTCATCCAATTCAAATGAGATGCCTTTGAGGGCATGAATGGCACCGTAGGACACATTGAGTTCGTTTACATTTAGCATGGTGCGTTCTTCTTCCGTTTAAATCGTTCAGACAGTGCTGCCGCACCAGGGCCGAGGTAGGCTTCGATTACCTTCTGGTTCGACTGGATCTCAGCGGGACACCCTTCGGCAATCTTGACGCCGTAATCCAGCACGGTGATCTGATCAGAGATATCCATAACCACCCGCATGTCGTGCTCGATCAGCAGGATGGTGATCTGGCGGGAATCACGCAGGTCTTTGATGAACGCGGTCATCTCGTCCGTCTCCTGGGGGTTCATCCCCGCGGTGGGTTCATCCAGCAGCAAAAGTGCAGGCTGGCTGGCGAGCGCACGGGCGATCTCCAACCGACGCTGGGCGCCGTAAGGCAGGTTATGGGCGGGGGTGTTGCCCAGGCCCCCCAGCCCGATGTAGTCCAGCAGCTCGAATGCCTGGCGGACCGCCTCTTTTTCTTCATGGATATAGCGAGGGTTACGCAGGATCGCTTCCACCCAGCTCATTTTCAGGCGGGGATGCTCACCCACGAGGATATTCTCAATGGCCGTCATTTCGCCAAACAAGCGGATGTTCTGATAGGTACGGGCGATGCCCAGGCCGCAGGTCTTGTGGGTGGGCAAGCCGCTGATCGGCTGGCCCTGGAAAAGGATCTCACCTTCCTCCGGCACGTAGAAGCCCGACACACAGTTGAACAGTGTAGTCTTCCCTGCGCCGTTGGGGCCGATGATGCTGGAGATCGAATTCTCCGGGACAACCAGGTCCACATTGCAGACGGCCGTCAGGCCGCCAAATTGCTTGGTGACATTTTTTGCTTCAATCACAGCTTTGGTCATTGTTCCACCTCCATCGTTTGCTTTGAGGGGCTATCCTTGGGCGGCCGCTTGAAACGGGTGTTGGCCGCCGGCCAAAGGCCCTCGGGCCGCACGATCATCATCACGACCAGCAGCGCACCGAACACCAGCAGCCGGTAGTCTTCCAGCTCCCGCAGCAGTTCCGGCAAGCCCTTGAGGACGAACGCGCCGATGACGACTCCGGGCAGGCTTCCCATGCCGCCCACGATCACGATACAGAGGACGTTGATGGAGACCATTAACGTGAAATCTTCCGGACCGGTGAACTGGTTGCGGGAGGCGAACAAAGCGCCCGCCAGGCCGGCGAAGGCCGCACCGAGCAGGAGAGCCAGGATTTTTGAACCGTATGTGTTGATGCCGGTGGCCTGTGCCACGGTCTGGTCTTCCCGAATGGCGATCCAGGCCCGGCCGGTGCCGGAATCCTTAAGGCGTTTGGCGATAAATAACCCGATCAACACCAGCAGCATGAGCAGGTGCATGTAATTCACATCCGAGAAGACCTCGCCGAACCAGGTGGGTTGACCCACGCTGGTGACGCCTTTTGGCCCATTGGTCAGGCCGGTCAACAAGTCGCTTTTGATCAGGATGCGGACGATCTCACCGAAGCCCAGAGTCACGATCGCCAGGTAGTCCCCGCGCAAGTTGAGGATCGGCAGGCCCAGCAGCAGCCCCGTAAGGGTTGAGACGAGCACCGAAGCGCCGACGGCCAGCCAGAGGTTCAGGCCGATGCCGTGGGGCGTGGGGGCGGTCAGCAGGGCGAAGGTGTAGGCACCGGTGGCAAAGAAGGCCACATAGCCGAGGACCAGCTGGCCGGAATAGCCCACAATGATGTTCAGCCCGAGGCCCAGCAGGATGTAGATGGCGACGGTCCCCATGATGTAATTCCAGTAAGAGCCCCAGGCCAGCGGCAGGAAATAGAGCACCAATGCGACGAGGATCAAGAGCACGGCCCTCACCCAGGGATTGCTGATGACATTGCGGACGTTCCAGGCTTCAAACGTGGTCGCAGCCCTTGATTTTACGCTTTCCCAGCCGCGGCTTACCCAATTCTTAAAGCTGAGGGCCCAGCTAAGGCCAGCACCGGCCAGGCTGAAAAGCGTCAGGTACAACAGGTAGGTGTTGGCCGCGCTTGACGGGGTGCTGTAGAACCGCAGGAACGCCATTTCTTCGGGGCCCAGGTTGGGCAGATAGGTCTGGAGGTCTGCGCCGCCGGTCGAAAGAGTCCCGCTGACCCAGATCGCTAACCAGGCCAGGAGGCCGCTGACCAGGCCGGCGGTCAGGCCGCCCAGCAGCGCCATCCACCACTTGCAGGCTGCACAACCGCTTCTGGCGCTGATGCCGGTAAACAGGCCCAAAAGAGCCAGCATGACCAGCAGGTCATTCACAGGCGTTTGGCCTCGCACCGTGTTGCCCAACAGGTCCCCAATCATGGTTGAGCCAACGTTGATGAAACCGATCAGCAAAAGGAAGATAAACACAATTCCAAAGGTGATCCCGGCACGGAATCCATTTTTCAATATGAGCTTCATCAGACTTTCTCCTCCGTCAGTGCCTCACCCAGCAACCCGGACGGTCTGAAGATCAGCACCAGGATCAGGATTGTAAAGGCGATCACGTCTTTTAATTGGAAGTCGAGGCCCAGCAGCGCAGGTCCCATTGATTCGAGCAGGCCCAGGAGCATCCCGCCCATCATGGCGCCGGGGATATTGCCAATCCCGCCCAGGACGGCGGCGGTGAAGGCTTTGATGCCGGGGATGAAACCCACGTAATGGTTGAACAATCCATTGTGGATGCCCCACATCACGCCCGCCGCGCCGGCGAGGATGCCGCTGATGATGAAGGTCTTGCTGATGACGGAGTCCACGTCAATGCCCATCAGGGCTGCGGCTTGCTTGTTCTCGGCCACCGCACGCATCGATTTGCCGAGTTTGGTCCTCTTCACAAGGATGAACAGGCCAACCATCAACAGGATGGATAGGACGAATGAGAACGCACCGGTGTAGGTCAGCATGACTTCCTTGCCTCCCACGGGGATCATCCAGCCCGTGCCCCGCCAGAGGATATCCGGGTTCATATATTGGCGGCGCTGCGGGCCAAACAGGAGTTGAGCTGCATTTTGCAGGAAGATGGATGCACCGATAGCGCTGATCAGGGGGATCAGCCGCGGCGCGCCCCGCAGCGGCCGGTAGGCGATTTTTTCCAAAAGGAGGCCGATCAGGGCCGAAGTGCCTGCCCCGGCCAAAAAGGTCAGGATCAGGGCGATCACGGGGTAGGCATTGAGAAAATTCAAATCAGGGCCGGCGGCGGCCGGTGCGGGGATGGCGGCGAAGGCCTCCAGCGCAAAATAGCCGGCAAAGGTCCCCAGCATCATTACTTCACCATGGGCAAAGTTGATCATAAAGAGGATGCCGTATACGAGTGTGTAGCCGATGGCGATCAGGGCATACATCCCGCCGATGATCAAACCCGAAATCAAAAACCGCATCCATGTGTCCGGGCCGTAGGTCCCTTCGCCGAATGCGGTCTGGTAGATTCGCCATACCAAGAAAATCAAAACCACTAATCCCACAAGGATTCGCAGGATCAACCCCGGTGTTAGCTTAAGGTTTTTAAGTTTATTAATCATAAAGTGATAAGTCCAGTGTCTTAAGGTGTGGGATGGGGAAGTTGACGCCTTCCCCATCCCAGTGAATAAATGGAGGCTAATCGCTGGCTAGCGCCAGGGGAACCCAGGCACCATCCACGACCTGGTAAAAGACTGGGCCAGAGGCGTTGCATTCGCCGATCTCATCACATTTGATCAGGCCGGTCAGACCGGTGAAGTCGGTAGCGCGGACAGCAGCAACCAAAGCGCCGCGCGGGACGAAAAGGGTGCCGTTCTCAACGAAAGCAACCGATTCGATGGCCGCGATGAGGACATTACCCGTATCGAATGACGACCAGGTGAAGGCGCTTAGCTCACCGGCTTTGGTGGGGAAGTTCTCGGCGTAGAGTGCATCGAAAGCGGTTTTCTCCTCTGAATCGGGGGGCACGAGGGAGGCGGCAATTGCGCCTTCGCCGTTAGTGCCGGTCTTCGTGGTAAATTCCACACCGAAGGTGCCATCGCAGCCGAAAAGGAGCACACCATCGAGGCCCGCCTGCGACCACTGGTTCATCATCACGATCGCTTCAGCAGCGTAGCCGCCGAAGTAGACGGCCTCTGGGTCGGCCGCGGCCACAGCGGAAAGCGGCGCCACGTAGTCGGCCTCACCGGGGGTGACCGCTTCGTAAGCGACAACTTCACCACCTAATTCTTCAAATCTCGCCTGAACCACATCGGCCAGGCCCTGGCCATAGGTGCCGCCATCATGCATTACGGCGATCCTGGAGAAACCAAGTTCATTGAAGAGCAGGTCTGCAGCAGCTTCACCCTGGTCAGCATCCGTGAAGGCCAGACGATTGAAGACGGAGGACCCCTTTTGGGTCAGGTCGGGGTTCGTGGCGGAGGGGGACATCATCGGCAGGCCGGCTTTTTCATAGATCGGCATAGCTGCGTCAGTGGAGCCGGAGAAAATATGGCCGGCAATGGCGACCATCGTCGGGTCAGTGACGAACTTGTTCGCTACCGCCGCGCCACCTTCAGGCGTACCGCCAGTGTCCTCGGCGACGAGTTCGTAGGACCACCCTTCGAAGCCATCATCTTCCTTGAGGGCCAAGCTGACAGCCTGGCTGATGTCGATACCGAACATGGAGTAGTCACCCAGCATGGGCGCGCCCATGCCGATTTTGATCGTTTCACCCTCAGGGATCACGGCGCAGCCGAATTCATCTTCCTCGCAGGCTGCGGGGAGGGTTGATTCTTCAGCAGCCGGTTCTTCCTCGGCAGGTTCCTCAGCAACAGGTTCCTCAGCAACAGGTTCCTCTGCCATACCATCGGCTTCATCCGATGGGGGACCAGCAACGGGTTGGGGGGCGCAGGCGCTCAGCGCCAAGATAAACACAAACAACACAACAAAAAAACGTTTAAACTTCATTATTCTTCTCCTCTAAAATGAAATGGACGATTTTTGCATCAATAACTTGATCGCTAGCCAGGTACCTCCTTTTTCGTCAAAGTGTGTCAGCACCGAAGCCAAGTAAAAAAAGCCACCCTGTGGTTGGGTGGCTTTTACTTTTGCTAAGATTTGGTCTACTTGATTTCCCGTTTGATCTTAACCTTCCCAACCACTATTTGGCGCTTTTTAATATACATAAAAAGTGCCCAAAGAATAATGATGATCATCAAGTAGCTGAACATTACAGTCAACTCTTTACCTCTCTGACTCTAAAGGTTTTGACGATTATAAATGAGCAATGTTAAGAGAAGGTACATCAAAAACCCGATTCTTGTTAATAGTTGATTAACAGTTGTGGTTTTCCCCCATTAAAATAGTGATTGCGGATCAGGGAAGGCTTCAGTGGGTCAGATTCACCCTTTCCGCGCTGCGCCGCCAAAAAACCAGCTGAAATTCACGATCCAGCGCGGCCTCGGAGGGTTTGGCGATCCGCTTCCGGATGAAATATTCCAGGTCACACCTGCCGCATCTGACGAACGGGCCAGGAAGACGGAGGTGGCTGCACCCCCCGCAACGGACTTGCCCTGCATCCCTCATTCCGCCAGCATTTGGGTGTTGACTGTGCCCGGATGCAGTGCGTTGTCCATCGCACCGCTGCCTGACGGGCGAGCTCAAAGGCGAACAGGAGGTTGCCGAACTGGGAAAGGCAACAGGCGCCCCAGCCATGGAAGCGCTTTTCGCCCTTCGGGTTGCCAGGTCCGCCCGGGCGGAACCGTGCACCACCGAAAGCGGGTAATCGTATCTGCAAAACAGAGGCGGGGCCGCGGCCCCGCCTCTGTGACGACTTCAGAGTGAGCGAATACGTAAATACGTTAATCAATATCGCAGAATGGCGGCGATGTGGCCCGCCTCCGCCAGGTCGTCGTTCTCCGGAATGACCTTGACGTCGGCGCCCTTGCGCAGTGATTCCTGTACGGCCATCTCCACGGCGTCGCCAATCGTCTCAAAGGCACCGCCGCAGAAGGGACATTGATCCAATTCCTGCACGGTCAGGAATCCGCACTCCGCGCAGCGATAGCCTTCCTGTTTGAAGTCTTCAGAGACCAGCAGGGTCTTGACCCGGCCTTCGTGGTTGGCGTTCAGGGCATCCATCAGGCCGATCACCCCTGTGCTCCCTTTGGCGGCCAGGGTAACAGCCTGCTCAACCAAATTCCCGGTCAGTTTCTCCTGCGCGGCTCGGGCAGCCTGCATGGCCTTCTCCAGGATGTCATTCGAGTTGGCCGTCATGCTCATGGGGAATTCCGCCACCACCAGAGATTGCCATGACTTTGGCAGTTCATCCTTGAAGCGGGCGATATTGTCGTCGGTCCCGCCGATCATGACCCTGCGGATATGGTTGCGGGAGAAAAACTCGATCATCTGATCGATGACTTCTTTGATATTGCGGTCAATGATGTTTTCCACATTCCCGCTGGCGCTCGATCCGCCCATCCGGCCCGGCATGGCGTTCCCGCCGCCGCGCTTGGTCTGCTTCACTTCCTCACCGCTCACGCTTTCCATTTCAATGAGCTCACCAAGGTTAAAGGAGAAAAACCTTGCACCCTGTTTATCGACCAAGACCACCCCCCACCCCTTGAAGGTGTCCGCCAGACGGACCATGGGTCGCAAAATGGGGATGTCTGCCGCCGCGGCCTGGTCCGGCACGGTGAGGTTGATCCGATAGGTCTGGAAGAAATTCTTATGCTGGTCGGAGAAAATGGCCAACCCCCTGGCATCCCAACCGTATTCAAAATTGACGTAATGTTCAACGGCTTGCACATCGTCCGGAAGGTCAATGTTCTTTACGAGGTTCCGCAGCCTGATCTTTGCGGCCTCCTGAGAGGTCTCAGCGGGGTCTGTGGTCAGATAGACGCTCAACATCTGTTCTTGTGCGGAAAAATCCAAGAGCGCTTGCAGGTCTTTCTCGGAAAACATGGTTGCCTCCAGTTCAATTGTGAATTTTTAAGGTGGGTCTGACGATAGGACGTTCAGGCTTATTTAATTTTATCCGATGGCAGTCTCGAAGACAAAATGCCTGCGTTGGCTTGCATAAGATGGCGCTGAGGCCGGGTTGAGCTGCCGGGAATCAGGGATCCAAGGAGCAGGCGCTTTCCCTAAGAGAGCTCGTTTGGGGTTATTTTTTGAGCGTGCAGAAGCATCCGCGGCGTATCCAGACCATAAGGTTGTTTTTCCAGATTCCCATACACATTGATTACGCCAAACCCCGCTTGCTGAAGCATGTTCATAATTTCTTGTACTGTAAAGGCCCTTGTGGAGGTTCCCCATTTGATGATCTGCCCATCCCGTTTAATGAAGAGGGATTCCGTATTAAGGCGCCCGGCGTGGCTATCGAAGTTTCGCTCTTCGAGATAATATCCATTTTTACGTTCTGCCCAATGTCTGGGTTGAAAATGGCTCAAAATCCAGTCGCGGTTGAAGAAATCCAGCACAAAATGCCCGTCCATTTTCAGTGCCCGGTGAACCCCCTTAAAAACCGCCTCATTTTCATGGTCCTGCTCAAAGAAGCCCCAGGCGCCGAACATAATAAAGACCAGGTCAAACTTATTTTCAAAAGGGATATCCCGCATATCCTTGTTGATCCACTCAATGGATAACCCTGATCGTGAAGATTTTTCGGCGGCGACTTTCAGGAAATCAGGGCTGATATCCAGGCCGGTAACACTATGACCTAATTCAGCAAGTCGGATAGCGTGGCGGCCGGTGCCACAGCCAAGATCCAGGATGCTGGCTTGTGACGGAATCGATGTCTCGTCCATCAAGAACCGGACTTCCGCGCTCGTCATATCCTCATGGATGCCGTAAATATTTTCGTAGTCGCTGCAAAGGACTGACGGCGTTTTTTCCCACCACTTCATAGTACCTCCGATATTTGCCCTATGTTCCGTAATGCACCTGCCCCTAGAATATTAATGGAGGGAACCTATAGTATTAATCATACATCATTTCTGAGGCCTTTTCATTCATCCCACTGACAGGACAGGGCTATGGCAAAGTCATGGATTTAATATTTCGAGCAATAAATCTGTGTCAAGTGCGCAAAGCATCCGTTTTGTCTTCACACCACATTTTTTAGTTTTATTCTGCCGCAATAAGTTGAGCACCATTTTTCGAATTAGGGCCAGGTTTTCAGGGGCATGCCCTGTTCTGACTCTACTGTAATCTTCATTGAACGAGACATCCAGACTTCAATGGATGAACGGGTCAATGTAGCTGATCGAACCGGAGAGCACCCGGTCAGGATCGGAATGGAATACGACCGCCACGGGGTTGCCAGCATCGAGCATGTCCCCATCGGAGGCGTCCAAGTAGTAGTTGACTTGCTGGATTTATTGGCTGGATCTATATGTTTAGTCCCCGTCCCAAAGGACATCCTGCGCTTTTTGCGTCTCCCAGGATTTGAGCGTGGCCCGGTAGAGCGCACGTTCAAAATAACTCCCATCCGGGGAGAGGCCGTCATACCCCTTGCGAAAGAGCACGGGCATCATCGGGTTCAACTGCTGGGCATAGTGGGTCATGCAGGCTTCGGGGTGGAAACCGGGCCAGGAATAACAGGTCACGGTCGTGCGGCGGTTATCGGTCGGCACGCCGGGCACAACGGTATCTTCCCAGTCCTTATCCTCCGGCTGAAAGACGAATTTATCCAGGTTGCCCTTCGGGATGCCTTCGATTCCGCGCACGACGGGCGGATGGGCGTTGGGCAGGTAAGGGTCCACCGAGAGGTCCACCAGGATGGCGTGCAGCGGGAGGTATTGGAGCCATGCGTTCGGGATCACCGGTTCGGCGGGGTTGCGCCGCTGGGTGGCGTCGATCAGGATATCCGTCTCTTTAAGCAGATCGATCATCTTGTTTTTTTGACCGCTCAGGTTCCGGCCGATTGCCCGGCAGATTGCCCCGGTGCCGCCATTATCGATATGCTCATTATTGCGTTCGATATTGCCGAGGTGCACGGCGGCATCCACCGCGTGTTTGCCCACCATGCCGGTCCCCAACAGCAGCGCCTGGATCGGCCTGCCGTCCGGCCGCACCAGGCCGGGCCAGTGCTGTTCCAGCAGGCCGTAAGCGACCTCCAGGCCGTTCCAGGCTACCGCCCGCATGTTCTCCACCAGGCGGACGTCATTGTCGTCAATGATGTTATCCAGCGAGATGGTCTTCAGACCCAGGTCCTTGAACAGCGGGATCCGGTTCGGATGAGTGGGATAGTGCAGCATGGACATCAATATCGTGCCCGGCTTCATCCGGTCAAAGTCTTCATCCGGCGAGCGCAGCACGAGCACCAGGTCCTGGTCGAAGGCGTCCTGCCGGGAGCCAAAGGAGACATTTTTGTTGCCCTGGCGGTAATCGGCCTTATCGAAACCGGAGCGGGAGCCGTAGCCCTCTTCAATGACCACCAGGACCCCCAGGTTGGCGATATATTGGATGAAAACCGGCAGGAAAACACGCTTCTCACCGGATTCCTGCAGCATGCGGGGGAATCCAATTGATTTCGGCGGGGTCATAGCAGTCCTTTCGTTATGATGTTGCAGGTTTAGGTGTAAGGGCGCAGCAAACGCCAGCTTGCCGGGCGGGCAGGTATGTTGCACCGGCGGGGCGCTGGGAGCCCTGCTGAGCAGGTGAGGGTTTGAATTTATAATTGGGCGCACAAAGATGAGGTTCCTTCGGCAGATTAATTATACTGGATGGGTCAATTTGATTCTGCCGTAGCATGGGCGGATTTTGTACAGATCTAACGTTATGGGCATGGGTGGGCCGGGCTTTTAAAAGTGTATTTCTGAGACTGCTTCATCACTTCGTTCCTCGCAATGACAAGAAAAATATTCATTGCGAAGACGAGCTGAAGACTCCGACGTGGCAATCTCGGTAGCGAATTGATTGTGGAAATGGTCTTATCCGGAGAAGCACCCTATTTATGCAATACCCAGGTCCGGTTTTGATAGCATTAATTTTTGAATTGATTTTTTGAACTGCTCAAAGCCTGCATCAAAGCGTTCAGTAGATGCGGTGGGTTTAGTCCTTCGGGCTTTAACTCTCCCCACACGTCAAGTTTCTTGTCATTGCGAGATAGCACCCAACGGGTGCGACGAAGCGATCTCAGAATTGGATTGTATATACATGTTGTGGATGGATTATGACTTTTTTCATGCGATATTGAGATTGTCTTTCTCTCAACTTCGCAGCTTAAGACGACAAAATCAAAACTCAATCTCCGCCGCAATATCTTCGCTGCGTTCACACAGAGCACCCTATCATGCAGGCCGATCCTGGCGTTATAAATCTCCTCTTCCTCATTCAACCGCAGCACGTCCGCTAATATCGCTTGTTGGTACAACGAGTAACGATATACCGTGTATCGATATGATTGCAAATCAGCGTTAATTTGTAAAGTTTAAAAAGAAAAAAGGTTAACTCTTCAAGAAGTGGACCCTTTTTTAGATCGAGTAGGGTTATTGGGCTGTTAGTATCCGCGCTGCAAATCGACCTGGTTGTAGAGCGGCAGGTCGGCGAGATAGCGTTTCAGATTGGCGATGAACAGCGAGAGCGTCTCTTCTTCCAGGTGCGAGCCGATGCCCGAGACATGCGGGCTGACGATCACGTTCTCCA
>WOYI011013245.1_pt1 | contig 22579 bp, 23 predicted proteins | sample 6423411 | NCBI WGS metagenome assembly WOYI01 (sample SAMN13441803, study PRJNA592873) | oil field metagenome | biome: oil field; feature: oil-well bore; material: oil-contaminated soil; isolation source: oil-contaminated soil from oil-well borehole | place: Germany: Wietze | collected 2016-10-18 ... | reverse complement strand
CAAGGCGAGCTGCAGGGCGTCATCGCCTCCGTCTCGGCCATCGCGATGGGGCTCGCGCCGATGGTCATGACCACGGTTTTCTGGGCCTTCACCCACGACGGCGCCACGCATTACCTGCCCGGCGCGCCCTTCCTTCTCTCTGGCCTTCTGATGGTCGCTTCCGTCATAGTCCTTGTCGTGCCCGCGCGCGAAAGGGCCGCCGCCTGACCGCAGGCTCCGCTTGAGAGGAGACACCATGACCGAGATCCGCGCCGCCATCTGCCACGAATTCGGCCAACCGCTCCGGGTCGAGACGGTCCGCCTGCGTCCCCCCGGGCCCGGCGAGGTCGAGGTGACGCTCGCCGCCTGCGCGATCTGCTTTTCCGACATCTCCAGTCTCGACGGCGGCTGGGGCGGGGCGCTGCCGGCGGTCTACGGCCACGAGGCAGCGGGGCGCATATCGGCCACCGGTCCCGGCGTGACCGGATATGCGACGGGCGACCCGGTCCTCGTCACCCTGATCCGCTCCTGCGGCCACTGCCCGACCTGTGCTTCGGGAAGGCCGGTGCTCTGCACTACGCCGCCAAGCCTCGGAAGCCCGCTGACCGCCGCCGACGGCAGCCCTCTCGAACAGGGGCTCGATTGCGGCGCCTTCGCCGAACGCGTCGTGGTCCAGACCAGCCAGATCGCGCCCTTGCCTGCCGGCATCCCGATGGAGGCGGCGGCGCTCATCTCCTGCGGCGTCATCACCGGCCTCGGCGCGGCGGTCAACACCGCGCGAATCCGGCCCGGAGAGGTCGTCGTGGTGATCGGGGCGGGCGGCGTCGGGCTCAATGCCATCCAGGGCGCGCGGCTCGCGGGGGCCGCGCGGATCATCGCCGTCGACATGCGCGCCGACAAGCTCGAGATCGCGAAGGAATTCGGCGCCACCGACGGCATCCTCGCCTCCGCGCCGAAGCCCTGGGCCGAGGCGAAGCGGATCGCGGGGCGCGGCGCGGATGCGGTCCTCGTCGCCGTCGGCGCCATCCCCGCCTATGACACCGCGACCCGCTATCTCGCCAATGGCGGCCGCATGGTCGCGGTCGGCATGCCACATTCCGGCGCCAAATCGCAGTGGGAACCAGTGATTTTCGCCTATACAGGAAACGCAATGCTCGGCTCCAATATGGGCGACACGGTGCTGGCCCGCGACATCCCCTGGATCACCGACCTCTATCTGCAGGGCCGCCTCAAGCTCGACGAACTCATCTCCGGCCGCTGGAGGCTCGACCAGATCAACGAGGCCATCGCCGACACCCGGACCGGAGCGGCCCGCCGCAACGTCATCCTCTTCTGACTTCTTCTGTTCGAAAATACCTCGCGGGGGGGAGGGCCGGGCCAAAGCCCGGACCGGGGGGGCGCGAAGCCCCCCCTCCCCCGCCAGCCACGGGAGAGCCGCCATGCGCCTCAAGGACCTCGAGATCTTCACCGTCGCCCCGCCGGCCCCCGGCTGGGGCGGGCGCTACTGGCTCTTCGTCAAGCTCACCACCGATGACGGCATCACCGGCTACGGCGAATGCTACGCCTCCTCGGTCGGGCCGAAGGCGATGGAGGCGGTGATCACCGACGTCTTCAACCGCCACATGGCAGGCGAGAGCCCCGAAAACATCGAACTGATGTTCCGCCGCGCCTATTCCTCGGGCTTCACCCAACGCCCTGACCTGACCGTCATGGGGGCCTTCTCGGGGCTCGAGATCGCCTGCTGGGACATCCTCGGCAAAGCGCGCAATCGCCCCGTCTGGGCGCTGCTCGGCGGCAGGATGAACGAGCGGCTGCGAAGCTACACCTACCTCTACCCAGAGCCGGGCAAGGAAAGCGCGGAATTCTGGGCCAGCCCCGACATGGCCGCCGAGGCGGCGCTCCGCTTCGTCGAGATGGGCTTCACCGCGGTGAAGTTCGACCCCGCCGGCCCCTACACGATTCGCGGCGGCCACGATCCCTCGCAATCCGACATCACCCGCTCGGCTGCCTTCTGCCGGGCGATCCGCGAGGCGGTGGGCGACCGCGCCGACCTGCTCTTCGGCACCCACGGCCAGTTCAACGTGGCCGGCGCGGTCCGCCTCGCCCTGGCGATCGAGCCCTACGGGCCCTTGTGGTACGAGGAACCGATCCCGCCCGACAACCTCCTCGACTTCGCCGAGGTCGCGCGCGCCACCCATATCCCCATCGCCACCGGTGAACGCTTCACCACGAAGGCGGAATTCGCCACCGTCCTCAGGACCGGCGGCGCCCGCATCCTGCAACCGGCGCTCGGCCGCGCAGGGGGCATCTGGGAGGTGAAGAAGATCGCCGCCATCGCCGAGGTCTTCACCGCCCAGATCGCGCCCCATCTCTATGCCGGCCCGGTGGAATGGGCGGCGAACATCCACCTCGGCGCCTCGATCCCGAACCTCCTGATGGTCGAGACCATCGAGACCGGCGGCGCCTTCCACCTCGCGCTCATCAAGAACACGATCAAGTGGGAGGACGGTTACGTCATCCCGCCCGACGCCCCCGGTCTCGGCATCGAGTTCGACGAGGACCTCGCCCGCGCCCATCCCTATACCGGGACAAGGCTGCATCTGGAGATGCAGGAGGCGCCCTGCGACTACGCGCGGCCGAACTGGTTCGAAGGCGGCGCGCCTTCGACAGCAAGGACCTGATCCACAGGCGGCGGGCGATCGGAGATTTTCCGCTCGCCCTCCAGCGCCCGGTCTTGACCCCGCCTCGGGGCGCGCTCACATCTGATGCACGACCGGCCCGATCCGCCGTGCCACGCCGTTCCGGCCGCGCCCGGCCCCGACGCTTCCCCGGTCGCGGACCGAGACCATGCACCGCACCGCCCGCACGGGCCCCCAGTCATGACCCTTCCCGCTCCGCTGCCCGACCCCGAGGGGCTTGCCGTCCACGGCCCGTTCCGCGAGCCTGACCCGAAGCCTCTGTCGCTCGTGCTGGTCGAAGCCGCGTCGGGGACCGAGCCGCAGATCACTCTCGGCGACCTTGTCGATCACCTCTCCTCGCGCGGGCTCGCGCCGCTGATCCTGCTGATGGGGCTGATCAACGTCTTCACCATCATTCCGGGATCCTCGACCATCCTCGGACTGCCGCTGGTCTTCCTCGGGCTCAGCCTCCTTATCGGCGCGCGCTCGCTCTGGCTTCCGGCCCGGCTCCGGTCGAAAAGCTTCGACCGCGCGACGCTGCACCGCGTCATCGAACGGGCGCTGCCGTGGCTCCACCGGATCGAGCGGCTCGCCCATCCGCGCTGGTGGCCCTGGGGGCAGGCGCTTCTCGATCGGGCTTACGGCGCCGTCGTGCTCTTCCTCGGCCTGATGGTCGCGCTGCCGGTGCCCTTCGGCAACACGATGCCGGCGATCTCGATCATCCTCCTGTCGCTCGGCTTCACCGCCCGCGACGGGCTCTGGGTCGCGGCGGGGCTCCTCTGCACGGCCAGCGCGCTCGGCATCGTCATGGGGGTCGCGGGCGCCGTCACCGTCGCCGGCGCCCGGCTTCTGGGCTTCTGATCAGATGTTGGTCCAGCCGCCGTCGATGCTGATCGCCTGTCCGGTGACGAACGCAGCCTCATCGCTCGCGAGGTAGACCGCCAGCGCCGCGATCTCCTCCGGGCGGCCGAGCCGGCCCATCGGCTGGCGCGCGATGAAGGCCGCCCGGGCGGCCTCGTAGTCGCCCTGCGCCCGCATCCGCGCCTCGAGCGAGGGGCTCTCCACCGTCGCGGGGCAGATCGCGTTGGCGCGGATGCCCCGGCCGATGAAATCCGCGGCCACCGACTTCGTCATCCCGATCACCGCAGCCTTGGTCGCGCCATAGACGAAGCGGTTGGGTGCGGCGATCACGGAAGACGCCACCGAGGCGACCGACACCACGGATCCGCCACCGCCCGCGATCATCGCCGGCAGGAAGGCCCGCGTCATCAGATACATCGACCGCAGGTTGACGTTCACCGAGAAGTCGAAGGCCGCCTCGTCGCAATCGAGGATCGTGCCGTGATGGACGAAGCCGACGCAGTTGAAGAGGATGTCGACCGCGCCCGCCTCCCGCGCCGCCTCCGCCACCGCCGCGCCGTCGGTCGCGTCGAGCCAGCGGGTGCGGATGCCGTCGCCCGCCAGCCCCTCGAGTGCGCCCATGTCGAGATCGGTGGCGATGACCTCGGCGCCCTCGGCGGCAAAGGCCCGCGCCGTCGCCCGGCCGATTCCCGCCCCCGCCGCCGTCACGAACGCCTTCTTTCCGGTCAACCGCATCACCGTCTCCTCACATCACCGCGCCGATCTGCCAAGGCACGAATTCCATGCCGCCGAAGCCCAGCGCCTCGCTCTTGGTCCGCTCGCCCGAGGCGACGCGGATCAGGTCCTCGAAGATCTGTCGCCCCTTCTCCTCGACGCTCACGCCGCGGCTGACGATATCGCCGCAGTCGATGTCCATGTCCTCTTCCATCCGCGCATGCATCTCTGAATTGGTGGCGAGCTTGTAGCACGGCGCCGGCTTGTAGCCGGAGACCGAGCCGCGCCCGGTGGTGAAGGCGATGAGGTTGGCGCCCGAGGCGATCTGCCCCGTGACCGAACAGGGATCGTAGCCGGGGCTGTCCATGTAGACGAAGCCCTTCCCGATGATCGGTTCGGCGAACTTGTAGACGCCCGACAGCGGTGCGGTGCCGCCCTTGGCCACCGCCCCGAGAGATTTTTCCAGGATCGTCGTCAGCCCGCCGCGCTTGTTGCCGGGCGAGGGGTTGTTGTCCATCTCGCCGCCGTTGCGGGCGGTGTAATCCTCCCACCAGCGGATGCGCTCGACGAGCTTCTCACCCACTTCCCGGCTGACGGCGCGGCGGGTCAGGAGATGCTCGGCCCCGTAGATCTCCGGCGTCTCCGACAGGATCGTCGTGCCGCCGTGACGCACGAGAAGATCGGACGCCGCCCCAAGCGCGGGGTTCGCGGTGATCCCGGAATATCCATCCGATCCGCCGCATTGCAGACCGATGGTCAGTTCCGAGACCGGCGTCGGTTCACGCCGCGCCGCGTTCGCTTCCGCCCCCATTTCGCGCAGCATCGCAAGCCCCGCCTCGATGGTTGCCCGCGTGCCGCCGGTCTGCTGGATCGTCATGTAGCGGAAGTTGCCGCCATCGCTGAGCCGCCCCCGCCCGACGAGATCGGCGATCTGCATCACCTCGCAACCGAGCCCGACCAGCAGGATGCCGCCGAAATTCGGGTTGCGGGCATAGCCCTGAAGCGTGCGAAAGAGCGTCCGGTAGCCCTCGTCCACGCCCGACATGCCGCAGCCGGTGCCGTGGACGATGGGCACGACGCCATCGACATGCGCGAGGTCGGCAAGCCACGGCGCCTTCTCCGCCGCCTCGGCGATGAAGCGGGCGACGCTGCCCGAACAGTTCACCGAGGTGAGGATGCCGAGATAGTTGCGCGTGCCGACCTTGCCGTCGGCGCGACGATAGCCGAGGAAGGTCCGCTCCCCGTCCGCCGGCGGCAGCGGCGCATTTGCGGAGGCGTGGGCGTAGTCCGCGCTGTGCCCGCTCATGCCGAGGTTGTGGCTGTGGACATGCGCGCCCGCCGGGATGTCCTCGGTCGCCGCGCCGATGATCTGGCCGTAGCGCAGGACGTTCTCGCCTTTCGAGAGCGCCCGCGCCGCGATCTTGTGCCCGCGCGGCACCGGACGCGGCAGCGGCACCGGGACGCCCGGCACCGCCGCCCCCTCGGCAAGGTCGGCAAGGGCGATGACGACATTGTCGCCGGGATGCAGGCGGATGGTCCTTGCGGCAGGCTCGGGCATGGTGCAACTCCGCGGAGCGACTGGGGCCGGGGTGCTTGACAGCCTCCGGGTCCACACTAACATGCTAACATGTTACAAAGGCCCGACGTGGAACCGCAAGAGAGAACTCCCGCCGCGCCCCGTCTCAGGAAGCTCGACAGTTTCCCGGGGTCGCTCGCCGCGCGCACCTACCAGTCGCTGCGCGAGGCGATCCTGCATCTCGCCTACCGCCCCGGCGAGTTGCTGCGCAAGGGCGATATCTGTGCCGAGCTCGGCGTCTCCCGCTCGCCGGTCTCCGAGGCCATCGCGCGGCTCGCGGCAGAGGGACTCGTCGACGTGGTGCCGCAGGCCGGCACCTTCGTCGCCCGCTTCTCGATGGCCGAGATCCGCGAAGGCGCCTTCCTGCGCGAGGCGATCGAGCTTGCCGCGATCGAGATGATCGCGCCGGCGATCACCGAGGAACAGCTTGTCCAGCTGCGCCGCAACATCCGGGTGCAGGAGGCACTGGTCGAGGATGCCGATTTCGCCGGATTCTACAAGCTCGACGCCGAGATGCACGCGATGATCCTGTCGTTCACCGGCTACCGCAAGCTTGGCCAGGTCGCCGAATCCGCCTGGCTCCATGTCAACCGCGCCCGCCAGCAGGTGCTGCCGGTGCCCGGCCGCGTCGCCGCGACGCTCGAGGAGCATCAGGCGATCCTCGTGGCACTCGAGGCCCGCGATCCCGACCGCGCGCGCGAGGAGCTGCGCTGGCATCTGCGCCAGCTCATGACCTTCCTCGTGCCGCTCGAACGCGAACGGCCAGACCTCTTCGACCCCGACTGAACCGCCACGGCGGAAGGAAACGCCGATGCAGATGCCGCACGGCTGAACGCCTTCCGCCTCGCCCCCGGCGCGCCGGCGAGGGCGACCATCGCGGACATGATTGGCGCGGCCGGCCAGGTCGGCGGCTTCGCCGCGACGATCCTCGCCGCGCTCGACGCGGCCGGCATCGACCGCCGCCAGGTCCGCGCGGGGCCGGGCGCCAGCGGCATGCCGGTCGCGATCCCAGACGCGGCGGGCGACTACGGCGCCGTCGTCGTCTCCGGCGTGATCCGCGAGATCGTCGCGGAGGAGATCGGGATCGCTCCCGACACCAGGGTGCTCGTCCTCCAGAACGAGATCCCGACCGCGGTCAACCTCGCCCTTGCCGCGCGCCTGCCGGACTCCGTCCGGCTGATCCTCGACGCGGCCCCCGCCCGTGACCTGCCGGAGGCGCTGCTCAACCGCACCGACTGCCTGATCGTCAACCGGGTCGATGCGGCGATGATGACGGGGGGACGCCAGAGGCGCTCCACCCCGACGCGGCGGCGCGGGAGCTTGTCAGCCTCGGGCCCGAGGCGGTGGTCGTTACGCTCGGCGCCGAGGGGCTTGCCGGATACGATGCCGAAGGCCAGTTCCGCGGCCCGGCCGTCGGCGTCGCCACCGTCTCGACCCACGGGTGCGGGCGACGCCTTCACCGGCGCCCTCGCCGCCCGGCTCGCCGCCGGCGACGGCCTCCGCGCGGCGATACGCGTCGCTCAAGGGGCTGCGGCCTTGCAGGTGTCGGGCCGGGAGATCGCGGCGGATGCGGTCCGCCGGCTCCTTGTCGGGACCTGAGGCGTAAGGTGGGTTTGAACCCACCTTACCCGACCGGAGGCGACCCGATCCGGTAGAACTCCGCCGCCGTCCCGCCGAAGACCCACGCCCGGTCGGATGTGTTCAGCCCCGACGTCAGCGCCTGCGCCGCCCGCCGCCAGTCGGCATATTCGCCCCGGAGCCGGCAGACCGGCCAGTCCGATCCCCACATGATCCGCTCCGGTCCGAAGGCGGCCAGGACATGATCGGCATAGGGCCGCAGATCCTCCGCCGTCCAGTCCTCCCGCGCCTCCGTCACGAGACCCGAGAGCTTGAGGCAGGCCCCGGTTTCGCGGGCGAGCCGCGTCATGCCGTCGGCCCAGGGGCCGAACATCCCCGGCGAATGCGCCCGGATCCGCGGCTTCATGCAGTGATCGAGCACGACCCGCATTCCGGGATATCGCTTCAGGATTTTCAGAAAATTCCCAAGATGTGCAGGGAACCCCAGCGCATCGAAGCTCAGCCCAAGGTCGACGACCGCCCGGAACCCCCATTGCACGTCCTCGCGCAGCATCCAGTCCGCGTCGGGAATATCCTGGATCATCGGCCGGACCCCGAGGAATTTCGGATGCCCCGCCAGCCGTTTCAGCACCGGGAGGTCCTCCGGCCGCTCGAAATCCACCCAGCCGACGACGCCGGCGACCGAGGGCGTCGCATCGGCGATCCCGAGCAGGTATTCCGTCTCGGCCACCGTCGCCGCCGCCTGAACCAGCACTGTGCGGCCGATCCCGTGCGCGGCAAGCTCGGGCGCCAGATCCGCCGGCCCGTAGGTTCGTGCCAGCACCGGATCTTCCTTTGGCATCCAGTCGTAATCGCCCCGGGCGGGGTTCCAGTAATGCTGATGCGCGTCGATCTGATCCATCGGCCTACCCCACCGGCGCGTCCGGCCGCATCAGCCCCTCGGCCTTGAGATCGGACCAGAGCGCCGCCGGAACCCTGGCCGTCGCCGCCCCGAGATTGGCCTCGACCTCGGCCACGCCCTGCCCGCCCGGAATGACCGAGACCACCGAAGGATGGCAGAGCGGGAACCGGAAGGCCGCATCGACCATCCGCACCCCGTGCCGCGCGCAGAGCGCCTCGATCCGCGCCACGCGGTCGAGGATCGCTTGCGGCGCCGGATCGTAGTTGTAGAAGGCGCCGGGCTTCGGCCCGGTCGCGAGAATGCCGGAATTGTAGGGCCCGCCGATGACGATCCCGATCCCGCGCGCCGCGCAAAGCGGCAGGAAGGTTTCCAGCGCCTCCTGTTCCAGAAGCGTATAGCGCCCGGCGAGCAGGAAGAGGTCGAAATCCCCCCGCTCCGCCATCCACTGGCAAGGCTGCCATTCGTTGATCCCGGCCCCGAAGGCCCGGATCACCCCCTGATCGCGCAGTTCCAACAACGCCCGGTAGCCGCCCGCCATGAACTCCGCGAGCCGCGCCTCGAGGGCTCCTTGAGAGCCGTGGTTGAAGACGTCGAGGTCATGGGCATAAAGCACATCCACCCGGTCCAGCCCGAGCCGCTCCAGCGAAAACTCCAGCGAACGGAAGACCGCGTCATGGCCATAGTCGTAGACCTCGGCGCGCGAGGGCACGTCGAACCACTTGCCGATGCCGTCGCCCTTCCCCTCCGGAACGGCGCGCAGGAGCCGGCCGACCTTGGTCGACAGGACATAGTCGTCTCGAGGCTTGCCCCGCAAGAACCGGTTGAGCCGCGTCTCCGAGAGCCCGAAGCCATAAAGCGGCGCGGTGTCGAAATACCGCACCCCCGCGGCCCAAGCCGCCTCGAGGATCGCCTCAGCCTCGCCGTCCGGTATCGCCCGGTAGAGATTGCCGAGCGGTGCCGCCCCGAAGCCAAGCTCGGTGAAGTCGAGACCGCCGTTACCGAGCCTGTCCCAGTGCCTTTTCGCAAGTGCCATGAATGCCTCCGGATTTCCACTGACATGCTAGCATGAATCGCTTGGGGGCCAATCCTTTCCGCGCTAGTCTCGGCCCCGACGCGGCATTGCAGGAGATGATATGACACGGTTCCGCCAGGTCTTTGGCGACGGCAAGCCCGTGATCGGCATGGTCCATCTCGGCGCCCTGCCCGGCACGCCCCTCCATGACGCAAGAGCGGGACTGGAGGGGCTCGTCACCGCCGCGCGCGCGGATCTCGAGGCGCTGCAAAGGGCCGGTTTCGACGCGGTGATGTTCGGCAACGAAAACGACCGGCCCTACGAATTCGACGTCGACCGCGCCTCCACCGCGACGATGGCCTACGTGATCGGGCGGCTGCGCGAAGAGATCACGGTGCCCTTCGGCGTCAACGTCCTCTGGGACCCGATGTCGACCGTGGCGCTCGCCGCCGCCACAGGCGCCGCCTTCGTACGCGAGATCTTCACCGGCACATACGCCTCCGACATGGGCCCCTGGACCCCCGATGCCGGAAAGGCGATGCGCTACCGAGACCGGCTCGGGGCGCGCGACGTGGCGATGCTCTTCAACGTCTCGGCCGAATTCGCCGACAGCCTCGACCGGCGGCCGCTTGCCGACCGGGCGCGCTCGGCGGTCTTCTCCTCGATCCCCGACGCGGTCCTCGTCTCGGGCCAGATCACCGGGGAGGCGGCGCGGATGGAAGACCTCGAAGCGGTGAAGGCGGTGCTCCCCGACACGCCCGTTCTCGCCAATACCGGGGTGAAGCACGGCACCGTGGCCGAGGTGCTGCGCGTCGCCGACGGCTGCGTCGTCGGCTCGGCGCTGAAACGGGACGGCGACACCTGGAAGCCGGTCGATCCCGACCGCGCTGCGGATTTCATGGCCCGCGCCCGCGCGGCACGCGGGGGGCGATGATGGACCGCCTGCGCGCCGATCTCACCGACCTCATGCTGATCCCCGGCCTTTCGGGGCACGAGGACCGGGTGCGCCGGCATCTCGCCGCCGCCCTCGCCGCCGAGGGGATCGAGAGCCGCCCGGACCGCATGGGCAACCTGATCGCGACTTTCGGCGGCGACCCGGCGGCGCCCTCGGTCATGGTCTTCACCCATATGGACCAGCTCGGCTTCATCGTCCGCAAGGTCGAGGCCGACGGCCTGATCCGGGTCGAACGCCTCGGCGGTGTGCCCGAACGTGCGCTGGCTTCGCAGGCGGTCCTGCTGTGCGTGGGCGACGGTCGCGACGTGCCGGGCGTGATCCTCAACAAGGCGCATCACGCCACCCAGCCGGAGGAGAAATTCCAGGTCCTGAAGACCGCCGGGATCGTCATCGACACCGGCCACGGGACGAAGGCGGCGGTCGAGGCCGCCGGCATCCGCATCGGCACGCCCGTCACCTACCGGCCGAACGTCCTCCCCCTCGCCGGCAGCCGCATCGCCGGGACCAGCATCGACGACCGCGCCGGCTGCGCGGTGCTGCTCGACCTTGCCCGCCGCCTCGCGCGGCGCGAGGCCGGGCCGACCGTCCACGTCGTCTGGTCGGTGCAGGAGGAGTTCAACCTGCGGGGCGCCCTCGTCGCGGCGCAGACGCTGACCCCCGACATCGCGATCCAGGTCGACCTGATGCTCGCCACCGATACGCCGGACATGGCCGACCGGGGCGAGATGGTCCTTGGCGGCGGCCCGGGCATCAGCCTCTATTCGTTCCACGGCCGCGGCACACTGAACGGCGTCATCCCGCACCCCTCTGCGGTCCGGCTCTTCGAGGAGACGGCGGCGGTGCGCGGCATTCCGTTGCAACGCTCCGCCCAGGCAGGGGTGCTGACCGATCTTTCGTATGTCCAGCTCGTCGGGCAGGGCACCGTCGCCATCGACATGGGCTTCCCGATGCGCGGCTCGCATTCGAGCCTCGAGGTCTGCGACCTCGCCGACCTCGCCGCACTCGCCGATCTTCTCGACGCGGCCCTCGCCCGGATCGGCCCGGACTTCCCGCTCACCCGCGACGGGGGCGGGACGTGACCCATACGCTCGGCGTCGATATCGGAACCTTCGAATCGAAGGGCGTGCTGGTGGATGGCTGCGGCCAAGTCGTCGCGTCCGCCGCGCGGCCGCACAAGATGCTGGTGCCGCAGGCCGGCTGGGCCGAGCACCGCGCCGAGGAGGACTGGTGGGGCGATTTCGTCCACATCACAAGGGACCTCCTCCAGGCATCCGGCATCGCGTCGGGCGAGGTCGCCGCCGTCGCCACCAGCGCCATCGGCCCCTGCATGCTGCCCGTCGATGCCGGTGGCCAGGCGCTGATGAACGGCGTCCTCTACGGCGTTGATACCCGCGCGGCGCGGGAGATCGAGGAGATGACGGCGGCAATCGGCGCCGGGGCGATCCTCGCCCGCTGCGGCAACGCGCTGACCTCGCAGTCGGTCGGGCCGAAGATCCTCTGGCTCAAGCGCAACCGCCCGGAGATCTTCGCGAGGACCGCGAAGATCCTGACCTCGACCAGCTACCTGACGTTCCGGCTCACCGGCGAATATGTCATCGACCACTACACGGCCGCGAATTTCTCGCCCTTCTACGACGCGGACCGGATTGACTGGGTCTTCGACATGGCGCCGGACGTCATCGGCACGGACCGCCTGCCCCGCCTGATGTGGTCGACCGAAATCGCGGGCCGCGTGACGGCGGAGGCCTCGGCCGAGACCGGCCTCGCCGCCGGCACGCCCGTGACCTGCGGCACGATCGACGCGGCGGCCGAGGCGATCAGCGTCGGCTTGCGCGATCCCGGCGACATGATGATGATGTACGGTTCCACGATCTTCGTCATCCAGCGCACCGATGCCCGGGTCTCCGACGCCCGGCTCTGGTACGCGCCCTGGCTCTTTCCGGGCGAGCATGCCTCGATGGCGGGGCTTGCGACCTCGGGCACGCTGACCCACTGGTTCCGAGACCAGTTCGCCCGCGACCTGCCGGCGGAGAGCGCCTTCGCCACGCTCGCGGCCGAGGCGGAGGCGAGCCCGAAGGGCGCGAAGGGGCTGCTGGTCCTGCCCTATTTCTCCGGCGAACGCACGCCGATCCACGACCCGAAGGCGAAGGGCGCGATCTTCGGCCTCGACCTCACGCATGAGCGCGGCGATCTCTACCGCGCCGTGCTCGAAGGCATCGCCCACGGCACTGCCCATGTCATCGACACCTTCCGCGAGATCGGACAGGCGCCCGAGCGCATCCTCGCCGTCGGCGGCGGCACCAAGAACGCGGTCTGGCTGCAGGCGACGTCGGATATCGGCCGCCTGCCCCAGGTCGTGAGCGAGATCACCACCGGGGCAAGCTACGGCGACGCGTTCCTCGCCGCCGTTGCGGTCGGGACTGCGACGCGCGCAGACATCACCCGCTGGAACCCGCCGGCACGAACGGTCGATGCCCTCGACCCTTCGATCTACGAACAGCCCCACGCATCGTTCCTGCAGCTCTACCTCGACACGCGCGACATCGCCCATGCACTCCGGCCGGGCTAGTTTCGTCGCGCTTGCGCGCGCCGATCCGCCGGGGGGCGCTGCCCCCCGGACCCCCCGGGATATTTGACCCAAGTGGAAGACGAGGGCGGCCCCTCATTCACTGTGGTGCAAATACCTCCGCCGGAGGCATCCGACGGCGAGACCGGCGGGTCCGTCACTTCACCGCGCCGGCCGCCATGCCCTTGATGATGTAACGTTCAAGCACGACGCCGATGACGATCAGCGGCAGGATCGCCGCGAAGGAAAGGGCCGCCATCGACCACCAGCTGATGCCCTGGCTGCCGGTCTGGCTCGCCACCATCACCGGCAATGTCTTGGCGTTGGTGGAGGTGAGGAGGGCGGCGAAGAAATACTCGTTCCAGGTCAGGACGAGGCTGAGGATGAAGGCCGCGACCATGCCGGGAAGCGCGATGGGCATCACGATGGTGAGGAACGCGCCCCAGATCGACAGCCCGTCGACGAGGGCCGCCTCTTCCAGCTCGGTCGGGATGCCGGCGAACTGGTCGCGCATGATCCAGATGACGATGGGCAGCACCGTGAGCGTGTAGAGCAGGATCGGCCCGATCCTCGTGTCGAGAAGACCAAGCGCCTTGTAAAGGACGAGGAACGGCAGCGCGAGCACCACCGGCGGCAGGATCAGCTGGCTGAGGAAGAAGAACGAGATGTCGGAATTCCGCATGAAGCCGAAGCGGTAGGAAAACCGCGACAGCCCGTAGGCGGCGCAGCTTCCCAGCGCCACCGCCAGCGCCGAGGCGGCGAGCGCCGTGACGGTCGAATTCCAGAACCTCCGCAGGAATTCCTCGCGCACGGTCGATTCCGTCCAGATCGTGTCGGGCGAGAGGCCGAGCGACTTCCAGCCGAGCCATTTCGGCGTGTAATCAACGAAGGGGACCATGTTTCCCTGCATCACGTCCGGCGCCATCTTGAACGAGGTCGTGGCCGTCCAGTAGATCGGGAAGAGACAGATCACCGCCCAAAGGATCAGGACGCCGTAGATCAGCACCCTTCCCGTCCACCATTTCACGCTGTGGCTCAGGTCGGCCTCGCCGTCATGGAAGATCTGCGCGCTCATCCTCAGTACCTCGGTCGCATCCAGCGATCGGCGAGCTTCATCAGCACCGTCATCGCGATCACGATGATGACGAGGTAGACCATCGCCAGCAACGTCCCGTAGCCCACGTTCGATCGGTCGCGGTATTCGCGGAAGATGAAGCTCGTGACGCTGTCGGTGGCGCCGCCCGGCCCCCCGGAGGTCACGTTTATGATGATATCGGCGAGCTTCAGCTTGAAGATCACCCGGATCAGGATCGCCGTGATCGAGACCGGCAGCATCAGCGGAAAGGTCACTTCCCAGAACGAGCGCCAGGCGCTCGCGCCATCGACCCGCGCGGCCTCCTGCAGCTCCTTCGGGATTGCCTGGAGGCCCGCAAGGATCATGATCATCATGAAGGGGATGAAGGTCCAGGCATCCATCAGCATGATCGTCGCCCGCGCGATCTCGGGCGAGCCGAAGAAGGACGGATTGTCCCAGCCGAGCGCCCGCGCCAGCCGCGCGAGCGGGCCGAAGCGCACCTCCATCATCGACTTGCCGACCATCCAGCTCACCGCGACGGGCGACAGCATCAGTGGCATGAGGAAGGCCACGCGGAAGAACTTCCGCGCCCGGATTTGCGCATTCAGAAGCAGGGCCAACCCAAAGGCCACCGCATATTCCGGCAGGATCGCCAGCACATACCAGACCATGTTCCTCAGCGCGTTCCAGTAGAACGGGTCGGCCCACATCTGGCGGATATTGTCGAGCCCGTTGAACTGCCGCCCGTCGGGCGAGGAGAGGTTCCAGCTGGAAAACGCGATGCCGAGGCCGAAGATCAGCGGGAAGACCACCATCGACAGGACGAAGAGCGCCGCCGGCAGGACGAAGAGCACCCTCTTGCCCTGCTCGCCCCGCGTGATCACCTGCCCGGCACAGAGGCAGGCCGACCAGAACGCATAGGCATAGAGTGTCGGCCGCCAGGTCTCGAAGCCGAAATCACGGGTTCCCGTCGTCTGCAGCACCTGCGAGAGCGCCACCAGCGCCATGATGCCCGCCGATCCCCAGATCAGAGCCTGCCCGGCCCGGCGCCGCGCCACCGAGATATTGTCGGCCGTCACCACATGCAGGAGATCGCCGTCCTGCGTCATGCGCCGATGCTCGTCCCCGGCCAGCCTTGCGGGAAAGGCCTCCGCGCGCCCCGCATTCGCGGCTCGCCGGTTTCGAAGGCGCGGGGCTTTCGCAGCTGCGGAAAATGGCGCCATTTCCAAATTCGGCCCGAAAGCGCGCAGCCAAAGTCAAAAATTAACCATACCGCCGGACTATCCTGTAGGCTGGGAGGGGCCAATAGCGAGGTTGACATGGTCGAACTCCTCTTTGTCGTCTGCCTGGGGTCCTCCCCCGCCATGTGCGAGGAACGGAGCCTGCTCTATCAGGACATTTCCCCTATGACCTGCGTCATGGGCGCCCAGCCGGCACTGGCGGAATGGGTCGCGGGGCATCCGAAATGGACCGTCGCGCGCTGGTCCTGCCGTCCCTTCCGCAAGGGCGAGCATGAAATCTGATCCGTCCCGGACCGGACGCGCAGCGAGGCCGCGCGCCCGTTCGTCCCGATTGCCTCACATTCCAAGGCTCGCCTTGTAGAGCGCGATCTGGCTGTCGCGGCCGATCTGGTCGGTGATCTTCTCCCAGGCCGCAGCGATGGCATCCGCGGTCTCCTGCGCGCCGGCATACTGGCCGGCAAAGCCCTTCGCCAACTCGTCCTCGGCCACCGAATAGTACTGGAAGATGCCGGGGATCCTGGGTTCGATCGCCGCGTTCACATGGTTGTAGCTGTCCGCGTTCGAGCCGAGGTAGTCCTCGATGAAGGCCCGGTCATAGCCCGCCGCTTCCCACTCGTCGTACTGGAACTGCGAGTTGCGGTAGGGCTGGAAGCCCGACGGATAGGCCGACATCCAGAGCGCGATATCCTTGCCGCCGAGATGCGCCGCCGCCGACCAGGCGGCCTTGTGGCGTTTCTCGTCGCCATCAACGCGGGCCATGACGTAGACGCCCCAGCCGATATAGGCCATGTTCGGCGCCTCGTTCGGGGTCTCGTCCCACGCTCCGCTGGCCGCGTTCCAGACCTTTTCCGACCCCGGCAGGGTGCTGAAGCCCACGACATCGCCGACGACCGAGGTGTCGGAGGTGCGCGCCGACGATCCGACGTCGCCCCACCAGGCCAGCATCCCGCCGCTGCCGGCAAGGAACTGCGAGAACGCGGTGGTGCCGGGATCGGCGTTGATCTGGTCGGCCGGATAGGCGCCCGGCGTCGCGATCAGGTCCATCACGTCCTGGATCGCCTGCACGAAGGCCGGGTTGTTGACGCGCGGCTTCATCGTGTCGGGATCGAAGAGCCAGGCCGGATCGTTCGGATGCTTGGCATAGGCCGTCGCCCGGTCCTCGAGGAAGTAAAAGCCGAAGCCGCCCCAGCCCTTCAGCGGATCGAGGAAGCCGTGCGCCTCCAGCCCCGTCAGCGGATCGGTCTTGCCGGCGAGGAACTTCGACTGCGCCTGCACCTCCGCCCAGGTCTTCGGCGGCGCCCATTCGGTGGTGTTGCCGGCGGCCGCCCAGGCCTCGGCGAATTCGGCATTCTCGTAGTAGTCCTTGCGGTAGCAGAAGGTGTGGCAGTCGCCGTCGATCGAGATGCGGTAGGTCTTGCCGTCCCAGGTGCCGACCGGCGCCTTGAGGTAGCCGACATAATCGTCCATGTCGATCTGGGTCTTCACCCAGTCCGGCATCTCGGAGGCAAGGCCCTTGCCGAGCACGTCGCCCTCGAACGGGGCGCCCATCTCGATGATGTCGAAATCGACGGTGCCCGTCGCGATCGACTGTTGCAGCCGCGCGTTATAGTCGGCCTGCGCGAGGTCGATCCAGTTGATCTTGGCGCCGGTATAGGCCTCCCACGGCTTGAGGAAACCACGGAACAGGAAGTTGTGCAGATTCTGGTTGTTGAGCCCCATGAAGGTCAGCTCGACGCCCGCGAACTCGCCCTCGGCCACGACCTCCTTCGTCGGCCCGAGACACATCTCCCCGACCTTCTGCCAGTCGGAATCGCCGGGCGACCCCTGGCCCACGCCGGGGACCTTCAGGATCTCGGCCCGAAGGTTGTCCTGCGCGAGGGCGCGGCCGGCCGAGAGCCCGGTCGCCACACCGCCAAGGGTCGCCAGCGCGCCGACGCTCGCCGCACCTTTCAGGATCCCCCGGCGGCTCAGGCCGTTCCGGATCATGTGGTTGTAGATTTCGACTTTCACGCGGTGTCCTCCCTGTGATGGGCGCCGCGTTCCTCTCACGGGATGCGGCGCGGACGGATCAAGGCCGAATATCCTTGCCGTCATGGCGGTCGGTCTTCCGGAAACTCCCCCCTCCGAAAGCGAAGGCCCGAGCAAACCATCTCAGCGAAGGGAGAACCTGTCAAGGCACTAACATGTTAGCATGATCAGAGCATGGACAGGCCCTCCCCGCTCGGTTAATCGTGGGATTCAGGGGCCGGAGGAACGGGGCGGAATGGCTGAGGTCAGGGTACGGGAGCTTCGCAAATCCTACGGCGCGGTGGAGGTGATCCACGGCCTTGACGTGGATATGGAGGACGGCGAATTCGTCGTGCTCGTGGGGCCGTCCGGCTGCGGGAAATCGACGCTTCTGCGGATGATCGCCGGGCTCGAAAGCATCTCTTCCGGCACGATCCATATCGGCGCGCGGCTGGTCAACAACCTGCCGCCGGCCGAGCGCGACATCGCGATGGTGTTCCAGAACTATGCGCTCTATCCGCACAAGACCGTAGCCGCGAACATGGCCTTCTCGCTCCGCATGCGGGGCATGGACAAGGCCGGGATCGCCAGCCGCGTCACCAGGGCGGCCGAGATCCTCGGCCTCACCCCCTATCTCGACCGCTATCCCCGCGCGCTTTCGGGCGGCCAGCGCCAGAGGGTCGCGATGGGCCGCGCCATCGTCCGCGACCCGCAGGTCTTCCTCTTCGACGAACCGCTCTCGAACCTCGACGCCAAGCTCCGCGTGCAGATGCGGGCCGAGATCCGCGAACTGCACCAGCGGCTGAAGACCACGACCGTCTATGTCACCCACGACCAGATCGAGGCGATGACGATGGCCGACCGGATCGTGGTGATGCAGGGCGGCCATATCGAGCAGGTAGGCTCGCCGCTCGACCTCTACGACCGGCCCGCCAATGTCTTCGTCGCGGGCTTCATCGGCTCGCCGGCGATGAACCTTCTCGACGGCACCGTCGGCCGCAGGGCCGGCGCGCCCGTGATCGGCCTCGGCGGCGCCGAACTGGCCCTGCCGGCGGATACGCCCCTGGCCGAGGGACGGCAGGTGACCCTCGGCATCCGGCCGGAACATTTCCGGCTGGCCGAGACCGGCCTTGCCGGCACCGTCTCGGTGGTGGAGCCGACCGGGTCCGAGACCCATGTCGTGATGCGTTCGGAGGGGCGGGAGATCGTCTCGGTCTTCCGCGAACGCCACCCGTTCAAACCCGGCCAGCCGCTCCACCTCGCGGCCGAACCGCAGCATCTTCACCTCTTCGACCGCGCGAGCGGCGTCAGGATCGGCTGAGGCGATGCGCACGGTCCTCGCCTACGGCGACAGCAACACCCACGGCACCGCGCCGATGACAGGTGCCGACGCCAGGGCCCGCTTCGGACCGGGTCTCCGCTGGACCGGCCATGCCCGGGGCCTGCTGCCCGCCGATACGGTGTTGATCGAGGAAGGCCATCCCGGCCGCACCACGGTGCACGACGATCCCGTCGAGGGCGCGCACAGGAACGGCCTGACGATCCTGCCGGCGATCCTCGAAAGCCACCGGCCGCTCGACCTCGTGATCCTCATGCTCGGCACCAACGACATGAAGGCGCGGTTCTCGGTGACGCCGGAGGATGTGGCGGCCTCGCTCGACCGGCTGATCCGGGTGATCCGCGCGGCGGAGGCCGGGCCGGATCGCGGCGCGCCGCAGATCCTCCTCGTCTGCCCGCCGCCGGTGCAGGAGACCGGCTGCCTCCAGGGCATGTTCCGCGGCGGCGCGGCGAAGTCCGCCGCCCTCGCGCCGCTCGCCGAAGCGGTGGCGCTGGCGCACGGCGCCCGCTTCCTCGATGCCGGCGCCCATATCGCCGTGTCCCCGCTCGACGGGGTCCATTTCGACGCCGGGGCCCATGCCACGCTCGGCCGCGCCATCGGCGAACTCGCCGCCGGGATGCTCGGCTGAACGCCCGATTGCCCGCCCGGCCCCGCCCGGCCAGGCTCTGACCAAGGAGGACGCGAATGCTTAAAGGGATCGACAACCGGCTCAACGCCGACGTGCTATACGTTCTGCGGGCGATGGGGCACGGCGATGCGCTCGTGATCGCCGACACCAACTTCCCTTCCGATTCCGTCGCCCGCCACACCGTCTATGGCGAGCTCTTGCGGATGGAGAACCTGACAGCCGCCGAAGCGGTGAACGCGATCCTCTCGGTGCTGCCGCTCGACACCTTCGTCGAGGACTTCGCCGGGCGGATGGAGATCGTCGGGAACCCCGCCGAACTGCCCCCGGTCCAGGCCGAGGTCCAGGCCGAGATCGACCGCGCCGAAGGCAAGCCGCGCCCGATGATCGGCATCGAGCGCTTCGATTTCTACGACCGCGCCCGCGAAAGCTATGCCGTGATTCAGACCGGCGAGCGCCGCTTCTACGGTTGCTTCCTGTTCCGCAAGGGTGTGATCCCGCCAGAAGTCTGAGGAAAAGCCATGTCGCACAAGATCGTCATCCTCGGCGTTTTCGTCGCCGACACCGCCTACCGCGCCGAGCGCCAGCCGAGGATGGGAGAGACCATCCTCGGGCAGAGCTTCGTCCTCGGCCCCGGCGGCAAGGGCTCGAACCAGTCGGTGGCTGCGGCGATGGCTGGGGGCGAGGTGCATTTCATCACCCGCCTCGGCCGCGACCCCTTCGCCGACATGGCCCGCGCGACCTGGGCGAGGGCCGGTGTCGTGCCCGAAGTGACGGAGGATGCCGAAAGCTATACCGGCGCCGCCTACATCTTCATCGAGGACGCGACCGGCAACAACGCGATCATCATCTCGCCCGGCGCGGCGGGCCGGATCTCGGTCGCGGATGTCGAGGCGCGGGCCGGCCTCATCTCCGGCGCCTCGGTCTTCGTGACCCAGCTCGAACAGCCGATGCCGGCAGCCCGCCGCGCGCTCGAGATCGCCCGCGCGGGCGGGGCGCGGACGATCCTCAACCCCGCGCCGGCGGCAGCCATCGCGCCCGCGATGCTGGCGCTTTGCGACTATGTCACCCCGAACGAATCCGAGGCCGAGGGGATCACCGGCCTGCCCGTGACTTCGGTCGCCGAGGCAAAGGCCGCGGCCGGGAAGCTGCTCTCGCAAGGCGTCGGCGCGGCGATCGTCACGCTTGGCGAGAACGGCGCGCTATATCACGATGGCCGTGAAACCGTGCACGTCCCCGCCTTCGTCGCCGGCCCGGTAGTCGAAACGACGGGCGCCGGCGACGCCTTCAACGGCGGCTTCGCGGCCGCCCTCGCCCGCGGCGCCGGCCCGATCGAGGCGGTGCGCTTCGGCTGCGCCACCGCCGGCATCTCCGTCACCCGCCCCGGCACTGCGCCGTCGATGCCGTCGCGGGCCGAGGTCGAGGCGCTTCTGGCCGGGTCGCCGGCCGCGCTTCCGTCCCGGGTCTGATATGGGATGGCGATCCCGGGAGGACTCGAACCCCCAACATCCTGATTAGAAGTCAGGTGCTCTATCCAGTTGAGCTACGGGACCGCTCCGCCCCCTTTAGCTTCTGGCCCGCCCCTCAGGCAAGACCAAGCGTCATGAAGACCGAATTCGGATCGGGGCGGTAGCCCTCGAAGGGGCCGCATTCGGCGAAACCCGCCCGTGCATAAAGCCCGCGCGCGGCGGCGAAGCCGGGCTGCACGCCGGTCTCGAGGCTGATGCGCCGGTAGCCCGCCGCCCGCGCCTCGGCGACGAGGTGGTCGAGCATCCGCCGCGCCAGCCCCCGGCCCCGCTCCTCGATCAGCACATGCATCGACTTGATCTCGGCATGGCCGGCGTCGATCCGCTTCAGCGCCCCCATGCCGATCGGCCGGCCGCCCTCGCGCATCACGAAGAAGTCGATCCCCGGCGCGGCCAATGCGCCCGCAGGCAGCATGTGGATGCTCTCGGGCGGGGTCTCGGAATGCATGTCGGCGGTGTGGCGTTCGTGAAGCAGGCCGAGATCGGGGCCGAGCGGGCTTTCGCGGGCGATGACGATCATGGCAACGCCGCCAGCGCCAACATGTCGAACCGCTCGCTCACCCGCATGTCCTCGGCGCTTCCCTCGGACGACGCGAACGCCATCAGCGCCTCGTCGCGGACCCCGGTCCCGCGCGTCACCCCGGCGCTGAGGTCAAGCGCGAACGCCCCCGGCACATCGAGCGTCGGCGCGAAGGGTTCGTCCTGCACGACGCCCCACCAGCCGCCGCCCTGGTCGGTCAGCGTCAGATGGACGGGCGACACCGCACCGGTCACGCCCGCCTTCTTGCCGAGCGCGACGACGCCGTCGAGCGGGCCGAGACAGGTCCTCAATCCCGCCTCGGTCCGCGCGGCCCCCTCGGGCGTCTCGGGCTCCGCCCGAAGCGGCGTCGCGCCAAGGCAGAGAAGGGCGAGGGCGGAGAGGCGAAGGATCATGGAAACCCTTTCGGTCAAAGAAAAGGGGCGCCACGATGCGCCCCCGGTCGGACCGCGCCGGAACGCGGCCAGTGAAATCGGCGCTCAGTGCGTCCAGGGGCTGCGGCGGTCGGTGGCGAAGTTCTCGCCGTAGCCGCGCGGGCGGACATTGGGCTTGCGCTTGTGCGGTTCCGCGACGGAAAACGCAATGCCGTGGGCGCGGGCGTAATCCTCAGCCGCCTCCCGGCTGTCGAAGCTGAGCCGCACCTGCGCCTGGGTATCGCCCGACCCGGTCCAGCCCATCAAGGGATCGACCTCGCGCGCTTCGGCGGGGGCGAATTCGAGGATCCAGATCCTGGTCTTCGCCGTCCCCGACTGCATCGCGTTGCGGGATGGCTGATAGATACGCGCGCGCATGGGCAAACTCCGTTTCTTCCCGCTTCTTATCGTGAAAGAAGGCCGTCCGCGCAAGGGGGCGGACGGCCTCTTTCGGAGGGAAGAGCAAGGCTGACTGCCGGTCTCTTGCTCTGGGGAGCGTGGGTGGGTGGTGGCTGGGTGGGTGCCGGGACCGGCAGTCAGTGCTGCTTGCCCTTCAAATCTAGAATCGGAAATTGCAGAACACAACCTAAAGTTGTCGCGATTGCGATAATTTCCCGTCAACACCACCGTATCGGCCACAGATCGCCGACCAACCCGTCATCGTTTCGTCTGGAAGAACAATACTCCGCCCGTATGCACCTTGAACCGGAACAAAAACAGATCAAATCTGGGGGGCCGGAAGGAATCGTCATGCCCCACAACAACACCAACGCCCCCACCCCGCGTCCCGAGGTGCTGACCCGCCCGAAACTCGAGGGTGGCCGGCGCTTCGTGTTGAAGACCGATTTCGAACCGGCGGGCGACCAGCCCACCGCGATCGCCGAGCTCTCGGCCGGGGTTCAGGCCGGCGACCGCGACCAGGTCCTTCTCGGCGCCACCGGCACCGGCAAGACCTTCACCATGGCCAAGGTGATCGAGGAAACCCAGCGCCCGGC
>WOYI010116613.1_pt1 | contig 22624 bp, 19 predicted proteins | sample 6423411 | NCBI WGS metagenome assembly WOYI01 (sample SAMN13441803, study PRJNA592873) | oil field metagenome | biome: oil field; feature: oil-well bore; material: oil-contaminated soil; isolation source: oil-contaminated soil from oil-well borehole | place: Germany: Wietze | collected 2016-10-18 ... | reverse complement strand
CAAGGGGAAGCGTTCTCAGTCACCAAGATGGCCTTGGCCACAGAGGAGCTCTTCGACTATGAAAAAAGGCTGCCACCTTCCTAAAGCAGGAAGGGAGACAGCCTTTTATTATTTCGTAGCTTGGTTTGCTTTTTTCTTGTTCTAGCGCTGGACGCGTCCGCTACCATCACCCTTACAGAGGGCTTCAACTTCACCCTTGAGGGTGAGGTTGAAATCACCATCGATTGAGTGCTTCAAAGCCGAGGCTGCGACTGCAAAGTCAATTGCATACTGCTCATCATCGCCATATTCGCTCAAGGCATAGATGATACCGGCTGAGAAGGAGTCTCCTCCCCCTACCCGGTCAATGATGTCGGTTATCTCATACTGCTTGGAAACATAGAAGCCCGTCTTTCCGTTGATGGCAGCACGCCAGCCGTTATGGTCGGCACTCTTGCTTTCGCGCAGTGTTACGTTGACCACACTGACGTTGGGAAACTGGCGCTTCACTTCTGAGGTAAGCTCCTCATAGACACCAAGGTCAAGCTCACCTTTGGTGACATCAACCTTAGCTTCAATGCCAAGGCATTTCTGGATATCCTCTTCGTTGGCAATGATGACATCAGCATAGGTTGCCAATTCACGCATCACCTCTACAGCGGTCTTTCCATACTTCCAGAGCTTCTTGCGATAGTTCAAATCGATTGAAACAGTTACACCAGCTTTTTTTGCTGCCTTCATAGCCTCAAAGGTACAGTCAGCAGCTCTCTGGCTGATAGCTGGGGTAATGCCGGTGACATGCAACCACTGGGCATCGCCAAAGATTGTAGGGAAATCAAAGTCTGCAGGGTTTGCAAGGGCGATCGAACTCTCTGAGCGGTCATAGACTACCATGCTGGGACGCTGGTTGGCACCGGTCTCCAGGAAATAGATACCTACCCGACCGTCCTTGGTCCTGTTGATCGCTGAGACATCAACACCATATTTCCTTACTTCCCTAAGGGCCGCGTCCCCGATAGCATTCTCTGGCAAGGCTGTGACAAACTGTGCGTCCTTACCCAACAGGGAGAGTGATACTGCTACGTTAGCCTCACCACCACCAAAGGTGGCTTCCAACAAGGGAGACTGGAAGAAACGTTCATGCCCCGGAGATTTGAGCCGCAACATGATCTCACCAAAGGTAACAAACTTCTTACCCATACAATCCTCCTAAAATATTCCGTAAACATTCAGTATTCTCTTGATATTTGGAATCATAGAAGGTATGCTAAGCTCTGTCAACATTATTTTGAAACAACGTTTCATATTTGAAATAAAATAAGGAGAATTACCCATGCATGAACAATTGTTTGCACAGATCCATGACATTGGACTTGTCCCCGTCGTCAAGATAGACGACGCATCAAAGGCTGTAGGTTTGGCAGGAGCCATGATCAAGGGAGGCCTTCCCTGTGCCGAGGTTACCTTCCGTACCGATGCTGCACAAGAGGCCATCAGGAATATAACCAAAGCCTACCCCGAAATGCTCGTAGGGGCTGGGACTGTGACCAACCTCGACTATGCAAAGAAAGCAGTGGCGGCAGGAGCCAAGTTCATCGTATCCCCGGGCTTCAACCCCACTGTGGTGGACTGGTGCCTGGAGAACAGCATTCCCATCGTTCCTGGCGTATGCACCCCCAGTGACATTGAACAAGGTCTTGCCCGAGGGCTTACTACTCTCAAGTTCTTTCCAGCAGAAGCTTCCGGCGGTGTGGACATGCTCAAAAACTTTGCAGGCCCCTTCCCCCACCTGATGTTCATGCCTACAGGTGGAATCAGCCTGGCAAACCTTTCCTCGTACGCCAAGCAGAGCAATGTGCTCGCAGTCGGGGGTTCTTGGATGGTCAAGTCCGACCTTATCGAGAATGAGGACTGGGAGGCCATCAGCAAACTTTGCAGTGATGCAGTAATTGCTCTTCAGGGCCTTGAGTTTGCCCACATGGGACTCAACAACGAAACCGCTGAAGAATCTGAAAAGAGCATCACAGGCTTTGCAGCCCTAGGAATGCCAATAAAAAGAGGGAACTCCTCTACCTTCATGGGTCCCTTCATCGAAGTGCTTCCCAAGCTCTATTTGGGCAAGAACGGACATATCGGTTTCCGCTGCTTCGACATCGAAAGGACCCTCTCCTATCTGGTAAAACTTGGATTCACCGTCAATGAACAGACCATCGCTCGGGATGCCAGGGGGACTATCAAGGTCTGCTACCTCAATGAGGATCTCAGTGGATTTGCCATCCACCTCATCAGGGCATAGAAAGAAGAGAAAGGGTCAACACATACTGTGGTGGCTTTCTCCAATTACCCATACAGTTCAATCAGATGGGCAAGAGAGAGGCCCGTTCGTATCTTTACGGAGGGGCTTCTCTCTTGTATTCTTCGAACAATGGAAATTATTCAAACAAATATACTCAGCGCACAACAGATACAATCGATTAAAAGCTTACAAAAGCTATGTTTCGAACTTGAAGGGTTGGAGAACGAACCGTTTCTCTCCAACGAGCTGAACACTGACTTGGACCTTCCCTGCTTCTTCCTATGCTTTGAAGATCATAGGCTTGTGGGATTCCTTTCAGCATTCTTCCCTACAAGGGACGAGGTGGAGATCAACGGGTTTGTTCACCCGGAGTATAGGAACAGGGGTATATTCTCCTCTCTAGCCACCGAAGCCAGGAAGACCTATGAAAAATTCCCGTTCCACCAGATGCTCTTTCAAGTGGAGCTCTCTTCAGAGAGCGGGAAAGCCTATGTGAGAAACAGGTTCCCCCATATCCATACTAGTGAGTACCGACTGAGGCTTTCCAAAAACCGTTGGCAGGATACAAGACCTCTGACCCCAGCTATTGGCACCCTTGTTGAAGCCACTGGTGAATACCGTACGCCGTTCATCAAAACAGCAACGAAACTTCTACGGGAGGAAGAGGGATTTGTCCAACGCATGTTGGGCAATCCTGAAAGAAAAGGCTATCTCTACCTCTATAAGGACAATCCAATAGGTGTCCTACAACAATGCAGAGAAGGAGAAAATCTCACCATGCTCTATGGGGTTGCCATTGATGAGAAATACCGTGGCCAAGGCCATGGTAAAGCGATGCTCACCCTAGCATTGGATTCTTTCTTTATGGAAGGTGATTCCCTCTCTTTGGAAGTTGATTCCCATAACCCCACCGCTTATGGACTATATAAAGCCTTAGGATTCGAAATTGACTTTCAGGTTGACTACCATAGCTTGATTTTGTCATAGCTATAACTCTTTGGCTCTCTCTTTGGCTGAACTTTTAATTTCCTTGACGTCACCATATGGTAAGGGTAGCATACCCTTACACACAACGTTTTCCTTTGAGGGAAAAGTCATTCTATGGAGGACACTATGAAAAGATCACTGGCTATCCTTATGGTTCTGTTGCTTCTCGTCCCTGCGCTGTTTGCCCAGGGTGCACCTGAAGCCACCCCAGCAGCACCTGTTGCTGCTCCCGCTACAAGTTCCGGTAGCGTAAATGCATACACGACTCTCGAAGAGCCACTTGCTGCAAAGCTGTTTCAGCTCTTTGAAGAGGAGACAGGCATCAAAGTCAACTTTGTCCGCCTCAGCGGTGGTGAAGCTGTTGCCCGATTGGAAGCGGAATCTTCCAATCCCCAAGCATCCATCTGGGTTGGTGGTGTAGGCCTCGACCACATCACAGCCAAGAGCAAAAACCTCACCACCCCCTATGTCAGCCGCTACGCTTCAAAGACCCCTTCCCAGTTCAGAGATGCTGATAACTACTATATCGGCCTCTATGTCGGACCCCTTACCTTTGTGACCAACCTTGACAGGGCAAAGGAACTTGGTCTGGAAATACCCCGCAGCTGGGCTGACCTTATCAAACCCCAGTACAAGGGGTATGTCCGCGTTGCCAACCCAAACTCCTCAGGCACTGCCTATAACGTACTGACTACCATTCTTGACATCTTTGGAACTGAAGACAAGATGATCGAGTATATGAAGGCCCTGGACAAGAATATCGACCAGTACACCAAAAGTGGTTCCGCCCCTGGCAAGAGCGTAGCAACCGGCGAAATCCCCATCGCTATCGGCTATGCACACGACCAGGTCAAACTCAAGGCGGCCGGATCAAACATCGTCATAACCGCTCCTAGCGAAGGCACCGGCTATGAGTTGGCTTCCATGTCCCTCGTTGCAGGAGGCAAGGACAGTGTCAATGCAAAAAAACTGTATGACTGGATACTTTCAAGTCCTAAGGCACAGGCAACTTTCACCGAATGGTATGTGGTCCTTGTAGCTGATGGAGCTCTCAAGCATCCTGATGCCCTGTCTATCAGCGACATCAAGACTGTTGTGCAGGACATGGTTTGGGACGGGGATAAGGTCAACAAGACCCGTCTTCTCGACCGCTGGACCAATGAGATCGGCAACAAGAGATAATTACCCTTGGTAATTCTAGCTTTCATGCCACCCTGCAAGCTATCCTTGCAGGGTGTGTGTCAATATTGGACAAACTAGATGTTTACAAAAAAACGTATAATTCAGTTTTGTTTCGCCGCTCTGATATTCCTCACCCTCGACCTGTGGATGTTCAACACCCTTGCTACAAACTTCAGAAGCTATGAAGAGCTACGAAACTTCAATGAGATCGCACTCTTTTCCCAGACAGCTCCTGAAAACGAGGCAAGTAACGCCTATGAAAAGTGGATCCCTACGGTCAAGGATATCATTGCCGGCGCTCGGGCCTTTTACTTCTCCTTTGACGAGATGCAAGGGGCCTTTGTCCCTTCCACAGGGTCAGAGACAAACTTCAGGCTTTGGGATACTAACAAGAACACAGCAGAGTTCCAAAAGGCTATGGAAAGTGTCTACTACCTTGAACCGATGAAGCTTTCAGGTTCCTACAAGGCCGACTATAGTCTCGACCCTGATACCCATAGTAATGAGACCATAGACTCACAAGTCTATTTTGTACCGGTTATTGATGATAACGGCTATCAGGCAAATGGGGCCATCATGATCCTTGTACCAAACAGCACCGCAACAGGGTACATGAACCTGCTTCGCACCATTTTCATCTCTGCAGCAGTAATCTTCCTAGGCATCATGCTGGTCATCACCTTTACGCGGGATCCCATAACCGGGTTCATGGTACTGGCCCTCTTTGGCATTGTGGCAGTATTCATCGCCTATCCGCTTCTGGAAGCGGTGAGGCTCTCCTTCATGAAGGATGGGGTAGTATCACTGCAAACCTGGAAAGAGACCCTATCGCCCACCTACCTGGTAGCGCTCTGGGGTTCGTTACGCCTCGGAGTCCTTACAGCCACCATATCCACCCTCGTGGGATATATGTTTGCTTTCCTCATCGAAAGGACCTCCTTCAGGAGGAAAAAGGTAATGAGCACACTGGCAACCATGCCAGTCATTTCCCCACCCTTCTCCCTGAGCCTCTCCATCATACTCCTGTTTGGAAACAACGGGCTCATCTCAAAACAGCTGTTGCACCTGAACACCTCCATCTATGGTCTGGCTGGCCTGACCCTGGTTGAAGTGATCGGGATGTTCCCTATCGCCTTCATGACCATCAGCGGGGTCCTCAGGCAGATTGACTCCACCGTTGAGGATGCCTCACTGGATTTGAGCGCCTCCAAGTGGCAGACCTTCAAAGCCATTACACTTCCTCTTTCTGCCCCTGGTATCGTATCTGCATGGCTGCTGGTCTTCACCAACTCCCTTGCAGACTTTGCCAACCCCCTGCTGCTCAGTGGTGACTATCGTGTCCTCTCAACCGAAGCCTATATGCTGGTTACAGGACGAAGCAACCTCAGTGCCGGTTCGGCTCTCTCCTTCCTGCTGCTTATGCCGACCATCACAGCCTTCCTCATCCAACGCCAATGGGTTGCTAAGAAAAGCTACGTAACGGTTACAGGCAAACCCTCGACGACGCTTACTGAGCTTACTAACAAGCCGGTACGCCTCTCCTTGGAGGTTGTCTCCTGGACTTTCATTGGCTTTATTGTTGCCCTCTACCTGACCATAGTGGCAGGATGCTTTGTGGTGAACTGGGGGATAGACTACTCCTTCACCCTTGCAAACTGGGGAGAGGCTCTCTCTCGGGGCTGGACGTCCATCCGTGATACAGTCACCCTTGCTGCAATCGCGACCCCGACAGCAGGCCTGTTGGCCATGCTGACGGCAATGTTGCTCGTGCGTAAGAAATTCCCCGGCAAACGCCTGCTGGAAGTGGTGATAATGACCCCCTATGCAATACCAGGGACTCTGATCGGTATCAGTTATATCCTAGCATTCAACAAGCCACCGCTGTTGCTAGTGGGAACAGGGGCCATCATCGTCATCAACTATGTAATCAGGGAACTGCCTGTAGGGGTGGAGAACGGCATAACAGCCCTCCACCAGATAGACCCTGCCATTGAAGAGTCAGCAGCTGATCTTGGAGCTGATGTTACCACCGTATTCAGGACCATCGTTCTGCCTTTGGTTCGGCCTGCATTCCTTTCGAGCATGTCCTACACGTTCGTTCGCTCGATGACTGCAGTCAGTGCCATCATCTTCCTCATATCGGCGCGTTGGAACCATCTGACCGTCCTCATTTTCAACTTCTCTGAGAACCTCAGGTTCGGTCTGGCCAGCGTCTTGTCAACCATCCTCATCGTCATCGTGCTCCTTGTATGGACTCTGATGCAGGTTCTTGTCAAGGATGACAAGCTCACACAAAAAACTATTTCAACCCGGTAAGGGGGCTTTCTATGTTGGAAAAAAAGAGTGTATCAGTAACGCTTGAGCATGTTACCAAACGGTTCAAGGACGTGAAAGGCAAGAAGGATGTTATCGCCGTCAATGAAGCGAATCTGGTCGTTGAACCAGGGGAGCTGGTGACCTTGCTCGGCCCTTCAGGATGTGGGAAGACCACAACGCTGAGGATGATCGCAGGCTTTGAATTACCAACCGAGGGAAAGATCTTCATCGGCAATGAGGAGGTCACTATGATGCCTCCGAATAAGCGTGACACGGCGACCATGTTCCAAAGCTATGGTCTGTTTCCCCATATGACGGTGTTTGACAATGTAGCCTATGGCCTCAAACTTCGTAAGATCCCCACAGAGCAGATCAAGGAGAGGGTAAACGAGACGCTTGCCATGGTCGGTCTTGCCGACTATGGCGATAGGGCCCCTTCCAAGCTATCGGGTGGACAACAGCAGCGTGTAGCCCTTGCAAGAAGCCTTATTGTCACTCCCTCAGTACTGCTGTTGGACGAGCCCCTTTCAAACCTCGACGCCCTGCTCAGGGAGCAGATGCGCGTGGAGATCAGAAAGATCCAGAAGGAGCTTGGAATTACTGCAGTCTATGTAACCCACGACAGGGTGGAGGCGATGAGCCTCTCTGACCGTGTCGTAGTCATGAAGAACGGCTTCATCCGCCAGATAGGGGCACCTTCGGTAATCTATGAGGAGCCGAACTCCCGTTTTGTAGCTGGCTTTGTCGGTAAGGCAACCTTCTTCCCTGTAACAATACTCAGAAAAGAGGCACAGAACTGGATTTGTGAGCTTGGAGGGAAAGAGGTCGTCGCCAGCCAGGCAGGGGAAAATGTTGAGGTAGGAACAGAAGCTGTCCTGATGGCAAGGCCCGAGTCCCTCAGGGTAGTGGAGCCCAAAGCAGGGCACATCGAAGGCAAAGTCCGTCTGAATGTGTACCTGGGAAACAGCTTGGAGGTATTCATAAACACCTCCTTTGGAGAAGTCTTGGTACAGATAGATGACCCTCATGCAAAGAAGGTATTTGCCGAGGGTTCTGATGTCTCCATCGACTTCGCACCTGACCGTGTCAGGTTGCTCAATATGAGTGAAGAGTAGAGAACTTCCGCAAGGGTATTCTCAAAAGACAAGGTGCCTTACCCGCAGGGAATGGCACTTTTTTATTTGCCCAGAAGTGGCAATAGAGTCAGCTGGGGGAGTGCGACTACCAAGAGGGAGAACCACTAGCCTTAGGCAAGTGCGACCAGATGAGTGGTATAAAGGAAGCGAAAGGGCTTGATACAGAGAACAATATGGGGAAAATGGTTACAGAAGCCCTTGTTTTCAAGGCCCATGATGCAATAGTCCTCATCGCTGAGTAGGTAATAGCCGCTCATATGCGAATTCATTTGTGTACTGTCCCGGCAAGGTGGCCTAAAGCCACCTTGCTCTACCTCTACCACATACCATAAACTACAACTCGCAAACTGTGACTCCCTCTTCAATAACCAAGGGCTGGCCAGTCCCTGTTACCTCTACACCCTGAAGCGTACAATGCACATTTCTCATGCGTATACCACGCTCAGAGACTTCTGGCAGGCCTTGCGTCATCTCGCTGTCTTGTACTGGTTCAAGACTCTTGGATGCAACACCAAAAGAGCAATTCTCAATATGTAAGCCGGTTATGGGCTCTTCAGGCAGGCCAACAATAAATCCAGCTGAAGAGCGGGATCCGGTTGCCATGCAATTGCGGATGGTTATATCGGAAAGGGAGGGGGTTGTTGAGGAGACCATCTGTTTCATTAACGAGAAATCCTCATCAGTATCTGATCCACAACGGTAGTACATGTTCAGAGTGAGGGGGCACAGGTTGGCCTGCATCCTGATATCGGAAAACACCAGGTTTGTAATCTTCCCACCCCTGCCCCTTCTAGTCTTTATCCTAACCCCTCTATCAGTCCCATCGAAAAGGCAATCAGAAACCTTGACATCAAAGATTCCTCCAGCTGTTTCACTGCCTATAACAGCACCTCCATGTGCATTCTTTACAGTACAGTGCTCAATGCGGACATTGTTTGTAGGAATATTAGTTCTGATGCCATCTTCACCGCTTCCACTTTTCAAGGCGATGCCGTCATCACCAACATCAATTTTACACCCTTGTATCTGGACGTTTTGGCAAGAGTCAATGTCGATACCATCAGTATTGGGAGCATCCTTGGGATTGATGATCGAAAGGTCCTTGAAGAGAAGGTTGTTCGAATAGAGAGAATGAAGGGTCCAGAAAGGACTGTTGGTAAGTGTTATACCCTCAACACACACCTGTTCACTCCTAATAATCTGAAGCAAGGGAGGGCGTAAGTACTGTGACAGCCTTCCCCCACCTCCTCCACTTTGGCCTTCATAGCCTGGGTTCAAGAGTGAGAGACGCTTCTCCACAGGAGAGACAGGACCCTTCTGAAACTCTCGCTTGTAGGAGGAAGCCTCCCACCAAGCTTTACCCTGTCCATCCAGAGTGCCTTCCCCTGTTATGCGTATGTGTGATGAACTAACAATCGACAGGCAACTCTGTAGGCAGTAACAGTTGACCCCTTCCCACCGGGAAAATACGGGCTCGTATTTGTTCTCATCATCGCTGAACAGAATCCTTGCACCCTTTTCCAAGCGTAGGGTGATATTATTCTTATCTTGTATTGTTAGGGGCCCTGTCCTCCAGATACCCTCGGTAATACTGAGGGAGTCCCCACTGTGCAAGGCGGCGAAAGCCAAGGCAAAACTTGTGCTGTTATCATAGAGAGCATCGCCGTTGCCCCCAAAACTCTTCATGTAATACTGCACGGCCATCACCTCCAAGTGCTCTCTTCCCTGCACCATATAGTTTCATATAGTGTGTGAATAGTATTGAATTCAAGTAAAATTCCTTTCTGCTCTCTCTAATAGTGAACCTTGCCACACGCTGGGGGCAAGGTTCTTTAATGACCAGTATTTGTATTATACAGGACTAGAGCAGGAATGGCTGTGCAAAGGAAACCGGGCGCTTATTGTCAGAGAGGACCTTTTCCATATACACCCTATCGAGCTCAAGGTCGTCCACCAACCTCAGCAGGAGCTCTTCAGGAACAAGATTATGCTCACAGAATAGGAAGATGAGAGCTTTCTCTGCAATGTTTGCAGGTTTAAGCGAATTGAAGTGGATCTCCTCATCAGGTTTACCGGCATAGCGCTCTTGGAGATTTGCAAACAACATGGAGTTCTCCTTGTCATGCTTGAGGGCGTACAGCTCCTTGCGTAAGGGCTGCTCATCCCCTCTTGCTGCCTGCTCCCCTAGGGGTTTGAGGTGAAAGAAGGTATACTCCTTACCTGGCAGGTAGTGATGCTCATCACACCTAGCGGCATAGTTTGGCTCTAGGGTACTGCTCTTGAAAGCATCACCACCTACAATGATCAGAGGATCGAAGTAAAGGGCTGGACATTCCTGTCCGTCAACCTGGTAGTACCGATAGGTATTGAAAGCATCCTCCATACAGTCAGGATGTTCACAGTAGGCGGTAAGGGGGATGACGTCGGTGGCGATGTCCAGCATGAGACGCGCTGTCGAATTGAATAGGTCCCGACGAAAGTTTAGGATGAGTGTGGGAAATATGAACATGACCCCACGCTCGAAGCTATGGTTACGCACGACATAGGCAAGCCTCTCATCGAAGAAGGAAGCCTCGTCAATGATGAAGGTACCCACAGTGGGATTGTCCCTGAGGACCTCTTCAAGACCGAAGGAATCACGGATCTTTGCTATATTGGTACCACAGCTTACATAACCACTTCGGTAGCAAAGGGCATCCTCAGGATACTCGGAGAAGCGCTGTCCATCTATTTCGCTTCGGATAAAAAAGACCTTTCTACGGTCTACCTCACCACTGCTGGTCAAGGCCCGTACCTTCTCCCCCTTTTTTTGCGCTATGGCTGCATCACGCCAGACCCGAGCGGCAAACTCAGTCTTGCCCGATCCCATGGGTCCTATCAGAAGGACCCTACGCCCTGGATTGGTGAAGTCAAAATGCGAGAAGGTATTGTGGATATCAATGGTGGGGAACCCTAGGCTCTTGAGAAAATCGGTTCCCTCACCATGGGGATCAATTCGCGGCATGTTGCCCCTCGACGATGGCAATCCCACTGGAAGCACCGATTCTGGTTGCTCCAGCCTCTATCATCGCTCTCGCCTGTTCATAGGTATGAATCCCACCAGAGGCCTTGACTCCAAGATCAGGGCCTACCGTCTTACGCATGATACGGAGGTCTGTTTCTTTTGCCCCTCCGGTGGAGAAACCCGTGGAAGTCTTTACGAAATCAGCTCCAGCTGTCTTGGCTAGACGACAGGCACGGACTTTTTCTTCGTCAGTGAGCAGACAGGTTTCGATGATGACCTTCAGGGTCTTCTTCCCACAAGCCTGTTTTACCTTTGCAATATCATCCAATACAAGATCATCATCATGGTTCTTCAACCAACCGATGTTTATGACCATATCTATTTCGTCTGCACCATCGGTCACAGCACGCTTGGCCTCAAAAGCCTTGCTCTCTGTGGCCATAGCCCCAAGGGGAAAGCCTACAACTGAACAAACCATAACTTCACTTTTTGCTAAAATCTTGGCACAAAGGGGAACCCAACAACTATTCACACAAACTGATGCAAAATGCCACTGCTGGGCCTCTTTACAAATCTGCTCAATCTTCTCGCGCGTTGCATTAGCTGCGAGAACCGTGTGGTCGATGTACTTGGCGACATCATCTACTATCATGGCAACCTCCATTGCTTAATGGTACATGGTAAGCTTACTCCAAATCCCTATTGCTATCAACGGAATTATAAGTGGCACAATAGGGAAACATCTCAAATCTTTCAAACACGGTGTTACACTAGGAATCCTTTTCTGAAGAAGAAAAATCCAATGCTTCTCCAGATTTGGCAGTACTTTAAATTGCCTATTTTTACTGTATTTAGTGGTAATCGTTTTCTATTGAAAACATCATGTCTCCAAAATCTTGGAAAAGAAGCAAAACCGTCTCATGCCCTTCTTGAGACTTCCTGTTCAACCACTCTTTCTCATATTGGCAGTAGGGAATTATCCCGACAGGTAAAATAGCTTCTTTACCTGATAAGGCGTTAAGAGAATTCTCTCTTGCTTTATTTTGATATATATCCCCCTATAATTTCAACTGATGCTTGAATAATTTTCCTGATACTTGAATTTTTTTTCTTGACAGGGAGGGAAATGCATATATACTCTTTAATAGATGTTACGTAACACCTATTATTGTGTGGATACGTACCACCTAAACTTAAGGGGGAAGAAAAAGATGAAAAAGAAACTGTTAAGAGTCTTGGCAATCAGCTTGATGTTTGCCACCATTTCCGGTTTGGCTTTCGGCGCAGGGACAACTGAAAAATCAAAAGATGTTACGGTCAACATGTTCCAACTCAAAGTTGAGATCAAGGACGCAATTGATGGGTATGCAGCAAAATATTCAGAGGCAACCCCCGGCGTTACTGTGAAGGTTGAAACACTTGGCGGTGGTGGTGATTACGGTGGTGCCATGAAAGCCAAAGCTCAAGCTGGTCAGATGCCTGACATATTCATGATCGAAGGGCGTGGCGGTTATGAGATCTGGAAAGACTACATCGCTGATCTAAGCAACGAACCATGGACAGCCGACACCGATCTGGCCTTTACAGTCGATGGCAAAGTGGTTGGATTCCCAGTCGCCATCGAAGGCTACGGATTGGCCTACAACGCTGAAATCCTCAAGAAGGCTGGAATTGATCCGGCAACATTGACAACCCGTGCAGCATATGAGAAAGCATTCAAACTGCTGGACTCAAAAAAAGCTGAACTTGGCATTGATGCACCGGTGGCGATGGCCGCATCCGTCGCTGGCGGAATGTGGTGGGTCGCAGCCCAGCACAATCTTGCTGTGTATTGGGGAGGAGGACTCGACTTCAACGACACCAGCATCATAGAGAAAGCACTCAATGGCAAGCTGGATAGCGAACGCTTCCTGCAATATACAAAATACCTCCAACTGCTGTTCAAGTATGCTGATAAAAAAATCTTGCTGAATGGTAGCTATGATGATCAGGTTGGGTCTTTCGCCCAAGGCAAGACAGCTTTCCTCCATCAGGGAAACTGGGTGGATCCAAATCTTGCTCAGCTTGGTGTCACCTTCAAGATCGGCTACGCTCCTCACGCATTTCTTGATGTGGAAGAGAAAGGCCTCTACCTGTTCGCTCCAAGCTGGTACTGTGTGAATTCCAAGAGTCCGAATGCTGAAGCGGCAAAAGCCTTCCTCACTTCGATTGCAACGACTCCAGAAGGACATGATTACATGGTCAACAAGGCAGGTATGATCCCAGCCTTCAAGTCGGTCACACTCAAGCCCTCCGGCCAACTCAGCCAGGCTTTGATGGAAGCAAACGCAAAGGGTGGAAACTACGGCGTGTTCTTCGGGATGTTACCCGATGGCGCTGGACAGAATATATTCGGACCAATTTTCGATCTGTTTGCTCAGAACCCTGATAATACAGACCAGTTTATCGCGGATATGACAAAAGCGGTTGCGAACCTCGCAAAGTAGTAGTAATCCCGGCTCTTGCAGAAACCAATTGTTTTTGCAAGAGCCTTTACCAATCGATCCTGGGAGTGGAATGAAATGAAACAAAGTCGCTTGGTCAATGTTCTGTTCGTGGCACCTTGTGTTTTCGCCTTTACCATGGTTATCATCATCCCTTTCTTTTTTGGTCTCTATTTTTCCATGACTGATTGGAATGGTGTGAACAACGCCGTCAATTTCGTGGGGTTCAAGAATTTCCAGTCCCTGTTTTCCTCACCAGATTTCCTGTATTCCTTTTTGATAACAATCGCATATACAATTATCAATATTGTCTTTGTCAACATCGTAAGCTTTAGCCTTTCATTGATGGTGACAAGCAAACTCCGTAGACGCAATTTCTATAGGGCAGGTTTCTTTGTCCCCTACCTCATTGGGGGAATCGTCCTAGGGTACATCTGGCAGTTCATACTGAACAACATCTTGGTGGATTTCGGCAATATCCTATCGATTAAAATATTGCAGACATCTTTTCTCAGCCTTCCCCATACGGTCATATGGACTATGGCTGCAGTGAACACCTGGCAGTACGCCGGCTATATCATGTTGATTTATGTTGCCTCTATCCAAAGCATTCCTGCCTCCCTCATGGAAGCGGCAAACGTAGATGGTGCGAATTATATCACACGGGTATTCCACATCCTGATCCCGATGATGGCAAATGCCTTCACTATCTCGCTCTTTTTAACCCTGACTACCTCGTTCAAACAATTCGATATGAACCTGACATTGACCAATGGCGGACCAGCCACTAGATTTCTCGATGTTCCGGTCAAAGCCAGCCAATTGCTTGCCATGAATATATTCAATACCGCGACCGCCAACCGCATGGCGGAAGCACAAGCCAAAGCTGTAGTACTGTTTTTTGTGCTGCTTGTGATATCCCTAATCCAAGTCTCAGCGAATAAAAAGAAAGAGGTGGAGATGTGATGAACAGTACAAAAGCACAAAAAAAATTGCACCCTACAGTAAAATGGAATTTGGTTCTGCTGGAACTCCTGACTGCAATCCTTTTTATACTGTTTATGATTCCCTTTGGTATGGTTGTGCTCAATTCAGCAAAAACCTCCAAGGAGATAATCTTCAATGCAATCGCTTTGCCTTCAAACTGGAATCAGCTGGCTATCAATGTCTCGCTGATTTTCAATAATCCCACAGTCGATTACTTGGGAGCCTTTGTGGACAGTATATTGATTACCTTTTTCTCGCTTCTGGTTATAGCCCTTTTTTCCTCCATGTGCGCATGGGTGCTTGTACGAAATAAAACTATCTGGTCGACTATACTTTTCATGATTTTTGTATCAGCTATGGTCATCCCTTTTCAAGTTTTAATGTATCCCTTGGTTCGATGGATGCGAATCAGCGGCGATTTCCTACATTTTCGTCTGCTCGGAACCATTCCTGGAATCGTGTTTGCCTACTTGGGTTTCGGAAGCCCCCTCTCAATCTTCATTTTCCATGGATTTATCAAAAGCATCCCTTACGAACTCGAAGAAGCCGCAACCATCGATGGCTGTTCCCGAGGGAGGACTTTCTTTACGATTGTATTCCCCCTTTTGCAACCGATTATTGTTACAGTCCTGATTCTTAATGGTATCTGGATTTGGAACGACTATTTGCTCCCCTTGCTCGTGCTTGGCTCCAACGGTATTGTCCAAACAATACCAATTGCAGTGACGGCCTTTGCGGGTGCGTATCTCAAGCAGTGGGACTTGATCTTGACATCGACTCTTATAGCCATGCTTCCTCTCATAATTCTGTATCTGTTCGCACAACGGTATATCATTAAGGGAATGGTAGAAGGTTCAATAAAATAAGATTTATGGAGTATCATATGAAAATTGTCTTGGTAGGCGCCGGAAGTATCCAGTTTGGGTATGGTATGCTTGGCGATATTTTTACCAGTAAAATGCTGACAGGTAGCGAAATCACACTGCTGGACATCAATGAGCAGGCATTAGGGAAAGTTTTGCATAGCGCGCAAGAGTTCATTGCGAAGCATGAGCTCCAATTCACCGTGAATGCTACCACAAACAGGAGAGAAGCGTTTGAAAATGCTGATTTCATCATCTCCTCTATCGAAGTAGGGAATAGGTTCCAATTGTGGGATGAGGATTGGAAAATTCCATTGCAGTATGGAGTGCACCAAGTCTACGGTGAGAATGGAGGCCCCGGCGGGATTTTCCACGCCCTGCGTATCGGCCGTGTCATCCTGGAGATTATGAAGGATGTTATGGAGATATGTCCAAAAGCATGGGTTTTCAATTACTCGAATCCGATGACATCCATTTGCACAACGGTCAAAAGGGTGTATCCCCAAGCAAATTTCATCGGCATGTGCCATGAAATCGGTTGGCTAGGCCGATGGTTGCCCCGTATGCTTGATAGGAAGCCAGAGGATCTGCATTTCAGGGCGGCCGGATTGAACCATTTCAGCTGCTTGTTGGAGTTGACAGATCGCAAGAGTGGCAGGGACCTCTATCCTGAGGTATTGGAAAAAGCTGGAGCTTTCTTCGAACGTGAGCCTGGCTATAGCGACCTGTTGGATGAATACCGTAGAACTGGAAATCTTGGAACCTCCGAGAAGTTCGATAAAGGCCAGTCCGATATGATAAGCAGTTATGAATGGGCAGACCGCCGGTTAGTCCAGTTCATGTTGAAAAACTATCAGCTGCTACCGATTACAACTGACAGCCACTTCGGAGAGTACTTGAGCTGGGCTTGGGATGTGGTAGACCATCGGGGTATCCTTGATTTTTATGATGTGTATAAAGTCATGCTGTCGCAAGATTCTCGTCCAGAAATCCGAATGGAGACATCCGAACGGGTGGTTCCAATCATCGAAGGCATCCTTGGAGATTCCGGTTATGAGGAAAATGCAGTCAATGTGCAGAATGATGGGCTGATTGAAGAATTACCATCGTGGATCTCGGTCGAGGTTCCTGCGATCATTAACAAACACGGTGTGAATGGTATCAAGATGAGGGATGTACCAAAGGGGTATCTTGCCTTGCTCAGGTCTTACGCCGGTGTGTACGATTTGACAGCAGAAGCTATCATCCAAGGAAAGAAAGCGTATGTGATCCAGGCTATGCTGGCCAATCCTGTAGTACACCAGGCTTCTCACATTGAAGCCATGGTGGATAGGATGATCGACCAGCAGAAAAAATGGTTGGGATATTTGAAGTAGCAGTATAAAAAAGGCGGAAACTCGCTCCAAATGGGGGTGTGCATCCGCCTTTTTTTAGATAAGATACAGGCATGTCGACAATAAAAAAAATTGCTCAAAAAGCAGGAGTCAGCCCAACTACAGTAGCCAACGTCCTACATGGGAGGCTCGGCAGAGTATCGCAGGGCACTCTCAATAAAGTACAAGCCGTCATCCAAGAGGAACAATATGCTCCCAACATGGGTGCGCTCATCCTTGCGCATAGCGATTCCCGCATAATCGGCGTGATCATGTTCATGGAGCCACGTCGGGATGAGACCGTTCTTGAAGATCCCTTCTCTTCCGCAATATTGGGGGCCATGGAACGCAAGATCCGTGAGAACGGATACTTTGTGATGTTGCATACCACCAGTGACGAGGCCGAGGTCGTACGTCTTTCCAAAGCCTGGAAACTAGCTGGTTTAGTCCTGGTCTGGGCTCCTAGCAACATCTGCAACATCATTTGCGATAGTATCGATACCCCCTTGGTGTTTATCGATTCCTATTTCACTGATACCCAGCGAGTCTACTATAATATCGGGTTGCAGGATCAGCGTGGTGGCTATGAAATGGCCCGTTACCTGCTTTCGATGGGACATAGCCGCATCGTGTTTCTTGCGAATGACCCTTCGTTCACAGGGGGAGACAAAGCACGTTTCACTGGATGCCGTGAGGCATTTCAGGAGCAAGGGCAACTTCTGCCCGAAGATTGTTATGTACAATTGCCAAAGGCCCGCAGGGAACGAGAGAAACTGTACCTACAGTTCGCCGATGACAGCTCGCCATATACGGCATTAGTTTGTTCCTCCGACTATCATGCTGCCGAGGCGGTCTCGTTTCTGCAGGATAGTGGCATCGAAGTCCCCAGACAAATATCAGTGACAGGTTTTGATGATAATATTTTCGCACGCTTGGTCCGCCCCCATCTGACGACCATCCACCAGGATTCTGGGGAAAAGGGAAAGCTTGCGATATCCATGCTCATGAAACTAATCAGAAATGAACCGGTGAGCGAACCCAATAGGCGACTTCCCATACGTCTGGAAATACGGGATTCTGTGCAGAGAATTGTGGAAAAATAGAAAGGAACCTCATACCTGTATCCAATATGAGAAATTTCTGTACAGCTCCCCTGATGGCGCTCCTACTTGGCTCTTGATATTGAAAAAGAAATACTTAAGCGGCCTCTCGCTGTTTTGAGTGATACCATAACAAACCGATAAAATCATCTTAAAGAAGCATGGCATAGTTTATCTGTCACCTTGGTGCTCCTACGGAGAAGACGGTCAACATACTGGAGGAAGCGGTACAGGCTACTGTAATAATTCATATTGGTGCCGCTGATCCTCATCAATATAACGAATTGATCCCTTGGGATAGGCTATGATGGGTCTGACACTCTTATACATCATCGTCTCGAATTCATGGACACTGCCATGTATCAACAGACAGATGAAGCCTCTGTACTGTTTTGTATCATCTAAACTTGGTCATGAGATACAACCACGTTGAATACAGATAAAAATATCTTTTTACGCACTCCAAGCTACTAGTAGGTATAAGGCAAAGCTTGACGAAGGCTTCAGAGCACTATACCCTTAGTCTCATGATTTTAGAAACCATTGAGAAGTATTATACATGGGCACTGATAGCCATCCTGCTGGTGAATTTCACCCAAAGAAAGATCCCCCGCACGGAAAAGAAACGGTTTGCTACCATCTATCTGGCAGCAATTCTCCTGGTGTTTGAGGTAGGTATTGTAACCATCCTCTCACGGGAACTGAACCATAACCTTGCCTGGCTTGTGCTTGCACTCTGTATCGGGCTTTTCTACCTCTTCAGGAATAAAGCCCTGCCTTTCAGGCTTCATTGTGTAGAGTGTGGGACAAGGATGGATTTCAACCACATCATCGGCCATGACGACAACCTCTGCAGCGATTGCTACAACAAGGCTCATCCGGAGGAAGCCGCTGCCGAAGCTGCCAAGAAACCAAAACCCGCACAGGTCACAGAAGAGCCTGCTGAATTGGTGGTTCCCGACACAGTGGCAGAGATGGACTGGGACCTATGGGACCCCAAGGAAGTGTGTGTCATTACCTACCTCTTCGATGGGGATAATGTATTGCTTATCGACAAGAAGACAGGATTGGGAACCGGTCTGGTCAACGCCCCCGGCGGACACATAGAACTTGCTGAGACTGCAACCGAAGCAGCCATCAGGGAGGTCAAGGAAGAGACTGAGCTTGTTATTGAAAACCCAAGAATGGTTGGAAAACTTAACTTCCAGTTCAAGGACGGGCTGTCCGAACGCGGCTATGTCTTCTTTGCCGACACCTATAGCGGCACCCCCACTGAGACTGAAGAGGCCAAACCCTTCTGGTGCCCCATCAAGGACATTCCCTATGACAAGATGTGGGAGGATGACCTTCACTGGTTACCCCAGGCTCTTGAAGGCAAAAAATTTGAAGGGTTCTTCATTTTCGATGATCAGAAGATGCTCGACAAGCTCGTGACCTTTGAGGAAGATGAACAAGAGTGAGATTGGCCTAGGCTGCTGGCAGTTTGGGCCTTCCTTCGGGTTTTGGGATGGTCAAGACCATCTAGATTCCGTCCGTGTCCTTCATAAGGCACTAAGAGACAACATACGACACTTCGATACTGCCGCTTCCTATGGGAGTGGCAGGAGCGAACAGCTCTTAGGGCACCAGATTAAACGATTTGCAAACTCCATCAGGCGTGAGGACCTGAGACTTGCGACGAAAATAATGCCCAAGAGTCCCTCTCTTGTCAGAAAGGATGTGCAAAAGAGCCTCTCCAGGCTCTGCACTCCCTATCTGGATATCCTCTACCTCCACTGGCCAAGCAGTTCAATTGAAATCCATCCTATACTTGAAGCAATGCTACAGATTAAGGACGAGGGTCTGGTACGGTCTTTGGGCCTTAGCAACTTCCCCCTACCGTTACTCCCTTCATTATCTGAATATCCCATTTCCTACCTTCAGATCCCCTGTTCACTGCTCTGGACCAAGGGCATGCAGAGCATTCGTTCCTACTGTTCCAATCATGCTATCAAGTTGGTTGGCTATAGCCCCTTGGGCTTAGGTCTGCTCAATGGAAAACATCTTAGAGCCCCTGATGACAGCAGAAAGGATCTTTATGTCTTCACTGAAAGCTCCTACTCCACCTATTTGGAGCTTTATGCTATACTTGAAGGGCTAAGTGAGAAGCATCAGCGCCCGATGGCCCAAATCGCCCTCAGGTGGGCGATGGCCCAAGGGTTTGATGTGTTGCTCCTGGGAGCTAGGAACAAAACCCAATTGCAAGAGAACCTAGAAGCCCGATCAATAGAGCTTAGTGGGGATGAATGTTCAGCACTAGATAGGGCCACTTCCCTCCTTGCTGGAACCATCCCATCCGGACAGGACAATCTGTTCGGACACAGGTGGTAAAGGTGAGGATCCCTTTGGAGAGTGCACAAACTGAGCTAGAGGTACGGAAGTCTAAATTCCTCGCCTTTGCCATTCCCTGCGCGTCCCTTACAGAAGCAAAGCATATGGTCAATACACTGAAGGCAGAACACCCTGGTGCTAACCATGTGGTGCATGCTGCTGTGATCGGAGACCGAGGGGATGAGTTCAGCTACAGTGATGACAGAGAGCCAAAAAACACAGCAGGAAGGCCAGCCCTTGAGGTTCTCAAAGGTAGTGGCATCACCAACGTGGCAATCTTTATTGTCCGCTACTTTGGAGGCACCTTGCTGGGGACAGGAGGCTTGGTCAAAGCCTATGGCGACAGTGCAAAAAGTGTCCTAGAGATCCTTAAGACTGAAGAGCTCATAGAAAAGTGCACCTTCTCCATAACAACAGCCTATAACCTGTATGAACCCATCAAGAAGCTACTCATAGACTCTAAATCGGCTATTGAAGATGAACAGTTTGCCACTGATGTTACAATCAAAGGCACTCTTGCTACCACTGAAAAGGAGCACGTTGCACGTGGGGTAATTGAGCTCTCCAATGGTCGTGACCATATAGTGTTTATCGACTAGAAAACTTGCTGAACTTAAGATCAGGACCATCCTCACTAACTGGCTTGTCATCTTTGAACAGCGTATCTGCATCATCATAGAGCTCATCATTGTCAACCAGCTCCACAAGGCGTATTGCAATGGAGATAGCGTGCTCCACAGCCTTGCTCTCTATTGCCGAAACGGTGTCATCGGGGGTGTGGTAGACTGCGGGCCTGCTTCGGTCATCCCAGGCGACAGCAGTAAGGGTGGTGGCGTCGATACCACACCTCGCAGCCGAGGCTGCATCGGTTCCTCCGGCAAAGATGGGGATGGCTGCACTCTGTGCCTTATACCCCATTCCCTGAGCGATCTGGACACAGCGTCTAGCCAGTTTGGAGGAAAGGGGCTGCAACCCATTCACATCCCGTTCGAGAAAGGTCAGCTCATCCTCATAATAGGGACAGTCGAAGTTCAGATGGATAGGATCCTCAAGTAGGTCCAGGTTTTGGTCGAACCAGTGGCGAGAGCCTCTGAGCCCGACCTCCTCCCCATCAAATGAGCAGAAGACCAGACGAGTATGTTGTAAAGGTTGCCCACACTTTCTCTTCCAGTCAAAGAACCTTGCCAACTCGACAGCCATACTTGAGGAGATGAGGTTGTCCCCAGCTCCTGGTGATCCCTCTTCAAGCACAAAGTCCCGCAAGGGAAAGAGCAGGGGGATGCCAAGGGTAAGCAGAAAGTTGAGAATGAAGTTTGCCAAAGGAGGCAGGTTCACCGTGAACAGACGTAAGCTCAGCATTTCGGTTATGAGTTGTACAACTGAGGAAAACCCTAACAAGGCAAAAAGGACAAACGGTGTCAGCACTTTCTTGAAATAGGCTTTTCTGTCAAGCTTGTTATACCGATAAAGTCGAGCACTGTCGTGGTGCCCACTGAGGATAACCGTATGCAAAACCTCAAGCTCAGGTTCTATGCAACCATGACAGTTTGCACCTACGGAGGAAGGGGTATAGGTATCACCCCATGGCTTGAAAATGATAAATTCTAAAAATACATACGTACAAAACAGAACATAGGAAAGAGTGCCTAACAGAGGCAGTCCAAACCAGAGAAATACCAGAACTATAGGGTAGGCGACTACCATGAATTTCAACCAGAGGGTAAAAGCACGGCTATGTATGGTAAATTCCTGATAATTGGTGGTATTGCAATATTTTTTCAAATGTTCTTCGATACCAGCAGCACTCCCCCTACTCTGCTCCGTCCCGGCTAAGCGTGGGCCAAAACGTTCAATGAGAGAGGATGTGAGCTCAAGTGCCAATTGAGCGAGCCTGCCTGCCTTTAGGGTGTCAAGCTTTGGCTTTCCCCCCCCACTCTCTTCTGACACCAGAGGGGGTACTATTTTCTTTCTTTTCCTAAAAATGGGGATTCTCATGCTCGTTTCATGATGCCGAGTTAGGGTAGCACTGTCAAGAAACATGGATTGCTTTTGATAGTGGCTTGACAAAGAGTGAACCACTCAATATAGTGAAAAACCGATTGGTAGCTAAGCAACCTAAGAATTGCGTGGCTTTTGCCATGGCGTGATTAGGAGAGATGTCCGAGCGGTCGAAGGAGGCAGTCTTGAAAACTGTTGGGGCGCAAGTCCCCGGGGGTTCGAATCCCTCTCTCTCCGCTCTTTACTGGTTTCTGTAAGGTTATTTATAGATTACTTATTACTCTGGAGAGGTGCGAGAGCGGCCGAATCGGGCTCCCTGCTAAGGAGTTGACCTGGTAACGGGTCCGGGGGTTCGAATCCCCCCTTCTCCGAATCTGTTTTTTTGCAGTTTACGAGACCATAGCTCAGCTGGATAGAGCATCAGTTTGCGGAACTGAGGGTCGAAGGTTCGAATCCTTTTGGTCTCATTGTTTTTTTATGGTCATTATCACACCGGGAGAGATGTCCGAGTGGTCGAAGGAGACGGACTCGAAATCCGTTGTACCGTTTA
>WOYI011478991.1_pt1 | contig 22625 bp, 21 predicted proteins | sample 6423411 | NCBI WGS metagenome assembly WOYI01 (sample SAMN13441803, study PRJNA592873) | oil field metagenome | biome: oil field; feature: oil-well bore; material: oil-contaminated soil; isolation source: oil-contaminated soil from oil-well borehole | place: Germany: Wietze | collected 2016-10-18 ... | reverse complement strand
AGTGGTGGGATCTGCAATTGCGCGACGTCTGGCATTACCGCGACCTGATCAGCCTATTCGTGCGGCGCGATTTCGTCTCGCGCTACAAGCAGACCATCCTCGGTCCACTTTGGCTGATTATTCAGCCCATCATGAACTCATTGGTCTTCACCGTCATCTTTGGCAACATCGCCCGCCTGCCCACCGATGGCTTGCCGCAGATCCTCTTCTACATGTCCGGTACCGTCCTGTGGAACTACTTCTCCAATTGCCTGACTGGCACCTCCCAAACCTTCATCAGCAACGCTCATCTTTTCGGAAAGGTCTACTTCCCGCGTCTCGTCACCCCTATCTCCATCGTCATCTCCAACCTCATCACCCTGGCGATTCAATTCGCCCTTTTCATGGTTTTTTGGTTGTTTTTCTACACAGGTGGAGCTCAAATCCACCTCACCAATTGGGCGTTTGCCCTGCCCTTATTGGTGCTGCTCATGGCTGGGCTGGGGCTCGGCTTTGGCATCATCGTCTCATCCCTGACCACCAAATATCGCGACCTAACCTACCTGGTCGGCTTTGGCGTCTCCTTGTGGATGTACGCCACCCCGGTTATCTACCCAGTTTCCAGTATCCCCGAACAATGGCGCTGGATTGCTGATGTCAACCCCATTACCCCCATCATCGAGACCTTCCGCGCCGGCTTCCTGGGCGCCGGGGATGCCTCCTGGATTCGCCTGGCCTACAGCGCTGGCTTCATGTTTGTCGTGTTGTTTATCGGGGTTGTGATCTTCAATCGGGTGGAGAAAACCTTCATTGATACGGTTTAGTAGGTCATAGGTGATAGGTCATAGGTGATAGGTGATAGGTCATAGGTTGTAGGTGATAGGTGGTAGGTCATAGGTGGTAGGAAAATAGTGTCAGATAATAATACTCAGTCGTCTTACAAAGAGTTGATCGTATGGCAGAAGAGCATGACCTTGGCGAATGATGTGATCGATCTTGTTGATCATCTGGAAACTGACCGCAAACATTATCGACTGATCGAACAGCTTGAAGCGGCGGTCATGTCAATCCCGATGAATATCGCGGAAGGCAAAGGAAGAGAATCGAAGAAAGAATACATTCACTTTCTCTATATCTCTCGCGGATCTCTTTATGAAACCATTACCCTGCTTGAAATATTCCAAATGCGCGCTTGGATAACCCCTGAGACTTTTCTGAGTCTGGAAACTCAATCCAGCGAAATAGCAAAAATGCTAAACGGCCTTATCAATAGTATTGTCAAAAGCATGTAATCTTTGTCTTCCACCCATCACCTACCCCCTATCACCTACGACCTCCCACCTCCCACCTACCACCTACCACCTACCACCTACCACCTATCACCTATCACCTACCACCTACCACCTATCACCTACCACCTTATCTTTCCTATTACCTATCACCTATCACCTATCAGCTTCTTTACCATCACCTACCAGCTAAAGGCTACCAACTGCCAACTAGAAGCCTCTTGCATTTTCCCTAAATATCTTCTATAATAGAACAAACATTCTATTTATTAGGAGATAAGCAAACCATGATATACCCTACCCCCTTGAACCCGAATTATTTCCAAGCAAAGGTCAGTGAAGGCGCTGTCGTCCATGGAACCAGCCGTATTGATCCCGGATGCGAGATCAGCTCAGAAACCATACTTGAGGACCATGTTACGCTATGCCAGAACGTGACCACCATCGGCAGGGTCACGTTGGACCCCTATGTCAACGTACGTGAAAATGTGACCCTGGTAGGACCCCTTCACGTCGGTGAAGGCACCAATATTGCTCACGATGTCGTCATTGGCTTGCTCAGGGAGGATAACGACCTGGCAGATCAGGAGACGATCATTGAAAACTACTGCCGGATTGGGGTGGGTACCGAGATTATCGGTGGCGTGCACATTGGGCGTAATGTCCTAATCCGCGCCGGTAGCAAGGTTATTGGGGATATCCCTCCCTATGGATTAGCTAGTCGCAACCCTGCCATCCTTGAGCGTTATGCCTGCCCTAAATGTGGTGGAATGCTGCGGATTTATCGAAACTTTCGAGAAATCGTTGACACTCACTGTGTGAACTGTGGTGATGATGGATTGCGTTTCTCCAAGCACACATATTTTTCTAGCCTAGGTCGCGTTCTTCTGCCGAAGGATTCCTTTGGTGAAACCGTATCCACCCAGGGTGATGACTATCGTTGGATAGATGATAAGGAGTTGTTATAGCAAAATAGCATAATTTGTGAGCTGAATAATAGATGCGTGAAGGGGGGCCGGAAAATCAAGGGATTTTCGGCTATCCCATTTCCACCGTTCCCGAACGATGGCGGCACTTGGCGGATTTTGACCCGATTTCACCTAACACCTGTCACCTGTCACCTGTCACCTATTACTTATCACCTGTCACCTATTACCTATCACCTGTCACCTATTACCTATTACCTAACACCTATTACCTATTACCTGTCACCTATCACCTGTCACCTATTACCTGTCACCTATTACCTGTCACCTGTCCCCTGTCACCTGTCACCTATTACCTATTACCTATTACCTGTCACCTATTACCTATCACCTATCACCTATCACCTAACACTTATCAGCTATAATCTACCATCTATGACCAAACCTGTTATCTCTGTTGAACATCTATCAAAAAAATATGACCTGGGCGTAATCGGTACAGGCACGCTCAGCCGTGACCTGAATCGCTGGTGGGCGAGGGTGCGAAAACAGCCTGACCCTTACGCCCGAATCGGTCAAAAGGATCGATTCGAAGAAATCGGAGGCAGTATCCTTGCCTTGGACGACGTTTCTTTCCAAGTGCAGCAGGGTGAAGCTTTGGGTATTATTGGCCGCAACGGCGCCGGCAAGAGCACACTGCTCAAGATCCTCTCGCGCGTCACCGCCCCCACCAGCGGCGTGGTCAAGGTCAAAGGGCGCATTGGCAGCCTGCTGGAGGTCGGCACTGGGTTCCACCCCGAGCTGACGGGGCGTGAGAATGTCTATCTCAATGGTGCCATCCTCGGCATGAAAAAAGCAGAGGTCGCGCGCAAGTTTGACGAAATTGTGGCTTTCTCAGGCGTGGAAAAGTTCATCGACACGCCTGTCAAGCGCTACTCCAGCGGCATGTACGTGCGCCTGGCCTTTGCGGTGGCCGCCCACCTCGACCCCGAGATCCTGATCGTGGATGAGGTCCTTGCCGTTGGGGATGCCGAGTTCCAGAAGAAGTGCCTGGGCAAGATGGGCGATGTGGCCGGCGAGGGTCGCACCGTGCTGTTTGTCAGCCATAACATGGGAAGCATTAGCGAATTGTGTGAAAAAACTATGCTTATATCTGATGGTAAGGTAAATGAAATTGGACCGTCACCAGAAATTATTGAGAAGTATTTGGAGAGCAATATTTCTTACACTAATCGAGTAGTGAATACCGATAATATTGATAGAAATTTTGTTGGACCATATGAAATAATATCAGTATGGCTAGAAAATAGCGATGGTCAAGAAACGTATCTATTTCGCCATTACGATGATATTGTTTTTTGCATGAAGGTTGCCTCACAGGCTAATCCAGTTGTGGTTGGGGTTTCAGTAAAAGACCTCTATAACCAGCCACTGATTTTCCTGTCAAATATCAACGACAGAACACTACTGGAAACTGATCATGACGAATCAGTGGTGAGAGTGAAATTTAGCAGGAATTTACTGAGAGGGGGGGAATACCTCGTGACTTTTTCATTGAATACTGGAAACAACGTTCATTGTGACCTGTGGAGAAATGTAATCAAATTTCAGATAAATGACACAGATCTTGGCCACTATCTTGCCCTTTTTCCGATTAAGTCAGAGGGAATCTGGAGCATTTCAAGGAATTAAGCTCTTATGCAAGCAATTAAATCAATCAGGAATAAATTTTATCAAGCATTACATCTTGGTGATTATCTGAACTCGTTAAGATTTTTGCAAAAACGATACGACTGGATTCACAAGAAATTTCCATATACATGGTTAGATGATAAGTATTTCTTGGAATTTTATTTCTATAAAACACTTGGTTATCGTTTAAATCTGAAAAAACCTCAAACCTTCAATGAAAAACTCCAATGGATGAAGTTATATGATCGGAGCCCACTCTACACACAGCTGTCGGATAAATTCTTAGTCCGAGACTATGTAATCGAAAAGATTGGCCCCGAATACTTAAATCCTTTGTTAGGCGTATACCAGACAACGGACCAGATCGAATGGACTAAGCTACCTGCTCGTTATGTTGTTAAGCCAAATCATGGAGCAGGATGGGTCATTATTCGTGATGGAAGAGACAAATCTATAAATAATTCAGATATGGTAATTAAATTAAACGAGTGGCTTCAAACCAATTTTTATGAAAGATTTCGTGAATGGCAGTATAAGGACATAAAACCAAGAATATTGATCGAAGATTATATTGAAGGAGAAAATGAGTTCGGTTTGTTGGACTACAAGTTCTTTTGTTTTAGGGGAATTCCAATTTTAGTTCAAGTAAACATTGACAGATTTAGTGATTTTAGTTTGCTATTCATGGATATGGACTGGAAAGAAACCCCAATGTCTTTGCAGCATTATCCAAAATCGCACAAAATTATTCCTAAACCCCCTATGTTTGAAGATATGTGCCATATTGCATCAAAGTTAGCTGACAATTTTCGTTTTTGTAGGGTAGATCTTTACAACATCGGAAAAAGAGTGGTGTTTGGTGAATTGACGTTTACTCCTAATGCAGGTTTTGAAAAAATTACGCCTGTTTACTACGATCTTTACTTAGGCGAATTACTCCAAATTGATTGACTTGTTGAGCATTTGCTTTGTGGGCTATGGATTCACCAGATAAGCTGCGAATGCTTATACTTACCCATTATGATGGATTATTAGGATCAAGTCGGTCTTTGCTTGATTTATTGGGTGGATTGACCGAGCTTGATGTTGAACCTTTTGTAGCAATGCCCAAGGGTGGCTTGCTGCAACAGCATTTGGAGGAAAGACATATACAAGCCATAATCGCTCCCATTCCTTGGTGGATGAGCAAACAACGCTGGTCAATATCAACGGTTGGGGATTTTCACAAAGAGGTAAGGCGATCTCTCCGGGTTTTGTCCGAAACGCTCAATGAATGGAAAATTGATTTAATCTACTCGAATTCTTCTGTTTTTCCAATTGGCAACATGCTCGCAAAACAAAACAAGATTCTTCACATCTGGCATATTCGCGAGTTTGGCGATCTCGATTTTTCCTTGAATTACATTTTTCCGAAGTGGCTTTGCCGGAGGTATATCCGCACATCCCAAGCCATCATCTGTAATTCCCAGGCAGTGAAACAGCATTTATTTCAGCATTGGACCAGTGAAAAGCTGCATGTCATTTACAATGGCGTAGCCACCAAAGCTCGATTTGATCAACTGGTTGACTTATCCCAACAACGGAAACCCAGTGAAGTTTTTACATTTCTCTTCATTGGATCAATTTCACCGAAAAAAGGTCTGGAAGTCGCCATCAAAGCTTGCGCGGATCTTATAGCTAAAGGTGTTAACGTGAGGCTCAATATTGTTGGCTCAGGCAGGGAGAGTTATGTGACTCATTGCCGGAATCTGGCAGAATCCCTGGGTGTTTCTGCTTCTGTGGAATTTAATGGCTATATGCTGGATCCTTACGAAGCCTACTCTAAATCGGATTGCCTGCTGATGTGCTCAGAACATGAGGCTTTTGGCAGGGTTACCGCTGAAGCCATGTCCGCCTGTCTACCTGTCATCGGTAGAAACAGCGGAGGTACGCCGGAAATCATCGTGGATGGAGAAACGGGATTTCTCTACAACACTTTTGATGAGTTGGTGGAAGCCATGCTGAAACTGGCACAAAACCCTGTGCTCGGCCAAAAAATGGGCCTGGCAGGGTGGCAGCGCGCACGCGATCTCTTTACCATCGAAGATTACGCCGCCAACGTTTACCGCGTGATTCAGTCCGTCATGGAAAAAAGATGACCAAACCGCGCCTGATTGCCTACTATCTGCCCCAATATCACCCCATCCCCGAGAACGACGCCTGGTGGGGCGAAGGCTTCACCGAGTGGACCAACGTCCGCAAGGCCAAGCCGCTCTTCAGGGGGCATCAACAGCCCATCCAACCCGGCGAGTTGGGTTACTACGACCTGCGCGATCCTGCCATCCGCGAAGCCCAGGCTCAGCTTGCCCGCAGCGCCGGCATCGAAGGCTTTTGCTACTGGCACTACTGGTTCGGGGGTAAGCAGCTTCTGGAACGCCCCTTCAACGAAGTGCTCGCCAGCGGCAAACCGGACTTCCCCTTCTGCCTGGCTTGGGCAAATCAAAGTTGGACTGGTATATGGCACGGGGAACCCGAGAGGATCCTTATGGAACAGACTTACCCTGGCGTGGAAGATCACATTGCCCACTTCAACGCTCTCCTGCCGGCCTTTCGCGATCCGCGCTACATCAGGGTGGATGGGCGTCCTATCTTCTTTGTCTTTCAACCTGAGGATCTGGATGCTGCCTGGGTGGAGCTCTGGCAGGGATTAGCCAAAAAAGCAGAATTAGAGCCGCTCTATTTGATCGGCATCATCAACAATGAACAGGTGGCCCAACATATCACCAAGCTTGGCTTTGACGGTTTTACGATCTCCCGCACCAGCAGGCGCGGCACCCGTTTGAAGGGCATGCGCAAAGCCCTCAGCAAGCTGCTCGGACCAAAAGCAGCGGTTGACTTCTATCAGAAAGTCCTTAAACGACCCTACCATGTTTATGATTACAAGCAAATTTTGCCTTTTCTTGAACTGCCCCAGCCGCAATTGCTCGATTTTTACCCCTGCGTCATGCCCGGCTGGGACAATACCCCTCGTTCCGGGGTTAATGGTCACGTTTTCTTTAACCCGACACCGGAGGTTTTCCAACAGCATTTGCACCTGGCTATTGAGCACGTCAGCAGCTACCAGCCTGAGCATCAGCTGGTGATCCTGAAATCGTGGAACGAATGGGCAGAAGGCAACACTCTTGAACCTGACCGGCGTCACGGAGATGCTTTCCTCCAGGCGATAAAACAGGAACTGACCCAATGGAAGTGAATCTGAACGGCGGCTTTGAGGTCAGCGTGGTCATCCCGGTCTATAACGCTGCCGCGTTCGTGACCCAGGCGGTGGAATCAGCTCTTGCCCAGCCCGAAGTGCGCGAGGTGATCCTGGTGGAAGACTGCTCCCCGGATGACAGCTTGGCTGTCTGCCAGCAATTAGCTCGCTTATATCCCCAGGTTAAGGTATTCCAGCACCCGGGAGGGGTCAACCGTGGGGCTGGACCTTCGCGCAACCTGGGCATCACCAACAGCACCTGCCCCTACATCGCCTTTCTGGATGCGGACGATTTTTACCTGTCTGGTCGGTTTGCTGCTGCCCGTGCTGTTTTTGACCAACATTCAGACTGCGACGGGGCATATGACGCGGTCGGGATGACCTATGAGGATGAAGCCAGCCGCGAACGCTGGCGTGACTACAGCATTGCAGGTGAAGGCACCACCACACTGCCCATGGGGATTGACCCCGATGATTTATTTTCTATTTTAATCAAAGGCGGACAAGGACATATACACTTGAACGGTCTGATCATTCGCCGCAAGATGTTAGTGCGTTCCGGGCTGATGGATGAAACCATAGCAGATACTTTGCACGAAGACACGGATTGGGTTCTGCGTCTTGCGGCGGTTGGGCGGCTGTATCCCGGCAGTGTAACGGAACCCACCTCGGTCCGCAGAGTACATCAGCAAAACCGGGTCTCTTCGCCGCGTTCCAGCGAAAGCATAAAACGCGATCGCATCCGCCTTAGAGTTGCCACTTATCGATGGTTGCGCCGAAATGGATCCCCAGAGCAGCGCCGCCTCGGCTTCAGACGACTTATGCTTGAATGGACTCAAGGCACACCCACACTAAGCAATCTGGCTAAGTTATCTGCTCTGCTGCGCTTTCCTTTCCGCGTGCCCTCAGCTTTTCTGGAAGGTTATTTCTGGGCTGAGCTGGCACGGACCTGTTGGTCCATCATTCGCAACGATTGGTTGAGGTTGAAATAGCCCCCTTCCAGGTTTCCGTGATCATCCCTGTCTATAACGCGGCAGCCTATGTGACCCAGGCTGTCGAATCTGCTCTGGCACAGCCCGAGACAGCTGAAGTGCTGCTGATTGAAGATGGATCGCCTGATAACGCTCTGGAGGTTTGCGAGGAGTTGGCGAGCATGCACGACAAAGTCAGGCTCCTCCGCCACCCGAATGGAGAAAATCGCGGTGCTGGCGCCAGCCGTAACCTGGGAATGCGCTCTGCGGGTGAGGATTTCATCGCCTTTTTGGATGCAGATGATTACTACCTTCCTGGTCGTTTCGCTGCTGTTTCAGAAATATTCCGATTAGACCCTGCTTGTGAGGGAGTCTATGAGGCAGTGGCGATGCAGGTTGAATCGGGTGAGGGGATGGAGCGGTGGCAGGCGGCTGGTAGATTGGTCAGACAATTGCAGACCATGTCCCCTGGTATACCTCCTGAAGACCTTGCGGAAGTGTTGATCAAGGGTAACAAGGGCTATTTCCACATTGATGGGTTCGTTATCATGAAAGGTGTGCTGGAAAAATCTGGTTTCATGAACGAGCGTCTACGGCTGCATCAGGATACGGAATTTATCCAGCGCGTTGCGTTCACCTCGCGCTTGCTTCCTGGTCGCCTGGATACACCAGTGGCGATGTGGCGCGTACATCCAGCAAATCGTATCTCCGCGCCGCGGTCTCTGGCCGTGCAATACCGGGATCGGTTGAAATATTGGCGAAGTCTGTACACTTGGATCAGACAATATGGCACTCCGCAACAGAAGCAAATGGTTCGGGAAGGCATTTTCTCCTTTAACCGTGCGCAAAAGTTCCACCAATTCTCCCATCAGCTTCTGCCCAGTAGAATGATCTTATGGTTCCGCCAATTCAGGCTGCTCGCCTGGCCTCGATTGTTCATTGATGACCTGACCCAAAAGCTTGGCACGAAACCGAGGAGGGTTTAATTTGACCAAAGTCTTGGTTGGTACGCTTTACAGTGGAGAAAACGAGTATGAAGAATGCCTGGCTGCAATCCGCAGCCAATCGTTCCAGAACTTCGATCACCTGGTCATCAAAGATCTTCCCGAGCTTGAAGCCCACAACAAGCTTTACAAAACTTTTATCGACCAAGCTGACAAATATGATCTGTTGATTAAAGTGGATTCAGATATGGTCCTCTGCTCATCCAATCTATTTGAGAATATTGTCAAAAAAATGATGGAGAGTCCAAAGATAGATGTTTTTTCTATAGCTGTTCAGGATTTCTTCTCAGGTGAGTTAATTAACGGTCTTAACACATACCGGAATATAGTTCGCTGGGATTTTCAGCGAAAGACAGTTTTCGTCGATATCCCAGAAGTACCCATTGAGAAGACACTCTTCGACCAAAAGGTTTTAGCCCCAGCAGCTATTCATTGTAAAAATCCTTCCAAAATCCAAGCCTTTCGTTATGGTCTGCACCGCGGTCTCAAGTCTATTCAAAAGATACACAGCACTACACACTGGGCTTTCTTGGAAAAGACTTGGAGAAATTTTCTGAGAACAAAAGACGTTCGCATTGGGCTAGCAGTGTTAGGTGCTGAGTTGGTATATGCTGGTAAATTTACGAAAGCAGATGTCGATTATACCAACCCCAAGTTGGGTGAAATGTTGGATAAGTATAAGGCTATGAACAACAGAGAAATCAAACGCGAGATCCTAAAGTTACGGTTTCGGAATTTCGGATTGCTTCCGGGGGACTTGCGCAGACGCTATATTCGGTATTTAAGATCGAAAAATTTATAGTGGAGCCAGGGATGAAAACTGTAACCAATTAATAGTTCCATCAGGCAGTCATTGGGTATTTCAAGTCTTATCGCAGCAGTTGAAAAAGAAGGGTTTACGACTTAAGGCCAAAAATGAATGATCGATCGATCAAGGTGATGTTCACCGATTTAAACAGACCTTTCAGTTTGTCAAATATTCATCATCTTTTTGAATGGCGTATGGCCAGCAAGCGATATAATCTTGAGCTTTCGGAAAAGCCCGATTTTTTATTTTATTCATGTACGGGTGACGAGCATCTCAGATACAACTGTACAAGAATATTTTACACACCCGAGAATGTGCGTCCCAACTTTGATCGCTGCGATTATGCCTTTTCATTCGATTATCCGGTAAATGAAAGGAATTATCGGTTACCAATTTATCGGCGCTGGCCTGAATATTCACAGCTATTTAAGTCTCGCAATCCCGATGAAATAATCTCACAAAAGCGCAAATTTTGCAGTTTTATGGTGTCGAATCCCAACGCCAGCACAAGAATTGAGTTCTTCAAGAAATTATCATCATATAAAAGTGTGGACTCAGGCGGGAGATTTCTAAACAACATCGGAGGCCCAATCCAATCTGGCGTAGAGAATAAGTTGAACTGGATGCGAAATTATAAGTTCAGCATTACGTTTGAGAATTCAAGTTATCCCGGGTATACGACAGAAAAATTAATGCATGCTCTCATCACCGATACCATCCCAATCTATTGGGGAAATCCACTGGCGGGGCTGGACTTTAATCCCAAGGCGTTTATTAATTGTCATGATTTCAAGTCGTTTGATGAGGTAATAGAACTGGTCAAGGAGATCGACCGAAACGATACTTTATACAAAGAATACCTAAATCAACCATATCTCAAAGACAATATGGAAACTGATTTTTGTAGAGAAGATAACATACTTGCCAGGTACGATGAGATAATTGGTTCTAAAAGGATATTTATATCTCCTTTCAGAAAAAGACTACAAAGACTTATCTACTATCCGATAAAGCTTCGCAAGAGTACTAAGAATCTTGTACTAAAGGGAAAAGTGTACTCAAGGCATTTCCTGTCAAAGATTAGTAATTCCCTTGGAAAATCACGTTGATATGGCAAGCCTGATTTACAACATCTTCTTTTCCATCTCAATCTTATGAGAATCCTGACCATTACCTCAAATCATCCCCCATATCATTCTGGCGGCTATGAGCTTCGTATAAAAGACATTATGGATGGGCTTGCAGCGAGGGGTCATGAGGTTTTAGTATTAAGTTCGAAGGCTAAAAATAAGCTGAAGTCAAAAAGAGATCAACTTCCCTACGTAGTAAAACGCTTATTACACGACCGTAATCGAGCAAAGTTCTTCCCAAAAGAAATATTGATTGACCTAATTGATACGAGAGTTATTGAAAAGAATATCGAAGAATTTCGTCCGGATGTTATTTACCTTGGCCATACTTATATTCTTTCGAAAGCGATCTTACCTTACCTGGCAAATCTTAGTATTCCGATAGTGTACGACGAAGGTGGGACTGGTTTAAAAGGGGCTTGGACTGAAAATGGCCGATGGTTTCGTTTTTGTGGAGATTATCAACCCAGAATAAAAGTCTTGAATATGCTAAAGCCTACGGTAGTCAAGCTTGTTTTATGGCTGGCAAAGGGAAGAATTCAACAGAATTGGCGCTGGCCGCAACAAATGAAAGTATTCTTTAATAGTCAGAACAATCTAGACCATAGCCTCAGTTTTGGCGTCCCTGTTCAAGATGCCAAAGTAATCCATTCGGGAATCGACGTTGAAAAGTTTTCCTATAAACCTCGCAACCAATTGGAACAACCGGTGACGATCGTCTGCCCTGGGAGGTTGGAGCCCCGCAAAGGGCAAATGGACGCCATAAAGTTGCTCTCAAAGTTGAAAAAAATTGGAATTGTGGCTAACTTGATTCTTGTAGGCGAGAGTCCCTTACCAAGCTATCTTGAACAAATAAAAGGCCAAATCGAATCCGAAAATCTTCAGGAGTGTGTCACAATTTTGGGCATGATCAGTCAGGAGGAATTAGTAAGACTCTATCAACAGGCTGATATTTGTTTTTTTCCCAGCAAACATCCTACCGGCTTTTCCCGCGTTCCACTGGAAGCCATTGCTTGTGGTTGTGTTGTGATTACTTATGGCTGTGAGGGGTCAAATGAAATTTTTGTCAATGGCGAAAATGGATTCATTGTAAATGAGGGTTCAATAGAAAAAGTGGCTGAATCAATCAGTATATTAATTAGTTCACCAGCAACCGTTTCAAGAATCATCACCAATGCTCGTAAAACTGTTGAAGAGAAATATAACCTTGAAAAATATATCCTCAAAGTTGAGGACTATATAATTCAACAAACTGGATAAAAAGTCATCGATGCAAGAATTAGTTAGTATCATTTTGCCAACTTACAACCGTGCAATGCTCCTTCCAAGGGCTATTGATTCTGTATTGGCCCAGACCTATCAGAATTGGGAGCTCATAATCTGGAACGATGGATCGACAGATAATACCGATGACGTTTTAGAAAATTTCAAAGATAAAAGAGTTAATTTCTATCAGGATGACAATCGTGGTAAATCTTACGCATTAAATCAAGGTCTACGTTTAACAAAAGGGCAAATAGTTGCATTTTTAGATGACGATGACGTGTGGCTTCCTGAGAAATTAGGAATTCAGGTTGCTGCGTTGCAGAAGCACCCGGAATTAGATATGGTATTCGGTGAATTTGAGAACATTAATGTAACAAGCAATTTGGTGGGTTTCGGTTTTGATCAAGCCTCAGCGGGTTTTGCCAAACTCTTAACAGAGAAATTGGATGAGAATCTTTGGCTTGTGAGGGAAGGTCTTCTAAAAGGAATTGGGAATGATAACTTCCTTGCGTTTGATTCTGTAGCCATAACTAAAAGAATGACCAACAGGATTGGGACATTTAACGAAGAACTTGTTGGCTCGGAGGATTTTGAATATTGGTGGCGTTTTGGTTTGGCGGGGGGTAAGGCTGCTTACACTAAGACTGTTTTATTAAAACGATATAAATATGCAAACAGTCTAAGTGGTCGCAACTTAATCGCTATTAATAACTATATCAAAGCACTGGATTTTTGTGCTGAAGCATCTAATAAACACAACAGCAAAGAATCTATAAAGAATTTAATTCCTGCCTATCGGAATGCCTGGCAGAATATGATAACTGCCTGCGCCATGGAGAATGACAAAAAAGGGATGATGACCGCTTTCAAACAATCATTGAAGTACGGGTTTCGCCCTAGCTCGCTGCGTCTGCTGGTTGAAGGTTTATTTAAGATTGGAGTGGCACGATGACAATTCGCGTACTCCACATCTTCGCGCCAAATTTCAAAAATCGTTTCGGTGGTCCATTTTTTGACTGGCAATACGCATTCTCTCGTTGGGATGACCAGTCTGTGGTGCACTTTGTTCTAGATCATCAAGAAAATAAAATCGTCAACGCCCGTGAAGCATTTACCTTTAGACTTTCATCATCGCAATTTATGATTTCCAGGGTTAATAGGGCTGTCTGGGGATTTTCGCTAATTTACAACTTGTTTCGATTCAGAGCCAATTATGATGTTGTCCATTTCCATATCCTTTGGTGGGGGAGCTTGCTTGCTGCAACTTGGGCGAAATGGCATCGAATCCCGACTATTTATCAGTCTGTGTTGCTCGACGCAGATACACCTGGAAAAATCTCTAAGGAACGCTTTGGTGGACTCAAAGTAAACTTGCTAAAAAATTTCACCTGTATTTTGGCAATATCGGACTTCCTGGCTCAGGATTATCTGAATAATGACTTTGGTCAAGATCAGGTTATCACTTTGATGAATAGCGTAGACACTCAACTATTCTCTCCGTGTGAAAATCAGGAGGAAAAGTTAGAATTGCGGCAGAAACTTGGGCTGCCAATTAATTCAACCATTCTAATTTTTGTTGGCAGTATCATCCATCGTAAAGGAATAGATGTTCTTATTGAGGCGTATAAACTGCTTAGCCAGGAAAAGCCCGATCTAGTCTTACTATTAGTAGGTCCTCAAACCATCCAGGAAAACCCATCCCTGGATGAAAAATGGATTGGTTCACTCAAGAATACACTTGCAAAAGAAAACCTCGCTTCAAATGTGATGTTTCTTGGATTAGTTTCTGATCGACAATATCTTGCAGATTTATATCGCGTAAGTGATTTATTCGTATTTCCTTCGCGAATGGAGGGATTGGGGAATGTTGTATTGGAGGCAATGGCATCTGGTTTGCCGGTGGTTTCTTCGGATTTGCCCGTTCTTAAGAATGTTATCCTACCGGGTGAAAATGGCTTGGTCTTTCCAGTAGAGGACATTATTGCTCTCACAGATAACTTACGGTTGTTGTTGGATAATGCAATACTATGTGACCAAATCGGTAAAAATGCACGGCTTTTTGTTAACCAGCAACACAGTTTCGCGGAGTGGCAATCTAAGATTACAACACTATACCGGGATCTTTTGGCATGAGTGATTTTAACAATTATTCCGGATTAATGATTCAAAGCCGAATAAAGGAAACAACCGCGCATGGATGAAACCTTGCTTACCATTCTCGGAGCACTTGTCGCTTTAGTTTTGGTATTTCTAATTATTCGGCGACCAGACTTGGGTGTGACATTTACGTTGGCCAGCTTGCCTATCATCGATTTGCTCCCGGAAATCCCATTTTTTTCGTCGGTAGTTCCCTTGATTGGCGGGGTCACACTCGTCGGGTTTTTGTTGAATACGAAAAAAGATAAGATCAAAAATTCTCCTGGTGTTTCACTGATTTTTATCTTAGGTATTCTATTTATTGCATGGATGTTTTTTTCCAATCCTGAGGCTGCCTGGAGTGGGAAGGACCGCAACTGGGTCTTCACCTTCATCCAGCTTTGGGTGCTTATGTTTCTCTCCAGTCGCCTGCTGGACACAAAAGAAAAGTTTCACACCCTGATGTGGGTGTTTTCAATAGTGGCTGTGATTTCGGCTTTTGTTGCCATCCAGCAAGGCTACATCGCTGAGACTGACCCAGCCTCCTATGGTTCCAGCGGATATACCGATAATGCCAACGCTGCTGCCCGATATTTTATTGTGGCTATGATCTTTCTCACCCATCTCCGCTCGGAGTCAAACAAGCCTTTCCCGCGAGTATTAATGCTGGTTGGGATCATCATTACTTATCTTGGTGTGTTTTTCACAGTGTCACGCACAGGCATAGTTCTGCTCTTCGCGGCCCAAGTCATGATCTTTTTTTCTCAATCTTCTGGCAAGCAGCGCAGGAATATTATCATTTTGGGGGTTATAGGCTTGATTCTGGTCTGGCTTATTTCTGAAAATGCCTTCAGGCTTGTGGGAACTATTTTGCCTGCGGTATCTGAGGGTGAAGATACTATGGGCTTGCGTTATGCTCTCTGGGAGGCCGCCTTCCGTATGTTCAGGGAGAAACCAGTTACCGGTGTAGGAATAGGCGTATATAGTATCTTGGTACCTTTTTATAGTCAGGATCTGCCATTTATCGGCGGCCGCAATCTTTGGGTACACAATACCTACATCCAGATCCTGGTTGAGACCGGGTTTGTTGGCTTCATTCTGTTCTTTGGCATGTTCCTTAATACTTTCCTCAACTTTCTCAAGGCTAAATTTCCTCCTAATGATGAGAGAAACAAATTGGTGAAGGTCTGGTTTATTATCTTCATTGTCATGCTAATCGGTGGGCTCACCAAGAGCGACCATGCCGATAAACTTACTTGGGCGGTAATGGGTTTCAGTGTGATTTTCGCCAATCAGTCCCGGTCTTTGGATCTGGTAACAGAAAAACGGAAATTTACGCGAATCCGCTCGTACAGAACTTTGTCATCCGGTCGGCGTGTGAGGATCAAAGGATGAGCGCTCCCAAGCCTGTTGCTATCATCGCGGGGCAGCTGGTTGTAGGCGGGGCGGAGCGACAGCTTTACCTCTGGCTCTCCCATTTGGATCGAGATAAATTCGGACCAGTGGTCCTCACCTTGCATCCTGATCATGATGATTACTGGGAAAAACCTATCGAAGACCTTGGCATACCCTTGCTGCGTGTTCCCCAAAAGGCCAATCGATTGCAGAGATTATCAGAGGTCGTAAAACTTCTGCGACCCTTCAAACCAGAACTCATTCACGGTTGGCACTTTTTTGCCAGTGCATACGCAGGCCTGGCTGCCAGGTTGCTCGGCGTACCTTGTGTCGGTGGCATCAGAAGCAGTTACTCAGCTGATCAACGGAATCTGGAAACTTTTTTGGTCCACCGCTATTGCGACGCCGTCGTGGCAAATTCTGCCTCTGCCGCGCAAACCTATCAATTATCTCTGGGTAATCGGAAACAGCCTGTTTTTACAGTACCCAATGCCATTCTGGATTCCTTTACCAGTCGTGAGACCGTTCGCGAAGAGTTATCAGGGCGTTTCGATCTGCCCGGGGACGCATTATGGATCTGTTCGATTGGCAGGATGGACCCGCTGAAGCGCTTTGACCTTTTGCTTGAGATGGCTAAGCGCCTTGGAGCCTCTCACGATCATTTCCAATTTGTCCTGATTGGTGATGGTCCTGAAAAGGATCGTTTGGAAAGTTTATCCGAATCCATCGGCGTTACTGACAGAGTTACGTTCCTGGGTGAGGTGCCGAACGCCGCTGATTGGATGAAAGGCATGGACATTTTCTGTTTTCCTTCCACCAATGAGGGCTTGCCAAACGTAATCATGGAAGCTGCTGCGGCTGGTTTGCCTATCATTGCCTGGAAGTTACCTTTCATTGAAGAATTATTGCCTGACAAGTCCATGTCTTTGCTGAGTTATCCCGGCGAATTGGATTCCATGGTGAGCAACCTGAATGAACTGATGCACTCGCAAACCCTGCGCGAAAGCATCGGGATGGCCGCTCAAAAACACATTCTCGAGAACTTCAGTGTTGAGCGATACGTCAGGGAGATGACCTCCGTGTATGACTCTGTTCTTCAGGCGGATAGATAGCCCTTATGATCCTGCTTTATCACCTCATTTTTCCCGATACAACGCCAAAAGACTCCTGGAACGCGGGGCTTGTTCTGAGGATGTCACAGTTCAAACGTCAGATCTTGTGGCTTAATAAGCGTTATCAGATTCTGAAACTTGTTGACTATGTCGCGCTTTACCGCAATAATCCTGATTTGATTAAAGATAAACTTGCGATCACTTTTGATGACGGGTATCGATCGGTGGTTGATTTGGTAGCCCCCTTTTTTGAATCTGAGCGAATCCCAGCCACATTTTTCTGTAACACCAGGCATTTTGAACGACAGGATTTGCTCTGGTTTGTTTATTTCAACGCCCTGTGCAGCGAAAGAAGTTACGACAAAATAAGCTTTGAAGGTCGCGACTATCGACTGGACACACGTAAACCGGCTCTTGAAACATGGAGGATGCTGATCAGGACAGCGAGGGAAAGCGGTGACCCGATCGGCTTTGCCAGCGACCTGGCCCAAAAGTATCCACTGCCAGAATGGGTAATGCGAAAATATGAAGGGGTTACAGAAAAGCAGTTGTTGATGATCGCTAAGAGTGAAGTGCTCTCCTTGGGCGGACATACCCACAACCATCCTTACCTGGATCAGCTTCCTTTGGATGCGCAAATTCAGGAGATGGCGGTCAATAAACAGATTCTGGAAAATGTGAGTCAAATTCAAGTAGCGCTTTTTGCTTACACGGGCGGCGTTTATAACCACGATTCGTTAACGGCAGTGCGCTCGGTGGGTTTCGACGCAGCCTTTGCGATCAAACCAAGAAATCTTAGTGAGGACAGGATGTTGGAGATCCCAAGAAACGATATTTACTCTCCATCCTTGCTCAAGTTAAAATTTAAAACTTCAGCTTTACCGGAAAAATTGGGACGGATTGTTCGGAGGGACTCATAAACACGACCAATAAACGCATCTTAATGATCGGGAACTACCTCACATCCCCTCGCCACAATAAAAACGTGTGGCAGGCGTTGGCGGAGCGACTGCCGTCGATCGGTTGGGAAGTGTATATCACATCGACAAAAGAGTCTCAAGTTCTGCGCTTGCTGGATATGCTCGCAACGATAGTCATCAAACGAAACCATTATGATCTGGCTCAGATTGATGTGTTTAGTAGTAAAGCCTTCATTTATGCCGAGTGCTGCGCAAGGCTTTTGAAAACTATCAATAAACCTTTTGTATTGACACTTCATGGCGGCGGCTTACCTTCATTCGCGAGCCAGCATCCTAAGAGGGTCGCCAAACTTCTGTCCTTGGCTTCTGAAGTTGTTACGCCTTCGCCATTCCTGCAGCAAAGCTTGAGCAAATATCACAGTCAAATCAAGGTCATTCCTAACGGCATTGATATTTCTTCAATCCCTTATAAACCTCGCAAGTCAATTTCCCCAAATTTGATTTGGGTTCGCGCTTTTCATCAGATCTATAATCCTGAACTTGCAGTCAGGGTTTTGTCGAGTCTGGTCATAGATTACCCTAACACCCGGTTGACCATGGTCGGACCTGATAAGGGTGATGGCAGTTTACAAATAGTAAAATCTTTGGCTGTAAAGTTGGGTGTTGAAGGTCAGTTGAATATTCTGCCGGCTATACCTTACGAAGAAGTGCCTTCCTTGTTGGAAAAGGCGGATATTTTTATCAATACCACCAATTTTGATGCTGCTCCAAGGAGCCTTCTTGAAGCTATGGCAAACGGGGTTTGTGTTGTCTCGACCAACGTAGGTGGAATCCCCTGGATGATCACAAATTTTCAGGATGGGCTGCTGGTACCTCCTGAGGATGAGCTGGCGATGGTCGATGCCATTAAATCTCTTTTAGAAGAGCCTGATTTTGCCATGCGCATTTCGCAAAATGCTCGCCGAACTGCTGAGCGTTATGACTGGTCGAATGTGATTCCAGAGTGGGATACTCTTTTCAGTGATGTGTTAGGAGGAATAAATGGGGAAAACTGACCGACTTTATCAACTAAGCCCCCTTTGGCTGCAAAATGGCATGGTTAGCCTTTATGGTGCCTGGTGGCATTGGCTGCGCTTTGGTGGGGACTATTCAAGATACACAAAGGAGATCCGCCAGCGCGAGTTTTTCACCGGTTCTCAGTGGCAAGAATTTCAACAGGCGAAGTTAATCGATCTCCTTCGGCTTTGTGTTGACGACGTGCCATATTACAAAAATAATTGGAGCCAATTACAAAAAGAATCCGCCTTAATTGGGGATCTGACTAAATTACCCCTTCTCGAAAAAAAAGCTCTGCGAGGCTTTGAACCATCATTTTTAAGGCGAGGTTCGGGCGGTTTATTCAAACAAACCTTCTATACCAGCGGCACCACCGGCACACCTATTTCGACAACTTTCACACTCTCTGAATTGCGCGAAAGTCTCGCTGTGAGAGAAGTCCGATCAGCGAATTGGGCGGAGGTTTCTTTTACGCAGCCCCGGGCAACTTTTTCTGGCAGAATGGTGGAGCCTGATTCGGAAGAAAAGCAACATGTTTATCGCTACAATGCAGCTGAAAAGCAAGTCTATTTTTCCGCTTTCCACCTGAGCCCCAACACAGCCCACAGTTATGTGGAAGCCCTTAAAAAGTACAAAGTCGTTTGGCTGACCGGGTACGCGGTTTCTTATTACCTATTGGCACGCTATATCCTTGAGCAGCAAATCGAAGTGCCACCACTCAAGGCGATTATCACCACGAGCGAAAAATTGACGGAGCAGATGCGCTCTATAATGGAAAAAGCCTATCGCTGCAAGGTTTACGAAGAGTACAGTACGGTTGAAAGTGCCCTGTTTGCCTCTGAATGTGAACACGGCAGGCTTCATGTCAGCCCTGATATAGGCATCGTTGAGATTCTCCGCCCCGATGGCACTCCCTGTGCGCCGGGAGAAGTGGGTGAGGTGGTTACTACATGCTTGTTTCGTTCCTATCAGCCGCTTATTCGTTTTCGCTTGGGGGATCTGGCTGCCTGGGATCCTGAGCCTTGCCCTTGTGGTCGCCAGATGCCCGTGATTAAAGAGGTGGTTGGCCGTATTGAGGATGTGGTTACGGGTCCCGATGGCAGACAGTTGGTCCGTTTTCATGGCATTTTTGTGGATCAACCAAATATTATTGAGGGCCAAATTATCCAGGAGAGTCTGAGAAATTTTAGAGTTAAAGTCATCTGTACTAAAAACTTTTCTGAATCGGATGTTGTAGAAATTAAAAAGAGGATGACACAGCGATTGGGCTCAGATGTGGATATTAATGTTGAACAAGTCGAAATTATTCCCAGGACTGCTGCTGGAAAATTCAAGGCTGTCATATCAAATTTGAAAAATGATTAATCCTCCTTTTGTTTCTCTGGTACTGCCGGTACGTAATGAAGAAAAATACATAGGATCCTGTCTCCAGGCGCTCGTTTCTCAGGACTATCCTGATGAAAAATTTGAGATTCTCATTGCTGATGGTCAATCGAAAGATCGAACGCGCGAAGTGATTGAAAAATATAAAAGTGTCTTTCCCAAAATATTCCTCTTTGATAACCCTGGTCTAATCGTGCCAACAGGATTAAATATTCTGATACGCCAGGCAAAAGGTCAATTTATCATTCGAGTGGACGGACATACTGTCATTGCTCCAGACTATGTACGGCAATGCGTTTTGGCTCTAACAGCTTCAGGAGCCGAAAATGTGGGCGGTAGAATGACCGCGATAGGCTCAAATTATTTTGGCAAAGCTGTTGCGGCGGCTACCAGTGTTCCTTTTGGCATCGGGAACGCCCGATTTCACTACTCTGAAAAAGAAGAGCTTGTGGATACAGTTTACCTTGGCGCTTGGCCCATTCATGTTTTCAAAAAAATTGGCCTTTTTGATGAGGAGCTTGTTCGGGATCAGGATGATGAATTTAATTATCGTTTACGCTCATCCGGAGGAAGGATTTTGCTTTCCCCTAAAATTAATTCTATCTACACAGTCCGCGGTTCACCACTCTCTTTATGGAAGCAGTACTTTCAATATGGTTTCTGGAAAATTCGTGTGCTACAGAAACACCCCAAACAAATGAGTTTGCGGCAATTCGTCCCCCTGGCATTTGTGCTCTCGCTGATCCTATCCCTGGTTCTGACGTTGGTCCAGCCCTGGGGGTGGGTTTGCATGATAGCAATTCTGGGGCTGTACCTTTTGACGAATCTGGCTGTGTCTTTGGCAATTGCAAAGAAGCAAGGTTGGCATTTTTTGCGCTTGTTGCCTCTCGCATTTGCCATTATTCACCTTGGCTATGGCTTGGGTTTCCTGGTAGGCTTGTTCAAGTTTTGGAACCGATGGAAGGATAAGAAAGGTCAGGTGCCTCTTTGGCTCCCATAATTGATCAGAACCCGGACCTTCGGAGACTTCGCCAGGAATATGCTCGTCGTGCTGAAAAATTGGAGACCAAGAGCCTTTATTCATCAGAGAATCCAGCTTATCAATGGATGATTTCTGATCGTCAGAAAAACATCCTCAATCTCTTGAGCTCGACTCATACAGCCGATCTGGTTGACCTGCGAATTCTGGAAGTTGGCTGTGGTACTGGGGGTGTCATTAATGAATTCATACAATTGGGTGCAATGCCCACGCGAATTGTTGGAATAGATCTGCTTCTTGACCGCCTTCAACAAGCATCCACAGATCTTCCAAATTGCTCTTGGGTCAATGCCAATGGGCAGCATCTTCCCTTTCAGGAAAAATCCTTCGACTTGCTGCTTCAATTTACAGCTTTTTCCTCAATCCTGGATCTTGAAACAAAGAAAGATATGGCTGCAGAAATGCTGCGGGTCCTGAAGCCTGGTGGCCATATTCTTTGGTACGATTTCATCTGGAACCCAACCAATCCACAAACCAAGGGTATTGGTCTCAAAGAAATCAAGTTCCTTTTTCCTGGTTGTGAACTCTTTCCGTCGCGAATTACTCTTGCCCCACCACTTACCAGGCTGCTGTTGCCTCGTTATCTCCAATTGGCCAATTGGCTCTCATCATTGAAACTTCTTAATTCTCATCTACTTGTCTGGATCAAAAAACCAGATTGATTTTGGTCATTACGACAATTAATTTTTTCCTGACACGTGTTTTGTACTGGGTTACTAATTCAACCTACCTTTCCTTCTTAATCGCGCCAAACCTCTATAATCTCTTTTTTTTTGTTTACAACTACTATATAGCCATATCAATGGAGAGTATCTGCACAATGGTGGCCATCCGAATAAACTCTCACTCTCTCTCCCCATGTCCAAGACTTGTGCAGCCCCTTCTTAGAGAATGCGACCACAACCTGCGTCAGCACATTGAAAACCTTTTTTATCTTCCTAAAGCTGGTTATTCGATATAACTCTTGCCCACCTGCTTTGGCTGTGGTAATATCGTCAAAGTAGAAACCTTTTTTTGATTTATTATTCGCATTTCATTATCACTATTCAAAAGGGGAACTATGGCTGAAGTTTCAGCGCAGAAAATAATCGAAAAGAACGAAGAGGTCCTAAATCCTCCATTTATATATCGCCGACAAACTATAACGTCCGCTTTCAAGCGTCTGGGCGATGTCTTCATCTCTGTGTTTGTCCTGATTTTGCTTTCGCCTGTCTTTCTCTACATTGCCTTACGAATCAAGCACGACTCGCCTGGCCCGGTTTTCTTCAAAGGCGATCGCATGGGGCG
>WOYI010552453.1_pt1 | contig 22646 bp, 18 predicted proteins | sample 6423411 | NCBI WGS metagenome assembly WOYI01 (sample SAMN13441803, study PRJNA592873) | oil field metagenome | biome: oil field; feature: oil-well bore; material: oil-contaminated soil; isolation source: oil-contaminated soil from oil-well borehole | place: Germany: Wietze | collected 2016-10-18 ... | reverse complement strand
AGATCACATGATGCAGGGCTCCGGATGTGTCGATGCGCGATTGTCTTGGCCTGTTCATTTCATAACACAAATTCTGGCCGATATTAAAAACCTCACCGCAAAGGGCGAGGGAACCATGCCCGGAGGGAACGAAAAATACCGCGTGATGTGGGAAGGCATACCTTCTCGAAAGACGGATCGAGAATTTTGAAAAATGGATTGACGAATACAAACTGGACGGCGTCATTCTGCACGAGAACATGTCGTGCAGGCCATCGAGCGCCGGCATGATCGATCTGGCCGAGGCCATCATGCGGGACAAGGGCATTCCGGTGCTGATTCTTCAGTGCGACATGAACGATCCCCGGGCTTACTCCGAAGGACAGATTAAAACGAGGATGGAAGGGTTTATCGAGTTCATGGAGGCGAAAAAAAAGTAAAATGAAAATAGAACCGAAGATTTCTCTGCCTTACGATTAGACGAAGACAAACTTACAATCAGCCGGATATAAAACTTGCAATCGGACGGGATTGGTGGTTAAGATAGCCGCATGAAAAATAGTCATTTATACCCCCGATATCTTCAGCCCCGGATTATGGAAGCGTTGGCCGATTCGCCGGTGGTGCTGATTCATGGGCCGAGGCAGTGCGGCAAGACCACCCTGGCCCGCCAGGTCGGAGATCTGAAAGGATTCACGTATCTGAGTTTTGACGATGATGTGCAGCGGGCGGCGGCGAAGGCCGATCCGGTGGGTTATGTTGCCGATTTGCCCGAGCGGGTGATTCTGGACGAGGTTCAACGGATGCCGGAACTTTTCACCTCTCTGAAAGCCCGGATAGATGCGCGACGGAAACCGGGGCGATTTATCCTGACAGGTTCGGCGAATGTGCTGTTGGTGCCGAAGCTGGCTGATTCGCTTGCCGGTCGCATGGAGATTTTGCGCCTGCATCCGCTCGCTCAGGTGGAACTTACCGGAGGGAAGTCCGGATTTCTGTCGGCCTTGTTCGGCTCGGTTTTCAAGGCTGGCACGTCAGGACGGCGACTGGGCCGAATGATGGCGGAGCGGGTGGCTGCGGGCGGATACCCGGCTGCGCTTGCGCGCGCCGCGGCAAGACGGAGAACAGCAGGGTATCGGGATTATGCCGATACGCTCATTCAACGCGACGTCCGGGACCTGGCGCGCATCAGCGAACTTTCTGCTCTGCCCCGGCTGATGGCGCTGGCCGCGGGTCAGACTGCCTGTCTGGTGAATGTCTCTGACCTGGCCGCGCCCTTTCAGGTGAGCAGGCAGACCATTCGCGATTATGTCACTCTGCTGTCGAGGATTTTTTTGCTGGAGGAACTTCCGGCCTGGCATAACAACCGGCTGAGTCGCCTGATTAAAACGCCGAAACTGCATGTGGGAGACACCGGCCTGGCTTGTACACTGCTTGGTCTGGACGCGGAAATGCTGTGGAAAGACCGCACGCTTTTCGGACGAATTCTCGAGACCTTTATTTTTCAGGAGTTGCGTAGGCAGGCAAGCTGGCATGAGGAAACGGTATCCTTTAGTCATTTTCGCGACAAGGATAAGGTTGAGGTGGATATCATTCTGGAATGCGCCGGAAGGCTGGCTGGAGTCGAGGTGAAGGCGGCGGCGACAGTTATGGGCGACGATTTTAAGGGGCTGCGCAAACTTCAGGATGCCGCTCAAAAGAATTTTGCCGCCGGGGTTCTGCTGTATGACGGCGAGGCCGTTGTGCCCTTTGGAAAAAATTTATACGCCGTTCCCATATCCAACCTTTGGGAGGGCAAATAATGGGACAAGGGCATTCCCGTGCTGATTCTCCAGTGCGACATGAACGATCTGCGGGCCTACTCCGAAGGACAGATTAAAACCAGAGTGGAGGGCTTCATTGAACTGATGGAGGCGAATAAAAAGTAAAAGAGGCTGTTGAAAAACGCTCACCTGCTTCGTTACGCTGCAAACCGCACCGCTCAACGTATGTCCATATACGCCTCGCGGTTCGCTTTTTGCGCGCCTTGCATCTGAGCATTTTTGAACAGCCCCTGAAAAGTAGAATCGTTCTCAATATTTTTTAAGCTATAGAATAAACTGAAACAGGGAGATTCGCGGAAATGAAACAACATGAAGCAGTAATTCGAGCCATGGAAGATAATGGCGGATACGCTACCCTTGCGCTTTTAAATCAAAATGTTTTGAGAGTAGAAGATTGTAAATGGAAAACAAAAACGCCTTTTGCAAGCATTCGCCGCATTGTTCAAGATGAACGTTTTTTCTTTAGAATACGACCGGGATTATGGGCGCTAAAAACCTATAAAGATAAGCTGCCACCGGAAATTCTGCCAAGAAAAGGCGAGCCCAAAGAAAAAATAGAAGAATATTCTCATGCCTACTATCAAGGTCTTCTTGTCGAATTGGGTAATTTTAAAAAATTTAAAACATTTGTACCCAGCCAGGACAAAAACAGAATTTATTTGGGTAAAAAGCTCTCCGAAATTGCAACCATATCTGAAATCTTTAAATTCAGTTATGATCGTATATTGCGAAAAGCTAAAACGATAGATGTCCTGTGGTTTAATGAAAGGGAAATATGAAAAACTCATTAAATCAATGGGCAGAAGCAATAGCGTCAAGAATTAGTGATGAATGGAGCGGCAAATCAAGTTTTCCGGAAGATTCTGAATTGATGAAAGATGTCCTGACAAAAGCCTTGAGTGCCGTGCCATCTGAATGTAAGAAGCTAATTGGTACAGGAATCATTGAAGAGACTTATTTTGAAACGCTGGATTTCAAATAGACTTTTTTTATCTATATTTGCAAGATTCAAGTAATAATATTATGAAGGAAAACACATCTGACCCAAGGGAATTGTTAGCCGAGAAGTTGCATAATGCAGGCATTGATGGTCAAAAGGCTTTTTTTATAGCATTGGATGCAGGTAGGAACCTAGTCGATAAAGAATATTTAAAAGACTGCGGCTTTAAAGGAAAACACCTAAAAGCTGTTGAAAACATTATTAAAGAGTTTTATTGGGAAAATCAATAAAGGAAAAAGTTACGTTGGGTGTTAACATGGTTAAGAATATGAATTATGAAAGTAAAGTTGATTTTAAAAATCTTTTAAGAAGTATTGATGGTTATAAAGTTGAAAAAATATTTGGCAAAGCGGGAATGGGTGTGTTTTTTGAAGGAAAGCTGGTTGCCAGATACTTCGGGAAAAATGATTTTTACAAATTTTTAGATGAGTCGAATATCAATTGGCGAGTTATTATTTCAAAACGATTATTTTCACATAACGCGATACTAATAATTATCCGCAATACCATTTATTTTCTAGAATTAAAAATACAGCAGGTACCTGAACTTATTGATGAGGAAGATTTAATGATGTGCGATTTTAATCGCAAGCAATATTTAAAATTAGTTACTCCTTTAGGTTTGAAAGTTGAATATGTCTATGTATTAAGTGATTGGTTTAAAAAATCTCAGTACAAAGATGTTTTGGATTATATACAAAGTGTTAATTGCCATTATAAATTTAACGAGTTGCCTCTCGCATGGCTTGGATTACCGACAAAGCAATGAAAACCTATAAAGATGACGAAATAAAATCCTGGCATTGGTGCAAAAGACAAGAATATATACCTTCATCAGATTCAATAGGTGACGGTTCTATTGTGGGATGGCAATTAATAGAAAAATATCCGATCAACAAAATAACATATAATAAAGACAGTTATCCCAATTCTCTAGACCTTCGTTATGTTTTTGAAATGATAGACGAGTTTCATCCTTTTGGATTTCACCCTATAAGAATTAATAAAGATTGTAGAAAAGGATATAATGCAAACAGCAGGCATTGATATTGGGTCCATTACCGCGAAGGCGGCTTTATTTGCCGAGAAGAAAATTATTGCTACAAAAGTTATTTTTACCGGCTACAATGCTGAAGCCGCGGGTCTCAAGGTTTATGAAGAAGTCCTGAAAGAAGCGGGCATTGATAAAAGTGCCGTGAAAAAAATTGTTTCTACCGGCTATGGCCGCAACAGCGTGAAGTTTGCCGATAAGTCCTACACGGAAATTATGTGTCATGCCGCCGGAGCTCATTTCCTGAATCCGCATATCCGTTCCATTATTGATATCGGCGGGCAGGACAGCAAGGCCATTCTCCTTGACGATAACGGCAAAGTGAAAAACTTTGTCATGAACGATAAATGTGCTGCCGGAACGGGACGCTTTTTGGAAGTGATGGCCAGAGCGATGGAAGTCAGTCTGGACGAATTCGGGGCCATGTCCATAAAATCAAAGAATCCTTCTAAAATAAGCAGTCTTTGCACTGTATTTGCGGAATCGGAAGTCATTTCCCTGATTGCCAAGGGAGAACAGCGGCAGGATATTATTGCTGGAATCCACGAATCCATTGCCTCCAGGATTTCATCCATGGTTGGACGCGTCGGAATAAAAGAACCGGTAATGATCACGGGAGGGGTTGCCCGAAATATCGGGGTTATCCATGCCCTCGAAAAGAAGCTGGGAATGAATATAGAAGTATCACCTTATGCCCAGGTTAACGGAGCAATAGGAGCCGCCATTATCGCTGCATCACTATAATTGTTTTCCCCATAAAAATTCTACAGCTTAATCGTATAACTGGACTTTCTAAAAATATTTAAAAACAAAACAGGCAGATATGAGAATCTGCCTGTTTTGAAAAAACCTGCCACGTTTTTATTCGATATTGGCGCTGACAACAGAGGCTATCTGCATCATATCAATGGTCTGCCCTTCTTTTAATTTCGTAAAATCAACAACCTTGCCGCTCTTACCTGTAACTTTGGTATTATTAAATATCTTAATCAACTTGGCATCGGCCACGATATTCTTTCCCGCGTTTTCCGGCTTACCATTAACCGTTTTGGTTTGCAGTTTGTTTGCTTTAATGTAATCCCACAGTTTTTTTGTTATTTCAGTGCGTGGAAGTGCTTTAGCTCCCAGTAGCGCTGCTAAATCCGCCTTTAACTTGACCGGTTTGTTCAACCCTTTTTCTTCTGCCATAATTAAGCCTCCGTTTTTTTGAATTGTTTTAGAAATTTTTGATAAGATATTGCACAAGGAAGTATAAGAACTTTCTATTTTATATGTCAAGGAAATATTGAGCACATGTTTTTACTATTGATTCATAAATAAATGAGGCTGAATAATTAGTGACTTCGGTCAGGTATGGGTAATGTTTATTGCTTTTTCGTCGAACATCGGGTATGTCATACAGGAAAATGTTATCGGAAACGGTGCTGTTTCCGACATGTTATGAGACCAAAAGAACAATGGATATTGGTCTTTTGAGTATTTTTAAAAAGGAACGTTGAATATGACAACAAATTTATCTCCCAGTATCGTCATTAGTGGTTCGGGGATCTGGACACCATCAAATATTATAACAAATGATGAACTGGTTGATAGCTATAACGCTTATGCGGAAAAGTTCAATTCTGTTCATGCATCGGATATAGCAGAAGGCAAAATCAAGGAAAAACCTCTTTCCAGCGCAAGATTCATTGAGAAAACGTCCGGAATAAAAGCACGGTATGTATATGCAAAAGAAGGTATTTTAGAGATTGATCGCATGCGTCCCAAGTTTCCCGAACGAAAAGAGGAAGAATTAAGCATTCAGGCGGAGATCGGCGTTTTTGCAGCAAGGAAGGCAATGGCCGCCGCCGGTAAGACGGCAGCCGATATTGATGCTGTTATTGTTGCCGGTGCTTATACTCAGCGGGCTTATCCTGCCATTGCCATTGAAATACAGAATGAACTGGGCATTGTTGGTTTTGGATTTGATATGCTGGTGGCTTGTTCGGCGGCGACATTCGGTCTTCACCGCGCATATGACAGTCTGAAGTCCGGTTCAGCAAAGTGTGTTTTGGCTATAAATCCGGAACTGAATACTCCTCAGGTTAATTTTTGTGACCGTGATAGTCATTTCATTTTTGGTGATGTCAGTACCGCCGTAATAATGGAACGGTCTGAAACCTGTACCAGCCCGAACAGTTACGAAATTTTGAGCACAAAAGCACTGACTAAATTTTCAAACAATATCCGCACTAACTTCGGACATCTGTCTTATGTCACAGATGTTGATCCTTTCGGCTGGGACAAATTTTTTCATCAGTCAGGACGCATTGTATTTAAAGAAGTAAGTCCGCTTGCTGCCAGACATATTGGGGAGCATCTGGCAAGTCTTGGTTTAAAGCCCGGGGATATCAAAAGGTTCTGGCTTCACCAGGCAAATATCAACATGAACAATATGGTGGTAAAACAACTCTTTGGTGAAGAGGTTGATAAAAAAACTATCCCGACAATTCTTGATACGTATGCAAACACGGCATCCGCAGGATCAATTATTGCATTTCATCTTTATAATAATGATCTGAAAAAAGGTGATATAGGGGTGATCTGTTCTTTTGGCGCCGGATATTCCGTTGGCAGTTTGGTTTTACGCAAACGGTGAACTGGATATGACCTGAAAGCGGTAATCCAGAACAATCTACTAATTTAATTTCTTCCTAAAAGCAGCAAGGCGTGTAAAAAACAGACGTTTTCAAAGTCCAAAGAGACAAAATCAATTGACAAAGAAAACATCTTTTGATTAATAATTTTCAAAATATAAAGGAGGTTAATATGTCCATCAAAGTTGCGATTAACGGGTTTGGAAGGATTGGCCGGCTTGTGTTCAGAGCCGGATATAAAAGCAAAGATGTGGAATTTGTAGCGGTAAATGATCTCGCAGATGCCAGAACCCTTGCTCATTTGTTGAAGTACGATTCAAATCACGGAACATTGGATGCCGAAGTTAAGGCCGGCAACAACGCAATAATTCTTGATGGCAAAGAGATCAAGACCTTTTCTGTCAGAGAACCGGAATCGTTACCCTGGAAAGACTTGGGAATTGACGTTGTTTTGGAAAGTACCGGGAAATATACAGACAAGGCCGGCGCTGAAAAACACATCAAGGCCGGAGCTAAAAAAGTTGTTATTTCCGCTCCGGCTAAAAATCCGGATGTGACTTTTGTCCTTGGCGTCAATCAGGAAGTGTACGACAAGTCCAAGCATAATGTCATTTCCATGGGATCATGCACCACAAATTGTCTGGCGCCGATCGTTAAGATATTACATCAGGAATTTGGCGTTGAATATGGCTTGATGACGACCATTCATGCCTACACTAATGATCAGGTTGTGCAGGATGAACCACACAAGGATTTAAGAAGAGCCCGTGCTGCCGCACTTTCTATGATTCCTACCACAACGGGAGCCGCCAAGGCGATCTCGGAAGTTATACCGGAAATGAAAGGAAAGCTGGATGGGCTTGCTATCCGGGTGCCGACACCAAATGTTTCTATCGTCGATTTTGTGGCAACACTTTCGAAGAGTACGAAAAAAGATGAAGTTAACGCCAAATTCAGAGAATATGCGAAAGGGGCCATGAAAGGAATCCTCATGTGTTCGGAAGAAGAATTGGTTTCCCGCGATTTCAATGGCAACAAGCATTCCTCTATAGTGGATATTCCGAATACAACTGTCATCGGCGGCAATATGGTAAAAGTGCTTTCCTGGTATGACAACGAGTGGGGTTTTTCCAACAGAATGCTGGAGCTCCTTTCTTTTATCATGAAGTAAAATAAAAATAATCAAAGGTAAAACATGAAATACATTGATCAGATCGGCTTGAAGGATAAACGGGTATTTTTGCGGGTGGACTTCAACGTCCCGATGGATAAAGAAGGAAATGTTACCAGCGATAAACGCGTGAGGGCGAGCGTCCCGACGATAAATTACGCGCTGGAAAAGGGAGCTAAATTAATCATCGCTTCTCATCTGGGCAGACCGAAAGGTAAAAGAGTTGAGGAAATGTCGCTTAAGCCGGTGGTGAAGGTTCTATCGGGACTGTTGCAAAAAGAAGTCATGTTTTTAGATGATTGTGTGGGAGAAGCGGTCGAACAGGCCGTAGGCAAAATGAAAGAAGGAGATATCGTCCTTCTGGAAAATCTCCGGTTTCATCCGGGCGAAGATAAAAACGATGCGGGGTTTGCCAAACAGTTGGCCGCGCTTTGCGACATTTATATTGATGACGCTTTCGCCGTATCGCACCGGGCGGCGGCATCAAATTCGGCGATCACGGAATTTGTGAAAACATGTGCTGCCGGTTTTCTGCTGAAAAATGAAGTTGAATATTTCAAAAAAGCAATGGTTAATCCGGCGCATCCTCTGGTTGCGATTATTGGCGGAGCGAAGGTCTCCGATAAAATCGGCCTTCTGGAAAATCTTATCGAAAAAGTGGATAAAATTCTTATCGGCGGCGGCATGGCCTTCACTTTTTTACGGGCGGCCGGATACGAAACAGGCAAATCGCTTTGCGAAGAAGATATGCTGGATACGGCGCGCAGGATTGTAGATAAGGCAAAGCAGAAAAATGTACAGTTTTTACTACCGGTGGATGCAGTGATTGCTCAAAGTGCCACAGCGGAAACTGAAGCAAACGTCTGCGGTGTTAAAGAAATTCCCAAGGATTGGATAGGTCTGGATATCGGTCCGGCCACAATTTCTTTGTTTAGTGATGCGTTGAAAGGTGTAAAAACAATAATCTGGAACGGTCCCATGGGGATGTTCGAACTCGCGCCTTTCAGCAAAGGGACCTTCGCGCTGGCCCAATCCGTAGCCGATTCCGGAGCACTTTCCATCATCGGCGGCGGTGATACAGATACGGCGATAAAAAAAGCGGGCTTGAGCGCTAAGATGTCTTATATCTCAACTGGCGGCGGAGCATTTCTCGAGTGGCTGGAAGGGAAAATTCTGCCGGCTATTGCTGCGCTGGAAAAATAAGGAGGAAAAAATGAGAGAATGGATTGTTGCCGGTAACTGGAAAATGCATAACACGGTTGCTGAATCGATTGCCCTGGCCCAGGCTATTAAAGAAGGTTCGACTGCCATTAAAAATGGAGAAGTTATTGTTGCGCCAACGTTTACCGCTTTGTTCAGTGTTGGTGAAGCCATTAAGGGATCGAAAGTATTGCTGGCCGCGCAAGATATGTATTACGAAGACAAGGGAGCCTTCACAGGTGAGATATCGCCGGGTATGCTCAAGGATGTAGGATGCACCTATGTGATCATTGGTCATTCGGAGCGCAGGAAATATTTTCACGAACAAAACAATGATGTAAATTTGAAAGTCAAAAAGGCGTTAATGGCCGGTTTAAAACCTATTATGTGCGTGGGAGAAACTGACGAGGAAAGGGTAAAAGGAGTCACCCAGTCAGTGGTCGGCACACAAGTGAAAGAAGGATTAAGCGGTGTGGAAAAAATTGAAGATGTTGTTATTGCTTATGAACCGGTATGGGCAATAGGGACGGGTAAAGTAGCTACACCCGCGCAGGCGCAGGAAGTGCACGCCTTCATTCGCGGTATCTTAAAAAATTTGTATGGCGGCAGTACGGCTGACGACGTTCGGATACTTTATGGCGGAAGCGTGACCAAAGATAATATCGGCGACTTAATTGCGATGGCAGATATCGACGGCGCCCTTGTCGGCGGCGCATCCTTAAAGGCGGATGGATTTTTAGGCATAATTAATAATATTTCCGGGAAGAAATAATTTCAGCATTTTTTTAAATATCCCAGGTGAAAATAACTCCGCTGGTGGGGAAAATCCAATTTTTGCCGGATATCTTAATGCCGATGGATTTCCCTTTCTTTATTGATACGGAGGGCTGTGGATGTCTTCCGGCAAAAAAACTTTCTTCCCTGACGTTTTTTATGCACGCTTTTTCGTAATTGAAATTAATTTCCAATCCTCTTACCGGATAAACCAAATATATGGGAAAAATTTTGTTCTCCCTGGCCTTTTTGGTGGAGATTTCTATTTCCAGTTTCACTTCGGTGTTTATTTTCTTCTTCAGCGATTCTGCGCCGCACCAGATTTCGTAGCCGCGTTTTGTATTTTTTGTTTCGATAATGGGAACGTTTTCGTTATCAATGCGGACTCTTTCGACGGTAAAATCCCGGTCCATGACCAAATCTTTTCCGTTGTTCAAAAGCCAGCGATATTCGCAGCGCGGATCTTCAAATAACGAGGCTAACTGGGCATTGTTGGAAGCACAGCCGATCATAAATATATTATCGCGAAACGTTTTTTTATACTCTACGTGTGTGCTGACGCGAAGATAATCTCTGGAAGATGCAGCGTTTTTTGCTTTTGGTAGTTTTGCTATGCTAATGTCATAGCGAAAGCCGGAGCGCAATTCAAGTTGACGATCTTCTTTGCCGAAAAGAGTCTCAAACATTTCGTAATAGATGGCGTTACCCAGTTCTTCATCGCGCGCACGTGTTTGCAGGCAATGACGGATAATATTATCGATACGGGAGATGGATTTTTCTTCATCCGGGATAAATATCCGCCGCAGTCTAGGCTCGAAAGCTTCCTTCTTTCCTTTTTGCAGAAAAACACGCGGCGCTCTTTTCCCCAGAGCGCAAAGAACTTCATAACTGATTGTTCTGGCCTTGGCGGCGATTTCATTGGCGCTGATACATTCTTTCCCCTGCCTGCCCAGAAGAACAACTTCATCACCGACAGTGCAATCGGGAATATGGGTGACGTCAATTGTGCACATATCCATCGAAATTCTTCCGACGATGGGTGCTCGCTTGCCGCGGATTAAAGCCTCCCCCTGATTGGAGAGAATAAATCCGTACCCGTCTCCGTAGCCAACAGGGATAGTCGCAATGCGTGTTTGTTTTTTGGTGATATATGTACTGCCGTAGCCGATACCGTAACCTGCGGGGAAACTTTTAAGTAAAACAATGCTGGTTTTAAACGACATAACTTGCGCAAGCCTGGCTCCGGATTCATTATCCGGTGAAGGGTAAATGCCGTAAGTCATGATTCCCGGGCGAACCATATTCAATTTAAAATCGGGATAGTTTAAAATTGCGCCGCTATTATCTATATGCCGGATGGGAAATACTATTCCGGAGTTTTTAAGTTCTGTGAGCAAATTAGAAAAGAAACGCCACTGCTTATCATTGTAAGGAATTATTTTTTCACTGGAAGCAAGATGGCTGAAAATTCCTTCCATTGTAATGTTGGGCAATTTGGATATTTCAAGGATGAGCTTCAGGGCTTCGGTGTGCATGGTTCCGCCGCGCCCCATACCGGTATCCACTTCGATATGCACGGGAAGTTTATGACCGGCTTTGGCAAGCGCTCCGCTGAGTTTTTTCGTAAAATACAGGTCTGAAACAGACGGCGTAAGGTTGTACTTGATTATTTGCTCGATTTCCGCAGCGGTGGAGGGTCCTAAAATAACAATGGGCGCTTCGACTCCGCTTATTCTGAGTTGAACGCCTTCATCGGCATTGGCTACACCAAGCATCCCCGCGCCGTTTTTTAATGCTGTGTTGGAAATTTCTATGGCGCCGTGTCCATAAGCGTCGGCCTTAACGACCTGCATAAAATCAACTTGCGGACCGGTCAATCTTTTTATTTCTTTCAGATTACCAATAAAATTATCCAGATCAACTTCGACCCAACTGCGATATTTTTGGTCTTTTTTTAACGGCATGGCTGAAGATAATATCAAATCGTTGATGAAAGTCAAGCCGTCTGTGTCTTTCAAAAAAATCAGCAATTTATACTTGAAAAAACATTTTTTTTAATTAGAATGAAATAAATAATTGGAGGGTGAATACTTTGACCCTTCACAACGAGGAGGAAAAATCAATGGCAAAAGTAAGGTCTGGAGATGTTCTGAGTAATAGAGTCTCGTTAGAAGGCGGGACGCTATTAGCCCTGTATTTTACCCAAATGGCCCATCTCTAATAACTATTGGCACAAAAGCCAGGCAGAAAAACCGGGTTATCTCCGGTACTTATGTTCTGAACTTGAAAAATTATGTGAATTCTGATTAAGAATTGACATAATCTTTTTTGTGCAGGAATCTTCCTTATGACAACAAAAAATAATCCAAATAAAAAAAGTAATGAGTGGGATTCATCCGCTCTGAAAGTTAATTTGGAAAGAACCGCCGTAACCATAGAAATACCGGAGCGGTATGCACCCCTGCTCAAGGTTGTGGAAGACCACTACGGTCTACAGAAGAAGACTCGTGATCTGCTGACGGAATTAAACCATCCTTTCATTAACTGGGAATATGTCCTCAAAGAACTGAAAGCAATTTCCATCGGAGATTTTTATATTTACAACAATCATCGTGACGGATTGTCCGCTCTTTCCATGATGCTGCATATTTACTTTGATGTTATCAGGTTGGCATCAAGTAATGATATAAAAGACAGCGCTATACACTATCTGTTCGATTATATTGACACGATACTTATTCAGAGTGGTGAATATCTTTCGAGAAACTTATCCATGTTTCCGGATATTACCACGTCTCTTATTAATATTGCGGATGGGAATGAGCTTCTCTTCAAGAAATGTTCGGCTTACCTCAAGAGAATCATCAAGAGCATTGCAGAGAACAATATAGATCTTCGCACACCCATGTTCGATCAATTAGTCTACCGGATGTTTAAAATAACATATCAATTCTGGCTTACCCAGCCGGATCCCTCCGGGTGGTTTGATCAAGAGGAGAGCGAAACAGCCGAATCAAACAATGCCTATGGACAGTTCATTGGGCCATTAAGTCACCAGTGTCTCCATGCTCTGCTTGAAGATTTGGAAAATCTTAACCCGGGCACACAGAAAAAAAGCGAAAATCGCCTGAAAGAGTATCTTGATCTGCCTGATTATCTTCAAATAATAAATGGTTATTTACTTGTTGCTGACCAGTTGGAAAAATCACCAGCGCATCAGGGGCGTCAACACCTGGCCAAATTAAGTTTTCTGTTTAAAACAATGGATGTTCCCCGTCTTGCTGACATTCACGCGAGCGCTTTGCGGGAAATCAACCACTCTCTGAACAAAGTTTTTCAGGAAGAAAAGAAGGAAAATCTCAACGAATTTGTACGCAAAATATTCGGTTTTCTCAAAAAGAGCAAATCTCAACATGAATTCAGTATTGCAAACTTTGATTGCATCACGACAACGGCAAAAGAAGTTTTTGCTCAAAACAGCCATTCTCTTGTAGATACATTTATTGATGAACTGATATCTTACGGTTTTCAATATCCGGAAATTACAGGTTCAACCACGGAATGGCAGGTAAAGGTCAATCCGGCTCATATCATCAATATCCGGTCCTGGCTGGAAATTATCGGGATGAAACCCAGATGGACAAAAAGATTGATTTCAGCGTTAATAATCAATTTGAAAATGGGAGGAATTTTTATCCGTGACACGGATATCATTCAGAAGAACATCTCCGCGCTGCTCAATACCGATGTCGCATCAGCGTATAATCTGACCAAGCAACTTCTTAGAATTTTTCCGGTCTATTTCAGTGAAATCGGCGCCGAAGGCGAACTAAGGGATATTTCCACCAAGGTTGATGAGCTTTCTTTGCGCAACGACAAGCTGGTATATTTTTTCCGGAAGCAATCCCATGTGGAAAGCAATAGTCAGATCGTAAAATTTGTTGAGGACATATTAAATTATTGGCGTTCCGGCGACAAAGAATTTATCCGCATACATCTGCCTGATGAAGTGTATGAACAAGTTGTTAATTCCGGAGAATATTTCGACGGAATGCACAAAGTGTTTAAGGCTTTCTTTTCCAAAATAAAAGATATCCGTGATTTTCTGGAATGGGATACAGCAAAAGTGTGCAAAGAACTCAATCATGTACAGGATATTAATGAAAGAGATCAGGAACGGATTAAAATAATGATCCGTATTTATCAATTAATCTATAAAAAATACTATCCCCAGTATATCGATTTGTTGAAAGATTTGGGATCAGACAACGCTTTTAACAAAGCTGATATTTTATCTCTGAAGCGAGCCCTGGACAGCAAAAATTATTACCGGAGCCTGACAATTATCTTGAAATTTTTGTCCATATTGAAAACAAAGATTCTTTCTCCCAAGAAGACACAGTTTTATGAAAACATATACTACAAGAGGCATATAGCGGCGGGCATTCCCTCAATGTACGGAACCTACAACGAGAAGAAATTTGAGGCTGTTGGTTTATCTCTGAGACTGGAAGCCCTTGCCACTATGCTTTTTGAGGAGTTGATTCAATCATTGAATCTCAAATTCATTACCAAACACACCATCGCCAAGATTCATACATGTCTGTGGCTCTATATCAGCGCCTTGGAACTCGAAGGTATTTCCACAGAAGGCCTGGGGGCTAAAATTAAATACGTGACGAACGCCTTGCCGATCAAGCAGTTTTCCATAGACCAATACATAGACATCTTTCGTTTTATTTCCAAAGATATTCAGGAAATTATTCGTAATTATTATATTGATGCCCACAACCCAAATCTGCCTGTTATTGTCGGTCAGATTTATCATCAAATTTCCGAAGCCGAAACAAAATCCGGACAGAAAAAATATGAAAAGTCCATCTATCAGCACTCGGAAAATTTTATCAGAGGAATGATATCTTCGGCCTTCGGCCTTCAGGTATTGGACAACTTTATCAATGTAGTCATCAAAACTCTAAACGCTGAGTCAGAAAAGTTTAAGGATAATAAACAAATTCTCAAAGTCCTCATGTCCTATAATCCGGAGTCGACTGTTTCATCCTTTTACAGAAAGAATAAAAAATTGGATAATCAAATACTTATCGGGAATAAGGGATATTTTCTCAAGGAACTGGTATCTTTTGGTTTTAATGTTCCTCCGGGGTTTATTATCACCACAGAAGTATTTAGAGGATATGATGCGGTCTATGGCTATAAATATATCTTTAATGACCTGGCTGTCCGGGTAAACAAAGAGATAGCCACGCTAGAGAAGATAACCGGCCGCAAATTCGGTGATTGCCGCAATCCATTGCTGTTATCAGTACGAAGCGGCGCTGCGGTCTCCCTCCCCGGCATGATGAAATCTTTCTTAAATCTGGGCATTAACGAATCCATAGCAGAAAATCTCAGCACAAAGGAAAACTTCCAGTGGGCGGCATGGGACTCATATCGCCGGTTTTTACAGACATGGGGTATGTTCCAGGGGATGAATCGTAATTTCTTTGATGCAATAATAAACGAATTCAAACAGAAACATGGAGTGGAAAGAAAGATACAGTTTTCCCCCGTCCAAATGAAACAGATTGCCCTCTCCTATAAGGAAGGAATAATAGACAATGGCATTGTGCTCAAAGATAAACCTCTGGAACAGTTACGGCATGCCATTCTCCAGGTTTTTGATTCGTGGTATTCGGAACAGGCGGAAATCTATCGCCGTCAGATGCATCTCTCCGACAAATGGGGAACAGCCGTGATTGTTCAGGCAATGGTCTTTGGAAATTTCAATGATCATTCCGGTTCAGGTGTTATTTTTACCCGCGAACCAAAAAGTTCATCATCCGATGTAACACTCTATGGAGATTTTATATTTGGCGTTCAGGGAGACGATATTGTTTCCGGTCTGGCGGAGACGTATTCTATTTCGGAAAAACAGCGCATGGCGGAACGCAGACATTCGGAAATATCTCTGGAAGCAAAATTCCCTGAGATTTACGCTGAACTGGTAAGAATTGCCGAGATTCTGATTTATGAGAAAGGTTTCAACCATCAGGAAATTGAATTTACCTTTGAAGGGCCAACCCGCGATAAATTATATATCCTGCAAACGCGGGACATGAATCAAATAAAGACAAAAAGATGGAGGCGCTTTAAGGACACCAGTGCATTGCAGTCATTTATGCTGGGAACAGGCATAGGAGTGAACGGCGGCGCCCTTTGCGGCCGGGCGGTATATTCGGAAGCGGACATTAAACGTTTCCGTAGCGTTGAACCGGAGACGCCTCTTATTCTGGTGCGTCCCGATACTGTCCCGGATGACGTTGGAGTCCTATTGCAAGTTGAAGGACTGCTGACCGCCAAAGGCGGAAGCACTTCGCATGCCGCGGTAACAATCCCGCAACTGAATAAGGTCGGTGTTGTCGGTTTCAGTAAACTAAAAGTTTATGAGGTCGATGAATACGCAACAATAGGAGACCTTGCAATTAAAGCAGGAGACTTTATCAGCATAGATGGTTGGAGTGGCACAGTATATTCGGGAAAACATGAAAGCGAGGCTGAAGAGTTACGGGACATAACGTTCTGAAAACAGTTACGGCCTTATACCAATTCTAAATCAAAGCGCTATTTTTGTTGGCGTCGTTGTCGGCTACCTCAACGTATGTACAATACGTCTCGTCGCCTCCGCCTAGCCGCCTCAATATCATCTTTGATTTAGAAATGGTATTAGACAGTGAATCACAAAAAAATACATATACCGGCAAACAACAAATTATCTTATAAAATGTTTTTATGAATATAAACAGTCAGGTCTCCCATCCTGTTTGTATAGCTTCCGTATTCATTGTCATACCAGCCGAATATCTTGGCATGAACAACAGGCACTTTCATTAACTTCTCGGGAAATGCCTTCATCAGACCGGCGGGAAAGTTTGGAATATTAGCAATATCCAAATTAATGAAGGCAGTGCGTGTGTGGTTAAACTGTCCTTCAATGATTACCGTCGCGTCCACGCCGATAAGATCTGTGGATACATTTTGCTCCATCGTAAATTTTATTTTACGTTCGGGATTACTTTCGGCAGCTTTGATGTAAATGTCGTTAATCATTTTTGTATTGATGACATTCTCCGCACCGCGTTTATTCATCCTCGTTTGGAAAGTAACATTCAGAACGATTAAGGACATGGTATTGGTAGGCACCCTGATGGAATCCGCCATAAAACCGATGTTTTGTACTTCCGGAATGACATCTCCCAGAGCCTTTGCGGCATTTGTAGAAGTCAGAATTATATTGTTCAAAGTACTTCGATTCTTTCTCAGATCAGTTTCGCCAGCCTTCGGAACTTTGTCCAGTACGCTCTGAGAATTGGTAACGGCATGAATAGTCGACATAGAAGCTGTAAGGATGATGTTTGTTGCCTCGTTTTCCAGAAGAGGCTTGATCATGTGGGCAAGTCCTGTTGTCGTGCAGGAGGCCGCGGAAACGACCTGGTGTTTTTTGGGATCGAAAGCGGTATGGTTGATTCCATAAATAAGGGTAACGGCATCATCCGGTACGGACAACGCTTTGTTTTTTATCTTAAAAGGTGAAGAATTGATTACAACTTTTGCCCCGCCGTGTAAATGTCCACGGATTGAACCGCTTTTATTATCTGAAGAAATTGTCGGATCTTTGAATTTACCTGTGCAGTCCAGAACGACATCAATTCCGTATTGTCTCCAGGGAACATCGGCGGGATTTCTTGCTTCGCGCAGAATCGTAACAGGCACTCCGTCAATCAGCATCTTGCCTTTCTTTTCGTCAACAATTTGAATAAGACGGTCTGATTTCATGCCATAGAGGAATCTGTGGAGCAATCCATAAGTCGCATCTTTTTCAATTACCTGAGCGATGACATCCAATCCTGTCCCTGCTTCCCGCCCCAGATTTACAACAATTTCTTTAAAGTATTTTCTGCCGATATGGTGCCATAGAGATAGCTTCCCGATTCTTCCCAGACTGTTGATACCGAGCACCGGCGGCCTGTTTTCCAATATTTGAACCTTTGCCATTATAAATATCCTCCTTTATTCCTGCTTTCACAGAAAGAAAAATGCCGATAGATTTCCTTTTTGGATTATTAATAAAAAAAACGCAGGGAATCCCTGCTGAAATATAATGAAAATAAGACTATTCAAAAACGGTTTTGTGGTGACCGGGACCATGAAAAATCTCCCTTAAAAGGTCACCGTTTACATACAAGAAAGACAAAGCAAAGTCAACAAAAAACAAAGATTCTAAAACACACAATATATTTAAATAGTTCATATAACAGAAAAATTGACTATATAAGTATTTTTTTATATAAAAAGAAAAGCGGCAGGTAAATAAGGACGGGAACCTGATAAATATTCAGGAATTTACTATTTAATTATTTTGAGAAAAGGAGAATTCAATGAAGCTACGTTTGTTGCGAACGATTCTGGCATTATTTGTTTTATTGACGGCATTTAATGTTTGGGCGGAAAGCTCCGTGTGGGTAGTAAGCTCTTCCAAGGCAAAGGTTTACCTGGCCGGATCATTCCACATGCTGAGAGCATCCGATTATCCTCTTCCTGCCGAATTTTTTGCAGCTTATAAAAATTCCCGAAAAATCGTCTTTGAAATCCCGCCCGATGAGACGGGAAACATGGGCAATATGGCAGAATTTCTTGGCGGGGCAATTTATTCTGACGGCACAACTCTCAAAGATCATCTTTCATCAGAGGCTTACGCCAAGGTAGAAAAATTTTGTAAAGAACGAAATTATCCGCTGGAGCTATACCGGCTATTTAAACCGGCATTGTTTGTGATGACGCTTACAGTTCAGGAAATGAACAGAATCGGCGCCGACCCGCAAAAGGGGGTTGATTATTATTTCAAAGAAAAAGCTCTACAGGATGGAAAAGCGACAGGAGGTCTGGAAACGGTCGATCAGCAACTTCGCCTTCTTCTTTCCATGGAAACAATTGTGGGAAGCGATCAAGTTCTTGAATCTATCGACGAATTCAAACAAATTGAAACAGCGCTGGGAGAATATCTGACTGCCTGGAGAAAGGGTGATGAACACAAGATGGAAGAACTTTACATTAATGGTTTAAAGTTCTATCCAAAACTATATCAGACTATAGTAGTTGACAGAAATAATAAATGGATGGGAGATCTTAAAAACTTTCTCAATGATTCGGGAAACACCATGGTAATTGTGGGGGCGGCGCATCTTGCCGGTCCGGATGGACTTGTTAACTTACTGCGCAAACAGGGCTACAAAGTGGTTAAGCTGATAAAATGATAACGGAAAAATCAGCCGGAGCGTAAGCGATCGGCTGGATTGCGGGTGTACGCCCGGCAGGGCCGTGAACTTATGGGGTGCAAGTCCCCTATACGTGAATCCTGTTAATGTTAAAAGTAGTTGGACATTGTTCGCTAACGCGCGGGAAGCACCGCGTCGTGTGACGTGCTCGCGGCTCTTTAAATCCCATCATTGTTCGCTAACGCGAGGATTACACGTTTGAAAAGTTGACACCTCCAGACTTTAAATCCCATCATTGTTCGCTAACGCGCGTACGGAATGGATGTCGGATGGAACTGGACGGCTTTAAATCCCATCATTGTTCGCTAACGCCTCCCGGCAGGGGATTTTGCATGGCGATAAAAACTTTAAATCCCATCATTGTTCGCTAACGCTCAAGCAATCCGGCCAGCATCAGTGCATCAACTATTTCTTTAAATCCCATCATTGTTCGCTAACGCACTTCCGTAAAACTTGCCGTCAGACAGGATAGCGAGCTTTAAATCCCATCATTGTTCGCTAACGCACGCCGCAAATAGGTTAAGCACGACCCGTAAGACTGCTTTAAATCCCATCATTGTTCGCTAACGCCCAGTACAAGCCAAATCTGTATTGCAAGCAGATGTCTTTAAATCCCATCATTGTTCGCTAACGCCTGCCCTCCCGGCACGGTGTCGACAACTATACCGACTTTAAATCCCATCATTGTTCGCTAACGCGGAGGCGTGTAGAAGATCGTCTCCGCAAAACTGACCCTTTAAATCCCATCATTGTTCGCTAACGCGCGCGCGCCCTGGCCCATAAAGAAGCATTTGAGCGGCTTTAAATCCCATCATTGTTCGCTAACGCTTTTCTTCAGCATATCCCTTATCCCTCCTTCACCCACTTTAAATCCCATCATTGTTCGCTAACGCGCCGCGTCCTGTGCCGCTTTTGCAGACGCTTTCCCTTCTTTAAATCCCATCATTGTTCGCTAACGCTTCTATGTGAATGTTTTTTGCAGGATTGTATACCTCTTTAAATCCCATCATTGTTCGCTAACGCACAAGCATTATTCCGCTTATCAACAGTTTTTACAGGCTTTAAATCCCATCATTGTTCGCTAACGCGATATGCACTCGATGAGCGATGATGAGCTTAATGCGCTTTAAATCCCATCATTGTTCGCTAACGCTCCGACAATGAGCTCGCCTGGGATTAACCCATAGCCACTTTAAATCCCATCATTGTTCGCTAACGCTCGTTCGATAAAAGTGCAGTGCTCCCACATTTGTAACTTTAAATCCCATCATTGTTCGCTAACGCGATTTGTGAAGCGCAGGTTATATTCCTTGAAGCCGCTTTAAATCCCATCATTGTTCGCTAACGCCCTGCGATCTTTTGCCGACAGAAGGAAATCCAGATCTTTAAATCCCATCATTGTTCGCTAACGCAAGACGAGCGTCGACATCGCCAGTAAGTACCTTTCTCCTTTAAATCCCATCATTGTTCGCTAACGCGCCCCAAAAGGCGAAGGTTCCCGGCACCTGAAAGCCCTTTAAATCCCATCATTGTTCGCTAACGCCCGCTCCCGCTCCAGCTGACCTGGTTGATTGTAGACCTTTAAATCCCATCATTGTTCGCTAACGCATTTGGCGGCAGAAAATCAAGAGGGATGTTTTAACGCTTTAAATCCCATCATTGTTCGCTAACGCCGTGGGAGATGACGGAATGGGATACTGGCTGAGAGCTTTAAATCCCATCATTGTTCGCTAACGCAGGTTACAGTCCGTAATAAAAGCGAATATGAAAAATCTTTAAATCCCATCATTGTTCGCTAACGCCCATCAATCTGACAAAATCAACTTCCATAAAATCAAATATTTACCTCACCACCTTTCTCTAAATTCGCGTGTTATTTTCTCGAAGCATCAATAATGCATCGCTTTAAAATAATTATTAAATAATGACTTCCGTCGGGTCCAATTGGATGCCGACACACTGTCTTTCGACGTTTTTCTTATTATCGATTCTGAAAAACACAACATAATCCGTTTCTTCATTGATGATTTCTTTGGCCTCTTTTTGAAGCGCCATCAGCTTGGCGACTGATAGCTCCCCCTCAAAAACTGACTTCTGCGTATGATGGAGATACTGCCGCATCTTTTTCATAATTCGCGCCAGACGCCGCTGTCCTGCGGCTTCCATTGTCGATATATCGTAAACAGCGATCACATACATACATTACCACCAAATTTTAAAACTGCTGTATTGTTCCTCACCCAGCACATGTTTGACCAGTTTATAAAGTTCAAGCCGGATAATCCGCCGGTAGCTGACCTGCTGCTTGAGCTGTTTGTGCATGATCGTTGTATTCAGCTTTTCGTCAATTGCCTTGACCACAATCTTTCGCCCCTCTTCCAGGAGATACGCATAATTCATGTCTTTATCAAAATGCTTTTGCTGAAGCTCGTTGTTGTTGAGCAGCGCAAAGATGACACGGTCGCCGTAAATGGGTTTAAATATTTCCGCAATATCCAGAGACAAAGAAAAACGCCTGTATCCCGGTTCGTGCAAATAACTGATTGTCGGATTAAGCTGCGTCTTGTAAATTTCGCGCAGCACTTCCGTATAAATCATACTGTTGACGAAGGAGATCAGGGCATTCATCATGTTATCCGGCGGATTTTTTACCCGTTTGGTAAATTCAATATCCTGCGTGATGATTTTCGGGAATGCCGCATAATAGGTTTCCTTGATGTTGCCTTCAATCCCCATGAGTTGAGAGATGGTTGACTGCTTATCTATTTCTTCAAAATATGATTCAACCTTTTCCAGTTCGTCTTGTGCCTGTTCTTTGTACCGTTTGAGATTCTGAATAGTTCCATAGGCCGCACCTTTGACAAACTCTTTGGCTAATTCCAGACGTGCCGATTTTTTCGAATAAGATGCTACCTGCCTGACGATCACATCACCGGAATTGAGAAATTCGCGGGGATAAAATGTGCCCGCGTAGTAACCGTAATAGTTGAAAAAGTGCACCATGACATTGCTTTGCGAAAAAAAGTTCAGCAACTTCGTATTCAAATCCACTTCGCCGAAGAGATAGAGCGCGTCAATGTCATTGACCGGAATAGGCACATGTTTCTCTTGTCCGTCTTCCGAATATTCGAACATGACGGAATTGTCTTTGCGGCTGACTCTGCCGGATTTAAAGATGTAATAATCACGCATTTCAATCACACATAACAAAGTTCATAGTAACTGCATTGTTTGCAAATCTTTGCCTTGATGACGGGCGGCGGCAGTTCCTGCTCGTTGATTTTTATAATGTCGCTTAGCATATCCTCAAGTTTCGCCTCATCGTCGGTGGAAAGTTCCACGGCCTGAGTTTTACGAATAAGCGGATAATCAATCTTGCCCGTTACATCAAGCCCTAATTTCTTGAAGTGGTGAATGTAATATTTGAGCTGCCAGAAATGGGCGTCCTCCATTTTCTTTGATTTCTTTACCTCGTGAATGACGCCGTGGTTCTTGTCAAAGAAATCGATTTTGATGCCGTCAAAAACGATTTCTTTATTCTTACGCGCATAGCTTTGTTCATGCACCAGCGATCCGATTTCCACCGCTTCCGACGTATGCTCCATAGTGATATTGTGCGAAAACAACCACAACTTACGGTGACAGATCAAATAATAATTGACCTGCGTGCCGGTGATAGTGGG